>Ga0065711_1005650_pt1 | contig 20903 bp, 18 predicted proteins | sample Hoacrofraction12_FD_59098 | JGI IMG/M metagenome (GOLD analysis project Ga0065711, IMG submission 59098) | Hoatzin crop microbial communities from Cojedes, Venezuela - Epithelial fraction 12 v2 (version 2) | ecosystem: Host-associated > Birds > Digestive system > Esophagus > Crop | place...
GTAGCTCCTCATCTTTCTGGAACTGGGGAGCCCAGCACTGGACACAGCACTGCAGATGGGGCCTCACCAGGGCAGAGCAGAGGGGAAGGAGAACCTCCCTCGTCCTGCTGGCCACACTCCTCCTAATGCATCTTCTCGAGCTGCCCAGCGGCCAGGAGCCGCTGCGGGGCCGTGGGGCATCGCGTGCTCACCCCCCGCACCCTGCGCATTCGGCTCCGGTGCAGGAGCCCCGGCAGCGCGAGGAGCCCGGCCGGGGACCACTCATGGGGGTCACCTCGCTGCTGCGAAAAGAAACTGAAACAAAGACTTTTAAAGGCACAAAACGCAGCCCTGGGTGTTTTCTGAGGCTGTGGACCTGTGCACGTTGCTTCAGCTTTCACTGACACGGGAGCAGATTGGGCCTGGCGAGGGGTTGAGACAGGAAGGAAATAATTAAAATATCACACACACAAAAAGATTATTTTCAGGTTGTGCTCAAGTCTTTTCACACAGTTCTCCACAGGCGTGCCCGAAAGGGAAACTAACGTGCCTTGAAGCTGTAATTGTGCCAGATTGATGAGAGACCTTCGAGCCCAGGGCCCTCCAGGACGTCCCAGTTACCCCAGTTACTCTCCCAGCTGGCTGCACCGGTCAGGTCCAGCCTCAGCGGGGGATCCCGGGCCAGCCCCAGGCACTCGCCTGGCTCCTTTCCCCCTCCCTTACCCCTTCTTCTGCATTTCATGGCCCGTTTCCCTTCCCTTGCTGCCCCATGGCAGATTTTACCCTCCCTGCTTCAGGGCTGACCCCCAGCTCCCACCCACCCGCTCAGAGCGTTGGTCCCTGGCCAGAGACCGGTAACGTGCAGCCAGCGAGACCCCGAGCCGTGACCCGCCGGGGGGACAAGACCCTGCGCAGGGCTGGGAGAGGACAGACACGGCCCGGAGACCAAAGCTGTCAAAAAAAATAATTGTTCCAGCTGGTGGCAGCAAAGCTTAAAAAATCGGGGCTCTGCCTGCAGCAGGTGCCTCGGCCTTGGGGGGCTTGGGACAAACCGGGGTGCAGCCCGGGGGGGGGAAGCCCACGACGCCATCCCCACGCTGTGACAAACCCGCTGCGGGGCACACGGCAAGGGGGGACGCGTCCATGGGTGATGGCAGCGGGTTCTGCTGGGTGCAGAGAGCGGCTGCAGGCACGGCCCTTGCTGGGGGCACCCGCTGCACCCCATTGCACCCTCACTGCATACTCACTGCATGCCTGCTGCGTGTGAGGCTGCACGCCCGCTGCACACCTGCTGCACACCCACCCAGCTGCATGGGAGGCTGCACACCCGCTGCACGCCCACCCAGCTGTGTGCAAGGCTGCATGCCCACTGTGCACCCACTGCACNCCCACCCAGCTGCATGGGAGGCTGCACAGGAGGCTGCACACTCGCTGCACGCCCTCGGCCTTCGCCCGCAGCCCAGTCGGTCCCAGCAGAGCGAAGCAGAGCAGGACCCAGGCGCAGCCCCGCCGCCCGGCCCATCTCTTCTCACCCAGATCCCAGCGCCCTGCCCGGAGCGTCACCCTTCGCTCCCTCCCTGGCCCTTGGCGAGCGACCGCATCCTCCCGTCCCTCGGCACCGCGTTTCTGTATCTGCTGAAGCCAAACAGCACAAGGGGGTTGGGGGGAGGCTCGGAGCTAGCTGCAGTTGGGCAGAAACGCCGCGCTCCGCAGGGTTTAGGGGTTTACAGCGTCCTCCTCTGCACACTAATGGAAAACTCAAAAATAATTCATTGTGTCACCCCGCTACCTTTCTGACTCCTATTTCATGCTTCCATATAACCCCAACAATGAAGGTTCCAGAAGCCACCTGCGTCCCCCAGCACCCAAGGGGGACGCACCGCAGGCTCGCTGGGAGGAAGGGCAGCAGGACTCACCCCGGCTGTCGGCTTGCGGAGGCCAACTCGGGGTCAGCCGGCCACTTTGGCCACCCTCGGGCCACCCAAGATGGGTGCACAAGTCCTGGTTTGGGGGTCCGCACCGCAGGGTCAGTTCAATGCTGATGCTGGGCAGGTCGCCGTCCTGCTCCAAGGCGTCACCGTTCAGGCTGCTGGGATCTGAGCTGCCGGACCGAGGAGTCACAGCACCCCGACTTTCCAGCCCCCAAACCCCACGGCAGCTGCTTGTGGAGGGGACAGAACAGCCCGGGGGGAGCGGCTGCCCGAGCCCCCTCCTCGCCCCGCTCCCCAGGGATGCTCACCCCAGGGACCGTGGGGTGGGTTGTCCCCAGCTGACTCCCAGCATAGCACAAAATGGCTCGGTTAAACATCAAACCTCACTGTAAATAATTCATTCACTGAAACCGAAACAAAGAGAATCCCAAACGACCAAACCCCGACGCCGTTTCCTCCCCGTGCTCTCAGAAAGGCTCACTGAAAATCTGGGATGGGGGAAAGCCAGTAACAAGGATCCAACCCATCATCTCAATCTTCCATCCTCTTTCCCAGGGCCAGGCGTGGGCCCACCCTCCCCAGGAAAATGATGAAGATGAAGCATTTTTAAACCAGGTCATTGCATTTATGCTGTTCTTACTGGTAGGTGCGTGCAAGCTGAGGGTGGGGAAGTGTGGGGCTCTGCCTGCGGCCGGTGCCTTCCAAAGCACCATGGTTCTTTGGACCCCCCTCAGCGCCATGCTACGGCCAGTGCTCCCTGCCCGCTCCCCTCGCCGCAGTCCAGCCCCCCATGCCTACGCACGGCATCGTGGATTTCTGCATCCTGCAGATTGCCCCTCGCCTACTTACCGGTGCCGGTCGCTACTCAAAGCAAACTCCCAGGGGTTCCCCAGAGCTCCTGCCGAGGAAGGCACCCGCGGGCGATGCTCATCCTCGCGCCGGAACACGGGCACCCGCGGTCGCAGACACACGCGCTCGCCCGCACCCGCTCCGTACAGCCCGTACCGGCGTCCGTAGGTCAGCACTTCCACCATACCCAAAACATTTATTTCTCCAAAACTATTGCTACTGACAATGGATACAGTTTGTTGCCCCAGGATGGATTTAACATTTCCAACACATAAACTCCTAATACTGTACAATACTGTACCAAAAGGAAAAAAGGATGTACCTCCATATTGTACAGTTATATATACAAAGTACAATTTTACACAGTTTAATATATACACCATATATATATTGGTGTAGAAGACATGAAACAATGGAAACTGTTTTAGCAAGAACATTCCATCCCACCGTGAGACAACCGCTGTCACAAAACCCCAAACCCCAACGCGCCAGATGAGCCCGCGACCACAGGACTCGGGCTTCAGAGCAACAGCGACGACAAAGCCCGCGGGACTTTGCGCCCCAACTTTCCTACATTACAGCAGAACCACACCCCTGCCATCCTTCGGAGTGCACCAGAGGTGGTTTTCAGTAATTGCCCTCTTTTGGCTACATCGAGCTGGTTTTTGAAGACCCTGCTGCTCACGAGTATTGCTCCAGCAGTTTGGCACGCTCACGAGTCCAAGCCTGTTGGACTCTGGTTATCCAAATTACAGGACTCTGCCTGGAGAGAAAGGCTGGTGAAGTCCGCTTCAGACGGAAGGTTACTACAGTGCCTTGAAAAGGAAGGGTCCACCTATGGTTTCCATTGCAAACTGCTAAATATTTACCCTGTATGAAGCTTGGTAGATCAAGTATTAGTACAGTAGGGAGCTGCCCTCCCTCTCTGCCTTCGCTTCTTTTTGGCCCATCGTTGAGAAACACCACTCTCTTGTCTCAAACCACGTTACAGGAAGCACAAAATAGAATGGGGGAAAAAATCCCCAACAAACCTTACATTTTCCAGGCTTTGAATTGCTCTTTTGGCACCTCTAGATCCACCGAAATAGACTCCTAGAACCAAGCCTGGAAAATCATTCCTCTGCCTTCCGGCGGGGCGGTCAGCGGAGGCAGAGCGATGCAAACCCCCGCAGCCGCCGACCGCCCCGCTGGAGCCTTGGCGGGCACAAGGCAGCGGGTCAAGTATTTTTTATTTTTTCAAGTACCAGGTTGTCGCACACACAGAGAGACAAGCAGATAGAGAGGATTATCTTCGAAATCAGTATGTAAGCTCACATCCCAAAGCTCGGTCCAGTGCTCGGTGCTGTCCCAGAGCAGCAGGCTGGAAGCATCCCGCGAGGAATGACGTTCACCCCCGGGAGAACATCGCTCCCTCCTGCAAAAGCCTCTAGTGCTAATGGTCTGCTGAAGAAACAGCTTTATCTCTGCAACTGCATTTGTGGCAGGGTAGCCAAGGCCAGATCAGACCACTTAAAGGCTCATTATTTTTGTGAAAACAAAAAATCTCAAAATGAATAAATCCCCAGCTTGTTAAACTCATTTTCTGTTCTGGACAGCCTCATTAGTGATGGGAGTGTCCACACACTTCTGGTTTCCTTTTAGGTTTGAGCAGTTTTCCTAGCTTGTGGCTTACAGGCCAGTGAGTAGACATATTTATCCTTTGCAGCACATTCCTCTGCAGTCGGGGCTTGACCCTGCCAAGCGCAGGTACCCCCGACCTGGCCCACTACACCAGCCCCACACGCTTGAACTGGGAGGGATAAGGCGCAGAGGCGGCTCCCGTGCTTAAACGCACGCCCGTGCTGACCGATCTGCTGGCTGAGGGCCCGACAGCCCAGCGTCTCACCGAGCCCAGCACACAAACCCTCTCGATGGGCATCCTTCCATCATTCTGCTGCCTCCGTAGCAAGCTGCGCCCTGCCGAGAGCACAGCCTCCCTGTGCCCTCCACACGTGCTCCGCCGGGTGAATCGCGTCTCAAGGGCAGTCCACGCCACCAGGCACATGTGTGTAAAGCATCCAGAGTGCTAACTAGAGGCCTTGCTTTCTGTTGAAGAACATCTCTCCAACGCTTAACAAATCCCCAAACCTATACAACGTTCGACTGAATGGGAGGGTTTGACACAGAGGAGAAATAAGGCAGCAAACTCCATCTGCGACGACCTCTTTTGCCTTAATATTGCTAGAGCTCTCCCAAGAGCGCAGGCGAACAGCCGAGCGACTGCTCGCCCTGGACCACGTGCAAGGTGGGGAACTGCAACAGATGGAATTTCTTGCCAAACTGAAGTGTTTTGATTCGGTAAATAAAATTACGAGAACTTGGTTATTCTTAACCTACTTTTGTGCAAGAACAATCTTGCCTTAAAAAAAAAATTAAAGAAAAATAAACAAAACTCCCAACATATGAGGTATTCATCACAGGAAACCCAAAGACTCTTTCTGAACAGGTATCAAAATACATACATATACAACAATCTTTTTCTGCTGTCACAGTGCACTCTCATTATGTAACCACTTCCATTCCAACCGAATATCCAGCACAGATTGAGTGAGAGAGTTTGATCACGACCCACTGCTTCGACACGAAGAACAAATTCACAAATTCATAAACTGCGAGCCTTTGGATTACCTTAGAGAGGCAGAAATTTAGCAATTGTTAAAGCACACTGCTCAACTCCCAGCTAGGGAAATAAAACATAAAAGGTTAGAGCTTCAGAAACTATGAAGATTGATCACCTAAAATTGCATTTTATTTTCAAAGTTTTGCTTTGGATTATTTCAATCCAACATCTGATGAACAAGAATCCTTTGTTCATACAAAGCACTATCAAACAGACATACGCTATTCCAGTTATCAAACACTTCTTGTCTTTATATTTGACACAAACATTACATAAAAGTCAGGAAAGAATTGCTGTGGAAGAGCTAGTATTTCTTCTGAATATGAAGATATGAAGTAACATTGATACCTCCCCAAGCAAACCACCGTGTCGTACTTGTCCACTCTACACTGGTCTCTTCTACAAGACGCCCACTGGTTTCGCAGGGAGCGGTGCCGACATTTCCAGTTTCTCCTTCCCACCTCTCCTGCAACGACTGGTCATGAAACACTTGTGGCAAATGTCCTCTCCGCCCTGTATGTTCACAGAGACAAGCTAAAAGGTTCCTTTTTTTTTTTTTTTTTCCTTTTTCCTTCTATTCTCCCATGTGTGTGCACGCATGTGAATTTTCTGCTGGCTGGCCAGACCCAGAGCACGTGGAAGAGGAAGGACCATCTTCAGCCTGCCATATTGCTTGCTGGAAGGGTAAGTGTCAATCACAGTGCACACCAAAATTCCAGTTGAGTTGCTCAGGATACAGGTTATCCTGCTGAGCGTATTCCCCTTGACAGCAGGATTGTCCCCGAGCTGTGGATGCTAGAGATAAGCACAGTAATTCATATACAGACAGTCGCTGTTACAGTAACCTGAAGTCTTTTTCCTCTATTAATTCCCATGCATACTTCAGACCTCGAAGACAGAAAAGAGCATCTCCTCCAAATGTGCTGTGCGTGGCTGGACACTTAGAAACATGAATGCTAGGCATAAAAATATAAAGAAAATAAGGCATTACAAATGAGTCAAATTTACAGAGATCCTGCTCTTGACACAGATTCACTTTGGTCGTTCGAGACCAAAAAGAAAGCAAAACCAAAAAATCCCTACTTAAAAGTAAATGCCAGAAAGTTCTGCCTGAGCAAAAAAATTACCAGTTTAATTCTATTTTTTCCCCAAAAGAAGCAGCGATTCCTTGGTGGTAGAAGTCCATCAGAACCTGAGAGCCAAGGTCGCTGGTCACACTGCTGGGGATCTTCCCCTGCGAGAGGAACAGGGTGAGGTCCGGTGACAGTCACAGACGTACCGCGGTGCTTCCCCACGGCAACTGCTGCTACCCATCAGCTAAGGAGAACGGAATAATGCAGAGGGTTCTCAGGGAAATCTTGCCGGTGTTCCCCAATTTTCATATGTTCTTGATCTGGGACACAGAGAAAGCTGGTGTTTTTAAAAACCATCATTAATACGGATGTCTTACTTCAGTAGAGATGGTGGTGTGCATGTGGGGATGGACAGGGACACCACAAAACCCTGTTCATTTCTCTGAGTAACATCCTAAATGAATCGGAAAAGTACACTGAAGAAACTGTTCTTAGAAATGCAAGATTTGCTTCTTTTTTAATTACTAAGTGCCAATTAAAACAACATTGCAGTCACAAAGAAGCTAGGTGTGAGCAACCCACAAATCTGAAAGAAACTCAGCCAAACAGGAGAGAAAAATGACAGTTCTTATCTTGTCCTTGCCTGAATTTATTTGATGAAAACACAAGATGTGCAGCTTTTTTCTAAATCCCAGGAAAGTTTGGGAACAAGGTGGACGGAGGGTCAGCCAGTCTCCTCTCTTGCAGAACTGTGATATCTTCTTTACCGTTGTAAGTGGCACATGCCTTTTTTTTTTTCTAATTAAATAAATGTTAGCATTGTGGAAAATTCTCAGTAGAGTACAAAAGAGTTCATGCAGCCTGCTAGCGGCTGAAGCATTTGCTGCCTACCATATAAATACAAACACTACGAACTCATCCGCACCTCTGCGGAGCCCTGCGGAGGCATGCCAGTCTGCCAGCGAAGACGCAGGGAAGCCACTCCAGAAGCTGCATGCTGCCACGTCACCGTCCCCAGCAGCGTCTCCGACACCGCTCCACAAGAGCGGAGATCCCCAAAGCAGTTCGCAGCGGCCACAGCCACCAACTGAAGCATTTGCAACCAGAAAGAGGGAGAAGATACAAAGCTTGAGAACTTCTGATTGAAGTTTTTACAGTGCTTGGAACTGGGATTTTGGTAAGGATCCATCTTGATATATGATCAAAACAAGAACGTGTGCGTTAGTAAATGAACTCCCATCAGAGTACGCTTAGTTTTCAAAAGTTAACTTGTTTTTACATTCAGTCTCCTGAGACCACACACCACATCATAGCCTACGGGCTGAAAAATACACTGAAAAACAATAAAGCTGGGTTTTTTTTTTCAGTATGGGAGAGCAAAGAGGGAAAACAGCTAGATTGTCCATAAGCAACAACTGGGCTCTTTCTTATGCTCCTAAACCTCAGGAACATGTTTGTTTATATTTGCACAGACACATATTACGTATAACTCCACAAAATCTAAGAGCGTTCCAGAGTAAACTATTTTTCATGACAAGCGTCGACTAAAGGATGAGGCTGGATGGCCAAGAGCTTTGGCACTGGGGGAAGGCATGGGGGAGCAAACAAACCAAACCAGAGGATGTGACGGAAGTCGAGACAGACCCTTAACCATCGTGGCACCAGCGGGCGACGTAGTAATAATAATAATGCACAAGAAACAGGCATGTCCAAGCTCCACGTAACCAGTGGCACCAAAACATGCAATAGACTAAAATCTATCCTATTGTTTCCCTGTGATAAACAAAACACAGAATCTCTAAGTCACTACACCAGTCCTCAAAACATGACGCCACTAAATACTTCTTTCAGTGGCCAAACACTTGAACGAGGCATCAACTAGAAACCAAGATCCAACTCATTGCTTTTTGTGTGTTTTCCTCCTCAGCTTCACAGTGACCCGACACTGGATTTCCTAAGCACGGCATGAACTGTTTTGCCTTACGAACATCCTGATGCGGGTACATGGGACAAGGTCGTTACCGCTTAGTTTACTGCCAGGAAGTGCTCCCTGCAGTAAGGAGCAGTTCACAACTGACCTTCAGCAGAAGTTCAAAAACATTAGTTAAATAGGAATTTTAATGTCTTTAACCGAGTCTCTTCATCTGAAACAACACAGTTATATCCACAGAGCAGCATCGAGTTTATCAGACAGTACATGACTTGTCAGCAGGCTGCTGAGACGCAGAAGAGGCAACGCCGGGGCTCGTGGCGTTTGTTTTGGGGAAAACCGTAGGCTTCGGCCGAGTTGCCGGGGGTTTCACCTGGGTGGCCATTTTGACCGACTTCACTGGCCTGAAGGTGCACGGTATGTCGCTGGCCGTGCTGGCACTGCGCTGGAAAGCTGGCTCAGCGTCCTTGAGGATCTGCGTGTGCAGAGGGCTGGAAGGTTCCGAGGTGGGGGCCACCACCGGAGACGTTTTCAAAGGCTCCAGGGTGTCCAGGACAACATCTGGCGTGTGCTTCACGCTGCTTTGCCTCTCCAGCTCCCGCAGCTCGTTCAGAGCAGAGTTCATAGTAGCTTCGATATCCTGCAAACACAAAAGAGGAATCGAGTGAGTAACAGAACCCAGACACATAAATACAGAGATAAAAGTCAGCCTTTGAGAACAACGTGCTTGTTTTCAGCCTGTAAACACCAACACTCAAATCAACGGGCAGGTCACGGACCTTTAGGTGTCAAAGTGAAACCTACGCCAGACTGCACAGCATTACATACTGAAGCCAATAATAAGCAGTAATATTTTCCATCAACAAGGAGCAAAATAATTGCTAGAACTTTCTTGATCCTAATCCTTTACTGGTCCTGATGCTGCTTGGACTTCAAAGACGAGTATAATCCCAAAACGCAGCAACAAACGGAAAAAGCATGCCATTCAAAGTATTAGGATCAGTTCTTGTACTTTAATTGGCATGTGAGATTCAGGAGAGTAAGTTCTTGAAGAAAGGATTGATGACTTTGACACTGGCTGATGGGCCACACATCGAACGCCGAAATCCTTGTGTGCTCCTGCTGCCTCGCTGGTTTGCCTGCTGTCCGAGTTGTCTTCCCTTCCCAGCAAGGTCTTATACAGGACTCAAAGTGCTAATGTTTTAGAAGACACAGAAGGTATCAGAAACATATATAGAAATTAAATTTAGCACTTCTCCTTCCTCTTATAAAATATTATACTTATTTGTGAGTAACTGTTAAGAGAACTTTAAGGTAAAACCGTGGATTTTCGTGGTCTCAGCCGCAGCGGGACCTACCCGTTGGCTACGGCCCGCACTGCGGAGCCCACTGGTGCACAGAACTCGCTGGAGAGCGGAGGAGCTCGGCCTTTCTGTGACTCACAGTTTGGCTACAGCGTTTCAGCTTCCTGCGAGGTTTTCCAGGGGGTGGGGAAGGTAAATCAGTCAAGGAATGGTGGAAGAAACCAGAGGCAGTAATCTGACACCTCCGAGTCTATCTTAAGGCCAGGCAGATTCTACTTTTGAAGTTAGGGAAAATATGTAAAATGCACAACGATCAGAAGATGGTGTTTGAACAGACACTACAGGGCAAAGAGAAACACTAATTTAACACAGCTTTCCCCCCCACACCCCCTCTTCCTCTCCTCTTTTCTTTTTCTCCCCAGACTCTTCTCCAGTGAAATCAATGGAGTTACGGTTCTGGCAGAAGAGGAGACAGAACAACTTCAGTTAGAGCTTAATTGAAAAAACAAAGAAATGGATTTATGTCAACCAAAGCCTTGGAAGGACAATGAAATATGAAGACAATAAGAACCGTATATTATAATTCCATTCGAATAAATGGGCTAAAGATACTCATAACGGCAAAATACAGCCTTCCATCAGAGTATGTATCAGATTTTTATTTGGACCTTGTTTGTTACTTGACTTTGCTGTTTTGTCAATAAAAAATGATGTTTAACTTTCACGTATTATCCCCCAACTCTTTGGAAACCAACAAACTCCCAAACCAGGCAGAGCAGTCAGGTCTCCCAGGGCTGGCTTTGTAATCCGAGAGCCAAGCATTCCTTGGCTTTAGATAGATCCATGGCAGACTGCAAACAGTTGGTACAGACAACATACATGTGCAGGCACATCTAAGGGCTTGGAGGGGGAGCAAGGGGAGAGCCTTTGTGGAAGAGGGAAATCTGTAACGTTTACATCGGTCACCCCAGTGGTAGCTGTCACTTGGTCCAATCGAAGTCTGGCTGTCGGTTGTTTTCTGTTCTACTTATGAAACCACAGATGCACGGGTGGGAAGACACTGCTTGCCTTTTTGTGAACAACAGTCACTGCTGTGGCAGGTTACAGTCCCAGGGACAGGGACAGGACAGACCGCTGTGTAGAGACGAAGAGAATACACACACAGACGAGGAATCGGTAATAAACTAGTCTGTGCCAAAATTAGCAAAGATATAGAAAAATATTCAGAACACCTTTCTCTCTAAGCTGCACAGAAGGAATCTGAGCAGACGGTTCCTTGTGGTCTGGTCAGTGTGTGGAGTCAGTCCCAAAAGCAGAGCTCTCTGCAACGTTAAAGCAGAGCTGCATACACATTGGTAACCTGCTCTCATTTCAAGGCACTTGTCTAAATAACTAACTAATGAAAACTTGCAGTATTATGTTCAAAGTTGGGTTTTAATCACACACTGAACCCTGTGAGCATATAAAGATGCCACTGTGAGCACCGTGCAACTCAGCAGCCTGCTTTTATTTTGACTCTACTACTCCATATGCTTCCAATGTCTAACCACAGGCAAGTTTGCACAAGTGACAGCAGAATGTTAAATTGACATTAAATACTTTACTTTTCTCATGTCTTGAAGTTATGATTATTTAATTTTTTGCTGACAGCTTTGGAATCTGTGTAACTTTCTGAAATTGACATTTTTATTGTTGAAACTGAATTCCGAATAATGAAGAGGGCCAAGTTTTTTTATAGAGGAAGGACCTGACTGTTTATCCTCACTCATGAAAGCAGTCTCAGTGACTCGCGCAACGTGAGGCTGGAAGGCTAGACTCAAGCTGTGTAGTAAGTTAATATTGCCTTGAGAGAAGGGAAGGGATATGAGATTAAATCAGATTTTGCATGAAAACATCTCATTGTATCCAACATCCTTTAAGTTTCCACAAGAAATCTTTAAGGCAAAGCACTCCTATTTACCTGTGCAATAACTTCAGGGTCCATGGGCCGGTGGTTGTTGAAGCTCTTGGACCTCCCTGCGGTCACAGTTTTCCGGATCTGGGGGCTGTCTATCCTGTTCTTCAGAGACGAGTGCCGGCTGATAGAATTGAGGCTGCCGTGGCCACTGATGGAGCATTTATCTGGAACCTCCTTGGGAAGACTTTGGCTCATAATGGGCTGAGATGAGGGTCTGGAACCGGCTATGGCTCCTGGGGAGGCTGGTTCTGCCATTGAGCTACCTAGTCCATGGCTGTCACTTTGACGGAAGGCTCTTCTGATGCTGCCTGACTCTGGTTTCTTTCTTTGCCTTCAGTCACAAAAGCAAAACAAGTCAATGCAAGCAGGTACACACAATGGGCTGTAATTTGAAGATATCCCCCCAAAACAACACAGAGGACAATGGGAAGAGACATCAAGATACCCAGATTACAAACACAACCAGGATTTTAGGAGTCATTGTGAAACAGTAAAATCATAACCATTCCAGTTTAACACTTCTAACAACAAGACTGAGTTTCTGGCAGCTGTGCACATTCATAGCAAAAACAGAAAACTTGGATGGAACGTAATTAACCTGGTCAAGAGGAAAAGAATTTATATTTGAACAAAAAAAACCCTCTGTGCCATCAACAGGTTTTGATGATGTGTTTTTATTACATTAGAAGAGCAGAGCTACAATTTTTGACTGGAGGACACAGTATAAGTCTACTAAGCTCCTGGCCCAAGGCATCAAGTTGTTATTTCCAGAGATTGGCAAGCGAAGAACCCCATAGTCTGGGGTTAACGATCATTTCCAATATTTGCTGGTGGTAATAGAAGTTTCTTTTTCATTGCTTTAGCAGGACCATGAGGCATTATCTAAGTAGGGCTACAGATATACCAAAAGATGATGTCAAATGGATGAGCTGGTCCAAACAATTTAGTTTCTACCCCAGCACCATGTGGTCTGACAGCACGATTCCATTCAAATCGTATGAAGGCCAATGCAGCAGAATACTTTATGCCATAGGTCTGAAGCTTGGCATCCATTATACAGGGAAGGATCCATTTATATATAGCACCAGCCCCATGAATAACTGCAAGAAAATGTTAACTCCAGTAGGATTTTGGCATCCAAATAATAATTCAGTGGGTGGCACAACTGTCATTGCGAAACCATCTGATTTAATTTTGCCCAAGTCTGTTCACACATAGGTCAGAAGATTCATTCCTAAAGAAAAAACAACAAAATGAGTCTTATGCTAGTATTGCTAAATACCAGTTTCCCTACTAAAGGGAAAATAAAAAATGGAGTGGACGTTACCCAGGCTTCTTAAAAACACTACATACAACACTACCACAACCAGGAGATGGTGAAGCTCCAGCAAAGGGCTGTTCGTTATACAAATCTTCCCATAACCAGCAGAATGGCATACTTCAATGGCTCAGACAACAAACACCACAACAGAAAACTCAGATCTCAAGCTGATACAGATTAACATAGCTTCATAGGTATCAGCGGAACTCTGCTGACTCCCATAAACTAAGGACCAGGCTCTGTGTAGGACATTAGCAGGTCCAAACCTTTAAAAAGGACGCACTTCTGTTAAACTAATTGAGGGTTAAAAATATCCACTCCCATAAAACTGTAATTATCATATTAATACCTTCACTGCACAATAGAGAGATGTGGGGTTTTTTAATACTAAGGAAATAATCAGAAAGATACAGGGGATAAGCATGCTCTGGAATAATTAAATAAAAGATCAAGAAATTTAGTCTGTTACTAGCTTAAATTCCCATTTTTTTATTATGTTGAATGTTGGCTAAAGTAACAATTTCTGGTTGAGGCGGTGAAGTTAGAGCAACAGGGAGGTGTGTGGTTTCGCTGCAAGCATATGGTTTAGTAACCTAAGGTGAGAAGTGCTGGAGAAACAAGAGAATGTTACGGGCAATGCCAGATGGTGGGCCTTAAGGTATGTCATTTAACACAAAACGTGATACTAGTTTCTGAAGAAACTGTCCCCCACCCCATAAAACAAATCATGTTAAAATGTAAACGAGATATAACAAATCACAGAACGTAACAAGGAATGGGAACACACAATTACAAGGACTCGCTTTGCTGTTCCCCTCCCCTTCTCTGTGTGCTTAGCTTACAAAATAGGACATATTTGGGAAACCAGGAACAGATGGCACCTTGGGGATAGGGAAGAGAAGCCAGTGGGATTTTAAACGACCTTTGGCCACACTGGTGACAGAGAGAGAGGGGACAGCAAAATGTGAGCAAGTTAGAAGCAGGGGAAGCAGAGAATAATGGTGGCAGGGCTCATTAGTTCACCTTTTTCAGGGAAGGAAGTATTTCACTGTACTCATCACGAAGATCTTTACAGTTAGGTAAAATAACGCAAGGCTGTTCTTACTTGTTGATGTTTGCAAGGTAAATATCTGCGACGTGACCCCCGCTTGGGCAACTGGCACCAGCTCTAGCAGTCACTTTTTCTTCCGGTGGCTCAGAATTTATTTCTATTTCAGACTTCGGACTGGATCTTTCCGAGATACCGTCCTCACTAGGAAGGAGGAGGGAAGGAAATCACAACCAAAACAGGACCAACAGCACCAAGTTTCAAATACAGCACCGTGTATGTAAACATACATACAGGACAACAGCACTGTGCTAGCATCTTTCTCTTAAGAATCATTACATCTCTCTCAAATGAGCGAGCCTGCTTTCTGTGAGCAACCTGGAGATCCCAGCTGTGCATCCTTAAGAGGCTGGCAGCACCAGAACAGTTTTTACATCACACCTCCACACACATGGACACCTACGCTTCTGCGGAGCTCGGCTTGTTTCAAGAGGACTCCCTTCTCGCAGGGAAGGTCGAAGGATGAACTCTCCCCACCTGGTGTCAACACCGTGACACAAATGCTCCATTCCACACCTGAGTTTTAAGCAAGCTCATCTTGCAGATGGGCTTAAAGTGTAACATACGTGTCTTGAACGACGATATACTGATGAGGAATAAGGCCGTCAATTCCATTGTGGCGTCCCTCCCACCAGTCATCTGAGGCCCGCTGATAGAGTAAGAGAGAAGCTCCTTTTTTAAAGGACAGCTCTCGTGCAGTCCTGCCAATGTAGTCGAACTTCGCTATTGCTTCTATGGGCTCACACTCTAGGAGATAGAAGGGAATAAACAATCATTCACTAAACACTTGGGCTCAGGTAAGTATTCAACAGTTTAAACCTACCATAAAACAGCTTATGATGAGAGCGTGGAAGAGGACAAAGTGTTGCTTCTTAAGGCAGCAGAGGGTTGAAGCAGTACGACTCAGAGGGGAACCCCTATAACATGAGGATGTTGCAATTTCAGCATTTACCTAATCCCTACGTGGTGGACACATTCTTGTTTTCCAAGTCATAAACCCACTTACAGCAAGTGAAGTGTACAAAGATGGAAGTGGCAATGGCAAAATTAGCATCTCATTATAATAATTAAAAAAAAAAAAAAAAAATCAAAGCTGGGGAGCAATCAGGTATGTTCCAGAAAAAAATCTGCCTGTGGTACGCTTTCTTAAAGGCAGCTAAACTAAACCTCCTGGGCAGGCAAGCAGGAGTTGTTATTAGCATTTAGGGAGGGAAACATCCTCTGATTCCAAGCTGCTTCAGAAATAAAGCGTCTATTCAGAAGAAAATTTCTGCTGCCTGTGAGGTTCACCTGACCCAGGAGACCGGATTCTGGCACCGTGGGAGGCCGTGCTATTCACCGAACCGTCGTGGAAGCTAACGAAAACAGTCAGTGCCTCCACCGCCGCGGTTTGTGCAGCGAGCAGAGAGCAAGCGGCTCCCCTGGGCTCTGTACAGCCGGGCTGCACCCTGCACGCCGAGCACAGCGGCACCGCGCTCCAAATCTGACTGCTCCTATCCAAAAAGCTCACGGAAGAGCTACAGCTGTGCTGGGTCTGCAACCAGCCACAAATCCGGGTCCCTGAGGACTCTGATATTATACAGAGGAACAATATGGCCATTTAGACACTTGGGAAAATCAGTATGAAATTCACATGGAATATTTTTAAGACTTAGAAAAATCTGCAATTGGTTGAGTCTAAATATATAAGTCAGCTCCCAATTCTAGGCAGGAATCAGGGGAATGGAGATGAGCTCAACCACACAGCCCCAGTGGACTTCAGCCTCTAATTAGTTTAAAGGAGCTTTAACACAGCCAAGCAGTCCATGGAAATTGAGTTCTCTCCTGAAGAAGCTGATTTGTGGTTTCTCTTCCTGGTCAAGGAAAGACTTGCCATTTCATACAGAGATCTCCTCTGCATCACAGGAAGCTTCTACAGTGCAAGAGCCAGCCAAAAAGGACTGGAAGGCCAAACGTGAGCCACAGCTTTTACAACTGTTCCTCGGGAGAGCATATGCTCAAAAATTAGGTCTCCAAGGCTCCATGCAGGCTGGGCTTGAGAAAATAGATAGTGTAACTGCATCGGAGCGAGCTGACGCTGCAGTACCATCGTCTCATCAGCTGGTCTGGGAGAGCAGAGCAGAAACATCCCCCACCAGAGAGCCCCATCAACATCTGCAGTTACAAAGCACAGTGACGGAGCGCTGAGGGCAATCAGCCACAGGATCTGCTAGATCGACCCCCCAGCAATTAATTTCTCCATTACTAAACCAGGCAGCTCAGAATTCTGTCAAATTACACATGTTGGGTAAGCCTGTGGTCAGTCTCACACAAGCCCCGTTATCAGCCCTCAGCAACCAGCGGGAGACTTGCAAGGGTGAGAAGAACCTGGCCCACGTCTGCAGCCTGTGATAGCCACCGTGCTCCAGACTCCCCAAAGCACGTGGTTATCTGGTTTTGGCTCCTTCTTTCCTCTTGCTTGTTTTGCCTCTGGACCCAGCTTCTTCGTAACACTAAAAAAACGATACTGCTGTTTTTTGGTGTCCCCCTCCATTTATGAAGGGGATGGGAGTGTGGTTTTGTAAACTCCATCTGTTTCATTAAGAAGTGTTTATTGTTCCAGATGAGTGCGGCACTCAGGTTTCTTATGTTTCCAATTTGCTTTTTAGGACTCTGGCTTTCGTCCAGAGAAGTGATTTTAGACTCTAATTTCCAGTAGCTTTTTTCCTACTACAATTCTGCTCAGACAAGAAAGCTGTGCGAATAAAGAGCAATAAGGCTAAGCCAAACAACTACCCCTGCCAGTCTGACAGCCCGTGCAGGAAAGCAGCAGTTTAAAATCTTTCCACTCCTACACATAATTTAACAAACATATGACCTGCTTGTCTTTCAGCATTTCTGACCTCTATGCCTGTCTCAAATCGGAGTGTCCACTCACTCGGACAGTAAGGCCGAAGAGCATCGTACAGATGCTCTACAAAACACAACCTCTCCCCCTACCCCAAATCGACTCCTTCCTTCAGCGAAGGCAGCTGGGATGACAGCTTTCCTTTGGGAGGAGGAGTGCCAGCCTCACGAAAGAGCTAAAGGAGCAAGTGCTTGGTCACATCTAAAGACCGAAGAAGGGAAAAAAACCTCTGTCCCACTGCGTCGGAGTTCTGTGCTGCACTTCTGATGAGCACGCCCACGGTGTGACACTGCACAGCTCAATTAGAAGGATGTGAGACTCCTTCGTCAACCAGACTTTGCTGCTCCCTCAAAGAGATAGAGGCCCAGCTCTCTCCTCTGCTTCGGCGCCAAACGCTCCCTCCCAAATGCTTCCTATGGAATATTCCATGTAGGTTGCAGAACTCCATCCAAAACGCCTCCAAGTTTTACCTTGCTCAGGGGCCCCACGCAACCTAGTTCCAGAGGCTGTAAAACAGTGTCGTCTCTAATCTCTGACTGCTCATTTTCCCATCATTGTGCCCTTGCAGCTACACGAGCAATCTAAAAATCCCATACAGACACAATGCCAAGCACACCCCATGGTGTTTCAGCCTGCAGACTTTAGTCCCAGGCCTTGCAGATGTGGGATAAGTTGACCTTTCATTACAGCAATGAAATTGCTCCTTTTTTAGGTGCAAACTGGAAACGGACATGTTGTCATGCATTTTTAAGAAGCTAACACTTTTCATAAAGAACACCCTGTTCAAGACAGACAGCGAATTCATGTTTTGTTCCTGTCTGCTTTGTGTTTCCTCCTGACAACCTCGGTGAGCAGTCGCTGTGACAGCGCTTGACCTCGCCGAGGGAGAACTGATTTTCCAGCATTTCTAGCAGTGCTCAACATTGTTTCCTTTGTTATTGTTGTGTGAACATCACAAAGCCTGCAGGAGCACAGCAATGCCATGGGAAAGACTTGTTAGGCAACTTCTGGAGCAAAGAGAGCAGAAAGCAGCACAGGAGCACATGACAGGGCTATTGAGCAAATATCTAAACACCAGCCCAAAAACGATGCCACCTAATTTTAAGGGAATGCTACCTTCTTCCCACCTTTACAACCGAGGCCACCACAAGTACAACCATCACAGAACCTACTTCGATGACTGCAAGGGGCCAAAACCCAAGAATAAACCCATATTCTGTCCTGCGTAGGTCAGTCTGCTTCACACGCTGCTCAGTGCTCTGGGGATCACCGTTTCACATCAGTAATATCATCTTTTCCTCTGCTCTGGATGGGGCTCACGTGCAGCTGCTCCCCATCGCAGAAGGAGGCTCTGCAGTATCAACAACAGACACTCCAAGACTGTGGTGTCACCTTTCCCTCAGGAAATACCGTGAAACTCTCAGCGTTGGCACTCCTTTTTTCACTAATCAGACAAGAACGGTAACAGAGTTTGCCAAAGACAACCCAAAAATTATCAATTAGAGAGGCCACCAGAACCTTCTACCACAAAACCTGGCTCCTAGTGGAAGACAAACAGTTCTTTATTGAATTTGCCTGCTTCCTTACAGCAGCAACACTGGGGCTTAAGGCACTCAATTACCTTGCCAAAGCTAGCAAAAGGGGAAATGCCTGGCACACGCAGAGGGGAGTGGGAGCGCACACTGAAATGTATCCAGCCTTTGGCTCTGCGCTTCCCCCATGACTTCCAACTCTAAGATCCCTCTAGGGTACAGAGGAGCTCAAACAGTCGCGCAAGCATGGAGTGTGCCCACGCCTGCTGCTGAGTAAAGATACCCTTGAAAAAAGGGATACTTCAAAAACAGTCAGGTAACTTCTAAAGATCCCTGTTGATCCCATACCATTTTACTTTTTGGCATCAAATGCTGTATGTGATGTTTCAAGTGACTATCCTGATCCTAATGCCACTTTGGATCTGACTGAAATCAAATTGCAAGGCACTACCTTCTCTGCCTCCCCCACAGCAGGTTGCACCAGTTAACCAAGGAGTTAATAGACTGCATACCATCATCACTGGTGTGGTGTTCAGCCGTAACGTCCTGAACCGAGTCTTCCGTCGAGGCTCTCTCTCCGTGAGGACTTTCACTACAACAGAAGGAAACAGAGACAGTGCTTTACACTTGTAGAAATTGAGTTTCCTCATTTACAACAATTAAAGATAACTTAACTAGAACATCCACATTGGAAGCCAATATCTAGGTCCTGCTGTGACACACACTTTGGGGATGACACTGAAGTCTGTGCGTCTAAAAATCAAGCTAAGTTCTTATTTGATCAAGCAAACTGAACATCTTCGTTAACCTTCTTGTATGCTACCAGGGAAGTCCAGCTTCAGATCTTATGACCCAGACCTCTGGAGATGTCTGGAAGTCAGATAGCAGTGGCATGTTTGGTCTAGCTCCTCTCTGCCATGCCAGAATTATTCCCTCAGCTGTGTTCTCCACTGCTCTAATTAGCTCATTAGATGACTGAAGAAATAGATGCCACTTCCTGGGGGAAATTATTTCTCAATTCAAAAGTATTTCCAGGCCTGAGTTTGTCCTCTCCCTCCTTCTCTTTTATCACAATTTTAAATTGTCCCATTCATTTCACTGAACGACTCCCAAGGCAGATAAATTGCCTGGAATCTTTATTTACAGAGCACCTAAACCACCACTGTTTTGCACGAAGAAAAGCTTTGAAAGGATCAATAGACAACAAGTGGCAACCAAAGGTTATGTTTTTGTAAGAAGCTACACGAGCAGCTCCCTCAGGACAGGAGCAGAAAGGAAACTGGGAGAGGATCTGCTGCCTCCCTGCAGACCTGCTGCCAGCGCTGCCCACCTGCCCTGCCTGCTCCTCTGCGAGGGAGAAAGGGCTCGCTCCTCATCTCACCCAACGCTGCTGCAAGACAAAATGTGTTTGCTGCACTCTTACGCTAACTCATTAAAGGTGATTTTTAATTCTCTTCACACAGTAATAACTTCACCCCTCATTTTGGCCTTGCAATGGTTAAACAAGCGATCACGGATGTTAAGTGCTCTCCCTTTTGCAATCTACCTCCTGTACTCCTTTCGAGAAAAAAAAAAAAGGAGATGGGATAAAATGTTTGGATAACTCTGGCGTCTCCTTATGCTTAGTCCACATGACACAAAGCTGGCCCACCATCTTCTGAGTCAATACCTCAGGAATCAACCTTTCCCATCCTTTGCAAAACCTTTATGCTACTTAATAAAGTTTACAGAAGAATCTGAAGCCAAATGGAGGTCCCAAGAGGAACACAGCATTGAGGGCTAAAGTTTCACACAGACTGTGAAGTAATGTCGCGCAGAGCCAATGCTACAGACCCAAATACTGCACAAAGACCACGTGCCTCTTCCTAGCCGTGCCTCCAACAGCACTTTCCACCAAGAAACCCGTCCTTGCTGCAGACACAGGCTCTCTGTCACCTGAGCCCCGGGATGCCGCAGCGGTTAGTGCTGGGCTGCTGGGTCTCACCCCGAGGGCTCCACAAGTGCAAGCACTATCTACTGCTGGAGGAACACAGTGCAAGCTGAGCATCTATAAGCCATCTTCTTCCCGGCAATTCTGATGGTCTCACTCGCCGGTATGCAGGACTCCTAGACTCTCCCCACGCTGTCCTTATGCAGTCTCGGAGGGACAGGCAGATGCAGCACAGTCCTAGGCTTGACTCCAAGGCAGTGCTTCAAAGATGCCTGCAGCACAGCCCTGAATCTGTCATCAGCTCCGAGCCTTCCCCTACCCTCCTCTGCCCGAGGCGAGTCGTTCCGCGGGTCCTCGGCAGCTGCCGACTGGAAGCGAGCGCTGCTCGCAGCAAGAGCACAGAGCACAGGGGCCATGGCACGGAGCCCGGGCAGCCTCCACGC
>Ga0065711_1036519_pt1 | contig 20903 bp, 12 predicted proteins | sample Hoacrofraction12_FD_59098 | JGI IMG/M metagenome (GOLD analysis project Ga0065711, IMG submission 59098) | Hoatzin crop microbial communities from Cojedes, Venezuela - Epithelial fraction 12 v2 (version 2) | ecosystem: Host-associated > Birds > Digestive system > Esophagus > Crop | place...
TGACACCCACCCTTCAGATATTTGTAGGCATTTATAAGGTCCCCTCGCAGCCTTCTCTTCTTCAGGCTGAACAAGCCCAGTTCCCTCAACCTCTCCTCGTAGGGGAGATGCTCCAGGAAGGTGGGGCGAGGCAATCGTTACTCTGAAGAATTTGAGTACAGAAATGTTCTGGAGAAAATTAGGTCATTTCTGTTACCCTGGGTAACCATAAAACATAAACAAATACAGAAGAAGGCGTGTGTTATATGGACTCTACCTAACATGTGCTAAGTGTAAGTAGGGATGTGCCTTTTAACTATTTCACATATTTATCTAGGCTTACTGACCTCCAGATTAACTAGGTGTGCGATTTTTAGGTGTGGGATCTGAAGCCATTGTTGCTGTCAGTGTGTGAGGAAAAACATCAAGCACTCTGATTTGAAACAATTATAAAACTGTCTACCAGAGTTTAAAGGCAATGAGAAAAACAGCAAGAAATCTCAACTTTGAAAAGCATTTTTGTAATACTGTAGAAAGTAAGATGCAAGTGATATTGTTTGCTATTAAGTATTATGCAAAATAATCTCATTTGCATTACCTACACTAATTTCATATTGTATGTTCAAACTTGGCCTGCAACGCTGGTCTACAGCCATCCACAAAGTCTGCCAAAGTCATTAGCGATGGATTCATGCTAAGAGGTTTGAAAGTACGTCTCACCGAGAAGGTCTATTTGGATGAAATACTGTGCGCCTTGTCTGCACCTTTGATCACTTATTCCAAACCCCTGGCAGAACAGAAAAGCACAGGGGGTGGCAGGGAGCAGCAGGGCACCCTAGCAGCCCACCAGCATGGGTGGCTGAGGGAGCACAGTTGTGCTAGGTGCTCACAAAGCCACTAGTGCTCTGGATATTATCGGTGAATCTTTCCTTGACTTCAGTGACTTGAGTTTGGATAGGGCACTTTTTTAATTACTGTTACACTTAAAAACACTTCAGATAATTAAGGTTAGTACAGCTGAGGACAAAAATTTAGTTTGGCTTGAACTCATGGAAAACAGGAGTGGTTCATAAGTCCTCCGTAGCAAGACATAGTCACTACAACATCAGCTCTGATGCAAGCTATCAAATGAAAAAGCAGTGATCTATATTTGCTGCCATTTTTCCTGCCAGAAAAGTTCACTGTGACAAGGCAACCAGCTAAGACTGCAGGTAGACCTTTAAGTAATTACTTCAGGAATTACTGCAACAAGAGCAAGTTATAAAGCAGCCAGAGGCACTAGTATTTGGATTCAGAATGCATGAAACCACTACTTTCTCTGTTAATGTGAAGAACAATAATTTAATATACCAACCTACTCACTTTCCATCTTTTCGTCTTTCTCACTTTCACCACAGAGCTCACAGAAAAGCCTTAAAGACGGGCAGATCTCTCCATTCTTATGTGACTGCCTTCTCCCTGAGATCAAGTACTTAACTGCCCCCTCTACATTAAGATATGTTGGGGTAGAGAGGAAAATGCTTGGGCACCTCTTTTAATAGAACCTTAAATATATGGTTTTTAATTCACCTTTATAATTTGTTAACTTTTAGCACAAGCAATTTTCCTGAATATACCCGGTGTCCCAACTAGTGCTTTATTGATATGCTTTTTCTGAAACCCAGGCTTAAATGAAGTGGCTGCAAATTCATGTGTTTAAAGCTGAAGAAAATGCACAGAGAATATTTCTGAATTTGCCATTGAGTCACATGAAATGAGGCCTGCTGCCAGGGCAGTGGAAATGTGCAGCACTCTGGGTTATGAGCAAACCTCTCTGTGAGGTGAATATTGATGGAAGGACTGTGCTTCTCAGACAAAGCTATTACATCAAATCCCAATATCTTCATTTTTCAAGGTAAGAGAGATTAAGAGCTGACATTTCAAGACCAAGTCAAAGAACCTACTGATTAAACACTAATCCAAACTGTCCCTTCTCTGCTATTGTCAAGGAGGAGAGAGAGCTATATTAAAAGGAGAGTATAATTTTGTTGATTGATTTTCTGACTCCTTGCATATTTCTCAAGGTTATGACATTACAGTTTGCAGTGAAATATGGAAGTCTAGTGTTGGTTTGTTCCAACATGAGAACAACAGAATATACTAGCTATTCTAGTGATAGCTTGTTACCTTTGTGTGTATAGATCACTTTTATTCTCACAAATTTTAGTCTTCAGATATATCACCCATTCACAGATCTGTTCAAGGAAAGCTTGAAAAGAGAGTTTTAACCACTGTTAGGCTGATTAAACTAGTCATGTTAATATATTTTCTTTTCTTAAAGGTAGCATGCAACCCCCTCTGAAGTAAGAGTACCTTCTGGTAGATGAATTGGTACTCATAGTTGATTCACCTGTATTACAGTTCTGTAGTTACTATGGTCAGCATTCTAGTAACGTTAGCCTAGGGATTAATTTTGCAGATAGTAAAATTTGAAAAATTAGATACTAAAATGGCTCTTTGGCTTCACATTCATGATACATCAGGTTCAGAAGTTTCTCAGTTGTTTTCCAAGTCTGTTCTACTGTTTTAAGAGATACATCCAGGTTTGTTGCAAAATAGGTGCTATCTCAGTACAGACCTGTCCCCTGCAGTGCATTTTAGCAAAAACCTTACACTCTTTGGGGACTTAGAATAGATTAATCACTATAAAACTAAGCAGACATAAGAAAAATGACAGCTGAAGATATTTGAAGCAGTCCTCTGCAGAAAATCTTGTAGAGTATTATTCCCTCATAGAAAACTCTTTTATGTGATTTCATTCAACTCATTGCACTTACGTTCTACCAGGAGAAGATGTTCTTTTCTCATCTCAGCTAAGACCAGAAACCGTGGTAATATCGAGATGTTTGAAATATTACCCCTGAAGACAATGTCCATGATTTCTCATTCTTATTGCAGGTCTACTGATGGAGGAATTGCCCAGACAGCAGGGACTTTGTTGAGCTTCCTCCTTAGCCTTAGAGTGTTTGCACCAAATCACCTACCTTTCTGTTGAGTATGCTAAGCATGGGGCTTTAAGAATGGCAGGAAAGGGATGTAAAAGTACATACGCACACCAACTCACCCTCTCTTGCTCCTGTTTTATTTTTTTTTTACTTTAAAGAACTTGTGCACGCAAATAACACACAGCACTTTTTAGAGCACATTGTTTGTGTGCCTGTGTGTTTATTTTTACTATTAACAATTAATGAATAAATTGCTGAAAGAATTTGCAGACGAAGAATTGGAGCCACACAAAGAATTGGAGCCAGGCAAAGTCCCTGATCACAAGGCTTCACAGATTTTCTCTTGTTCACATTTGCTCACTGGTGAGTGTGAAGCAACTCCATACCGAGTGGCTCAGCAGCAGGATCTGCCTGAGGTAGTGAAGCAATGAGATGGCCCTTTCTCAATTCTTGGGCTATTTGGGGCTGAATTTTACTTCCCCTCTCCAAAGACTTAAGTCAATGTTGAAGTCAGCATTTCTGTATACTGGACAAGTGTTCCAGTCACCTTAGCCAACAGTTTTGCCTTAAAAGCACATAGAAGTGTGCTGGAAGGTGTCAAACACACATGCACAGAGCTGCTGGACATGACAGAAGGACCCACAGACCCAGCTGGAGCAGTAGCATGAGCTAAGGAGTGATAATCTAGCGCACCTCAACTGACATCAGGTCCCTTTGTGTGATGAAGTGATTCAAGTCCCTGGCTCCAACATGGACGTCTACATAGAGACATCTAAATTCAGGAAAATAATAAATATTTGGAAGTGGAATCTCACCCTTCCTGTAAAAATGTTATACTCTTCAGTGCTTTCTTAAGAGCAGGAAATAAATTCTCTAAAGATAGGATTTTGATTAAAATTTGCCACCTCCCCATGATACTACAGAGCCCCTTCTCTACTACCAAATTCTTCTACCCTTCTGTGTGGAGAAGGGAAGAAGGTACACTGCAACCAATACTATCCCCATTAGATCTTGATACTTCTTGCAAAATGTGATAAAGACTATACCCTAAAGTGTCAAGTCCCTGAGGAGGAAGCAGCTCTGTTTGCAAAATCTCTTTAGGTTGCTCCTGCTCTGCCCTCTCGTTCCCACCTGTGCACCATGGCTTGACGTAATTTCTACAAGCCCCACTAATGATTGCACTGACACAAGTGGGGGACTTACCAACTGCTGCAGAAATCAGAAACTGGAAGGATCACCTCTTAAACAGGTTTTACTAAAGACTATGTTTTAGTGCAGACCTCTGCCCTGAGAGCTCAGGTTTCTTAGGGAGCTGCAAATGAAATTGCCTCTGTGGCACGTCTGTTCCCTTGAACTCTTCCCAGATCACAGCAGATTTGAGAAGAAGAGTGACACCTGATGACTCTGCTTCTGCCCCCCTAAGTGTGGGGTTTTACTCATGAGGTCTCCCATTTAGAAGTAACCAAATGCAATCTTTGCTTCAGCTATGTGATACTATGAGATCAGTGTCTGAGGCAGCTTGTCTGACAAGAAATCTCTGGCTTTAAGAAAAAGGCTAGGTGTGATGTAGACTTTTTTATTATTCACATCTGTTACTTTTATCTCAGTCTGTGAGTGATTGTCATGTTTTCTTCATCTGCAAAATTCAAAATTTCTGCTTTTGCCTTGCAACAAATTCCACTGGAGCCACAGATAAGGTGAAAGATAAGCATGCTGATCATCATTTTCCCCCAGATAGAGGAGATGCCAGTGGCACAAAAAATGTAACATTCTTTGGCCTCTTTATGTTTCAAAATATAGGAACAACTTCTACTATCAACGAAGTGGCTTTTGAAAGGGCATTCTGTTTTTGAAGAGAACAAAGCCATACCCCTGCGTTATCCAGTGCATGAGATGAACCAAAGATACATACATATTCTGCAATTCACAGTGAGGTGCTGGTTCATACTATATAGAGAGTTTGTTAGATTGTTTTCTTAAAGACTCTTCCAACATAAGGCAAGGCAAAGATAAGAGATACATAAAATGAATACATAATGTGCACTTCAGTGAAAAAAAAACCAGCCAGGCATACTCTGCCTACAAACAACATCGCTGAAAGAGCTGATTGTTTAGGGCTCAGCTAAGGCCACTTTGCAATAACTATAGTGTTCCTGAACAGTGATTAAAGAGAGCTGGAATTTATAAATATGATCATTCTTTAATATTTAGAGGTTAGCAGACGGTATGTGAAAAAACTTTATAAATAAGAAGACCCATTTGTGTTTCCTGCAGTCTGCTAACTTTGTCAGCTGCTCACCTCCTAACTGTATACAGGTGCTCTTAAAGACAGTTGCTATAGTTTAGTTCAGACAATGAGTATGAGTGAATACATGGAGAATATCCAGACCTGCAGTGGTGTCTGGTTTGTGCCACTTTCATTGGCTACAAAGAAGTCAGGAATGGCCATGGCTGAAAGACACCTTTAGAGGGGCTGGCATTTCCCAGGTGAGCACTAAAAGGAACAATTTCTGTCTTCTTCCTTTCCCTACATGTAAAATCTCCTCTTAATTTCTCCATTTGATTAAAGAGAAGGGGAATGCAAGCTCATCAAATATACCTGTAATGTATGAGGGTACAACTCTCCTGACTTCTGAGAGATTGCATCTCTTTCCACTAAAGGTGGATTTGGCATGCAGGTTTGCCCAGAGTACAATTTATTTCATAATTGTCTTCCATTTAATCAGAGCTGTAAATTGAGTGGTACAGGAGAAACATCAAGCAAGTCTTAAAGGTGCAGAGAACTAAGCAACAAGGGTGCCAAGGCTGTTCTGTTTTCTCTTGTCCCCCCAAATGCTATATTTACTTTCCACCCTCCCACACTGAGTAAGCAGTGATCATGGCTACAAACAGCTGAAGTGGACTATAAAGACAGGTCAGAAAGGCCACCTGAACATTCAGACTGATCATGACACCTCTAGCAGAAATGTCTGAGTTTGTAGCTTTCATCCCCTTTCTCTGGAAAATGTCTGTGAAGGGAGAGCCCCTCATCCCCAGGAGTTACATTTCCTGCAGCTGGAATTGCCCACTGCAGATGACCACTGGTCTTTTTTCTAAAACACTTCTAACTTTCCCTCCTCCAACAAAATGGCACCTTTCAACCCATCAATAATCTGTATTGTTTTCTTTATTTTTTTGGAAGTCGCATTTTTCAGGGGATGAGGAAAGGGCAAGAGGAGAAGTAGGACATGCAATTAACTTTCTGCTGAGCCATACCTGTAATGCACTTTATGGGATCCTGTTACTCTAGGCAGCCACTCAGGATTAAAGAGCTGCAGTGTGTCACCTTTAATTGCCGTATCATAAAATAGTTTTTAAAGCATTGAACGTTAAGGGATTTAAATCTCTTTAATGCTCCGGGATGGCAACCTCTCAAGGTTCATACTGAGGCCAGCCTCTTATAATAAACAGAATGTGGGAAAAAAAAGCAATAACATAAATTAATGATACGCACTGTAGCAAAGGTTTGAAACAGTTGAAATAAGATCTCTGTGAGTTTGGAGTTTCCAAATAAGCCACAGCAGGAAGTGGAAGGAAGGAGGGAAAAATTCTATGCCTTCACCACGATGAGGTAAAGTCATTTATTACTCTCCAAGGAAAAGATTTTATATCATTCAGTGCAGGTAGATCCAGATGTGTGAAATCAAACCTACACAAGGAAAGACCCAATCCAGCAATCAGATTTGCATAGACCAAGGTAAAGCCATATGAAAACCACGGTATTGCTGTACCCAGTAGAAAGTCACTCCTGAGGATATGACAGTATTATCAGCAGAGGCACAGGCAGTGTTTTAAAGGCACTCAGGTATGCAATGCAATGTAAGCTAGCTGGGGAAATGTAGTAGCTGTCTCTTCCCAGATATCCTTAATAACCACGTGATTTTCAGAAGTCTGTGGGTGTCTAAGAAATGTGCATAGAGGCAAGTATGTTATTGGAAAAAATGGTCATTTTAGCTAACTCCAGCATTTGCCTACCAAATTCGCTGTAAAGTAAAAAGACCCAAGATGTTTATGTAACTGAGTTTGCTCAAGATGCAGGTATTTGAAAGCAGTAAAAAGTTGTTATGTGGGTACTGTGTATCATTAATGAACAGTTTCAAATATTGGAAAGCTGTGTCAAAAATAGCCATCCACAAACTTAACAACACACACACATCTGAAAAGAGGTTCAACTTGCACTTCAGTGCACCAGGTCTGGAAGGAGGAAGCTCCTTTTGATAGCATTTTTACTGTCGAAGAGTCTCTTGTTTGAATTTTTGTTTTAGTATCCAAGATAAAGGTGTATTACACAAATCTATGTTTATTTTATTGAATCTTAACACAGGTGATAATGATATTGTTTATTTTTATTAAGATTTAGTTTAATGGCTTTTTACTAGGTTTTGATGTCTGATCTAAGTTGATGTCATTAGTTTGCAACTATTATTTTTATGCCTTGTACCTGAGTGCATGTATTTGTACATACTCTTGTAAATTTGCATGATACATAAGAACCAAGAATTTTCCATAATAAATGCTCGTGATTGGAGTAGCAAATTCCTTCTTGGTTATATAAAACATCTTTCTTCACTCCATTTGAATTATTCCAGTGACTTAACAGCCTTTTTTTGCGTATGTTATAATGCTAAACAAGTGTGTCACCTGTAATTACTGTAATTTTTCTGTCCAAAATCTCAGTCACAGCTGATCACCTCTTTGAAGTTCTGGAAACTTCAGTTTCAAAATGAAAATTTATCCAATTTCACATTACTTACACACAAACTACAGTTGGGAAGTTTCTTTCAGCATTTTATAGCTAAAGAAATCCCAATGTTTCTTTTTCACAGATCTTTCCTCCATTCTGATTAACATCATCCATAGAACAACGACTCCTGTATTGAAGGAAGTCCATCTGTTAGGTATCAAATTAATTAACTGGCCTTCTTTCTCAGACTAAGTTTGTATTTAGTCGTTTTCCAGGAGCAGCATCTGGCTTTCATCTAGACCAAGTCTATAGCTGGGTGTGATAAAGTCAAGGACTCTATATTGACCAGAGCAAGGTTGAATCAATACTTTGTACACTGAATCAGTATTTTAAAGTTAAACTCAAACTACAGCAAACCCGAAGTGTGGACGTCTGCCCTGCACTTCACAACATCTGAATGAATGGTATCATAAATGGGTTAGATAAAACTTCTAAGAGAAAGAAAAAAAAAAAAAGGAAAGAGGGGATGCAAATCCACAGCAAATGGGGTTGATTTAAAGACTTTGCCTTTTGGCTATGTGTTGTAATATGTTTACTTCAGCAATTTCAGCATGTACTCTATTTACAGCTGAAAAGTATTATTTCTTGATCGAAATGAATAGAAACAAAACAAGACCTTTGAAGGCAACTTGTATGGAAAACAGCCAGATACAAAATTGCAGGAGACTGATCTCATAAAAAAAAAGCTTGAGAGATTGGAAACACTTGAAAAGCAGCCCTGGTAAAGTTTCGAAACTCCCATAAACAACAAAAAATTATTGACTGCCTGATCAGATAGAACCAGTGTAGCAAGAAAGCTCATCAACCCAGTATGAAAAGGAGGTTGTATTGTCTGGACACTAAGGTTAGGAAAAAGGGGGACTAAGCAGAAAAGATTGTGATTTAATAAACGCATAGAGAAGAGGAGGAGGAAATGACCAAGTGCAGGGATAAAGCACAAAAAGGACTGAATATAGCTGAGATTCTGCCAAGCAATATAATTAGAAATGAGTAGGTGACTGGGGAGATGAGCTTTATTAGCCTATCAGCCATCTAGATAGGGATGGCTGAAAGTAAAGAAAAAAGAATCATCTTAACCAAAACTAAAACTTAGTGTTCTCTCTAATGTTTCTCTAACATAACCACGGCCAAGCTGTCTTCGAGCAACTCTAAAATCATGCTTGCTTTCTGGTTAGCGTTATAAGAGACTGAAGTACCTACACTCCAGCATAATGTTTCAAGCCAAAACCGACTATCAGGGTACAATCAAGGATCTGAAGTCAAGGACAGGAAAAAAATACTAATCAGATGAGAAGCCATAAACAAGCAATAAGGGCAGGTGATACTCAGGGCTTTGAGACAAAGGCCACAGTCCTCAACTACAGACCTGCTAAATAGTAATTACACGTGCTATTGCCTTGCATGGACTACTGCACTTCAGCAACTCCAGAGCATGGGTAGGCTATACCTGTGTTCACCTGAGCCTTCTAATTACTAACAAGGCTTCGCAGGGGACATACCAGGAGAAGAGATATTAGCCTTAAGCCAACAACAAATGAAAATCCTTTTGTGCAAATGCATTTGTAATGCTGGATGCACAAAGATTCTCTTCCAAGTAAATAAAAGGTACCATTTAAACCCTAGTCCTCTTTTTGCACTAAAACCATCTAATAGGAGAAGAGAAAGCCTGATCTATTTCCCTTAAATTGACTTGCAAGGTCCATAATACGACTTAATTGCATATAAGGGCATGGGTTCCCTTGGCTCTGGCCCTGAACCTTCAGCTTGAATAGAGTGTTACAGACATGTCATTTGAGATCAAAAGGCAAGTGCTGTGACCATACAGATCACACTGTGAGTGGTTTACAGCCTTTAGTGCGGGCATGCATGGCTGTACTGTACCCTGGACCTTCTGATTTTGTAAGATGACACAGTCCAGGCCTCTTCCACTGCTGCCGAGACCTTTCAGCTCTAATTTGATCTGTTTGATCCATGCTAAATCTGCTTCATAAGTTTAGCAATCCCTCAAGTCACCAACAGGAAGCTGTGTGGGGTACTCTCAAGCCTGCTCCCACTGCCAACAGATGCAATAGCAGAACCTCAAGTTCTGAAGGCAACACTTATGTCAGGGTGATTTTATTCACTTTTACTTAGGATCAGCCTGATGTCCTGACTGGTATCCCAGACATCACACTTTGCAAGAGGATTCCACACCTAGAATACATAGGTACAGCACTGTCTCCTTGATAGGAGCCTAGGTAACAGGTGAAGGCCCTTGGCTGCAGTGTTTCCTGTCCTTGCCACATCATCAGCCTCACAAAAGCCCTCCAGAGGCACTGATATGCGCTTCTTATTTGCTCTGCAGTGACCAGAAACAGCTCTGTCTACAATTAGAAATATCCTGAGGCCATCAGGGTGTTTTACTTCAAGTCGCTCTTCTGAAAAGCAGATCTTCAGACTATAAGCCTCTGTAAGAGGCTTTCCTTTCAGAACAATTTCTGTCTCCTAAATAAGTGCCATAGCAGTACTCTTCAGAGCAGGGAATAGCTGTATGTTTGTTCAGCATCTGCCATAATGATTGTCTCCAAGGTACAAAAGCTATCATGTACAATAGTACTATTTGATCTTTCACTAGAAGCAAAACTATTTACTCGCTGAAGTAGTTAGGAGGGAAAGCAGCATTTCAAAAGTCCCAAAGCCATTCAGTCACAAGCTTTAAGGGTGCACGTCTGTAATGTGGAGTGTGTGAGACACAAAAGCATCTTAAATGGAACCTGCCTTCCAGGAAGGCATGTCAGTTTGACTCAAAAAGTCATGCTGAGACTCTCATAGAAACAGGTATACACAGCTCAGTGCAGAACTCATTTCCTGGCAGTAAGTCTGACATAAAGGTTATGTTAAAATATACCTTTCCTATGCTGGGCTAAAACAGCCAGCCTGGATCTCTGCTCTGTGCATCAGTCCCAGCTGTCCATGTAATATTGCAATGTTTTAAGTTTCCTTCACAATGGCACCATGTGTGGGGCTTTACTAATGCCTCATAAGTTTAGTGTGCACTGAGTTGTTGCAGAAGGGTAGCTGTTTAGTAAAGACCCCAGGACATACAGTAGAGGAACAAGGAATTTTGCCTTGAATGCCCTGAAATAACATGGTTGCACAGTTAGCAAACTTTACATAGCTTCTGCAAAATCCAGGTACAGATACTGCTTACGTGACCTCCACAGAAAATGCTTTGAAGATGCTATAGTGGTCCTGACTGGAAGACCATTGTACATTGAGGAGTTAGTGATCCACCTAACAGTTAACCTGAGCAGGTCCCAGCCCTTGCTGTGCTGTGCTGTGCTGTGCTGTGCTGTGCTGTGCTGTGCTGTGCTGTGCTGTTCTGCAAGTCCAGCCTGGCCTCAGATCTCTTGGCTGCAGGATAAACTCAGTCAGCTTGCTGTAACAGAGGAGCCTGTGGGCTGCTTCCACTTGGTACCAGGGACTATGCCATCAGTCTGACCTTGTCTTTATCTAAAAGTACAGCAAGAAATTCCCTAGTCTGACAGTAAAAATGAGGAATAGAGTTGGTTTTGTGTAAGAAAATTGTATAATAGCTCAAATGACCAAAATGGGACAACCTCTTCCATGGACAAGGTCTGAACAACAAGCTGCATATGGATGAAAGACCTCTTCAGTGCTGCACAAACTGGGGTTCCCAGCAGCTAAAGGAATGTAATATTATCTTCACTATTCTCTCCTTACAGCATTAGCGCTAATAAATAGCATTTTAAATGCTACCCTATGCAGTCCTAGTGCCTTTCTTACCAGGATCATAATGGACCAGCACCTCCTGGTGCAAAACAGATATACTTCAGACTCCAGGACAGGGCTGTTAAACTGTTATGATCTCCAAAATAAATAAGATGCCTACATCCTTTTTAAACTACCCAGAACAGTTAAGCTCTGCCTTTGCTAACTGCAAGATATACATGAGAACAGTAATGCATGGGAGGCTTTAGACAGGTCTTTAAGACATGATTCCTTTTCTCTGTAATCAGCCATCTGAAAATTACTCATACCACCTTAAGCCAATGTTTAGATTCACTATATATTCAGCAAAGAGAAAGAGGTGATTCAGGCTAGCAACCCACCCATCTCTAAGACAGCTATCTGGAAATGGCAAGATTAAGCTTCCTCTGCAGATGCACTTAGAGTGTCCATAGGAGCCAAGCCTGATTTTCAGTCAGCTTAAACTTCATACCTAACTGTTATGGGTTTAAAGTCAAGTGAGGTGATTTCTACCTCCAGTTGGTACTGACAGGGAAATCAGGACAGCTCAGAAGCAAAGTGTTTGTAATGTACTGAAGACAAGATAGCTGTAGCTATCTGTTTTGTTATATTAAAAAAAAAAAAGAGAATTCTGAGAAATATGTATGTCCATCTGATACTGCTGCATCCATTTGCTTTGCTATACTCTCAGTTTGTTCCGCACAGTTTTGTAGCATTTCTTCAGATTGTAATGAATGATCCATCTGCTGACACCAGACCAGAGAGATGTATTGCTCTGTCGGTGACTGTTACAACCCACCTCTTATTTATGCCCACGAGTGCTCTCCGTATGCTTGCAGGCGGTTGTTGTGACCTCAAGAACTAATTGTGAATAGGTGACAGGCAATTGATCTATCTTCTGAGAACAGCCTTAACTTCATCAGTAAAATTAGGACACCAGGGTATTCTGTAAGGAGCAGTCTGCATGGGAAAAGCCTGCTATAAAACAATTGCAGACAGAGTTGAAGCTAAAGGCGTAGACAAGTACAAAAGAATGGTGGTGTTGTGAATGCAACAGGAATGTGTTTGCATAGAACACATTTGCTACTATGTCGCGTTGTAAGTGTGGGTCTTGAGTTTGTGCTCCAGTTCAAATTTTTTCAGCTGAGGACCAAGTCAATGCGCACACTTCTGTCTGGAGTTTGGAGGGGAGATGCACCGCTGGGGAAGCACAGACAGTGAGCTACAGGGAGAGAAGGAAGGACCTTTGGAGGCTTTATGGCACAGAATCACTTGGCTTGGGGAACTTGGCCCCAAACTCAAGCAAAACTACCTGCAGCTATATGTGTGTGTGTATATATATGTACACACACATGAATACATGAAGGGGCTGGACAAGAAAAAAGACATTAGTTACTATTTCTCTAATATTACAGGTATGTTTTCAAAGCTTTCCTCCTAGTTTAGTGACTGAGTTACCTACCTGCAGTTTGCTACTATCTGGCCAACTCCAAATGAAGATCTATGCACACACAAATATAAACACACAGATTACTTCAATCTCCTATTTAAATAAACTATTGAGTCTCAGAACCCAAGGGGAAATAGTCGGATTAGGACTCTGCAGTCGTCTAAGTATTTATAGATGCCTTCTCTAACTTACCATCTTAGATCAGAATTTCTTAGTGAAGTTTGAATGCCATTCACCCTTGCTTCTTGTTTTCTCCAGTTCTTCCTTCTTGCTTTCAAGAAAACAAATAAGAGAAAAGCGCCATGGCATTAAGCAGCCAATTCTTTGCCTAGGTACCTCTGTTTCAGTTGTTCTACTGAAGGGCTTCGCTTTATTCAGAAATGCTAGAATTCACCAGGCTTTTGCTTCTTTCATCAGTTATTTCCCACTTATAAGAACAGCTACTGGAAAATCCTAGCTCCATCTGCCATGAAACACAAACAACAGCTTCAGAAATATATGTAAGCATGTCAGTCACATGGGCTGGGCACTTGCCAGCCAGACTGTTGGGTATTTCCAAGCCTGAACTTGGGTCTACTGCATCCCAAACAGGCTGGAGGACTGAGCGCAGAATACCTACTGGGAACCTAGACTGTCACATGCTCAACCAGACCAGGTCGTGTCTACTCATCACATGTGAACAAGAATCTGGTGGGATGCTTGATCTCTTAGCCTCAAGAATGTTTCAGAGGTCAGTCTAAACCTGCCTCTTCTTGAATGCTTCCAAGCAAAAATTTGTACAGGGGAAGACTGACTTAAGAAAAGCTCAAGAGGATTAATTGAAGTGAGTATAGTATTAATTTTTTTGCACCTCTCTCTGCCTTTCGGTTTCTGCAGGCTACAAATGGATTTGATCCTTAGCCTGAGATATAAAGTAAAAGAAAGAGAGTGAATTTCCCAATGGAGATGAAAGTAATGGACTCAACAGATTTTTATTAAAAATCTTCTGATTGCAACACTACATTTACCACTTGCAGTTTCTCTGGAAACTAAGTAGGCTCAACAACCTAGCACTTAAACCCTCCTCTGTGCTCCCAGGACAGCTTTCATAGATGAACCAGAATCAGAAAGAAGGTGTAAATCCTCCAGAAGGAAAAAGAGAAATATGGTGGAAATACTGGATTTTAGTTATGAGATTCAAAAAAAAAAAGAATGCTATCCAGGACAAAGAATTGCAGAAAAGTATACCTAGACTTATGACCTTCTCTGAAATACTGACAGTCAAGTAAAAAAAGCAATCACAGAGATTTGCAGACCAGAAAATCCCAGGATCATGCTCACTTAAGGAGCCAGGTTTTTAATTGATCGTCTAAATTCATAACACAACTGAATGTATTTTAGAAAAAAAATCGTTAAAAAGATTGTACCCATCTCCTCCAGTAACAGATGACCAAAGAGTACAAGGCGTGTTGGATGTCCCTAAGTGAGCCTTTCAAGGGCTGTGTCAGCAGCACCGTCCTGGGTCCCTGGTCACCCACCCCAGCCACTGGGGACCTTAAGGCTACTGCGCTGCCTGCTGTCCTGGCTCTGTGGCAGCACCCAAGCTACCTAGCCCCTTGCTCAAGGTGCACCAGCACAACCCAGGGGCAGCCCCCAGGGCACCCTGCTCACAGTGTTACTGCCAGGTGGGACAGAAACTTGTCCTTGTGGTGGCCCCCCAGCAATCCCAGCACCCAGTTTGGGCAGATTCTCCTTGGCAGCTCAAACACATTCATGGCAGAGATTGCAGTGACACAAAACCAGGACTTACAGTATCATCTACAATGCCATTTGCAGCAGCATTTATTGTAGTATTTAGAGATATTTTATTTTATTTTATACTGACATCTGGAAAAAAAAAATAATTTCCATATTCAAGGTCAAAAGTGTCTCAAACAATAAGAACCTACCCCTTCATGCAGCAGTCCCAAAAGGCATACAATTCATTTTGCCGTTTTGTCTGCAGCAAGCCATTTTTTCTGTTCAACAGACTGTTGAACTGTTTGCAGCCTTTAAGACCTATTTGGTTACTATGGTTACCAGCCCTTCAAAATATCACTACTAGATCAAAAAAACCCCATATGTGAGGTCTGATGACTCTCCCATGATTTTGCCTGATTTCACAAGCAAATTGTTCTACATTTAGGATCTTGAGAGATAAACAGTTGTATAAGTCAAGATCAAAACGCTGAAAGGATGTTTCCTTTGTGTCCTGGAGCTTTAAACTGTTATATTAATCACTCTAGCAATCTGATTAGAACACAAAACGGCTGAAAAGCATAGCAACTTCAGAACTGCATGATGCTCAAAATTTTGTAGCAGATTTTTTTTTAATTTCTACATAAATGCAATATTAGCGTTTAGGTCTTCAGATGGACTATGATTGGTTAACATCAGTGGCGACAGTGTGAACTTCATCAGTGAAAGATCTTGGCACAGATATGAAAAATTTTACAAGTTTTGCCGACCTTTTTATCAATTTGTATTAATCAAATCATTTTACATTGTTAGACTAAAGATGATCCTTACTACAGACATTAAACTACACTGTGGAAAGCCTTATAAGCACAGATATAACATCATCTGAGTGCTTTCATTCCTCACAAGTTTTCGATTAAGGTGAATGCCAGGAAGCCCAGAGAAAGCAATGATTCTGTAAGATGGAAGCCAAAAGCTAGGCCTTCAAATGGTAACAATATGCATAATTCCTTCAAACCACATAATTTATTCTAGCTGAAGTTTTGTCCCTGACAGCATTGCCTCAGCAATCTTCATATTAAGAAATGAGTTTTTTCCTAAATACAGAAGTGAATTACAACATCAAGTTCATTAAAGGTGATAGAATTTTTTTAAATCTGTTATTAGACTGTTCCAGATAAACTTCTCACATGCTTTGAATCAGAGAAACAAGGACATCCTGTTGCTCAAAGGACAATAATTGAATACACTATCGAGTGATATTAAAAAAGGTATGTTATTAAAAGTAGTTTGAAGCATGCGAGTAAGCGTAAGTGCTATTTTCTTTTATATCCAGCATTTAATATTCAGAAGAAGTACTGACTACCAAATGGGCTTATTACCTTTCTAATGAATAAACAATTTAACAGGACAACCAAGCAGTCAGGCCCAGTCAGCATGGGTTTATGAAAGGCAGGTCCAGCTTGACTAACCAGATCTGCTTCTATCACAAGGTGACCTGCTTAGTGGATGAGGGAAAGGCTGTGGATGTCATCTACCTGGACTTTATTAAAGCCTTTAACACTGTTTCCCACAGCTTCCTCTTGGAGAAATTGGCTTCTCATGGCTTGGACAGGCGTAAGATTCTCTGAGTTAAAAACTGGGTGATGGCTGGGCCCAAAGAGTGGAGGTGAATGGAGTTAAATCCAGTTGGCAGCTGGTCACAAGTGATGTTCACTGGGGCTGAGTATTGGGGACAGTTCTGTTTAATATCTTTGTCTACTATCTGGATGAGAGGATCAAATGCACCCTCACTAAATTTGCAGATGACAGCAAGTTGAGTGGTAGTGTCAATCTGCTTGAGGGTAGGAAGGCTCTGCAGACGGATTTGGACAGGCTGGATTGATGGGACAAGGCCAGCTGCATTAGGTTCAACAAGGCCAAGTGCTGGGTTCTGCACTTCGGTCACAACAACCCCATGCAATGCTACAGGCTTGGGGAGGAGTGGCTGGAAAGCTGCCCAGCAGAAAAGAACCTGGGGGTGTTGGACAACAGCCAGCTGAACATGAGCCAGCAGTGTGCCCAGGTGGCCAAGAAGGCCAACAGCATGCTGGCTTGTACCAGGAATAGTGCGGCCAGCAGGAGCAGGGAGATGATTGTACCTCTGTACTCGGCACTGGTGAGGCCGCACCGGGAGTACTGTGTTCAGTTTTGGGCCCCTCACTGCAAGACAGACATAGAGTTGCTGGAGCATGTCCAGAGCAGGGCAACAAAGCTGGTGAGGGGTCTAGAGAACAAGTTTTATGAGGAGCGGCTGAGGGAACTGGGGCTGTTAAGTCTGGAGAAGAAGAGGCTGGGGGTGTCATGGTTTCAAAAGTTCAAACTCCTGGACAAGAGAGGATTTGAACTCATGGAAACAAGAAGAGCTGATTCCTACCTGCACCGGCCAACCCCCGTTCATAAACTGAGCATGACGTCTACGGTATGGAATGTTTCCATTGACCAGCTTGGCTATCTGTCTGGCTATGCTCCCTTCCAGCTCCTGCACACTTGCTCATTAGGTGAATATGAGAAACTGGAAAAAAGTCTTTCTTCACTGAAAGGGTTGTCAAATACTGGAACAGGCTGCCCAGAGGAGTGATTGAGGCACCATCCCTGGAGGTATTTAGAAGACCTATAGATGCAGAGCTTAGGGACATGGTTTATTGGTGGAATTGACAGTGTTAGGTTGATGGTTGGACCAGATGATGTTAAAGGTCTTTTCCAATCTAAATGATTCTATGCTTCGGCAGGAGTGTTGGACTAGATGACCCACAGAGGTCCCTTCCAACCCCTACTATTCTGTGATTCTGTGATTCTAATTTCAAACCATTAATGTGGAAGTTCGCTTTTCTGTGTTACTGCACTGAGTTACATTACCCAATTAAAAGTGCACCAGATGTAACAGAGTCCACCCATTTGAAGACAGAAGCTAGGCAGTTACAGAAATTCAAGCAACAAAGTTTTCCCTCATGTTACATAGCAAGACTTGAGAAACCGACAGACCATCTATAATAAACCCCATGTACTTTACTGGATGTGAAATAGTGGAGGTTTTTCTTTCTTAACATCAAACCCATCAGCATTCCTTCACCCAACAACTATTTTCAACATACACTGCAAATCGAAAGGTGGCAATGAAGATAAATGTGCCATTTTTCTACAGATGGGACATTAAAATGAAGCTGTTCTTACAAGGTGAAGAACAGAGCCTCACAGAAGAGTAAGATGGAATAATGCAGCTCTTCAAGTACTTTCCTGCATGGGTGAATATGGACATAGAACTGTCAATCTCTTTTCTAACTTCTTGAGAAAACACAGGCAGGCAGCTGCAAACAGTTTCACGGAGTATTAAGTAATTGAAAAGAGGAAGAATCAATAGGACTGATAAAGCCATGGTTTACACAACACAATCATTGCGAGCTCATATGCTGTTTTATCCCCCCACAGTTACCTGATTACGTGCAAAAGTTTTTACATTACTGATTTTGCAATGAAAAACTAGATAAAAAATCAGTTTGACCAACACACTTCTTTATAAGCTCTAATACTTATTAGTACACTGCTTTCAAATTTAGTGTTAAATTTAAGCTTGGAAGGGAGTAATTATCCAGTTACTATCACAGTAATTATAAAAGAACAATCAGATCCAAGATGCATCACCTTGGCTCCGTATCTGTATGATATATCTCCAGTTCACATCTAGAAACCTCCTCATTCTTCAGGAGATTAGCAAAAACCAAACAAAATAAATTATTAGCCATGGTTAGGTTTCCAATTTATGTTCAAAACCTAGCGTGCATGTCCATCCAATACTGTTGGTCAATATTTGCCTAAAATGTTTTCATCTGTCATCACCAAAAGCTATTCTTTTTAAAGTTGTTTTTTGAAGTGATAAAGACATTGGCTCCACTAGATGGAACAATTGACTCCAAAGCAGATTTTTTAATGCCAATAAATGTTCTTAATGTAAGTGTTCTCTCAGGAAACGTGACATTCAATTTGATATTGATTTATTTACATCTAGTTCAACTCTATGGTTATTTGCTATTTGAATTGTCATGCTGCTGCAGCACTCCAGTCATCAGCCATGACCCCTCTGACTAAAGACTGAATGAACAGGATACAAATCTGCCAAGTGGCCCAAAGAAAATGAGTTTGCCTTCAGTTACAAGTAAGTAAAGTGAACATTCAGAAGTGGATACCAAAGAGAGAAACCAGGATTTTAATTTGTAGAAGAGAAAAACTGGTTCTGTCTTTGTGTCTTCCTAGAGACTGGAGCTGAGTTTTTCTGACAAAATTATCTGAAGACAATGCATGCAGATAGCATTGTAAAACAGCTATCAAAAACCCGGAGGAGGTTAAAGCAGTTGTATCCAAAAAACATTGATTAGAGAGCCAAGAGAGAAGCCCAGAGAGGACATAGTCCCTGGGGAAGGGCAAGAATTCAGGTAGAGAAGCCTGGTTACACATGCTGCAAGTGCCTGATAATTTGAAAAAGATAAGCCCACTGTTCTGGATCTGAGATGCAGCTCCAGTCATCAAAGGCCTTGGTGAGAGAAGTTTTAGAGATGTTGCAGGGGTGGAGGAGAGAATGGGCATGGAACGAATCACAGAATCACAGAATGGTAGGAGGTGGAAGGGACCTCTGTGGGTCATCTAGTCCAACTCCCCTGCCAAAGCAGGGTCACCTACAGCAGGCTGCACAGGATCTTGTCCAGGCGGGTCTTGAATATCTCCAGAGAAGCAGATTCCACAACCTCCCTGGGCAGCCTGTTCCAGTGCTCCGTCACCCTCAGAGGGAAGAAGTTCTTCCTCATCTTCAGACGGAACTTCCTATGCTTCAGTTTGTGCCTGGTGCCCCTTGTCCTGTCGCTGGGCACCACTGAAGGGTTTGGCCCCATCCTCCTGACACCCACCCTTAAGACATTTATAAGCATTTATAAGGTCCCTGTCAACCTTGTCTTCTTCAGGCTGAACAAGCCCAACTCCCTCAGCGTTTCCTCATAGGAGAGATGCTCCAGTCCAGGCACATCCTGACTCCAGGATGAAGTCAGAAGACTGTTTAGAATAACAACGAGCTTAGAAACGGTGTGAAAGGGAGGTCTGGAAAGCAGTTAGAAAGGTAGGTCAGGGTTGTGGATGGGCCTCTTAAGAGCCAAAAATGGAGAAATACTCTCAGCAAACAGATAGGGTGCAACAAAGGCACCCAAAGACACTGGGAGATAACATGGAAGCAAAATGGAGAAAAGGTTTGTATTTGTGACAAGAGGAAAGAAGGAAGGAGTAGTAGGAAGCGAGATAAATCAAAGGCAAGAAAGTAGCTGTAGCGTCTTAAGTCTTCTCTTTGAAGAAATGAGTGAGAATTTGTGTGGAGAGGGAAGTGGAGGCAGGAGAAGCAATATGGAGTCAAGACAGTAGTAGTCCTGAGGGGATGAGTCTTAGGTGTCTTAATTTTCCCAGTAGGGCTATCCACAGAAGAAACATACTTGACCAGGTGAAGGAGACTTTAGGCCCCCATGAAGCGTCAGTTTCATACACTGGCCACTGGACACAATAACACAAGAAAAGGGACTTCTGCCCACATGGGACAACCTCAGGCACTTTCACTGGCACAAATCCTTTTCCAAATGAATTTGACACATCTATAACATGCCTAAGTGTAGACACGAGTTTCTTTCAGTAAACTGACCAGTATGTCAGCGCCTAGGTCTAGGAAATTCTGTATAAACCCTCTAGACTTGGTACTGCTCTGCTCCAAGAACATTTTTACAAGCATTTTGAGTAGCATTTACAGGATATACCGAGCACTGATATGTTCTCTGATATGGTCTTTATGCTTCAAGAATATTGTCACAATAGTCTCTGACCTAATGGTATTCACATACGATTTGGAAGACACTCCCTCCATTTATGGTTTGCCCTCTGAAAAAAACAAAATCGATAGCACACAAATATTTTATTTCACACAAATGCAGATTCCATGTTTTGTTTCAGCTCCAAAGGCAGGTAAAAGTTTATTAAAGGTGCAGATTTGGTGTCTGTACTAAAGAAAATATAAGTCACTGTTACATCTTTTGCTGCTTAGAAGCAGCAGGTGGACAGAATCACAGAATCACAGAATGGTAGGGGTTGGAAGGGACCTCTGTGGGTCATCTAGTCCAACCCCCCTGCCGAAGCAGGGTCACCTACAGCAGGCTGCAAAGGACCTTGTCCAGGTGGG
>Ga0065711_1036518_pt1 | contig 20902 bp, 14 predicted proteins | sample Hoacrofraction12_FD_59098 | JGI IMG/M metagenome (GOLD analysis project Ga0065711, IMG submission 59098) | Hoatzin crop microbial communities from Cojedes, Venezuela - Epithelial fraction 12 v2 (version 2) | ecosystem: Host-associated > Birds > Digestive system > Esophagus > Crop | place...
AAGAGAAGAGAAGAGAAGAGAAGAGAAGAGAAGAGAAGAGAAGAGAAGAGAAGAGAAGAGAAGAGAAGAGAAGAGAAGAGAAAAGAGAAGAGAAGAGAAAAGAGAAGAGGACAGTCTTATGCGTATTTCCAAGTCAGTTTTATCTTAACTGGAAACACACCTTAAACACAAATAAATGCTTACTGCTCATACAAGGCAGACTTAAGGTTGCTTAGGTCATATGGTACAACATGCTATATATTAACAGATTATACTTAGAGTTTAACCCTAGAACTCCTAAGGTCACTAAGTTGATATAATTTCAGGGTTTGTTTTTTTTTTCTCTAATAAATACAGTATTTCTGTGATGTCTTTCATATCTAAATACTTCAGTGTATTTTTATGAGTCTCATTTTGTTTTGAGTCAGAAGAGCAAGTAAATATTTAAGTAACAGCATCACAGAATCGTGGGGGTTGGAAGGGACCTCTGTGGATCGTCTAGTCTAACCCCTCTGCCAAAGCAGAGTCACCTAGGGCAGGTTGCACAGGACATTGTCCAGCAGGGACTGGAATATCTCCAGTGAACGAGACTCCACAACCTCCCTGGGCAGCTTGGTCCAGTGCTCCATTACCCGCCAAGTAAAGAAGTTCTTCCTCGTGTTCAGACGGAACTTCCTCTGCTTCAGTTTGTGTGCATTGCCCCTTGTCCTGTCACTGGGCACCACTGAAAAGAGCCTGGCCCCATCCTCCTGACACCCACCCTTAAGACATTTATAAGCATTTATAAGATTCCTGCTCAGCCTTTTCTTCAGGCTGGACAAGCCCAACTCCCTCAGCCTTTTGTCATAGCAGAGATGCTCCAGTCCCTTCACCATCCTTGTAGCCCTCTTCTGGACTCTCTCCAGTAGCTCCTCATATTTCTTGAAGTGGGGAGCCCAGAACTGGACAGAGTACTCCAGATGGGGCCTCACCAGGGCAGAGTAGAGGGGAAGGAGACCCTCCCTCGACCTGCTGGCCGCACTCTTCTTACTGTGCCCCAGGATGCCATTGGCCTTCTGGGCAGCCAGGGCATGCTGCTGGCTCATGGTCAACTTGTCATCCACCAGGACACTCAGGTCCCTCTCTGCAGACCTGCTCTCCCGCAGGCAAGCCCCAGGCCTGTACTGATGCATGGGGTTGTTCCTTCCCAGGCGCAGGACCCTGCACTTTCCCTTGTTGAACTTCCTCAGGTTCCTCTCCACCCAACTCTCCAGCCTGTCAATGTCTCGCTGAAAGGCAGCACAGCCTTCCAGTATATCCGCCACTCCTCCCAGTTTCGTGTCATCAGCAAACTTGCTGAGGGTACACTGTGTCCCTTCATCCAGGTCATTGATGAATAAGTTGAACAATGATGTGGTTGAAATGGTCTCGTCACCATCTTTCTCAACACGAACAAAAGACCATGGACTTCAGCTAAAGTAAAGGAGATTTGAATTTAAGACCAGGAAGGCTTTCTAACGAGAGCATAATGAAATACCAAAAATGATTGCCTGGAGAGGAGCACGTGGCTTCTCTTACTAGAGGTTTTTAAGAACAAATAGATACGTATGGTGGGAAGAGCTTAACAGACTTGACCTTCATATGCTGATGACCATGGGATTTCTGATGGTCCCTTCTGACTTCATTTTCTGGGAAACAGGATTTGATATGTCTCAGGTAAAAAAAAAATATCCTGGCTAACACATGCTGGTAATAGCTCCAAGTCAGAAAACTGTAGGGTACATATTTACAAAGTCATGACAGGCTGTTTGCATAAGAGTAACAGAAAGAAGAATTAAAATTATTGTGGTTATCAGTCTTTTGGAAATTACATAGAAGGCCTTCTATGGTTGCCTTAGTAGCACTTTTTTTCCTTTGGATGAATTTAAATTTCTTCTTATCAGGGGTATTCTCTCAAGCTGAGACTGAAGAGGATCTCAGATGGCACCAGACACCAAATGTCAGTCTCCAGATTTGTGCGCCGGGGATCTGTGTTGAATATGCTGCTCCAGTCTGCCTCCCCATGTGGACCAATCCCAAGAAACCTGAGAAAATGCCAGTTTTTTGAAAACTCAACCATGATTATAGAAAAGATATGAAAGCAGATACCAGAGGTAGCCACTAGAAAGGGTGGTAGACATCAAACTGCAGGCCTGGTTTAGACCTTCAAAAGTTATTCTCTTTCGAGATTTATTTTGTTCATTTTATGAGAAAGCCATCAGCAGAGATGTTAAGCTGAACCCATCTGAGTAATTGGCTTTATTGCAGCAACCCTTGCCCTCCTCACCCCACTCCTACGTCACCTGCACCTTCTGTGTAAAGACAAGGGTAAAGGGTAATGCTGTGGAGGCCAAATATTGTAAGCTCATAAAAAGAAACTGCTTTTCCATCCACCTTGGTTCATTGAGTTCAAAGGCAGGAGAGTTCATAGATGTGTGTGCCTTGGTCTGGGTTACAAGGAACCTTTGCTGGTGAAGTAATTTGAAAATATATGTGCTTGCACTAAGGGAAAAATGTAATCTGAGGTGAAATGACCTTTGTTTTAGGGAAAGAAATCTTGCCTCTGTGCTTAAGCCACCTTTGTAGGCAGTTAAGGGGTTGGATTTTCTGAGCATGCCAGAGCTGCCCAAATGCAAGGACCATTGCACTTTCTCTGAAGTGATCTGGGAGGCTACCTGAACCATTAGGTCAGTTGACCTTAGAGCGGTCCTTTATCATACACCAGCTGAATGAAGTGTGGTTGGTGTCCATGATCTTTGCCTGGGCCAGATGCAAATACCTATAGGCTAACATAGCTCTTGCTAAATCTAAGCTGATTTGCATGCTCTGGCATCCATGGGGGTCACTGAGAGAACATGCCTATGTGGTTACTACCTTCCGTAGCACCACCACAAGACTCACCGTAACTTGTCAGTTTGTGACAGTTTGTGAGTCCATGAGCCCTCAGCAACACCAAGTGCTTGAACTGTCAGTTAGGTGGGTCATGTACCCTGATCAGATCCCACAGATCTTGTGTCTGAAGTGAAATGCCAAATTTTCTTGCGATGAATTTAAGGATGTACAGAATGTTTAGCGACACGAGTCCTGCATTCACTGAGAATCACTCCTGCCCCTGTTCTGTGAATTGCACAAGTTTGCAAATTAATCTGTACACTGCCGTATATAACCTGCAAGGTTTCTGTAAGTTTGCTCTTTCTTCCAAGATGGGAAAGATGCTTTTTCAGCTCCTGCCACAAACTATCCTCCTTGCCGTCATGTCATAACATGTCTTAGCCCGAAGGCAAAGAGCCATACCTGCAGGCTGCAATTTCGAGTGATATACCAACAAGTTGCTTGACCTATATGATGAAGCATGTGTTTCTGTCTGGCCAGCATCTGAAGTGTTGTGACTGCTACCAAGCCTGCTGTAGCTGCAAAGCTGTTACAATATTATGATAAGCAGTTTTCAAATCCCAGGGAGCTTGTGAAATGCTAGGAAGTTTATGGCCTACAGTGTCCCCTTCCCTGCTGAGGAGGATGAAAAAGTGCGAGCACAGTCACCTTATCAGAAATGAATGAATGGATGGTCTGTTATTAGCTAACGGTCCCAAAGGCAAGAAGCAGTTAACAGTCAGCAAACTCCTACCATGAGTATGGTACAGGCTAATGCCCCAGAGATATTTTTTTTTCTCTTTAAACAGAAATTAATCATGCAGAACTGAAATACTTTCCTCTGTGCCCTTATTCTGATAGCATAGGCAAGGGAGAAAAAACAAAGGCTTAGTGGAACTCCATTAAAGGGGAGTGGAGGAAATCTGTCTTTAAAAGCTTTTAAAGATAGAGTGCTTTTCTATTTTCTTGTAATTTGCAAAGAGGTCTGTCTCAGCCACTTACATCCCGAGGCAGGAGGTTTAGTGATGGCTGCAGGATCCAAACAGCCCACAGGAGGCATGAGCCAGTTGCATGTGGCTTAGCTTCAGGTCATCTTTGCAGGAGGATAGTGGCCATTGCAAGCGCCTGGTGGGTCTCAAAATGTGCAGATTTGCTGAGGAGGAAGCTGAGAAGGACAGTTGCTGCCTTCTTCCTTTACCTTTGATAAGGGGCTGAACAGTTCTGAGTGTGAGCTAATTTATACGTGAATGCAATAGCTGTAAATCAGGAGAAGGAGAACTCTTTCTCCTGGGGTACTTGGAGAGTGGGATAGAGGTAGCTGGGACTGAGGAAACAAGGTTAGCTTAGCCCTTCTCATAGCTCCTTGCTCCATGTTTCCCACTAACCCTACTTTCTGTGCTACTTAAGATCATAGTCTTCCCTGATTAAAGTCTCTTCAAACCTCTTTCTCAAAGATGTGTCAGAGTGGCAAGCGCTTTGCCATTCACAGACATCAAGACAAACTTCCTCCGTATCTTTTCTGGTTTTTGTTTTGTTTAATGTAAAATTCAGGCCGTTATAGAAAGTGATCTCAGATGCTTTGACCTGAAACATAGAGGTCAACTGCTGGAGCGGACTTGTGATCTGTTAACTGTAATAAGCTGTTACTCTGCTGACAGATACGCCTTGCACAATGTCGAGCACATTGTGGGCTCATAAGAATGCACTCTGACCAATCGTGATAGTAAAATACCTTGCCATGTTTTGGAAGGCCATCTATCATACTTTATTCTTTCAACTAGCGTCATCCTTCCCAACAAGCCCCAAACCATTGTAATTGCTGTAGCATAACCTGCCTTTTGGAAATCTACTCTAAAATGTATGCCAACAACCTGGAGGCAATAAATCCAGAAAGTCAAAGAAGAAAATGTTTGTCTCAATGTTTTAGCATCACCCAAAGGGAAACCTCCTCTGTCATGTTCACTAGTGAGTTGAAGTCCGTCTGGAGGGCTTCTGTTATTTGAAATCTTCTGAACAACTCCTCCTCTGTTACACTAATTGCATTAATTGTAGGATGATTTTAAAAATAAGCCATAGAAAGAGAATGTGAAGCAAAGCTTATTTCTGAAGTGTTACCCACTCTTTCTAAACACAGTTGAGGCAGGGCATGTAAGAACAAGGACTTTGGCTGTGTCGGAGTTAGCTCAATGTCTTTGATGATCTCCTTTTTTTTCACCCACGAGACACTCTGCAAAGCCTGAGCTTAGTTAGCTCCATCCAGGCTTCATTAGATGCCCCCCTGCTGATCCTGGTGTCCTATCGCATGTTTGCTATGGGCACAGGTTTGTTGTGGGCTACAAAGGATTTAAAAGACAAAGAAATTGTTATTGTTACTCTGTTCAGAATTTTAAGAGCCTCATCAAAATACAAGCAGTTATTTTATGCTGTTACAACTATTTTAACACAGTCATAATTATCTAATGGCTGGTAATTCCTATTTATAATGCAATTAGGATTACATTATTATACACAAACCTCCCACTATTTACCCTGGTCTTATATTCACCCTTTCCACATGCCGTTACAACAACCCATCAGCATGTTGAGGTCTTTACTAGGAGGAGTGCAATGTTGACTGTGTGGCTTTCTTCTCCCCAAATCATGGTTCCACTAAGGGTTGCCTTTTATGTATTTCAAGAAGTTTATTATTAACACTTTTTTCTGTTTGCCCTAAAAAATGTTTACAGAATGATTGCTAGCACTCATTTGTTCTTCCATGTATGTGAAACAGTTTCTTTTAAAGTAAAGGCACACAGACACACAAATCTAAGAAAACTTCTAGTTAAAAAACACCTTAAAAATAGATGATTTACTAAAACAAACCTCAAACCACACGGTAGGCAATGAACACCTGACGAGTGGGTAGTTTTCCCATGCTGTTTAGGACAAGTTAGGTCATTTGAGCGTAAAGTAAGTTGCAAGTACAGCAAAACTTTCTTGAACAATTTAGCAAGTACAGGTGAAATGAACACAAAAATGCATTCAAATACAGAGAAGTTCAGACAAGGCCTGGGAAATGCAAAGTAATGTGCTCCGTTGTTTTTGACTACAATTTCATGTTGCACATACCTTCAAGAAGATGAATTTTCCCAAGAATGGGATTGCCTTTGAAAAGGGGCCTGGTAGCTGAACCGTCTGCTTCAACGTTTTTTCTAAAGGCTTTATTCTGGTTCTGTTCTAATTTTCACATATATAAAATTGGAGTCAGTAGACTCATCACAGTGCATGCATGCTCCAGAATAAAGTCTTAAAAGAGACACCAGCTGGAAAGTGCATAGAATCATAGAATCATGGAGGGGTTTGTGTTGGAAGGGACCTTAAAGCTTATCCAGTTCCAACACCCCTGCTATGGGCAGGGACACATTCCACTAGACCAGGCTGCTCAAAGCCCCATCCAACCTGGTCTTGAACGCTTCCAGGGAGGGGGCAGCCACAACTTCTCTGGGCAACGTGTTCCAGTGCCTCACCACTCTCAATGTAAAGAATTTCTTTCTTATATCTGATCTAAATCTACCTTCTTTCATTTTGAAGCCATTACTCCTTGTCCTGTCACTACATGCCCTCATAAAAAGTCCCTCTCCAGCTTTCTTGTAGGCCACTTCAGGTACTGGAAAGCTGCAATAAGGTCTCCCCAGAGCCTTCTCTTCTCCAGACTGAGCAGCCCCAACTCTCTCAGCCTTCCCTCACAGCAGAGGTGTTCCAGCCCTTGGATCATTTTTTGCACCCTCCTCCGGACCCGCTCCAACAGGTTCATGTTTGTCTTGTGCTGAGGGCACCAGAGCTGGACACAGGACTCTAGGTGGGGTCTTACAAGAACAGAGCAGAGGGACAGAATGCCCTCCCTTGCCCTGCGGGCCATGCTGCTGGGGATGCAGCCCAGGGAACGGTTGGTCTTCTGGGCTGCGAGTGCACACTGCTGGGTCATGTTGAGCTTCTTGTCAACCAACATCCCCAAGTCCTTCTCCGCAGGGCTGCTCTCAGTCCATTCTCTGTCCAGCCTGTATTTGTGCTTGGGATTGCCCTGACCCAGGTGCAGGACCTTGCACTTGCCCTTGTTGAACTTCATGAGTTTCGCACAGACCCACCTCTCAAGCCTGCCAAGGTCCCTCTGGAAGACATACAGCTACTGAATCAAGATGACAGGGATTTGTTGAGTTGTCATCAGAAGGTTGTGTCAGGCCCATTTGTGTGAGATGTTAAGCTGCATCTACTTTCTTATTATGTCCAGTGAGATTAAGCACACTCTATACCCTGCAAAGTAGATCTCATGTATTTTGCATTTACTTCTTCCCAGAAGGATGTGCTCAGCACAGCCTGTTTTAGTCTCCGTACCACGTCTTTTTTTTCCAGGATAGTCTAAGATTTGCTTCATCAACAACATCTGTTCTTCCTCTTGTGACCAGATGTGTATGCCCTTTTTCCTATACTGTTGAAATTAGAATTGAAATCTGGGGGAAACACAGCTTTTTGCTAGATAAATATAAAGGAATTGCTCTGACTTTAAAAAGCAAGAATGACAATTAATTCAACCTTACGTGAAGTTGTTTCTTTTTGAAATGGATTACCCAGAGGAAAAGACAGAAAGAAATCAGGAGAGAAAAAGAATGAGATCCTGTGCAGATTCTGGGCTCATCTGCAAGCTCAGCGAAGACCTGAGTGCACGCGTGAATTCTAAGCCTTTACTCAAAGACAATGAGATCTCTTGGGCAGCTAGAAGAGACAGGTAAAAAGTTTGAGGAAAACTGGAACTCCAAATACTTCAATGTATTGGGACCCTCACTAGTTTCATTTTTTCTTTGAGTATTTGGCTTACTGGAGGATCACAACCTACATGGACTCCAGTGAACAGAATTATTCCTTCTAGGGCAGGCAGCAACAGGTTTGGACTGGTGGCTTGGGCCAGGTGAGCTGCAAGAGGTGCATTCCTCAATGCAGTTGAGGATATTAAGCTGCAAGGAGACGAACAAGCTTTGCTATAAACTACTCAGAAGAAGAAAATGGGGGATAAGACTGAAGTTTAGAAATTGATGTTTAAAGGCAGGTGCAAAGAACCTCATAACATATCTCATTTTGGTTTTCTCTTCTGAGTGTTGAGCAAACCCAGAATTTTCAGTCAGACTGCCCTTCTGATGATTGTCATTGTCTTCTTTCTCCTGTTTGTCCACATGTTCCTTAAACTGCATAACCTGAAACTCTACATGACAATTCAGATGAGGTGTGGGCTGGTTCCCCCAACCAAGGCAGATCTCAGTGCTATCTTGCATGCCAGAAGAAAAATGCCGCAAAGTCTGTGCAGACTGAAGCTAGAATTGCAGCTGTCTAGTGATATACAAGTTTTGTTTCTGAGATCGTCAAATCAGCACTGACTTCATGCTCCTTCACAGTTTCTGATATCTCTTGGAAGAAAGTTGTGCTCTAAATGAAGTCACTAAATATGTTAAAACTTCTTGAATATCCATCTGCTGCAATAGTTAGGCTTATATACATCATACAACATGGGTTTTGCCTTACATAGCTTGCAGAAAATATGAATAAAGAAGTAGTCTCAACATTTGGTAGCATTCCAGCTATTACAGGAACAAAGAACGTGAACGGAAGGGAAACGAAATGAGGTAATGTCACTTCAAACGATCCTGTCGTAGACAGATTGAAACACAAGACACCTCAAAAAGAGAAACAGTCTTAGCTGCAGATTGGCACAGCAGGAGTTACAAATCATGGTAGCTACAGTGGTGACATTTGACAATGACTGGGAAACAAAAGTTAAATACAGAAGTAGGAGATATTGTAACTAGAGCAGGTCAAAGTTTGATATTTCCATTTCAAGATGAAAAAAGAAATGCTGAAAACAAGACACACCTGATTCTGTTGGAACAAAGATTACATTTCTTTTTAGTAAGCGAAGATCCTGAAAATACAGTTTCACGGTAATTGGAAACATTCAGTGGGACTGAAATGAACACAAAGTTCACTTCAGAAATGGCCACGGATAGATGGGATGCTTAACTTTTAGCTTCCTCACAGGAAAGTACGATGAATCCCACATTTACCTGCACTGGATAAAGAGATAAGGTGTGATTTTCAAGGTGATTGCAATCAACTTTTACTGCTGCAGCTTTTCTTAACAGTAGGTGTGGTTGCCATCTCATTTAACGAAGTGGGTGAATATGCGACCATACATCCCTGTCCTCATCACATCATGCTGGGAGGTGCACTTAAGATTCCTGTACTTACATCTACGAAACTCTTTGCAGAAATACCGGTGTATCATCCAGCATGCGTGCGAGGAGGATGTTGATATGTTGAACCTCGTCTGCACGTAGATCAACTGCATGCGACCAGTACCCATGGTCCTGCAGGCTGAACATCCAGCCACTCTTGCTACACATTCAGAAGCCACAAGCTAATGAAGTTCTCCAGAATGAACAAATTGTGGCATAGAGAAGTAGAAAGGAAGTGAATCAAATCCCTCTAAACCACCCTGATTAATTCACATCTGAAAATAAGACCAATTCTTCTGAAGACTCTCTCATCATAATCTGACCTAGAGATGCAGTGCCAACTCCAGACACTTTAATAAAGAATCTGACATATTAATTGTTACAGTGTTTTATTTTGTGTTTGGCTTTTCACAGATGAACTGTGGTTCAGTTCCCTTTCACAGCTAAAGTTTAACTCTCCTTGCAGTAAAGCAGATTTTTTTTTTAAAAATCTTGTTAGAAAGCTTTGCGGGTGGTGGAAACAATTTAAAAATCCATAGAGGTATTTTTTTTTCTTAATTGAACTATAAATGCTGTTTTAATGGGTATCTAGTAAAGTGAAAACCTAGTCAGGAATTCATCTAGAAGGCTGAGAATCAGCAACAGATCACAAAATGGCCCATTCTCAGAATAAATATGAAGTATAACTCATATTTCCCTTGGGTGGTGGTTTCATAATGCATAAAGCTACCAACAGTTTTGCCCTTCCTCCAAATTCGCATTACTCAGCGCTGCATTTTAAAATGTAAGGATTTTAAAATGTAATAATGAGAAGAGAATCTTTCAAGCAGAAGATTTCCAGTAATAAGTTTGACTCTTCTCTTGGCTCAGTTATTTGAGCGTGACTCCATTCATTCACGTGTTCTGGTACAGGTTTTAAGTTGGTGTTTTTTGGGTTTTTTTTTCTTTTCTTGTATCTTCTTAAAGTAGACATCTAAAATAGTTCAGATAAATCACACCTAGAAGTACTGGTTTCCCACCACTGACAATACAAAGCTGAAGCAGTGAGCCTTGAACGTGGTGCATGAATCTGGAGCTGAATGCCAGCATCACTGTCTGCAGTAAGATGTGGTGAATCTTAGCTATTGATATGGACAAAGTGGATGTCTACACTCTTCTTTAGTCTTTGACTTGCAGCTGCTCTGATATATCAGCTGATGTAAACTGCTCTTTACTGTCTGTAGCATACAGCCGTATCAGCTCTTCTTGTACCTCAAGGCCATTGCTTAGATGCATCACGGGTTCTCTTGCAGGTACACAACAGTGTCCTTTAAAGCATTGTGTTTGTCTTCCCTTTTAAGCATATTTCTAGTCCTGGACAATACAGACAGAGGCTAAAGTGGAGAAGGACTGGAAGAATCAACAAGGAACTGTAAACAGGCTGCTATCAAGATCTTTGTATGTCTGGGAAAATTTGAAATCCATAACAAAAGGGGTAGGAATACGATGCAGCTGAGACTGTGCTAACATCACGAACTGGCTTTCACAACAGTCCTCTGTGGTAGACTGATTGGCAGGTAGCATATGTGGGCAGGTATATGGATTTGTGGGCTCCCACTTTCAATTCTTTCAGCAAAAACTTGGCCAAAATGGAGACAGGGAGAAGACAGGTCCTCAAAGACAGTTACATATCGAGGTCCCCTAGAATTGAGAAGATAGCCTTGTTATTTCCATGACAGTTTGAAAGCTTCAAATGCTTCAGAAAATTTTGACCTGTGCTTTTCTACTTGCTGTGTCTCTACAGGTGGATAAGGTTGATCAGAGACAAAAGGGACTTGGTCAAGGACACAAAGGGATCTTGAGGTATGACAGGGATTTACATCTGGGTCTGCTGAGCTGGAGGTTGAATTCTTCTGTACCTTCCTCTGCAGTGAGCAAGAATGTACTGAAAGACACATAAATATACGCTGTTCTTCTGTCCTATTGGTAAAATAAGATGTGAAGCAGCTGGCAGAGATTGACCAAAATCTAGTTTGCCTGATGGCTAAACACACTATTTGTTTAACTGAATTCAAATAACATGGATGTTATTTTTGATTTATAGATCTCCAGAAGTCTTACCCAAACAAAATAACGTCTGTATCTCTCCCATATGTCAGCCAAATGCTCTCAAGACCATATGTAAGATGTAGAAAGTTATTAATTTGTCACATTGTGACTCAGTATCACCTAGACTGGAACCAAGTTGCTCCAGTCACTCAAAATTGCCTTCTGATTTCCAGTCTAAGTTTATGCTGGGTCAATCTTTAACCTCTCTTCCTGTGCCAACAATGACTTTCAACATAAATGAATAACTCCTTTCCTGGTAGGAGTTCTCTCATGTATTTATAATCCCACTCAACATTCATTTTGCTGGACTAAGCATGATAAGTTGGCACTCCTTTTGTTTTGCTCTTGTGTCCTTGTCTCCTGGTTGTGCATACAGTTTGCGTGCTGTTTTCCTCTGGGGTGACTAACCAGTTTTTTGGCTGGGACACTACATCTTAAGATTCAAACCATGCCCCTCGGTATGGAAAGAACAGGGCATTCGTTAGAATGCACTCAAAGATAATATATTCATAGCGTTAATCACCCCTGACAAAACAGGCTATCCCTGCCCACGGTCATCTCAGTAGCTTTTTCATGTAGCTGTTTTTGTATCTTTTCATGCTTCTTGATCACGGCATTGGAAGGACTAGGAAAGTACATAGGGCAGGAGGTTCATAACTAGAACTGTCTAAGTAGCTGTTTATCTAGATCTAGCTGCAGAAACTTTCTTAAAGGTCAGTGCAGGAAGAAGGTGCTTCTCAAGCGTATTCATCCTGTCCTAAGATAGGTGTTGAAGACAGCTCAGGTGAATTGCTTGGTAGAGACTTTTCTTTCTCCACTGGTGCGAAGGGGTGGCTGCACTGTTGAGACTACAGGTGGGATTCATTTAATCCAACTTCAGACATCTGCAGTGGCGCTCCTTCTGAGCTAATAACTAAGTCTTTTTTATAGTCTATGGGCAGAAATAGGAATGTGCAGGATCAGGAATAGGAATTTGTAGGATCTGCAGGAATCTAATCCATTATTCATATTTCTTCTGTGTCTTTGAGAAGCCTATTTCTGTCTATGGACTATGGAAGGTATAGGAAAAGTGACTAGCTCAAGTGCAACAATTGGCATAAATTACATGTCTACGTTCAAAAAAATAATTTCTGAAATCTCATCAAGAGCAAGTATAATAGTTGCAGGTGAGGGAGAGAGAACGTTTCTGTGCTTGATTACAGCTGCCAAGTCTCTTGCAATCACATTGTGATTCCTTTTGCCTGTGTTCTTGGAGCAACTCTGCAGAACATCTCCTGCTGTTTTCTTGGGCTGTGCTCCACCAACCAGTCCTGACTGGCCCACGGCATTGCAGAGTTAGAGAGGCAATAGCATGTCAGAGGGATAAAGGAAATAAGAGTTTCCTTTAGTAGGAATGCATGCTGAAATGGATCCCATGAAAAGATAATCCCCACTCCCCATAGCTTTCCAGACCTAAAAGCCATTTCTTGCTGTACGAACACAGCTGTCTTCATCCACCCAGCAAATGTTCCTGGAAGGTTATCCAATGCAAAGCTCTTACACGCTAGGAGAAAATATATTCTGCAAGGCTGGTTTGTCCCATCTCTTGGTGGGGGACTCTATCACCCACCTAGCCTGGGAAAACTGCAGGAGATATGATGCTGCTGAACTGGATTACTTTGTTCCAAAGGTGTATCAACTGAGATTTATCTTGCCTTCTTTTATCTCAATTAAACTCTCTATGGTCTGAATTACACTTTTGTCTGTGTCTTAACTTTTCTCATCATACATGGTTGTTTCTCATGACACTCAAGGGTGTCATGTCTCACACCTTGACATTAATTGTCCAGAAGAACTATGTTGAGGTTACACAGTTCTGCTTCACCAAACTTGGGAAAACTTGGCTCAAAGACAGCCAAATTCCTTAAGCCAAGTGCTACAAAGTGCACAGTTTCTGATATTTGTAAGTATTTCAGTAATTTGTAGCAGTCCTAGGGAAAAATCAGGACTCTACTGTGAATTATCATGCTATCTACAGTGCATACACATAGAGAGATCATCTGCTTACCTGAGGTAGATATCCAGGCATTAGATATTTAATTCCATGTTCATCACCTTGGCTTCCTTAACAAGGAAAAAAGGGAAACAGGCATCTTCAGAAGATGAATAACTTGAGCTGTCTTTGCTTACTCTCCTAAGACTGGACAAATTGTCTTTTAGATTTTTGACGTTAAGAGAGATCAATCCTCCCTCAATTGTTTATTCTAAATGAAACATTTTTGCTCTCCTGATAGAACAGGGAATACAACACGAACCTCTGGACGGAAGTTCAGGTTATTTTGCTGAGGCAGTTGGCATAAAAATAGGAAACTAATGGGGTTTTTTTTTCATTGTTTTAGAAAGACACCATTCCACAAGGTAGGGTAGGCCTTGAACTTTTATACAGCTAAGACGGGATGAAAGGATAGCTTCCTGGCTTGTCTGCAGTCACTGGCTAGAAGGTCATGCTATCTCTCTCTAAATGGTGCATGAAGGTACACGTCATGGCACTATTGCTATTTCAGATGGTGCGTGTGACAGTCCCTTAAAACAATGTGAGAAGAAGACACAGCATGTTCAGAGAGAAAACTGTTGTTCTTTGGTACATCAGTTCTATTTCTTCTACTCCTGGAGCACAAGAAGCACCTTCTATACTTTACCTCAGCAACATGGGCTGGAATGTTGTAAACAATTCCAGTATGTAAGTCCCTCCTCCCTCTTAGAAAAGCTGAGATACTTTCTGTCCCTGAGTTGCTATTAACTGATATATATTAAATGTCTCAAGGGCCCTAAAGGTGACTGCAACATCATGACATGACTCCTACAACCAGGTTCTCTCCCCTCCAGTTGGGGTGGCTTGCCTGTATAGGTACATATGAATGTGCATTGGGAACAGCTCTTAGCCCATGCTATTCTCCTAGTTGTGCATGGGCCAGGAACTGTTTCCAAAAGGCAGTTTTGAAGCAGAAGTCCCTTTTTGGGGGAGTAAGAGAGCTTAATAATATTCACACAGAGCCCTCACTGTCAGTTGGCCTCTGAGCACTGTCCATGCACATTTAACTTGCTACTGTAGACACAGTGAATGCAGAGCTCTGCAGGAACTGGGAGCCACTTCTCCACCCAGAGGCTGTTCACTGGTGGTATCTGAGCTTCTGTGGTTCCTGGAAAAAATGACTGGCCACGTTCTTCTTTTGTGCAAGGCAGTGTCTTCTGATGATTCCTGCTGAGGTGCTCAGAAAGAAGTCATTGTCTATAAAAAAAATAAAAATGGTGGCAAGGTGCCCTTCCATACAAAGGAAAGAAAGCACTACTTTGGCTTACCAGTGAATACCCCCCCTGATTTCAGCAGTGACTGACAGCTGAGGCAGGCATGGGTTGCAACTGGAAAAGCCTATCTGAGCTATAAAGACATGGACCAACCACATTCTTTAGAGCTGTAATAAAAATGAATGATGGGGTGTTGCTGGGGGGTAGAGCAGCAAGCCAGACTGCTAGGGCTGCACGTAGAGCGATAGCTTCCCACAGTAATTTTTGATAGAAAGCTGTTTTCCGGTTTTCTGACTAAAACTATCCTGTTTAGAGAACACTGACCTTCAGGCCGCAAACAGCTGGTGGTTTCGTGGCTTCCAGGAGGGGAAGGTTTTGGAGTTCATGCCCTTTTGGACTTACTAAAAAAGTCATGACAGAAAAGAGGTATTGGAGGCAGGGAGATGGTTTCAGCATGCAGTCTCATGATGCAAGGATGTGCTTCTTACTGAAGCAAAAAATGATCCCACCCTCTCTCCTCTTCATAACAAAGTACTCTCACTCCTCTGTCTTGTACCTTCATGAGTCTGTGGAATGCTGTATAGTGAGGTGGACCAAGTTAGTTAGTTTTCAGCCACAGCAATTTCCTGATCTGGCTCACTGTATTGTCATACTGATGGCACAAGAAGGGGAGTGACGACAACTCCTTTTGGCATCAGTGTGGACTTCATATTTTTGTCAGACTGCAATCTTAGAATAATGAAAATAAATGGCTTCCTATATACAAAAATAAATGGAGGCCAAGAGCTGGGGCAAAAGGGTAAAATCTCTGCAAGACTGCTTTAAAGACTGAAAGCAAAATGCAACCAATGAGCTCAGAGTGGAGAGACCTCCCTAGCAAGAAAGGAAGAAAGTCTGCAATATTTCAGATGTATAGCTAAATGGCAGAATGTTATGGAAAACAATTTCATAAATGGGATTAAAAAGGGATTAGAGAAACTACTGGAACATAAATCCAGCAGTTTGGACAGTCCTAAGATCCTGACCTCCCCAAACTGGTATGATACAGCCATGGGAAACGCAGCTGTAGCCTTGTCTTGTTTCTTCTGTGTTTTCCTCGCTGCCCACTGTCAGAGAAAGGATACTGAACTCAATCAGTTGCCTTGAATGGATTTTCCTAATTTCACTTTGCAGACCTGTAAGAAACAGCTGAATAGTGGAACGAACAAGTTTTGCATGGTAGACTCTGACAGACACAAAGTTTGACACTTGCACTTTGAAAAACAGGATTTGCGTCAATGGAATCACTTTGCAGACACATTGAGGCTGTTTGAAATCACAGCCTGATAGCATGCCCCTTTCCCCCTTTGCCCCATCTCCCTTAAGAGTGAATGCTAACAAACTTTTTCTTCTGCCAAAACAAAAACCAGTCCATTTTCAAGCAGGTCATGTTTACTGCACTTGATGTGATGAGCAGTGCAATGTACTTGCAGGCTTTTAGGCTATATAGAAGTTATCAGTGAGTGACTTCTTGAATATGAAGATTTCTGAGCTTTCCGCATCCACAAAAAAATCTCCAAGGAACAGAGGAGAAACCACTACTGCGGGAGAGATGTTTTTTCTGCATCACTCAATACCCTCAACCTGTATTTTTTATCTGCAGGTCATACAATAGGCTCATATGATAGGGAATGCATCGGTTTGTCTTTGCACTGAGTATCATCAGGAAAAGACAAAAGTTCGTTGAGTTTGCTTCCTTTTCGGGCACTTAAAAAATAAGAGGTGTTACTGTGGTGAGAGACTCATTTAAAGGCAACCTGAGGTCAAGCTGTATTTTGCTGCATCTGAAATTGTAAACACGCCTAGCTTAAACCAAGAGATGCTGTCAAGTTTGTTTTTGCTTCCTGTGGATAATGGAAACAGAGATTATGAGAGAGAGAGAAGCTGTTTAAGAAGTCATCTTCTGTTAGTTCTTGTTTGTGCTCATAATGGTGTCAAAACCAGGAAGATATATTTGTCCGGTGGGTTTACTAACTCAATCACGCTTATCCATCCTCAGCAGTTTGGTGCAAAAAGTCTCTGCAGCTCTGCCCCTTCAGCTGCAGTCCAAAGAGATTACTTTGCTCAGCTTTGTTAAGATTTGTGTGCCCATCTTGCTTGGCAGAAAAACTCCACTGCAACAAAGAATTTGCTTGATTTCACATCTGCCCTTAAAACTAAGTCACCAGCCTCTGTTGGACCTCTCCATAAATTTGTTTATCGAATCAGTTCTTAGGTTGTGTTATCACAAAGAGTGAAGAGAGATATGAACTATTCTTCAAAAATTCCGAACTGGCAGAATTTCAGCATGTTGTGAATTGCAGTATGCATGGGTGCAACCTATGAATTTATAGACTATGGCACAGAAAACACTTCGTGTCTAAGTGCTTCAGTCTGTCTTCTCTACACATATTTGCCTTCAGTTGCCCCGTAGCTCAAGAGGTAGGAGGGCCTGTCTGCAGTTTTAAAGACCTTAAGTTCAGTCCTGGATGGCAGTTGTGGTTGTATGGATGTGGCCATGGTTCACTACACACGACCTTAGCCATGATAAAGTATAAAGCTTGACAGAGGGTCAGGCTGTGGGATAAATACCTCCACACAGCTCAGTAACCCACACTGACCAGAGCATTCACTTTGTCCCAGTCATTTTAGGCCTCCAAAGAATTGTTCCAGGAGCTCAGGAAGGAAAACACTCCTCCTTCTCCGCTAGCTGCCTTGAATGTGGCTCCTACCCACACCACGGACTCCCCCACTGGCAGGACAAATAAAGTAATGTTTTCTTAGCTCGAGCCTCCTTGCTTCCTGGGATGATTCATGTGATTTCAAGGTGATTTGCAACAGCTTTCATTTTTCATGTTCTGACAGCAGTGTTAAATAGTAGGCTTTTTTTAAACCAGTGACAGATGTTTGTAGGAGTATTTTAGCTCTGGAAATCTCTGACCATCTTAGGCTCGTCTTTCCCATTCTGAATACTCTTTGGAGTTTACTTCCTATGTGATGTATTCAAAGGTAGGAAAGAAAAAAAGATTTTGTTTTAACGTATGAATTGGAAGTATTTGCTGTGGTGAGGCACTGTTTCAGTCAGAAAGGAATAACCAAAAACATGAAGCTGCATAAAACTGTCCACAAGATTGTAAGACATAGAGTTAGCTCACCATGAGAGATTATCAGCATCCTTTGAGATTTTTTAACAGCTCATGTGTACATACGTGCCGTCCTAGCCCAATGTAAATGCACTTTGAACCACCAATGGACAGCCATGAAAGGTGGTAACGTCTCAACACAACCCATTGTTGGTGATGATCAGGTTTCACATTAGGGCTCAACCTAAACAAGGACCAAACATTTCTGGATGATTAGAAGGAGAACAATAATCGGTAATTCCGATTTTTGATGTCAGAATTAAATTCAGGGTAGAGGTAAAGAAAGCACAGTTCGGAAAGAAGGTATGGTGTGTGGCTGTAGAAAATACATGGAAGAAAGTTTCACTTCACTAAGAAATGTTGTAGGGAGAACTGTCTCTTGTGAAAGGTTAAGAATTTATATTTCTTCAGTGCTTTGGTCCAGAATCAAGCAGCCAAAAGTCCACATACGTTCTTCTGCCTAGTGGCTCTTCCCAGAGTGAAGAGGCTCTTCTGTCTGTTGGCTATAAATCTTCAGAGGTATGTTGTCCATGGAGAAGAATGAGTCACAGATAGGAGGATTTTGGATCACTGACTTTCTTAACCTGGTACCTCAGCCTAAGATATTAAAACATCTTCTGCAGAAAGTCCAAATAGGAAATCACTTAAAGTGAGCAAGCTCTTGAAAACATTGGCTGCAACATCACCTTTCTTTGTGTTTTTGCACTCACTGCTGCCTGACCTCTCGCTGCTCGGAGGGTAATGCAAGCAGAGAGCAGTGGAGTAGCAGAGCAACACACAGACGGTGAGATAGACAGCAAAGCAATACATTTCAGTCCTTATCTTGGAGAGGCACTTCCAGGGCACTTGATTACATTCCCTCACCCCGTGGCACAGATGGCTCAGCTGCCACTGGTGATGGGTTAGAGCATCATCAAATATCATTTTCCCAGTGCATGGCAATATTTTCTTCTAGGGAATCACTCCACAACATCAGCACAACTTTAGTGACTCTTTCTCTACATCCTTCCAGGCCTGCCAAGCTCTACCTGAAGAGCTGGCCAAGGAAGGAGATACATTCGCTCAGCCAGTATATTGCAGCAACGTGGCTTGTTTTGATCAGTTCTGCCTCTTCGTACTAATGGTAATTGCAGTGGAGATGGTGCACTGACTGCCAACTGGAATACCAGCCTTCCATGTGATTTTTGCATGTTTGGTGTGCAATGTCTATTCACATATGTTTTCCAGGGTCTTAATCCAGAATCAGTTCTGTGTGACTCCGTTGATGCTGATCTATCTGCGCCAGCTAATGTAATGCCAGTATGGATTCGGCCCCTTTAGCTACAAGTACTCTTCTTCTGATGAGTCTTGACCTTTTCAGAAACACTCTCGCTTTCGATTGCTGCAACGCTACTCCAGCTTGATTCTCTTTGAAGTGCGCTTTGTAATGTTTTGGTCTCAGAAAGCAATCTCTATGCTTATTTCTACACTCTACTGTTCCTCATCCAACGCGCAAACGCATTGTGATTGAAAAGTACCACTATTTGTGAGATGGTTTTTGTCTGCAGGCAGCACATCTGCATAAGTGAAATATGCTTTGTGCTCCGTTTCTGCTCTTTGCTGTGCAGAAAGAAATGGAGTCTGGTACAAAACCCAAGTACATTCTTAAAGAGAAAAGAATGTTTGTGATGGAAGGGTAAATACTACGTCAGATAAAACTGGTCTGGAGGAAAAATGGGAGACAGATAAATTAGTTAACGCTAAAGGATGAAGAGGGGAAGGATGGTCTAGTTGGTGAGGTATTACTCTGGAATCCTTGAAACTGTGAGACACCTGCAAATGAAGATATTAATGTGTTATAAGATACTGCCTCTGTTCCGCTGGGTCAGCACAACTGATTGCACGGAATCCCTCAGTCCAGTCACTGGAAGGGAAAGTAGTTACATTAAATCCCTCTAATATTGTGATCTTACTTCTTCTTGAGGTGCTAATTCATCTTTCTTCCAGTCCCATCTGCAGAGTTTATGGACTGCCCTCAAGGTGTGACTATCTCCCTGTTCTCAGTTTATAAAGTAGTTTTGATCACTGTGGACTGTAAATTCCCAGGAGGTTTAAAATCAACGGAACCGCTAGATGAATCCTCCCAACCCTGATTCAGCACAGGGCAGAGTTTCTCCTGATGAGTCCTGCACCGAGTCCAGTACCAGCCTTGTGAATGTTGTGCAGAACAGCATCTGATTTTGAGCTGAAAGATCAACAGAGCAAATCTCCTTTTTGATGAAAGGAGAAGGTTAAGCCTTTTTACTCCTTCACACTCCAAAATATTTTCTAACTTTTTCTGCAGTGCTACTGAGCAGGTTTGTATTTTCTGTATTACTAGACATAGTTTTACTCCTTCTCCCTACAAGAATTTTGCTTCAGATATACTTTTAAAACTCTTTCAAATAGGTCCTCTCAAACAGGAATTCTCTAGGCTCTTAAACATTATTTACCTCTGGGCACCTCAAAATCTCCTACTTCTATTCTTTGTTTTCCTTTTCTTCATTTCATTTATATTGATATGCTGACTCTTTCTGTTTTTACTATGCCATCTGTCCTTGTGAAATCACATCTCTTTAGGTATGTAAGAAAAAACTCCCAGAGTTCATGTACATTTTTATCTGCTTTTCCTCCTCTGAATCGATTTTAATCATTAATCTTTCCAGCCCAAAGACAACAGGCATTTCAGAAGTACCAAGGATATAAATGGTGGGTTGAGACGCTTACATTTTCCTGTAAGGACTGTTATCAAGCTATGATGGCTGATCCCTCAGAAACCACCGAATTCCAGTTCTGTGAGCAGTTCATCTTTATTAGGCCAGGAGTTTCAAAATAATCAGCTTTTGTTACATTTGTGACCTTCTCGTGCTACAAAGTGACCAGAAGAATCTTTATTGATGTTGTAGCCGGGTTTCCATCTTCATTAAGGACTGTGTAGAGCAGCTGATACATTTACTCCCTTTAGGTGCTATTCTGTTACAAAGAAAGGTGACCGGTTCCTTGCGTGTGCATTTGGCTGCGGTTCCTGGACTGGTGGGTCACAGCCCTGACAAGAAAGCTAACGGGATCGTGGGATGCATTAGGAGGAGTGTGGCCAGTAGATCGAGGGAGGTTCTCCTTCCCCTCTACACTGCCCTAGTGAGGCCCCATCTGGAGTACTGTGTCCAGTTCTGGGCTCCCCAGTTCAAGAAAGATGAGGAGCTACTGGAAAGAGTCCAGTGG
>Ga0065711_1036520_pt1 | contig 20902 bp, 15 predicted proteins | sample Hoacrofraction12_FD_59098 | JGI IMG/M metagenome (GOLD analysis project Ga0065711, IMG submission 59098) | Hoatzin crop microbial communities from Cojedes, Venezuela - Epithelial fraction 12 v2 (version 2) | ecosystem: Host-associated > Birds > Digestive system > Esophagus > Crop | place...
GCGCGCACGGCCGCGGCCGGGCCCCTCGGGGTGGGGGCGGCGGGGCGTCCCCGCCCGGGCCTCGCCATGTCGGTGGGTAAAATCGTGACCCGTGCTGCGATTTTTTTCCCGAGGCTCCTGATGTGTTGGCCGGGAGTGGCAGTTCTAAGGCTTTGCGTCTGGATTCAGTTCTTAGTAGGAGTTTTGCGGAACTCGGGACCGTGCGACTGGTTTCCAGAAGGACGAAAAGTTGGCTGGTGGCACTGGTGCTGGGTCAGGTACTTCCAGTGGTCTGGAAACAGGACCGCTGCTGGTCCCCTCTTCCTGGGGATTGGGTCTCCAAAGCTCGTCGTGGTTTTTTTTTTTTTTAGAGTGATGATGCTGTTGCGGATGGCTTCAGAATGCGTTTGTTGACAAATTGTGTTTACTGCGAACTGCCTCCTGCAGGGCTTCGCAGAACAGCAGTGGTTCCCAGGCTTGGGTCTTCTCAAAGCCCTTCTCAGTGGGAGCACAGCTGGCTTTACTCGTCGCTGAGTTGTGTCTCTAGCAAATGCCTTGTTTTAATTTGCTTCATTAAGCAGTAAATGATTTACCATTTTTTAACCAGCTTCAGGCAACATCTCTTGTTACAGCAACGTGGAACTATAGACTAGGAGCCATGGTAACATCTGTCCCTGAAGTGGTGTTAGGACTGGTATCTGGATCTGATAGAAGAGCCTTGAGTGTTACAGCTGTGAAATGCTTGGGGTGTAAGAAGCTTGAGCCTAGAATCCAAGGTAAGAGAGGGTTTCACCTATGCTGGCCAAAGTGTGCTTTTTTGCTTTGGACAGCCAGTTCAGAAGTGGCCGAGATCCCTAGCTGTTCAACACTACCAGTGACAGAGAATAAAATCATAGAATCACAGAATGCTTTGGGTTGGAAGGGACCTGTAAAAGCCATCTAGTCCAACACCCCTGCAGCAAGTAGGGACATCTTCAACTAGACCAGGCTGCTCAGAGCCCCATCCAACCTGGCCTTGAATGTTTCCAGGGATGGGGCATCTACCACCTCTTTGGGCAACCTGCTCCAGTGTTTCGCCACCCTCACAGTAAAAAATTTCTTCCTCATATCCAGTCTGAATCCACCCTCCCTTAGTTTGAAACCATTACCCTTTGTCCTGTTGCAACAAGCCCTGCGGAAAAGACTGTCCCCATCTTTCCTATAAGCCCCCTTTAAGTACTGAAAGGCTGCAGTAAGCTCTCCCTGCATTTCTTCCTTGCCGTTCTGTTTGACCAGCAGGCCTCAACTCAGCCATGCTGGTCTCTTGCCTTCCTTGCATGATTTCTTATACCTAGGGATCAAGAGCTCCTGTGTACTATGGAAAGCGTCCTTAAAGATCTGCCAGCTCTGTTCTGCTCTCCTGTCCCTGAGGACTGTTTCCCAGGGGGTTCTCTTGACTAACTATCTCCTTCAAGAGCTGGAAGTTTGCTTTCCTAAAATTCAGGGTCCTGACATTTACTGTTTGCTTGACCCTTAGCCCTCAGATGGACTAAACAGCTAGAGGAACAGAAAAGAAACTCCATGTCTGCGTGCAGAAAGGGAGGTCTCTCTGAGTTGGATGTTGTCGAATATTTCATACATGTTCTGTGTCTGTCTGTTACAACAGCTGGTGGCCACTAGTTTTCATCATTTAATGGGAGTGACTCTTGGGCTGGGCACAGCTCCCTTTCCAACAGGTTTGTTTGCCAGTACCAATTTTCTACTTAATTATTGTTGTTACTGAGCACTGGCTCGTATTTTGGGGTGTGAACCTGCAGAGAAAGATCTGCATGTTTATCTTGGCTTCAGTTGCTGCTAAATGCAGAGCACAGAGCTTGATAATCGCTGAGCAGTGTTAGTGAATGAAAACAGCTGCTCTAGGCTGTGCAGTAATACTTTTATTTTTTGAGATCCAAACTCAAAAAAATAAAAGGTTGCTACTTCTCCTCCAAATACAGTTAAATGTGCTGATACTGACCTCTGCAGCCCTGCACAGTTTTCCCCAATTGCTGCATTTGCTTCTAGCACTCTTGTTTGATTAACCTGGCAGTGGAAATCCAGTGGAATGCTTGATTTGATTGTGCTTGCATTTCTGTGTCGTATATGCAATGGCATTCCTGTTGGAGGATTCCAGACTTGGAAATTCACTTTCTCAGCCAGTGAAAAATCTGGGTTGCCTGAGCGTGTGCTGTCGGGTCTTTTTCTCGCCTAGATGGTTTGATAGAAGAATTTCTTTGATGTTACACTCCACGAGACTATGCATCTATAAATGTTAGAATATTTCAGCTTTTGATATAGGTCATTTAGAAGAAACTCTATGTTCTTGTATATGTTAATATAGCAAACTCACCTTTAGGTTGTAGCTCTTGCAGTCACATGATGACATGCGTGCGGGTCTGACGCTGTCTGGTGGAAAAGCGATTTTGCTCTTATGACCTGCAGAGCTGCTCTTGGGACTTTGTGGTGTGGATCCCAGATGTGGGTGTAAAGAGAATCCACACAAGAATTCTTCCTCTTCCTCTGGAAGAGCTGGACAACCATTGAAAAGGCATCACCAGTGCTTCTTGCCTTTCTCCCTCTACCTACAAACCTTTGTGTAGAAGCCAGGGAGGAATAGAGAACTGCAACTACATAAACAGTACATAAACGCAGAGTCTGTGTTTTGTTCTCTGACATTTAAGAAATCATTGCACCTCTTCCTCCCCGCTGTTTAAGTGCAGCCTGGTACCTAACGTCCAAAATAATTTTATATGACTTTATAAGAATTTTTTTGCTAGAAACAAAAAATTCAGGATGTGAACATCTCCATGTTGTAGAACACAGGTAAGAAAGGGAGTTTTTTTGCACCCTTCTTATCTGTTGCATAAAGACAGAGATGAGCAGATACAAAGAGAACATGCTCGTGGGGAAAAATCCTGAGGGAAGAAAGAAAAAAAGTAGTTTTAGTTGTGTTTTTAAGTAAGAGGAAATTGTGGAAAGGTGATGGAGTTGACGTGGTGTAAACATATCTGAGATTCCTTATTTCTGAATTACTGTGTGAACACTGTTGCTGGAATTGCCTGAAACAAGTGTGATGTTGACTTCTCTGCTTGTTCTGTTTCCTAGATCCGGTAACGCCTTTTTTCCTACTTCTGAAAGTTGCTAAGGTTTCTCTTGATTTGAACACACTGCTGGTGAGTACACTGAATCAGTCTTAATTAAGACAACATCTGTTTTGTTACTGTCTTAATTAGGGATTTGTAACCAAAGCTATAATTAAAGCTATAAAGCTAGCAGTATTTGCAAGATTGGACGAGTTTCCCCTGATGAGGGGATCGTGGATAACTTACCTACAAATTCACTTTTCCTTGATACCCTCTAATGGGAAAAGGAGTTCTGTGGTTTTCCCTTCCTACCTGAAGAGTAGCACTAAGGACTCTTTTATTTTTTTTTTTTTTTTTTTCAAAAGCAAGCAAACAGAAGTCCTCTAAAACCCAAATATCACCAACAACCAAAAAAACCCCAAACAAACCCAAAACTCTTTTATTTTTTTTTCCAAAAGCAAGCAAACAAAAGTCCTCCAAAACCCAAATATCACCAACAACCGAAAAAAAAACCAAAACAAGCCCAAACCAACCAACCAAACAACCCCCACAAAATACAACAACAACAAAAACCCAATCAAAAAAACTACCCTTGGTACCTCTACCAGGAATGGGCAGCAAAAACAAGGTATGCAGGGTGGCCTAAACACACCTGGCAACTGTAGGATGAACTAGAGACTAAAGTCTTCTGTCCATATAACTAGTACAACAGAAGTAATAAAAAAATGCAAATTTTTGCGTGCTATCCTAAGTCCTGGCTGTGTAGTCCTTGCCATCGATAATGTAGAAGGAAAGAAAATAGCCCATTTTTTTTCCTTCCATCCTTTTGTGTTAGAGAACATGGGTGAGCCTCACATCACTTCTTGCCCACCCTGCATTAACTCTGCTCAGATTTTCATCATGTACCATTGCAAAAGAATTTGCAGAAACAGTGAGTTTCTGAAAAAGGTCAGTCTTGTGCTTATTCCGACTGCTTGTGGCAGAGCTCTGTCTCAAATTGTGCCCTGCCTGTACGGAAGTTTCATCCAGGTAAAGGCAAGCTCTTCATGGAAGGGCAGAAGGGCAGAAGTACCAAGCTTGAGGAGAACAAAATTTGATGCTGTACTAGATTTACCCCTCAAGCTCATTTGTTATAGTTCCGTTTCCTTGCAAGTTGGTTGCATTGACCTTATTGAAGCTGAGGTTAAGTGCAATATTAAATCAATTATGATGGAAATAAGTCTTGGGTCCCCCAACCTGGAAGGTACCCTATTAATGACCAGCTATCTGAAAAGGTTACTGCCATGAAAACAGTAGCTTGCCCATGCCCAGCTATGCTTAGCAAAAATATAGCACCATCTTTTTGACGAATAAGGTGCCTTTTTAGCATAATGTGGTTGTCATTGTTCAGCAGTGCTTCTTTAAAAGAGTATGATCAGCAGTTAACTGTTAGCCACACACCATTGCAGTCCTACAGGCTTAGATGTCATATAAAGTAAATAAATGCCTAATGCTTTCTTATGAAACAGATTGGACTTTATTTATTTGTCTATAAATCAATAAAATGCTGACTAGCTGTATAGTTTGGTAGTGCTTATAGTCTCCTTCCAGTATACGTGAAAATTCCTTTTCTGAAAAGTTCCCTGGGCATTTGATGTTTGCAGGTGTAGAAGGATAATAAGAGAACAGATCCGATTTCCTCTTTGGTTGAAACTATGCCTGTGACCTTTCTGAGATACGGATACTCAGTTATTTGTGTATGCGTTGGGCAGAACTTTCAGGTACCAAAAGAATTGTTTTGTGACTTTAGACAAATCAGCACAATGCAGTATAATGATTTGGAAGAAGTTTCAGTAGGAGTTTGTGACTTAATGGCTCTCAGAATTTTCAAAGTTTCTGCTCATTTTAGGTCCTATAATTTTTAGTGTCCTGCTTTAGGTACACTCTGGGATGGATGCTCGGTGCCTATTATGTATTAGGTCTCTTTAAAGTATCTCGAGCACCCAGAGATGGGATTACTCGAGTTGCTTTTTTACTTTTGAATGATTTTTTTTTCATCATTGAGGCTGTTTTCCAGGATCTCTGCAGGCAAGAGGCTATACTAGGCATGTGGACAGTGATTGTATTTAAAAGGAAGCAGTATGCTTTAACACTTCATCTGAAGAGAGAAAGGTGAATGCTGAAAAGTCATCTGCTTTATGGAATTGTTCGTGTGCTTGGACAGCTGGTTTTGAAAGGCAGAAGTAGTGTGGAAGAACTATTAATTGTTTCTGAAAAAAGTTGTAGTAAATTACTTAACAGAGCTTCCTCTACTAGCTTGCAGCTCTCATCAGCAATTTGTCCTGTATCAAATGTGTGTAACTGCCTACATGTGCATTCCTTGTCCAGTCTAGTGATGGTGGTTTTAAGCAATTCCCTCTTGCTTACGTGGCAGTGTGGTAGGACTGAAGGTGCACTCTGATATTGCATGTGAGCTAAAGAGAAGGAGCTGCCAGCTGAGGGAGAGGTGAGCTTCTTAACCCACACTTACTCAGTGATTCACCTTCTCCACTCAGACTCTGTGAAGTCCAGGAAGTGACACAAGGTGAAACGCTGTGTAAAACCGCATGTTAAAGTGCTCCTTTTTGATCTTGAATACAGTCAATTTAGCAGTCTGTCAGCTGAGCAATCATAACAATCTGTGAAAATCATCCAGGGTTTCATTAAAGCGTGAACTTGGTAGCGTTACCTCCACGTAAGTGTGTGAGGCAGAGAAGCTGCCAGAGTTACTGCCTGCCAGCTACCACACAAGCTCAATAACCTGGTACAAGTCAGGTGTGGTCAGTCCTGTGTCCATAGACTTGCACCTACCAATTTTTAATTTTTCTTTTTAATTGCAGGAAACGACTTCCTTGGGCAAAAATGGGCTGCCGGGATGTTCATGCAGCAACAGTACTGGCCTTCCTCAGTGGAACAGCCTCAGTAGCTGGACTCCTTGCAGCAGTTCTGCTTCCAAACTGGAGGCAAATGCGACTGTACACATTCAACAAGAACGAGAGGAATGTGACCGTTTACACCGGACTCTGGATTAAGTGTGCTCGCTTTGATGGGAGCAGAGACTGCGTGATATATGACCCACAGTGGTACACTGCTGTCGATCAACTGGATTTGCGCGTTCTTCAGTTTGCCCTTCCGCTGAGCATGTTCACTGCTGTCTCCGCTCTGTTTCTCTGCTTGATTGGCATGTGTAACACAGCCTTTGTGTCCAGCGTGCCAAACGTCAAACTGGCCAAATGCCTCGTGAACAGCGCCGGCTGCCATCTCGTGGCTGGCCTCTTGTTCCTGCTTGCCTGTGCCATTTGTCTCACTCCCTCCATCTGGGTCATTTTTTATAACAATTACCTGAACAGGAAATACGAGCCTGTCTTTAGCTTTGACATCTCTGTCTTTATTGCCATTGCCAGTGCTGGCGGTCTGTTTTTCACTTCTGTTCTGCTACTTCTGTGGTACTGCGCATGTAAAAGCCTGCCTTCTCCCTTCTGGCAGCCGCTCTATTCCCACGCCCCTAGCATGCACAGCTATGCCTCTCAGCCGTATTCTGCACGCTCGCGCCTCTCTGCCATAGAGATTGACATTCCCGTGGTGTCACATGCATCTTAAGAAGGCAAAGTCTTGGAAGCCAAGTTCTTATGCTCACTCAAACCGTGAAAGTTGCGGGCTTGATTCTCTCTGCTGCCTTGCATTGAGCATAATCCTTTGTAAGGTCAAGTTTCCCAGGGTGCCAAGCAATGGAGACCTGAGTTCAACAAGTCCGTTGCTGTTCTCGTGTGTTACTTCCTGACCAACTTTCTTTTTTCTGTTTAACTCTGAGCTCACTACAGACAAAATTGCTGCTGATGCTGGGACAGTGCACTAACAGTAGTATCCGTTCATCCTTCTGATCAAAGCAGGTTTGAACCTGTTTGCTATTTGATAAGCTGTTATTAGGTTCTGATCCCATTGTAAGAGTTACATAGGTGGACTCTTGCACCCGTGTGTTATCCAGCTGTAGGCAGTGGAACTGGGTGCGGGGGGTTCATCGAGTTCCGTGTTCATCTAGACACACGTTCTAAGGTGCGGTGTCTGGAAAGGGTATTTGGCAGACTAATTCCATTCTGTAGCACTGTTCGTGGTTTTCCACTGCACACCCAAAAACCTACCTGCTTATGAACTTCTGCAGTAGAATTAGTGTCAAATTACCCTTTATTTTCAAAGTAGCTATCAGAACAAATAAAACTGATTTAATTAATAATGTTCTTCTGTACTGTAATAGCATTTTGTGGATTACTGGAGGTTAGGAACTTTTTTTGAGAATTTTATTTCCAGTCTGTTTTTAAGAAGTTAGCAAATTCACTAGATCTATTTTGTGATTAAAGCAAAAAACACTTGTATTTAAAAATTCTGTTTAGAAGCTTGAATATTTTATTTGAAGGCCATCTTAAAGATGGATTTTCCAAGTAGGCTTTAAAGTATTATTTAGTTCTGGAGAGAACTGTCACTCACTGCAAAACGGATTGGGAAAACCATGAAGAATTCTGAAGGCTCTGAAAGATTCTTTGGAACACTGTACACAAGCTATAACAACATCTCTCTAGGAAGGGGATTATAACCCTGGGGAGAGATTTTTAAAACTAGATTGGTTTTCTTTTTAAATGTATTTACGAGTAACAATGAGCTTGTGTATTTTTCAGAGTTAATCTTCATGGTTGTTGGACTGTTCATGCTGTAGCTTTCTTAAATACTGATTGAGACATAACCTTTTCAGCCACGTTCTTCAACACCTTTCAGGTTGAGCTATTTTAAAATCCAGTTATTTCCTGTGCTGCCACCTCACAGCTGGAGAAAGTTTCCCGTTCCTGTTTTCTATAAGATGAGGTTTTAAATAACTTGTGAGGTTTACCAAGCTTGTAGTTCTACAAGAATGAGAAGGCATTATAAATTCCCAACCTGGGATTCCTTTAAATGATTTCTTTTCCTTCGAAAATGCAGAGCAGCTCAGCCCTAAGGATGAAAGCTTTTCATTATGGGCTTTGAAATTACTTGGAAAGTTGATGACAGCGAGTTGAAAAGTGTTATAATTAAGGCAAGTATGTGATTTGCTCAGATTTTGGCAAATTGAGATCTTGTGTTTAAGATGTCATTCCAGTAAGAAAAGTTATTTTCATTGGTGGCATTCTGGAGCTTAGTGGGTATTTGTATTTCATTAATCCCAGATCAAATTTGCTTTGCTAAAAAATCAAATGGAGTTCTTTAATTCCAATTCTGCAAACTCATCCGAGGTCCTGCAAATCAGTTTGTTTCCTTTTCCATGCATTAGAAATAGGAGCAAATGCTGTGCTGGGAAAAATCTTACTCTGTTACAATCTGTGCAATAGCAGTATATAAGAGGAATCATTTTGTCTTTATTGGTAAGCCTCAGACTTTAGTGGACTGAGTGAGGATCTCTGTCGTAAATTCCTAGCATAGCCAGTAAAGTGACACGCCTTTCAGGCAGAGTGCTTGATTAAACTGCAGTCAAAGGAATTAACTCTGTTGATGATAAAGAATATTTAAGGAGACAGACCTCTAAAATTACATGAATTTAATACCCTCTTAAGTTTACAAGATATGATGTTAGATGAAGTATCTTTTTTTTTTCTTTTAATCAGATCATGACTAGTATGGGATTAGAACATGTATAATTACATGCAAGCCTGCTTTTTTTCTTCAAAACTGAACTTTACAGTTACTCTGGTTGTCCAACCATAGATCTTGTTGCTGTTTCAGCTGCCCATATCCTTAGATGCTTTGTCAGGTAAAAGCAAAGGGACCACTGGTTTGTGATTTCACATCAGCTTGCTTCCCCATCACTTCATTGTGCCTTGCTTAAGTTATGAGTTGGCCGGTAAATGTTAGTTTACAGTCAGTGTCTGGTATGCTTTTTGAGCCTAAATTTACAAAACATTTTGATCATTTGTGAGGGATGATGAACGTATCTCTCAGTGACTTTAAAAGGAGCTGAATCTTCAATATCTCCAGAGCAAGAAAGGCAGCCTGGCAAACCGATGTTCTCTATGGAGAGTAAATGCAGCCAGTTTTGTTCTGTACACTTTAAATAGCAGATGTCTCTGACAGCTCTTTTGTATGCTGATTTTGATTTTTATGCACTAAACTTTCGATCAGTATTTGCTGCTGCCTAAGCTGGTAACTTGTTGCTTTGCAAATTTTGTCTTCTCAAAAGTCTGAGATGGATCTGAGTTATGAAAAGTGGGGATCCAAGAGTTAGTGGATTCCAGTGCGGGTTTCGATTAAGGTCATCTTTATCAAAAAGTCTGTTTCGTCATGTTGTATCACTGAAGCACGGCTGGGTTTCTTTCAACAGTGCTGTTAATGTGAGTTTCTGCTGGATCCTATGTGAAATTACCTGAAACTGCTGTGCTGTGTTTCTCCTTCTTTACAGAAGAGGTGGCCAACCTGTGACAGTTGAACCGAGTGCTGCTCCAGCATTTCTCTTGCTGAGGTTGCCATCGTGCCCAGCGGCAGGGCTGGGGAGTGAGAGGCCTCCCTGGATTTGGGGAGGATGGGTGTATCTGCCGGGGAGTAGCCACTGTGGAGTGGTGAGCACCCCTGCTTCTGCCAGCTGCCCCTGCGTGGGCGCTTCGCTGTGTGCAGGACAGGCGCGCTGGGCCTTGAACACAGACAGTTTTCAGCTGTGGCTTGTGCAGTCAAAGGTTGGGTGCTCTGGGGTGACAGGAATCTGTATTTTTTTCAAGTAATTCCTGTCCAACTTCTTAAGTTGTGTTTAATTACAGTATTGATTCTTTTTATGTGAAACAGAAGGTATGTATTTTTAATAAAACATTCTCATGCAGATGCCATTTATTTTGATTAATTTTGTGGAAAACAGTAACTGCTAGAATATGAAAGACTTTACCAGTTTTGATGTTGATCACCAGACTTGCCAGACTGTTTCAGATGCCTTAACAGGCTTAAAACATGGTGTATGTACTCTGTTTTAACTCCCTAATTTTATAGCACTGCTGCTTTAAACTAAAAAAAACACCAACCTCCAAAAATCCCAGGCCACCCTTTCTGCCACTTTCTGAAAGCTGGACTATTATTTATAACTTCCTTTTATTTTTATTGTAAGATATTTTTAGGAAGTGCTAAGATTCCTTTCACCTTTAGAAGGAGGAGAGTGATTTCCCTTCATGTAGATTATTCCCTTTCTCTGCCTGGGGCCAGGATCTGGTTCAGCCCCACAGCAGAGCCAAGGTGTCGGTGTGACGTGGAAAAGGGCGCAGTCTTCGCCCCACACCCAAAGCTCTCACTTCTGCCTCTCGCTCGGACATCGCTCACCCAGTTGAACTTGTTAACCCAGCTGGGTTAGTTTTCTCCCAGACTGGTGAGATTTGCATTTGCATTGTGTTCGTGTCGCACAAGAACGGCGGAGGTGGCGTTGGCCATCCTCCTTCCCCCTCTGCTGTGCTGTCAGCTGGAGAACGTGCTGCTGCCTCAGGTGTGACATTGTCTGGGCATCCCGGGGACTTGTGACGGTAATGGTTAGTGATGCTCCATTTCTGTTGTCAGCTGCTCCTGGCAGCTACAGCCCAGCAGCATGATGGTGATTCAGCACCAAGCCTTTCCCCATTGTTAGCAGGCTAAATAGAAACCCTTTGAGCATTGGAAATGCTGATACCGTAGTGCAAGTTCAAAATATGAACTATTTATGCAGAATATAGTGAAGCTCACTGGTAATTCCTTTGTAAATTTCTAGTATTCCAAACTGGCATTCTAGGAAGTTGGGGGTTTTAATCTGTTTGGGGAAGTAGTGTTTATATGAGAACAATTCTTATGGAGTATGTACAGTTGTTGCCAGTACTACAACACACTTGAGGGGATGGAAAAATTATTTGGTATTCTTTGCTTCTGTGGGCTCATTTCCTGCTTTGCTGTTGCTTTCAGACAGGCCTCCTGTCTCCAAGATTGGTATAAACCTAGGGACTACTTGGGTGTTGACATCAATAATGTGATGCAGAGAACACAATTTCTCCCAAAGCATATGGGAGTGCCTCATTTTTTTCGTATTACAATTCCTAAAAAAACTACCCCATGTATTTGTGCTCATTGAAAACAAACCTCTCGGCAGATTTTCCTGTTCTATTTCACAGGTATTGAGTTCGTGTATGTGATTCTGCAGGTGTGTAACGTTACTTGCCCCTTCCTGTGTCTACTGAGCAGGCAGGTAACGTGCCCTAGAAGCAGCACAAGCTTTTTGGTACGTTTTTTGTTCCCCTGCTGCATCGGCATTCATCAAGCTGGACACACAGAGGCCTCATTGAAGGGTAAGAGGGTGGTTTCTGATTTCAAAACCGCTTTTTATCTATGTCCCAGTCAATTTGCTCATTCCGGTATCAGGCTGCTAGGAATGGGGGCTTTGTCTTTTTTGTGTGTAGCAGCTTCAAGGAGATGTAAAGGCTGAGGACAGGGCAGTAGAAATTGGGGTGAGCTGGAGGGTATGTGTGGTTAAGGCTGCTTTGAGGAGAGAGACTTGAAAGCTGGACTGCAAGGACAGGGTTGCTGTCCTAGTTTCTGTTCTAACAAAGAGAAAAATATGTAATTTAAGCTCTTAAGTATTTGAATAAGCTTCACTCAGCCCCAAAGACTCCCAGAATATGATAAGCAAACTTTGAAAACACAGCGTGAGTGCTGCCCAAGCGGTGTGGGAACCACAAACACCAACCCAAGCACTGCGCACCACTTCCTAGCTGCGTGCCGTGCCAGAGGCTGCTGTGTAGCCACCACTGCCAAGGTACCATTTCAGCGCCACAGCTTGGCACTCACCAGTCTCTCTGTAGCCTCACTACTTGGCGTTACAGCACTCCCACCAGTCACGAGGTCTGTGGCCACTGATATTGCAACAGTTTTCTTCCCAAAGCCAAAAGATATTAATGAACAAATACGTAAGAACATTTATAAATGCACACTGGAGTTTGCATAAATACTAGCCGTTAGGTCAAAAATACATAATTTCCTAAAACAGCTCCCGAGTGTATCTTAACTTACTGCAGACACTTTTTGGCCTACGATTCTAACGGCTTCAGCATGTGATTTCTTGATGGGCTTAAGCAGATGTAAATATAGTCTGCTACCAGAAGGTGAAATCCCATCTTCTTGCTCCTTTTGCTATTTATCTTCTCCTCTGCTTATTTAGTTGCCAGGTGGCTAACCTGGTCTGCCTTCTGGTCAGGAGCGCTGCTGCCAGCACAAAGGAGGCAGCAGGAATAGGCAAGCAGAAGCAGAAAGGCAAGTTGTGGACCCCAGGTTGGTTCTCTATGAAACCTTACTTTGAGACTTTTGCTTTCATATTTAACGAGCATTTTACATACGAAAGAATGTGTTAATTCTGATTTTTTTTTTAAGACAGATTGCATTTATTAATTGTGGAGGCTGTTGAAAAATGCTGCATTTTGAGAAAAACATTGAACATTTATTAGCAAGGAAAAAAATCATGTTTCAATAGTGTGTTTGCTTTTCTATGTCATCCTCACTTAGAAAAAGAAGGTATGGCAAGGAGAAAAACATAATGAAGCAAAAAAAAAAGTTGATTTTTTTATTTGTATTTATTTGTATTTTATTTGTATATTACAGTTTTAAATTATGTATAACTTAAGAAACGTCAACAGATAATAAGTAAGGAAAAGAGCTAACTTTTGAATAGGTGAATAGTGCTAAATATCAATATTTGCATTAGCTTTATGGTTAGATCAGGATGGGTTAGTGTTATCTCTGAAGACACAGCATCATGGATGACTTATTGCACTGTTTTGACTCTTTAATGAAGTCAGCAACAATAAAATGCTCAGGTTCTTTCTACTGCTGTGCTAAAGGGTTCTATAGACAGGTTGAACTTTCTGGCAAAAGTATCACCTCGAGAAGCAGCTGACAAGGAATTACATTCTTGCAAAATAGGCTCAGTGGGAGGGTGGTTTTTTTGCAGTACAGCTGCAGGTAAATTGGACTGCACAGATTTGGCTGCCTTCTGTCGCTGCCTGTTCTGCTTGATTCAATTATACATCTCCCAGAGACGGCCTTCAGAATACAAGCCCAGTCATCAAAAAAGATGTCCACCTTTCTGCTCTTTCGTAGGCTCGTGGGGCAGGCACCTTCAGATCTGACCTGCCACCAGCAACTCCGACCAAATGCCGTCGGCCCCTCCACAACTGCAGAGGTTGAGGGCGTTTCCCCTGCAAGCAACTGGGAGGTTCAGCCTGGTGACTGGGAAAGAGCTCTGGCTCTGCAAGCGTGGTGGCACACAGGAAGCCACAGCACCTGAGGTTTCTGGCGCTGCGGCTTAGGAAACACTGAGGTGCCTGTGGGGCTTTTCTCCGGTCAGCTGCCGCGGGGTTACTGAGTTTATTATTCATTACAGTACATCGGTTCCAGTTAGTTTGCTTGTACGCTTCCAAACGCCGTGTGGCTGCACCTTAATTAGCCAAGGAGTTATGAGAACCTTGAGAAGCTCTAATCTTAGCAGCTGACGCCTACACGCCTCACTTGAGAAGTCATCTGAGAGCGATGATTCTCTCAGCACTAATCTGCTTAGAGCTTCTGTAGGAGATCTTGAACGCTGGGCAGAAAAGAATTTGCTTGGACTAGATTTCACTACTCATGGTAAGATTCAAACACATCACAGAGACTTTTTGGTTTAAAACACAAGAACTCAAAAAGGTCTTACTAGATAGGTAACATGAAAACAACATAATTTGATTAAACATGCCTCTGAGCTGCTTGTGTATGCATACTGAAGTACAAAACACTCTGCAGCTTCTGAGTTTGCACTCAAGTCAGCGAAGTAAATTACTGTTTCTTCAGAAGAAAGGTTGCCTTTGACAGTTTCTGTCCCTAGAAAATTGTGCTTTTCTTCTAAGACCCTTTCTATGCATCAGAGCTGTCCTTGTTTCACGGGCAGCCCTATTCCCGAAAGACTTCCAGGCTCTTCTCCCTGCTTTCCTTGCCTGGGCAAGTCTGTTCTCTGGGTCCAGATTTCTGCAGCAGCCCTCCAACAGGCAGCTTTTACAAGACAGTGTCTCAGGTGACACCTCCGATGTTTTTTGTCGGGCACCAGAGACAGCACAGGAGTATGTAAAAGCTTCTGTATGGTCTGTCAGAGATAACACAGCCTATGACTGGATTTGCTTGAACACTATTGTAAATTAGCAAACTAAAATGCTTCCTGGGTTGGTCCTGGAAATTATTTTTTCTCACAGCTATTTTTACATTTTTTTGCATTTAATTTTGTTCTTGATAATCCTCTACTGTAGCAATTTAACCCATTCTCTTTGGTTTATTTCCATGCCCAGCTGTCACAACTTTCTCCTAACATGAATAAACACAAGCTCCTAATGGACGAAAGCTATTAATTTGCTTTCTTGGGCTCTTAAACTTTCCTATATGGCTTGAAGTGATTATTATTATTATTTCGTGAAAATATTATCTGTCGAACCACCATGCGTTTTGTGTCTCTTGCTGGATAATCATGTAACTGTGACTGAACGTAAGAAGGGAGAATGCAGCAGAAGGCAGGACTTTCTTTTCCACTGGCATGGACGAAAACATCAGAAATTCGGACATCAGATCTGAACTGAAAACCTCCATTCGATATACGAGCCAGCAGTAAACAAATCTGTCAGCCGCTATTTAGAAAGAAACGGTCTGCAAATCAAAACAAGGACTTGATCAGAGTTGTTTTGAAAATGTCTGGTGTGTAAAGGCAGGCATCTGCAAAGGTGTGAATTCTCGACATCGCAGACCCATGCCACAAGCAAGGAGATTTGGGCAGGATGCTGCGTCCACTGGAACGCTTGCAGTGCTACTGCCTCCTGAACCAGTAGCTCTCTGCTTTGGGTAACACAGGTCAGTCTACATCTTGAAACTTAGTAACATGGTAATCAACGCTAACTTCTCTGTATCTTAACTTCTTCAAAGGAGCAAGACACAAATAATTGCTACAGTCAGGGTTCCAGGTTAAGTAATTCTAGGATCTGTGCTGGAACAATACATTCCTGTTTCTAATGGGAATTTTATACTGCATGTGAAAGCAGCATAGACAGGATTCCTTTTTTGCGATAGTGTAGAACTGGTATTGCACAAAACTCCTGGAAAATAACTAGATAAAGGTACAATTTATCCTTAATTGGCCTGAATTCAGGCGATGGAGAGGGGAAGATCAAAGTTACAGCAAGATGTTTTGGTATTAGGATTCTTGAATTACTTCAGTTGATTCAAGGAGCAAATTATATTAGCATTTTATATTGAAAATAATCAGAACAGAGGTATATGAGATATCAGCACTACAGTCTTTTCAAAGCTATACAGCATTCTGAGCCAAATCCGAGTCTGCAGCATGGGGGGGAGAAAAGCTGAAGTGCTGACAAGCCAGGAAATACACAGTATCAAGAAAAAGATCCAGTGTCCAACAGTATGTTAACTCATATGATAAAGATTGTGAAATGCCAGGAGAAAATCTGGTCCTCTCACAGTTTAGAAAATGGACTAAACAAGAGCAGCTGTGTAGATAAATAGTTCTCCCATACTTTGGCATTAAATTGTTAGCTGATCTTTATCAGTCTTAACAAAGGAAATCTTTCAGAAGATAGATAAGGCCTGGGAAATGGCAGCCAAGGGATATTTTCTGTCAGTTTTTTAATCCAATAGCTTCAATCAAGCGGAGTTATTAGTAGCTGGAATGCAACAGGACCCTTCTTTTGTTGTGCTGCTCCATTTTGTAACTTTCCTGTTCACCCCACCCCAATTGACTGTCGCTCTACACTGTCTCTCTTGCCCCAGCTATGACTGAGGAGATTTGATAAGGCAAAGCCAATGATAAATACAAAATATGCAGTTAAGTCTCATTACATTAATTCATTCTGGGGGAAAAAAAGCAGAATCTTGGAAACAGATTTCTCTAGAGAGCAACAGCAATTTTAAACAGCAGAAAGCAAAACAGCGTGTGGCATTATAGCCATGTTCCCAGGGAAAGCCTGTGACTGGTTCAACCACAAGACAGAAGGCAACCCGCAGGAAATCACGAGTTGCCTATCTTATTTCACAGCTGGATGAGTGCTGCTCAGCACAGTTTTCAATTACAGAGGTGCTGCGGCAAGAGCTGCGGAATTTAAGTTTTATGAGACATACAGATGAAAGTCAAGTTGTCCTCCAGTTATAACTGTGGTGTCGCTGGGTCTTAGGGATGTCCCTGTGTGCACACTCTGTGCACTCCACTCGTTAAGTCTCTGGGAAGACCAGGGAACTCCTCAGCTAGTCCCTGCACAGAAGAGACACTCAACTGAGCAAAGGAAAGGTGACAGACCCAGCTCCTCACCACCTCCACAACAAAGCATTTGACTAACTGCAGGGGGAGATCTTCAGGTAGGGATTTCAGATGGTCCTGAGGATTCCTCCCAGGCAGCTCCTGCCGTGCCAAGACAAATTTCGATGCCTAAATGTGTCACTTAACATCCTGAGTGAAGAACCTGCCCTGCCAGAGACTCCTGGTGGTTCCTGCTGCAGAACTGACCAGATTACATGCAGATAAGATGCTTGTAAGTAGTCTGTAGAAACTGTTCCTGTAGATGCAGAAACGGTCACACAGGACAGTCTTTCTGTACATAGTTAATACAGTAGGATGGTTTAGTTTAAAATAAGCCATAGCGATGGGTAATGCATGTGCTGAAGTAGTGGCACAGGATCAGGGGCCAGCTGGGATGCAAGAACTGAGCAGAGAAGCGGCTAGGGGAGTCTTGTCAGATCCAGTGGCTCAGGTCGCTGCCCAGACTGCAACCAACCGGCCTGCTGGGAGATCTGAACAATGCCCTAGGCCGAGGTCCCAATCATTGCTTTTCTTAAACAAATATTCTGTCCATTTTTTGTGCAACACTGCTCAGCCGAAAAACACATCACTCCTTCCATCCAAGAAACGCTGCATTTAACAACTGGTCTTTGCCTAGGTAAGTCCAATGGTTTTCAAAATAAATTAGTTAGCCCTTCTAGCAGTGATCAGTTCAGTACATGTTATATTAGAAAATTCACTGCTCTCCCTTGTTTGAAAGATTAGAAAGGACTAAATGTTAACAGCTGTTTACACACTGCCAGATTTTACCAAAATAGAAGTTTTGAAGCACTTGGTTTGTCATTTTGGTCACAGTGGTATTACGATAAACCTAAGAACAGACTATAATTCAATTGGATGGTGATTCAGTTCAACCATTCTGCAGAACCGTGCACATAGCAGTGCTACTTGCAACTTAAAAAAAAAAAACTCAGATGGAACATGAGATGTGAAAGTCAGAAGGCAAAAAATTTTCACTATATGTCTTTTTTGATAAGACTAGTATTTTTATCTCCCAGTATAGCCACAAGATAATTAGGTAATTATGTAGATACTGTTTGAACAGTACATTTACTCCCTAAATAATAAGTGTGTGGTCACCTGAGTATTGTGCAATGAAAAACAAAGAAAAACAGCTGCTACTTACCACCACCCTTAGAAGATACTGAACTCATCCTGTATATTCCCTAAGGTTCTCTCTTTGCAAGCCAAAAATCACCATGGGTGCAAATCTTATTTCCGTGACAGCAAGGACCCACACCAATTGAGAAGACTGACTTATTTTAACTGTCCCAGTAGTATTCAGCTGATCAAGTCTGAATTTATTAAGACATTTAACCGCCAATTTAAGCTCTGGTTTAATATCAGGGTCTGCCTGAAAGATGAAATTGGGCCATGGTATTTATAGCAAAATTGTAAAACCTTGAATAAAGTGTATCACTTGCTCTCTATACTGCATTGTTCTAATCCCTACAAATATCTGCCATCTGTGTATTTGCAGGACTGGAGCTAATCTTTTTATGTTACTTACCACTTCTAATTATTAGGATCTCTAGGAGTTCTGTTTCAGCTGAAGATTATTTATGGAAAGGTGGTTGTGACAAGACAGAAGGAGGGTATTGACGTGGAAGATCTGATTTCCTTTGTTTGACCTTGAGAAATAGCCTGAACTCATGGCTGCACCTTTTCCTCCATAAAATGGCATTATTAATACTTTGAATTTTAAGAAGATAGTTGTAAGAGCCAATTTGTTAAAATCTGAATACACTCCTAAGGATGACTATATAAAGGTGTATATTCTTATTCAGCAGATCTGCTTCCTGTAGGTATTTAATCACAGTTAGTACCTTGCTTTAACAAAGTACTACACATGTACCCTCTTGCATGACTTCAACGATGCCTTAATATGAGGTCAACGTGCATTTAAGCTGGTTCTGCAACTGACAAAAGAAAAAAAAAACAAGAGGTCCTCCTTCTTCCCTGGGATATTAGTCGTGTCCTCACAATTCCTCTTCTGCTGTGCCAGCACAAGAACTTGGTCCCCTGCTCAGTGTCACACATAGGGTGTGACTGATCTAGCCAAAAAAAAACTTTCAGCTGCATTAGTTCACTACAGGACTGCAGAAAGTTTTTTTGTTCACATACCACAGTGTTCGTGGGATGCAAGCACAGCATTCAGAGACAGAAGCACAGGCTCCTTTTTGTGGGAACACTGACCTAAGTGCACATCGAACCGCAGCCTGAAGATACATTCGTGCTCCAGCCAGCCACAAACTAAAACCACCTTTCTGAACAATGTATTGCTGGGGTAAAATACCTTTTACCAGGGCCTATGTCCATAAGCCAAACACAGCAAGGGAAAAAAAGTGACATTCTAATTACTTACATGACTTATCAGCTGAATTATTTACGCATATTGTACATAAGGCAAGCTGGGTAAACTCATTCACAATGATGAAGTAATACTGTCATTAAGGGAATTAACTGAACACACACAGACTTTTTAACTCGTATATCACCTTTGAGATTGTTAGTGCTGGTAATAATGAAAAATAAACTGGCTAAATAAAGAAGACAAGACTCTGTCAGCCAAATCCGTTCTTTGTTCAGCTACCCAGTGTACAGATAGTTCAGCAAGGGAGGAGCTGGAGCCGAGATGAGGAAAGGGGACTCTGGCCAGAGCTGCTGTGGAAAATGCATGAGTAGAAACGCTGTTCAAAATGCCAGGCGGCATCTACAGAACTGGAAGAAAACCCCTTGTTATACTTTGAAATGAACATGGAATTATGACAGAAAAAAAGTAAAACCTGTTTAAGTTCTGAGATTTTCCTTTGGTTTGTTATCTTCATACGTACTGGTTGTTCCAAACCCAGTTTCTTGGTAAATCACTTTTTCATGTCTTCTATGCTCCATTTCCTGGGAATTAATGTCTGCTGAGGGAGTAGTTACCTAATCAAGAAAAAAAGCGATTAATTACTGTAGTTATAGCTATTGTGAGAAAATTACCATAGCTGCTTATAAATCATATTAATGTTTTTGTCCTCCAAAGGAATAACAAATCTAAATCAGAGAAGATGGAGGTAACCATACTTCTGAAAAGCTCTCAGGAAATTCTCTTTCTTCCCCCTCTCCCATAACTCTTTGCTCCAGTTAAAAGATACTTCCTTTGGAATAACCATGCTAGAAGAAACTCAAGAAAAAATCACAAACTCTGGCTTGGAATTTGAGCTGTTTTATGAGAAGTCATTCTTCACTGAATACATAAAAACATCCAAAATGAAGATATAAAAAATTAGCTGGAGGACTTCCCCTCTGCCTCAAACATGATTCAGTACATTTAACCAAAATCATGTGGAATAAAACATAAGCTTTTGAGGAAAAGAAAATTAATGAGAACAGCTATACAAAGCCATTTCAAGGACACTTTTCGCTCAGTGTCTCGCCTGAAATGGCAGTCAACAACAGATGCCTAAGCAAGAATGTCAGAGAATAAAGCCATCGTATAATGCATCTTCCTTGGCAATTGCACACAGCTTCTGGCAGTGTGGTTCAGGGACTTACTGAACCAGAGGGGATATCTTGGTATTTAATAACTGTTAACAGACATACTCATGGAAAAAAGACCCAATGTTTTTGGACCTATATAAACTTTCAGTGTCCTTAATATCCAAAGACAGAGCAACTTTGCTACACTTCCACCTGAAGCAGAGTCGTTCAGCACTAAAAAAAACCCTAGACCAGTATTTTGGCTATGGATTGCCCAGCATCAAACTTCCTATTATTTCTGAATATGGTCACAGAGAAGCTAACAAAGCTCAGGATTATTTAATGAAAGCGAAGTTGGCTGTCAAAGCATGGCAAGGTATCTCACTTCATTGGCCATCCAGGACTGGATTTAGAGCCTAACCACAGCTGTCTAAGGCCACTGAGATGCCCCCAGTTTCCTACCTGTCCTTACCCTGCCACCTCAGAGGGTTTGGGGTCTGTTTCTTACGTTCCTGTGTCGCATCTTGCAGCCCTAGCTCGGTGTTTCGTACACCCCCCGGGCACTTCAGAGCACCCTACGTCCTTCTGCAAGGCCACAGCAGGTGGGTCACCATGGAAAACCAAATAATCTCTTAAAATGGGAAGGTCATGGCAAATTTCCACACTTGTCTCCATCTCTTTATTCTGTCCTCAGGCCAGCCCTGACTTGAGGATACCTTTGCCGGCTCTGTTGGCTTTGGCAGCCCGCCGGCCGTCCTCACTGGAGAACACCAGCAAGGAGTCATTTCCCTGCCCTCACAGGGACCGGAGAGGCCACACAGCGAAGGCAGGGAAAAGCAGGGTCGGATCCCAACAGCAGCCAGGCTCGAGGGAGGGGGGAAAGCCCTGCTCCACCGCACCCCTCACAGCCGCTGCCAGGCCGCGGGCATAAGGAGCTCACGGGGGCACCTGCGGGGCCGAGGCCCCGCCC
>Ga0065711_1036521_pt1 | contig 20902 bp, 15 predicted proteins | sample Hoacrofraction12_FD_59098 | JGI IMG/M metagenome (GOLD analysis project Ga0065711, IMG submission 59098) | Hoatzin crop microbial communities from Cojedes, Venezuela - Epithelial fraction 12 v2 (version 2) | ecosystem: Host-associated > Birds > Digestive system > Esophagus > Crop | place...
CAAGTCGTAGCCGTCCTGCTGTATAATGGCTTCCAGCTCCTCCTGTTTATTGGCCATACTACGTGCATTGGTGTAAACACACTTGAGCTGGGCTGTCAATCTCACCCCTGGCTTTGGAACTCCAAGCTTAGGCTCATCCCTAGTGAGCTGGGCAATATCCCCTTCCCCCTTCGAACCTAGTTTAAAGCCCTCTCAGCCTTCTCTTCTTCAGGCTGAACAAGCCCAGCTCCCTCAGCCTTTCCTCATAGGACAGATGCTCCAGTCCTCTAATTATCTTCTTAGCCCCTCTCTGGACTCTCTCCAGTAGTTCCTTGTCTTTCTTGAACTGGGGAGCCCAGACCTGGACACAGTACTCCAGAAGCAGCCTCACTAGGGCAGAGTAGAGGGGGAGGAGAACCTCCCTCAACCTGCTGGACACACTCCTCTTAATGCATCCCAGGACGCCATTGGCCTTCTTGGCAGCCAGGGCACACTGCTGGCTCATGGTCAACTTGTTGTCCACCAGCACTCCCAGGTCCCTCTCCACAGAGCTGCTCTCCAGCAGGTCAAGCCCCAAGCCTGTACTGGTGCATGGGGTTGTTCCTCCCCAGGTGCAGGACCCTGTACTTGCCCTTGTTGAACTTATCAGGATCCCTTGCGCCCAACCCTCCAGCCTGTCCAGGTCTCACTGAATGGCAGCACAGCCTTCTGGTGTATCAGACACTCCTCCCAGTTTTGTATCATCAGCAAACTTGCTGAGGGTACACTCTGTCCCTTCATCTAGGTTGCTGACGAATAAGTTGAACAAGACTGGGCCCAGTACTGACCCCTGGGGAACACCACTAGCTACAGTCCTCCAACAAGACTGTGCACTGCTGATGACAACCCTCTGAGTTCTGCCATTCAGTCAGTTCTCAGTCCACCTCAATGTCCACTCATCTAGACCACACTCCCTGAGCTTCCCTATGAGGATGTTATGGGAGACAATGTCAAAAGCCTTGCTGAAGTCAAGGTAGACAACAGCCACGCTTTTCCCTCATCTACCCACCTTGTCATGCCATCACAGAAGGCTATCAGATTGGTCAAGCATGCTTTCCCCTTGGTGAATCCATGCTGACTACTCCTGATAACCTTCTTTTCCTCCAGTTGCTTGGAGATGACATCCAGAATGTGCTACTCCATCATCTCTCCAGGGATGGAGGTGATCCGGACTGGCTTGTAGTTCCCTGGGTCCTCCTTCTTGCCCTTTTTGAAGACTGGAGCGACACTGTCTTTGCTCTAGTCCTCAGGCACCTCTCCTGTCCTCCAGGACCTTTCAAAGATGACAGAGAGTGGCTCAGCAATGACATCCACCAGCTCCCTCAGAAATTGTGGGTGCATCCCATCGGGGCCCATGGATTTGTGGGTATCCAGTTTGCTTAAACAATGTCTAACCCGATCCTCCTCAACCAAGGGAAGGTCTTGCTTTCTCCAGGCTTTCTTTCTGACCTCCAGGGACTGGGATGCCTGAGGGCCAGTCTTAGCAGTGAAGACTGAATCAAAGAAGTCATTTAGTAACTCTACTTTCTCTGTATCCTCCATCACAAGGACACCCACCTCGTTCAGTACCGGGCCGTAGTCTTCTGTTTGCTGCTGATGTACTTGAAGAAGCCCTTCTTGTCGTCTTTGACATCCCTTGTCAGATTTAATTCCGGGTGGACCTTAGCCTTCATCGTTGCTTCCCTGCATACTCTGACAACATTCCCATATTCCTCCCAAGTGGCCTATCTCTCTTTCCACATTCTGTAGACCTTTCTCTTCCATTTGAGTTTTGATAGAAGCTTCACTTCCAATTAAGCCTTAGCCAGCAGCCGGAATAAGGGGATAACTTTGCTTTGACCAATACTCACTCAAAGGTCAGCAGCGTGCCTTGTGCCTCAGAGATCCCTGAGCAGTTGGCTAGGATGGACACGGGGAGCCCCAGGTGGGCCCACCACTGACGTCCCCATCAGAGGGACGGTGCAGCCTGCTGCTCCGCACCAGCTACCATGCTCACACCCCAGTGCTTGCAGCAAGACACCTCCATGGTTCTGTTTCCTCTGTCGCTCTTCAGTGACCAACATCCGCACCAGGACCCAGTGCTCCTGTGAAAGGCAATACACATGCCGAATCTGCCTGGGATGGAAGTGCATGGCCACTGCCCCGGGGCCATCGTGCTCCACGTCACCCAGCCGGTCAGCAGCAAAGCTTGTGACTTGCTCCGGCTGCATGCTGAGCAAGGGGGGGACACAGCCTCGAGGGGAGCAGCGTGTGGGTCCTCGTGCACCAGCAGTTTTGGTAGCACATCTTCCAATTCAGGACATGACTGATACTTCAATTACCTTTGAATTCACTCAAGCAAATTTAGAAGGATTTCATTGCTCGTCTAGGGCTCAGTGTTACTTAAGGAGCTGTATCAGCCTTCCAGGCCATTTCTGGGGTTGTCTGCAAACACCAGCCCTTCCCACTTTAATTCAGGGTGCCCGTCAGCAGGGAAGAGATGCTCTCCCAGGCAAGGGAAATGTTCCACTCTCCCCAAGACCGCAGCTTGCAGGAAGGCTGGAAGTTGAACAATGCATACGGGTCACGCTTCCTGCGTTTCTTCCTGATGCACAGGAGGAGCGACGAATTCCCTTTGCCATCCGCTGGGAAGAACTGGAGTAGCTCAGCCTGCAGAGATCCAGGGCGCAGTGGCTCACGCTGTGGGAACTCCTAGCAGGGCGTGAAAGCAGAGGCAGCGGCAATTGTACAAACACTTGAGTTGGTTAAACACACTTGATAAGATTTCTTCAGCGTGTGACCTGTACCAGGCCTTATCAAGAGTAGGGTCTCAAAGGAGTTAACAAAGGTGGTCTCCAAACAAAGGTGATCTCAAGGACATCTTATTGCAAAGGGTTCCCTGGACCCCATCCCTATGTGCTGCTGCACAGCCCGCTTCCTTGGCTGCTCCTACCTGCAGACCAGGTTAACAGCAGCAAGATATTACACAGATTTGGGCATCTTCTGACGCAATTTATTTGCTGGAAACAAGGCAGAAGAGTGTTTTCCCTATAAGCTCAGGGAGTTTCCAGGGATCATGATGATTTTAGAGCTCTGCCGTGGGCTCTCCTTGCACTTTGTGAGCACAGAATGAAACATTGCAAGTAGTGGAAAGAGACAGAGAGACAGTGCCAGAGATAATGAGATAAGAAAAGCAAGGTGTCATCATGCGCCTGATCCTGCAATCGTTATCTCCGATGGCAATTCCCATTGCTTTCATCAGGGTCTCAGGCAAGAGGAGGAATGCCGGATCTGGCCCAGCGTGTGTGATGATATCAATGGTTCGTTGTCACGGAGCTGGGAATTACTGCCAGCATGTTAACATCCCCTGCCGCCCACGCTTTTATTCTATATCATCACATGCTCTAGAGAGTCGTTCGCTGTTGCTACACTCTGCTCAAAACACCGTGGCAATAAAGCTTTGGTGAAGTGTCCCCAGCTTTGGGTTTCCTCCTGCCATTCAAACCACTTGGAGCTCCTACCAAACCAAACCAAACCAAACCAAACCAAACCAAACCAAACCAAACCAAACCAAACCAAACCAAACCAAACCAAACCCCAAGGCTCACCCGTGCCAAAAGCCCATGGCAGGGCTCAGCAGCCAGAGGCGTGGGGAGGGGAGATTAGTCAGCAGGCAGATCGGCTGGGCTCCCCGGCCCGTTGATTTGTTTGTCTGATTTCAAGCGTGACGCAATCCGACAGCGGCGCGAGGGTGCAGGGGTTTCATTACACACCCACTCGCCACCTACACGCTCTGCCCCGACCCACTGAGGAGCAGCACACCTGCAGCACCGGCAAACATCAGCAGGTCTGTGAGCATTTGACACCCACAGCTGCATCTCTTGGTGCTACGCAGATCTGTAGTCAGACAGTCAGATTGCATTATTTTTTTAAAAAAAGCTATATAAGAAACAGGAAAGAGCTTGCATCTTCTATCACCACTCATACCTGGGCTTTTTATCTCTCAGGGCAGAGGAGAGTTGGTTCTCGCTCTCCCTTGCGCACGGAGTCACAGTGCTTGCTGGGAAGCGACCCACAGGGTCGGGCTCTGGTTGTGTGCACATATAGGACACGCACACGCAGAGCACAAGCCTGGGCATCACCGGCTTTGCTGTTGCAGCTCAGGCATAGAAACATTCCTCGTGCCTGTTTATGAACAGGGGCCGCCAGCCCCTCAGCTCCTGGGATTTCACTCCTGTTTCCAGCGGGAAGAGACGCGGTAACATCACCGGTGCAGATGTGGCGTTCCTGGCGAATGCCGCGAGTGTGGGAGGGAGCCGTGCACACTGCTCCCCTCCCCGGCTTTCAGCAATGCTCCCAGCAACTCTGCAGCAAGCAAACAGCTCTCAAGATCAAAGTGACATGGAAAGGACATAGTCTGATTGAATTTGCTTGTGGTCAACAGGAAACTTCACCTCTCACTTTATGTGTTAATCTACTCTTTTCTCCCCCACTCTCCCTGAGGTGGACTCCCTTCTGGATCCGAGAAGAACCTCACCCTCATTAGGGCAATTAATTAGCCAGAGAAACACAGCACTGAAGAACCCAAAACCCAAGCAGGCCTTACGTTCCCTTTCAGTAACTCCTGTACGAGGCTTTGCTGAGATTTGTGTTTTTCTGCCACACATCTGACTCCACTGCCCGTTCCCTCCCTGGCCCACTGGTCCTCCATGGATGTACCTGAAAACAAGGCCGAGAAGTGACGCTGCTTTAGGCCAGATTGTCTGTGAGGACTTTCCGAGTCCTCTTCCATTCAAGCCCTTGTGAAGCCCTGTGTGGACTCTGCCGGCTGCATGGCATGAGAGGACTTTCCTTATACACAGGGGCCTTTGGTGAAGCAGAGCCCTGGTGCCTGGTATTAGGTATCTACCACGGGACATCCCTTTTGCTGGCCTACGACCAGCCTGCCCAAGGGTATTTGAACTCAGGGAAACATTTTGCAAAGGTTCTTTCTCCCTAACACATCAAGACTATGCTGCTACTTGACCACTGCTGAGGCACTACAAAGTTTAATGCACGCCTGATGTCTCTGACACCTCAGGGCCTTCCCTGATCTGTAGGATCTCTCCCTGTTTTTCCCCTGTCTCAGTAAAGCACAGTGGACAGGGCAGAAGGATGCACCATAAAAGCCATGTCCCTCCAAGCAGCTCTCCTTCACAAAGCTGCATGCAGAAACGAGACGTTTTGGGCCCCTTGCATTGCACTGACAGCTCTCCACGGCAACACGTGGATCAGTAAGGACAGCCTGCCGATCTCCTGGGTGGTCTAGCCTTCTGCATGCCCCTATTTCATTAAGAATGGAATCAGGGGAGCGAAACCACAGATGAGTCAACACTTACTAGCCAAACAGGACCCAGGGGAGGTGAACTAGGGACTTGACCCTGAAAGCAGATACGACAGGGCAAACAAGTGGCTGCAGAGGAAGGGCGGCCTCGACAGAGTGAGGGGCAGCCTGCCAGGGGACAAGTCTGTCACCTGGAGACTGGCAGATCAAGACGGATGAAACACAGGCCCTTGGAGCTGGAAGAATGTGGTAGGTCAACAGAAGCTGGAAATAAATACATAGCCACGAGTCGCCTTTCAAACTTGGCATCCAAAATGAACAACAAAGCAAAGTCAACAAGCTCCTGGAGGTACCTGGTTTCCAGGCAGTTGGGTCTAAGGCACTCAGAGGCACTCCAGGAGAGCTGAAGACTAATTTGTGTCAGCACTGTGCAAACACTGTAGGGTTTGGGTAGCAAAAGGATTCAGAAACTGAACCACACTGTTTGCTTTGCAGTGGGAGGAAGAAAACCCACAACTGTGGCTCTTGGTCTGCTGAGCGTGGGGCTCTGAGGGGTGTCCCATGGTGCCCCCTCCGTGCACACAAGATGCTGGGTGGATGGGGGACATGGAGTAGTAGTCCTCCACCAAACTCAGCAAACCACCTGAAGATACTCTGCTTTCCATGCAGCTCTGGCTCTGAGAGCCATCCTGTCCTCCAGCTGCACGTCCAGCCGTGCAGCACGTGGCCGCCCGGCTCTGTCCTCACCCTCAGCCGGAGCACAGCCAGCAACGCGCTGTGCAATAACGCAGAGCAGGATTACAGCCACTTCAGAGGAGGTTTCCCCTGGAGACTTGCAGAAGATCAAATTTGTTATATGGTTCCTGTTTGGCGAGTCCTCGGTGCTCTTTCACGCGGAGAGGTTACGGCCGCCCTCTCACCGCAGCGCTGCCGGCAGCCCAAACCCCATACACAAGTCAGACTCATTTCTGCCCAAACTACCCCAAGGGCCCTGTTCGTCGGGGTGTTGATGGAGGGAGCACGCGGGGGCAGACCCCCTGCAGTCAGGGCACCACAGGACGGGCATGGTCTGCTTTCTGTTGCTGGCCAGCAGCCGTCCTGTTTCCCATTTCAAGGCTGTTTTAATACCCCTGAGGCAAACACATCTAAAAAGTGGGATGATGTTTCAGCCCCCATCCGAGCATGCATGGGAAGCCCTAATCCAGGCCAGTGCTGAGCTGAATAATGCCTAGTTCTTTCTCCACATCCCGATGTCTCCCGGGCCGCTGGTGGGCTTCTCCTTGCAGCGGGGGGCTTCACCCCTTTCTGTGCTCCTGCGTCACCCCCACGCACGGCCACGAAGGCGGGCAGGGAGGTCGGTGAGCTGCAAACACCCACCCGGGGCCTCCGTGTTACCCCATGGCTCTAATTGGCAACAGATGCAGCCAGACTATTTCCTGAGAGATGAGAGTTTTAACAATCCCTAAAGCCTCTTAGGCAGCAGCAACATCCTAAATGGGAGCTTTATTCCCCGCACCGCTCAACAGAGCCTGTATTCAGACATAAAATGCTGAAATACTCGCTCAGGAGCCCCGCTTGGGACTGGAAACCTTCCCCTCAGGCCTGGGGTGTCCTGGATCGCCCCCGGGAAACTGCGGAAAACCCTCTCATACCAACGAGCTGCAAAGGCCAGGGGGACAGGACGCCCCAAACCAGAAAGCTCCTTGCTGGATTCGGAGGTTCCCCTCAAGCCCCGGACTCTCAAACCTGGCGGAGTCTCCCTGTTCACAGAGGTAGCTTTCGTGTCCTGACCCATCCCCTGCGCAGCGGGTCGATTGCACACGGACATCCCCAGCACTGGTGGCGAAGCCCAGGACTGTGACCCATGGTGCACCAGGATGTTTTGCTTTCTAGGAAGCCAGAGGCTTCCCTACCCTCACAAACCAGGAAGATGGAGGGCAAAGCACCCCACTTGTCCCCTGTCCCACGCGTAGGGTGGAGGGCATACTGCCGACGGGGGCAGCAGGAATGACTCAGGGGTCACCGCAGCTGCCTGCCCCCGGTTTCATGCACCTCACGCTGTTGTCCCCTGACCTCCTTCTGGCCAGGGATGCACAGCCCCTGCTGCCGAAGGGCGAGGGAGCTGCTGCCAAGGGTTCACGTGAGCTCGCAGCATTCCTCCAGAAGCTCCTCTAATCTCGCTGACCGCGGCGGGTGGACGGCAGCCAGTTGCCATCCCTGCATTCTAGGCAGACCTCTCTGCAAAGCCAAGGCGGTGTTATCACTGAGGGAGTTAAAAGGGAAAAAAAAAGAAAAAAAAAGAAGTTGCCTTGCCAGTCTAACTGCATTTGGTTGATCTGATCTCAGGCATCTGCTAAGACACAGCATGCCTGTTTATCATAATCAGCTTACTGCACAAGGACAGTGTTAACTAGGATTTACTGGATTAAAACCTGCCAACTCATTCATAGCACCTACCCAACCAGTACAAGTGGGCTGAGTCTCTGTGCTCTTTGTTTAAAACATTTTAGCTGGCATTAAATAAAGGGGAGCACCTGGGGAAGGTGGAAGGTTACGAAGGCCCTATTGATCCGTCAGCAATGAAAGGACATGGGAAATAAAGAGGCTTGTTTTCGAAGCACAGGCAGGTTAACACAGAACAGAGCCGTAAAAGCACTGAACACAAAGACTGTGTCTTGACAGGTTCCCTCTCATTCAAATTGCTCAAGGCTCTTTCTGAAATCATCAGCAATATGACTTAGTGTCAGCTGCAAAATTCCAACTAAACTGGAATTTGCAGATAAAACATGTTGTTAAACGGCCCTGGAGTTGCTAATATAGACTGATATGTTGAGGGACTGGGGGATAAAGTAATGTAATATTTATTTTATAAGTTCCAAAGAGTAAATGTTAGCTGCAGTGGAGCCACATCAGATAATACTGGTGTGAGCAGAACCGGTATTTCACCAAACCTACAAAAAGAAATGTAAAAATAAACTTATGCTTATAAAAAATCCGTAAGAGAAACTCCCACAGTTGAGTATGGCTGGAAACCCTCAGCATCCATGATGACAGTCCAGGGCAAACCCAAGTCCCTCTGCCACCTGGGCCATGGGGCATCACACATGCTATAACCTCTCATCTAAGACTTGCCTGTAGGGAGTCCCTGTAAAGCACAAGATATCTGATTTAAATATTTAAAGGTGCTCCCTATGAAGGTGATTTCTCTATAGAAAGTTGCTCCGTATTACAGTAGCTTCTGCTTGGCATTTATCAAAGGGGTCCTTGGATCATTTGAGAAAAATTTCTGACCAGGACCAGCCATTCCTAAGTGCTAGGAATCCTTGCTTAGAAAAAAACCCCAACACATCCAAATCCAGATGCCTTCCTGCCATCATACCCATGGGTATTATCCATCCTGCTCAGGAAAGCAGTGGCCAGACCATGAAGTGGAAGAGGCTGCAGCCTTACCAGTGAGTTGTTCAGAGCCGTACTGAACCCCCCTGCCCAAGACTCTCAGCATCACATCTCCACTTGTGTGCAGTGCTTTACCCCCAGTCCTCTTGTTGCTGTGGGGTTCTGAGACCCTGTATTTAACCACAAAATCCCAGCTGGCAGGGCCTGACCCAGAGTTTTTTTATTAGCTTGTGAGGTGCTCTCCAAGCCCAGCTCCTGTGGTCCTCCAGGTTACCTCAAGGAAGCTGCTTTGACTAAAGACAAATGCAAACCATGTCCCCTGAAGGCTTCAACATAAGAAGGAAAGAAGAACCCCAGTGTATTCTCTTTGCATGGAAATCCCACACTAGGGGACAAGGGGAAGTGGGTTGACTCAGGATTTTTGCATGCTTGAGGTTGGCAGAGCTGATATTTGTGCATTGACACATTAGATAATTAAACACAGCCAGAGTCAGGTGTCGGCTGTAAGCTTCTCCTTCCTCCATTCAAGCCTCCACCTCCTAAAATAGGGGATGATCTTAGATTTCCCAGCAACACCCACATCCTTCCATAAAGATAGGAGCTGTTCCTCACTGGGGTGGACAGGGAGCTACTGCAGCCTCACTGGTTTGGCCATGGCTCCTGCCCACATCCTGTAACACAATGCCTGGTGACTTCCCCCAATGGGCACTGCTCCCTGCGCTACAGAAATCCCCAGATCCTGGCAGAGAGAAGTGGATGTAGATGAACTAGAGCAAAGTGGTGCAAAATGGCAAAAAAATAGGCCCTGGAATGTATTAAGCCACTCTAAGGACCTGCAAGATGACCAAAGGCTTCATGCATGAACATTGCTCTTTAGCCAGCTAAGTCCTTACAGTGGTCAGTGCTCTTGTCTTGGTCCAGACACGCCCCAGAAGGAGGTGTAGGAAATAGCAAATGGGAGGATCATAAGCAGGCATTAAGGCTGATATTACACCGACTCCGTTGACCCAGACCGGCAAGTTGCACATTCCAGGCTGAGTCCCTTGGCAGGAGTTGTCTGACGCCGACTCAAGGACCAAGCATTTATCACCCTGCTCCCACTCCATTTGGTGGGACTCTGTCCCAGCAGATAAAGCACGTTTGCTGCCGTCTCCCTGACTACACTGCTGCTCAATTTGCACATGAGCAACGTCTTGAGGTAAAGCCTCCAACTGCTCCCCACTGGCAGCAGCCAAGCAGCCTTTGCTGTGGTTGGGAGGAACGAGGGGAGGCGACAGGGCCGGGCCAGAGCAGGAGGTGGGAGGCACCAACCCCAAATATTTTTTGTCTCCCACCCACTCATGCTACTACTGGCACATTTATTCCTGCCAGCACTGATATCTTGTGACTCAAGCAATGTAAAACAGACCTGGCTCCTCTGTAACACCCGCAACAAGGACTCCCTCCTACAAGAAAGTCAGTCCATGTGTAAGGCTTTTCCAGCAACAAGCCTCCTCTTCATTCCTTGAGTCCTCAAATTCACCATTGACACCTCTGCTGCCAGCATAGTCAAAGGGGTCTCATCAGCTGCGGCAGAGCAGCTGCAGGGGAGCCAAATCCTGACACCTCCAGGGGCACACGTCCTGCTGTCCAGCTCACTTACAGCAGCAGCTAAGGACTACGTTACATGGCAGCTTGCAAATCTATACTTGGGAAGTTTCCAGGGCTTAGGACACCATGACAGGGAGCTGCAGGGCAGCCAGCATCATCCGAATGGAGCATAAAGGACCAAACAGTGAATTTTATTCCCTCTTTTGCTTGCTGAATATAGTTTTCTCCCCACCCTGCATCTCAGTTTCCCCATCTGTACAAAGTGGCCAGTGATGCTCAAAGCACAAATCACTACCACACTATGTTGGCAGAGTGCTTCTTGTGGAAAGCTTGAGCACAGCATAGGAGTCTGCTTAGCGCACTTTAAAAGTGGCATGTGATATCCGATGCTTAACCTGCATGAAAAATGTCTATGGACCTTTTGTACTGGGGCACTGTAATGTCACACCCTGCCAACGGGTCTCCTGTGTGCACTGGTCCTACAGAGGTGTGGGAAGGATTCATCACCTAGACGTGCAAGAGGATTGTTATGAATAATCTTTCTCCGTGATGTGGAGGTACCAAGGGACTCCAGCCTTTGGCCAGACTGGCAGGAAGCCAGATGCTGGATATACACAGACGCAAAAGACCATTTCTGTCTCAAGGCATTTATACCCCAAGATGGTCAACAGGAATCTTATGTGCAGCAGTGGAGAATCCAAAGGGAAATTAGAGTAGCTACGCATGAATGTGGAAAATATACTGGGCTATTGCCAAGTCAACTTTGCATACTACGGTGAAGAATTTTGGGGTGATAAAGCTAATAATGGTAGTTTGTAATACCTATGCAGGATGGATCCAGCATCCTTCCCAAGCTGGGGCTATGCACTTCAGGATTCCCAGGGTAATCAGAATAGCTCTGGTTCACCCTTCAGTAAACTCCAGTTAACACCTACATCTTGCAGCATGTGCTTAGCCAGGCGACCTGCCCTCCCACCGCCCCAGTCAGCCCTGAGCTAAGCACAGAGCCATCCTTCCCACCCAAGAGGCTGCTGGTGGAGGAGACAGACACCTCCAGTGGCAGCTTTGCAGCTGCTTCTCCCCAGCCCCAGCGCAATGAAAATATGGAGCCATCCCCTGCATGGTGGGGCAGAGTGAACCGAGCTCCTCGTAGACCATGTGCTGAAGCAGATGGACAAAGATGTGTCCTATGTGCCCCTGCCAGCTCCTGGTCACACCAGCAGTACGTGAACCACACTGGTAAACCAGGCAGCTACCTACCAGAAATAAATACGCATGGTAGTAAAACCGTACAGATGGAAAACTCCTATTTCATCTGCCGCATCGTCTGGGTTGTTCCAGCATTAGACACACCAGAGATCAGTTGTTGTTAGGTCCTTTTTGGTGTAGTCTCTAAAAAATCCCTTAATTACATCCTAAATTAGACTATAGACAGGAAGGCTTCAAAATAGGAAAATCTAAACCACTTCTGCTTCTCAGTTGCAGAGGAACTCTTGAAAATCTCTTAGACTATAAAACAACCCCACAGAACCAGTGTACTGTCCACCTCTCATGCTCTCTGCTTGCAGTGCATTTCAGGTATTCGGGTACTGATTCCCTCTTTTGCATGGGGCTTTCCCAGGATTGAGTAGGCAAGCTCAAAATCCAGTCAATGACTCCATCACTGCTGTGAGCTTTCTAAAATTTCTTACAAGGCAATAATCCATGAGAATAATTTTGTTACCTGATAAACAACACTTGCAGAGAGAGTGGACGGGCTGTCAGGAGACCAGTGCCTTGCTCCTGAATCTGCTTGCGACTTGGTAGAATTTTTATCTTCCTGTCAGCAAGTCACTTTTTACCCGTCTGTTTCTGCCACCTTTGATGAACTTTCCTTTTCAGATGGGTTAAATCATCTCACACTATCTCCTCTCTAATGGGCCTGGGCTGTGGTTCCTGGAAACTGCTTTGCTGTTTCCGCTTGTCAAATGAAAGGTGGAACTGGGAGCACAATTTAAAGTCCCTCCCTTTAAAATGTCATAAAGCCTCTTAATTCTCCTCCTTTGAGAGCTGGGTGCTATTTTTCTGTAAAAAATCAATGTAATAAAATAGGTACAGCCAGAGGATCAGTCAGCAACAGCTGTTAGTAAAATCAGAGTGATGTGGTTTTGTAATGGCTCAGAAAGGCTGTGTAAGACCACTCGTTCCCAGAGTGAGGGACCGAGGCTCTCGTGAGCAGAGATGTTAGCAGTGCTCCAAACATCCTCTGTTCAGAGGAAACCCAGTTCATTAATACCTTATAGGACATGAAAGCCTTTTGCTTTTATTTTGGTGAGGTAGAGAGCAGAAGTTCTTCCAGTTATTTAAGCAGGATCCCAAGATAGCTCTTTTTTTCCATAAGGAAATATGTGAGTTCAAGGCTTTTATTTTTAATACAGAAGGAGTCTCGGGATATCTAACAGAATACAACATGAAAACAGCCACCCTGGGAGAGGCCAAAGATCCCTCTAGCCCAGTATCCTGTCTCCAGTGGCTGCCCACAGCAGATGCCTAAGGGAAAACTGGGGCTGAACAGGAAGAGAAGCTTCCCCAGCACACCCTCCCCCTCTGTGGCCAAAGGGTTTCCTGACCCAGAGACACCGTCCTTACATCTAACCACCTTTGGCAGATTTTTTTTTTGCCTTGCACCTATATCCCTGCAGGCCCCGGGCTGGTGCAATGTGGGACACAAGGAGACAAGAGCATGAGGGCAAACCTTTCGTGTGAGTGCGGGACCGCTCCTCCTGTCAGTGAGATGCTGCTCAGCCTCTGCTGTGATAAACGCCCCTCTCACACCTGCCCCCCACCTTCTGGCACAAGCAAGTGCCCAACAACCATAAATCATATGCAATTTCCCTTCCCAAGGACCTCCCTCGTCAGCCACTGCCTTCGGTAGGAACTGAAATAGGTCAATACAGAGAAACTAATGAAAATCCCACCCTTCATTAACAGTTGCTTACGATATTGGCTCATCCTGAGTCATGACATAACTCTACCCAGTAACCCACATATTGTACACAGGATATGTTTGCACTGCAATCAAAGAAATAATTGTTGAGATGTTTACTGCAACCAGACGTTATATAATAGTTGTGGCTAGTCTTACTGGCTACCTTGGTCACATCATTTAATATTTCCATGCTGATAACATAAGAGTAACAGGAAACAAACAAGAAAAAAACCAACAGAAATCCAGTCAACAAAAATCTCTCCAAATAAATTTGTACTGATGTCGCTCTTCTGCCTCAAAACTTCCTCCCGTGTATCTCACCAGAGAATCCGCAGCACTTCCTGGGACCATCTCTGACCAGATTCAAAAGCATCCAGGTGCAGAGAGCCAGAGCAGCCTGCTTAGGCAGGGCTCCTAAAGCACTTGACCATTTCAGGTTAAGAAATTGATACAGAAATTGGGTTAAGTTCCCAGAGAAGCTATGTCCTTACGGTGGGATTCCTCTTCTGCTTGTGCCTGTTTGATATTTAGGAGTTTGGTCTTTCCCAGTCATCTAAATCCCTAAGCAAAGGTACCTCCAGAGAATGACTTATCACATCTTAAGATGGCAGGTAAGAGGATAAGGGGAACTGACTTCTATGGGCACTTCTCTGCTTTAACTGTAAGAGGAATTATACAACTAGTTTACACCTTGTGTTTGGGTGTTTAATACCAGGTGAGAAGAATTTCATTACATTTGTGTTTTAGATGTGACTCTAGCACTGAGGACTTCAGGTCTGCTTCCAGGTAACAGGACTTTGGTTTTAAGATGCTTTTGGAAACAGTCCTTTAAATATGTCTTAGCTACGACCACAATGAGGGATGGGAAGCAGCAGAGCAATGTTCCCTCCCCAGTTCTGCCCAGGAGGTCTGACAGAGCACACAGCATCTCAGAACAGCAGGTCTCTCCAGGTCTCAAACCCCTCTCAAATCAGGGATAATTTGGCATTTTACGGCCTTCTCCAGTTAAGCTTTGCGCATCCCCAATGATGGCAATCATGTCACTTCTCCAGGACCCTGTCCTGGTGTCTGACCACCCGTGTTGCACAAAACACCTACGCCTGTCCTAGAGTGCTGCCCTGACGCGCGGGGGTCTGCCTCGGTTATTCTTAGCTACCATGAACTTGCTGAATAAGATCCCTCTGTATAAAAATCTAATTATGTTAAAGCCTATACATATGATTGTTCAAAACTGCTGGGCAGATTAAAAGCTTCATATTCCATCTTTGCCCATCAAAGTATCCTGTGAAAGCACTCTACCTGCTAATTACAGGCATGCAGACAGGACCGCTGGGTTTGTTTTTGCTGTGTTATTACAACGTCGTACCTGGCAGGGTGAGCTGAGAGGTCAGGGCTGTGGATCGGTAAACAGGAACAAAACTGGGAAATCTTGAAGACAACTGTAAAGCACAGTTTTTCCACTCAAAGTTTGATCTATTATTGTAATGAATGTTGCATCCTGTGACAGGAAGGTAGAAAAATAACAGGAAGGATTCCTAAGAGGACAAACCTGCAGTCAGAGCGAGCTGGGCAAAGAGAGTCTTTGCAAGCTCATCAGCCTTGACTGAAAAATGGCTTTCAGCTCACCCTGCATAATGTGATTTGTATGCTGTTCAGAGCAATCATTAGACGAGGTAGTTATCTGGCTCTGTTATGTATTATGCTACAGGTGCAAGGTCTGGGATCCCGCATAATTGCTGCACAGATCTAGATTTAGCTTATCATCGGTTTTTATGTTAGCTTTTGAAAGAACAGACAGTGCTTTGCAGTTGCCCTGCGCTGGGCTGCGAAGCCAGAGTTGCTATCTCGGTGATGCCCCGGTGGGGAAGGGCTGTGGGCTGGCAAGCCCCGAGGAGGGGATGCACAGCTCACACAGATGGGCAGTGTTGCTTCCAGCTGCGACAGCTGGGCAGCCAGATCCAGCATTTTGAAGAAGAAAATAAGCCAAGAATCAGATAAGGACCAGCTACCGCTCTGAGTACACACGAGGGGCGTTCCCCTCCCCCCAGCCTCCCGACCCCTCACAGCCAGAGCCACGTGGAGCGTGGCGCACGGAGGGGCTAAGGGGTTTGCTGGGATGTGGCAGGGATGGTGCCTACATCGCATGAACCTCTGTCCCAGGCTTTAGCCACAGAAACATCACCGGTACGTAGTTAGGCTGTCTTAGCAAGGGGAGATTGGTTCTGTTCAGAAGCTTCTAGGAAAGCCATACCCTCGAGGCTTGTTTTAGACAAGCGCATCCCAGGGTCTTATAACAGCCTGCTCTGGCACTGCTTGCTGCGGCCCGTGCAAGGGGCACACGTGTCCGGCGCTCAGCCAGGCTCCCCGGCCATGCCCCGGCTCCGCCACCACAGCCCTGGCACTGCTCAGTACCCGCAGCCGTGCCGAATCCCGCCGGGCACTGCTCGGGGCAGTGTGTCACAGCGTCCTACTAACCACGGTTCACCTGCCCTGACCCACACCGGCCTAATCTGTTCAGCCCAACGCAATCCCCACCGGGACGGCTGGTAATTCACGCCGTGCTAACCAGTGTCGGGGTGGGGCGCAGGGTGGAACCGCTGGACGAACAAATAAAACCAGGACACTGAAACCAGGCTAGTGTCCTTCTAGCAACGTCACCTCTGCAGACAGCAGCCTGCTTTCCCCATTGGGAGCCATGGGCATCCCGAGATGACTGCCGTGACGGGGGTGACTCCTGTGAGCACACCAACATGCCCGATGTGCAGGAGGGCTGACACGGTGTCACACCGAGAGCAGGGGAATGTCGTGGTGCTGTGACTTTGGTTGAGTGTTTGTTAGCGGGGAGCAGTCTGGGCAACCGACAAGGGGGGCAGAGGAGTTCGGCGCTGTGGCCCACTGCTCAGCTTGCCCTCACCTGGAGGGAGCAAAACAGCCGGTGCAGAGCTGGGAGTTCAGGTGACTCCCTGACCCCTGACAGCAATGGTGTGGGACTGCCGGCCTCGCTCTTCACCCAGGCTCCTTCACAGGGATTCTCCTGTTTGCTCCATGTATGTGGGAGAAATACAGCACAAGATTTTTTTTTTTTTTGTCACCGTTGTATAACACATCCACCTTTAAGACAATATTTTTGTCTCTTTTTTTAGGAAGGAGAGATGAAAACCTTTGACCATGGGAAGCCAGGGCTATGCTCCCTCAGGAAATCCTCTGATTAGAAGCTGAAATTTCAGATTCGTTTATTCATCTGACTACTTGCTGTGAGGTAACAAGGACTTGGCCTTTACTGCAGGGAGGAGACTTCCCCAAGAAGACAAACGACTCTGCTGCCGTGAAATATAAACTACCTGTTACCAGTTGTAGGGCCTGAATCCAGCTGGGGACCCTCAGGCTTTCCAGGTGCAGAAGAAAGGCCCTGTCTCCATAGGCCTACAATTTAAGACAAAAAGACAATGGATGGATGCAGACAGACAGATGCCCAGGGAGTACCAGGAGGTAGTAAGAATCACTAGACTAGTTGTAGAGCATTAGAGGCACCTTGGGAGAGATGTCATGTACTGCTAGTTTAAGGATTTAACAACTGAGTAATGGGATCACCCCATCCTGGCCAGGAAGCCGGCTCGGCTCCTTGCCGTGCCCTGCCTGCACTCCCCGTGCTGCACGAGCGCTGGTCCCGCGCAGGAGCTGCTGTGATGAGCTGAGAGTAAATGCTTGTTCCTGTCTTCACGGCGGCGAAGGACTCTCTCAAAGCAGCATTAAACACAGCAGCAGGCATATATTAAATGAGTTTAAGCTCACCTGATGCATGGAGACCTAAGGAAGCGCTTGTTTCTTCTGTAAATAATCAGGAGGAGTTTGCTGAGCTCTCACGAGGCTGCTCGTGGGTGCAGCTCGAACTGCTCCTGCATTTCTACCTCACAGCACTCAGGGCATGTGGAGCAGAGAGCAGGAGGGCTCAGAGGGATCATTTAGCATTACAGCATCTGCAAAGCCAAAGCCAGGTTTCCTGTTGCAGTGCCACATGCAGGAAGTGTTTGAGTGACGGGAGGAAGGGGAAGGAGAACTGCTCCTGCCTACCCTCCATAGCCACCCAGCTGGGCTTTGAAGGTTCAGGGCTGTAACTTGTTGTGAAGTACCACGTACCTATGGATGGAGGGAGGGCAGCACAGGACTGGTTGCAGCATGTGTTCCTGGAGAGCCCACCATGGTTTGCTGGTCAGAGGAACCAGCCCCACTGTTCACTACAGGAGCGGGACGAACACCACACTCCCCAGTTCGGGTTATGCTGCTGCCACCAGCATGAACTCACACCTCTGCCAGTGCCACCCCTCCAGCCACACTCACCTTAACTCTGCTCATTTCCCAGTCCCTTGCAGAAGTTGTGTGGAAGGGAGCACTCGACTCCCCAAAGCAGCCCCCTCTCAGCAACCTCCTTGGCTCATGCGTCCCTGTGCTGATTCAGCCATCACGTTCAGCCAGGGCATTTGTCAGTAAGGATCCATCAGCTCGTCCACACTCAGCTCACCCAGAAATCCGCTCCACAGCTCTGTGCAGCCAATGATGGTGAAAAGTCAAATCAATGCTGCACAGATATGACTGAAACTGCCTTCCTGTTCATTCATTGCCCTCCAGAGCCCTCTCCCCTTCCCCTCCGTTTTTAGAAAGTTAACATTTTGAATACTGGTTCTCTAATGAGCAGCCCTGAGCGGGAGAAAGGAACAGTTCATACTCAACAGAGTTTCTCTGGCTTGGCTGCTGTTCACTAGTCAATCAAACGGACATCCCTGGGCACTTGTAAACAGCTCTGAGATATCTGGGAATGCTGAATGTCAACGAATTGATGCTGGTCAGCTTGATGGCCAAGTCTACTAGAAAAAGAGCATCAGCACACATTTTGGCTTTTAGGTGTTCACCTCATGTTTGCAGATGCTTTGACATTTAAAGCAGGTTTTCCACTGGCTATGTAGAGCTTATTTCCCCCTTGCCAAATTAAATCAAAAAAAGCAAAACCAGAAAAAGACTGTAACTTTAAAGGAAGTAAAGTTTACCTTTTCCACTCTGCCAGATATAAACGACTTGAGACGCAGCCTGGCTGCCAGTGAAGGCTGTCAGCAGATGTCACTTGTAGCAGAATATTGCCTGGGTTCACAGGTTATCATGTCACCTGTCTTAAGCATCCACTGCTTTCCTGACACCATGGCAGTTTTGTGAGTAGCACAGTAACGTATGCAGGACCTTGAATAGGTGGTGGTCTAAAAGCCATGGTCATTCATCGGTGCTAGCTCTTCCCCTGCTGCTGCTCCTCGGGCAATACCAGAAGCTGCTGTTGGCTGTGGAGCAGCTCGTTTCCTCTTCAAAAGCCCATTATTTAGGAATCTCAAATGCAGCGATTGGTGAGGGAGGCTAGGGGTGTCAATTCAATCTCAAGAGCCTGTGAAGAACAGAGATGTCAGAGAAGTCCAGGAGAAATGAATATGTTAGAAGAGACGTGGTACTGCTGCCAAATTCGTGTTTGTGTGCACCAAACTGTCCCCTCTGAATCGAAAACCATGACAGCGCAGAAGAGTTTGGGTTTATATGATATGGCACACATTTTCCCAAATGACTGAGTCTTTTCTGGTTGCAATTCTTACAATTTCCTTCTTGTAAAAGGAAAAATATTTCTAGATTACCTACAATATTAATTACTGTCCTGTTGGTGCTGCAGAAAGAACATTTTCATGAAGTAAGCAACAATCCTGAGTGGCATCTCTGAGAGCCTGGAGCAGAAATAAAAATAAAATATCATCAAGAAGAGTTCTCAGTTCTGTAAAGCACTAAAATTTCTCCCTGGGGAAGAGTATTCATCTGTAATGAAAACCATATTGCTTACTTTTTTACAGCTGCACAAGCCATCTTCTGTGAGGCTGACTTACCTCTGATACCTATATGATGGGAAAGAGTAGAATTTATACTTCTCCCTCAGAATAAGCCAAAAGCAGTTGGTTATTTTTTGAGCTACTTGGTCAGGATTAGCCTCTGAGATTACATGGGGACTTCATGGTCCTTAGGCCACAGGTACTACCAGAAATTTCAAGGATTCTTCAGGGAAGAGAAGTCTCCATGGGAAATCCCCTCTAACTCTGTTGTGGCACTATCACAACCTCCTGCCCATACAAATACACATTGCTTTCATGAAAAAGGAAGTCTTTGCTTGTTCAGCAAGAAATCCCTTTGGCTGCAGCTTCCAAAGAGCAGGCTTTGAAGGTTGGTGGTGAAAGGCTGGAGAGATTGATCCAGCAGCACGTCTAGACTGCCAGACATGGACACCACCAGCTGAGGAGTATCATCATACCTTGGACACAAGTTTGATATGCAGAACCATCAAAACCCAGCATATTGCTTTCTCTCATACCCCCTCCCCCCACTCCTGTACAGTCTTTTCCATAATGTGAGGTCAGAAAACTTGGAGGACAGCTAAGATGACCCATCTGAATTTCTCTGAATTCCTTCACCAGTCTCATTTTGAAAACCAATATGTATTGGTAACACGTGGCACTGATGATGCAAATGGCGAGTTGCCATTTTGAGCAACCTACTGATTTTTCTAGAAAATCTAGCAACTTTCCAAACCCTGCCCTGAAGACTCTTGTGCAGCCCTTGACAAAACAAGCAAGGCCTATTTCTCGTATCGTCTGAAGACTCCAGGACTATGTGAACATTTGAAAAGTGACATGCTAGCAAAACATCGCTCCATCCACACATTAGGGGCCAGGCTAGTTGGCTAGCACCTACTCAGGACCACGACACACAGAAATAGTCCATGCTGTAGTCCAGCAAGATTTTCCCAAATCCCAACCATCCCACTCCAACAGCATGAAGATTTCAGTGAGGGATGGGCTTCCTTGCCATCACTGAGCAAAATTCTGCACTGAAAACTTCCACCCAAGCAGGGACCTGCAAACAACCTATGGGAAGATGGTGATTTTTGAAGAGGGGTGTTGTACCTGTGTCAGGGACAGGCTGTTCTTAGGGAAGCCAGCTTCTCTGGCTGCTGTAGCCAGGCATCCTGTCTCTGACAGTGGCCTGTAACAGATGCCTAGGGAAGATATAAATGCCAGGAAAGCCTGTAGTGACACTTCCCCAGAAATACCAGAGACTTCCTTGATACTATCTCCGTATTTAATAGCTCTCAGTGGATTTTTCATTCACCACTGTGTGCAAGAAAAATTGTGTGAAAAAGCGCCTTCTGTTGTTCTAAAAACTGCCACCTGACATTTTAATCTAATTCTCCTGGGTATAATGACTGCTCCCTCATCACCACCCCTGTGCCACCCCAGATGTGACAGGTCCTGGAGCCGCATCCTAGCTGGCTGGACCTTGCCTACTTGACCCTTTGTACAGAAGCTGCTCTGAGCACCCCCTCACCTTTGCCAGTTCTGCTGTAAGCCAATGAGCAACACACAAAAACCTTCACACAGCCAAGATCTGTTTGGTGTATCTCAGTGGCAAGGGGAGAGATGGTTCCAGGAGAGACTCAAGTCCAAGATGACAGTGGCTCCCCAGGGCTCCTTCAGTTGTGTTGCAAGCCAGGACGGCCCTGACCAGCCCCCTTACATTAAAATTGGACTTAAATCACAGAATCACAGAATCAC
>Ga0065711_1036522_pt1 | contig 20901 bp, 14 predicted proteins | sample Hoacrofraction12_FD_59098 | JGI IMG/M metagenome (GOLD analysis project Ga0065711, IMG submission 59098) | Hoatzin crop microbial communities from Cojedes, Venezuela - Epithelial fraction 12 v2 (version 2) | ecosystem: Host-associated > Birds > Digestive system > Esophagus > Crop | place...
CCAGTCATGTCATCGTAGAAAGCTATCAGATTGGTCAGGCATGATTTCCCCTTGGTGAATCCATGCTGACTACTCCTGATAACCTTCTTTTCTTCCACTTGCTTGTTGATGACCTCCAGGATAAGCTGCTTCATCACCTTTCCTGGGATGGAGGTGAGGCTGACCGGCCTGTAGTTCCCTGGGTCCTCCTTCTTGCCCTTTTTGAAGATTAGAGTGACAATGGCCTTTCTCCAGTCCTTGGGCACCTCTCCTGTCCTCCAGGACCTCTCAAAGATGATGGAATCAGCTCCCTCGTCCCTATGCCAGACCAGCAGAGCAAGACTGGACTGCAAAGGTGTGTCAAGGATTTGGACAGCCCCAAAATGAAAATGGGCTCCAGAAAAGGAGCTGACATCACCTTGACTTGGTCCATCTCCCTGCCCCCAGGGAAAGTAAGGTATTTTTAGGTAAAGTCATTTTTGAAAAATGTTCCTATAACCTTGTGAGGCTCTTTGGCAAAGAAGATTCTGCAGTGACCCCAGACAAAACTTTTCTGATGCATCAGTAACCATGCCCCAGAAAGATTTTCCTAACATCCCTTCACTGCATGCTAAGCACATTACAAACCTAGAACTTCCAGCTGCCAACGGGCTCTCACTGACCCACGAGGCTCTCACTGACCCACGAGGGGCTGCTGAAGGGGCACAAAGAGGGCAGGCATGGGATCCTAATTAGAAATGCTCATTGCCAACGTCACTGCAAGAGGGTTTTCCCATTGTTGTTTTTTCTGGCACAGTATGGCAGGGCAGGCAGGGGCCATGCAATGTCCTTGAGCATCGGGAGATTTCTTACACATACCAGTGGGAGATGTGCAGGGATCAGGAGTCAGACAGCCTTTGTCTCTTACCTGCCCCAGAGGGTCAGGTTTCCTTCCACTTTATAAGTATTTATTGTTTCAGATGAAGGATGGTAGGGGGTCACAGGAGAGGTGGAACAGTGAGATAATAAAGGATAATATTGCTTCCAAAATTGTGTCTGTTTTTTCCAACAGTATTAGCTACTCTAATAAAAGATGTTATCTCTCCCTACATACCTTGACTGGCCTATATCCTTTCATCATGGATTTGACAGTGTTATTACTGCAATAAGAAAAATTTTCAGGCAAATGAGCCTCTGGTTCTTTAGTGGTGGGTTGCACCAGCAACTGGAAGAGAAACCTCCTCAGGGAAATGCTCTTCCATAACCCTTTCAGTCAGCCCTGTTCCCGGAGGCAACACAGCCAGTCTGCCATGCACTGGGTTAGGAAAGCAACAGTGATTTGATGACAGGACAAGGGGCAACAGGCACAAACTGAAGCATAAGAAGTTCCATCTGAACACGAGGAAGAACTTTTTTACTTTGAGGGTGACAGAGCATGGGAGCAGGCTGCCCAGAGTGGTTGTGGTGTCTCCTCTGGAGATATTCAAAACTTGCCTAGACGAGCTCCTGTGCAGCCTGCTCTAAGTGACCCTGCTTTGGCAGAGGGTTTGGACTAGATGATCCACAGAGGTCCCTTCCAACTCCTACCATTCTGTGTTTCTGTGATTTTGGTTTTTGGTTTTGCACCTCTTGTCTTGGCGTAAGAAAGCAAGAAGGAACTGAGGGAGAGAGGGGAGAGCAAGGCTGTTGCTTTCAGCATTAGCCCCAGCTTCTGCCAAAATGGGCTGCTCATGGAGCCACAGCCTAAGCAAATATCTAAGCATATGAGCTGGCAGGGGTGGAATGAATCGGGTTCTGCAAAGGGTACAGTAATCTCTGGGAAGGGGAGTTCCTCAGTGATTTACTGAGCACCCTGCAGTGTTGCACTTCCCCTCATTCAGAAGTGGCAATGGGACCATTACAGCTATAGCTGATGAAGACACATTTCTTCCTACAAACTTGTAGCAGCACAGGCTTGGAGCTCAGGAGAGCTCTGATCAGTCTTGGTATATTAGCCATGGTGGGGTTTATATTGCTGGGGTTAAGGGACGAACAGGAAATTCAGGCCTGAGATTAGAGCTATTCAGCCACCTCTGGAGTTTGATGGGAAATGGTCCCTCTGTTTTTTCTGCTGACACCAGATCTCTTTCTGCTTTAAATACTTTATAATTTGAAAAGGTCTTGGGCTAGAATTTGTCCATCTGTAGGGCAGGTTTATATTCAGCTCTGCTCTGAAAATTGAAGAAGTGAGGAAATATGAACAGCACAAGCTCAAGCTGAAGTGGACTCTGAATGGCTCAAAAGTTCAGATTGAAAAATGTTGTGCTAGGGCAAACGCTGCCAGTGGCAGAGCTGTACTGAGTTTTGGCTTAAAAAAAAGAACTTGGAAGATCTCATAAATATTTCAAAATATTTGACTTTTGTTTTTCAAGGGAATAGGTTTTCATTCGCCATTCTGAAGCAAACTTGGGACCACAGAGACTGGTGTTTCATTTCTTAAAAGAAAGAAAAGTTCCAAAATTTTAATGAATCATTGCCTCCGGGCAGCGAAAGTGCAGTATGACTGGGGCCAGCAAGTTTCTGAAAAGTATGCATATTTTTAATTTTGGGATGACCCCAAATCTTTTTTTAGCAGCAATATCAGAAAGTCAGTTGTTCACAAAGCTTCTTTTCCTTCTTCTTTGCCTTCAGTTCGCAGGGGAAAAGCAAATCTCACTCGAAGAAAAGGCAAGAAACAGTTAACGTGTGCTCACCATACTGGGTGCTTGAAGGCAAAGAGCCAGTCACACACATTAGATCTGAACAGGGAATCAGAGACCAGTCTATCAACTTTGGAGGACAAAATCCTTTCCCACGAGACCATGATGAGAAGAGTTAAAGTCTTAATGCAGCTGCTACTGCTCCGACTTAATAGATGTCCTTACACATACCACTTGAGTCAAGATCTGTTTCCCAGCAGAGATGTTTCACCCCTTGGATATAAGGCCATTGACCAATCTTCCCCAGTCAGGAAGCTCCAGTCATCTGTTTGCAGCTATCTAATGATAGAGAGGAAGGGCACATCTTAATTAGAACATTTGAACTTGATTTGAACTCCACAAAGACTGGTGAGGTTCAAGACGCTGGCTCAGGTGCTGTTCAGTTTACGGAGCAAACGCCAGAAGGAAGTGAGCAAGAGAGGGAGAGGGAGAGAAAGATCCTAATAAAGACTGTGCAGACAGGAGTTTTTACTTCACTTAAGGCACCCTGGTGGGCCATCATATCTTTGGGTGACTTATCTCTTCCTGACACATGCTGGAAGATGCTCACATGCTAGTTTTTATTTTTAAAATTGAATGGTGCTTGAAAATGATATAGATCTAAGTGAATGGTGAGGGCCTGCAAGGGGACTGGAAGGTGGAAAGAGTTTGTGAATGGGTTTGACCATGGGGTTGCTCCAAACTTCAGCATAAATGTTCCTGCGAATGATCCCCAAAGTGTGTTTACAGAATCAGGCTCTCACCTTGAAGGCTTGCTGGAGTCCCTGAGCTTTGCCACTAGCTTTCTAAGACTCTTTGCTGCTGTCAGGCTTTAAAGTGGGGCAATTGATCACGGCAGGCCAGAACATGGCGTTGTAAGTGGACTTCACATTTTCCTGATGAGACTTCTTTCACAACGCTAAGCTGATTTACACCCCACAAACAATCACAAGGCTTCCTTCCTAATAGTAGCCAGGACACCTGACCGCAATGTTCAGATCTAGAAGGAGCTTTGCTTAAAAGCCCAGTGGAAGCGAACTGAGCAATTGCAGAGGAAAACCAGTGTCAGTGCAAGGAAACTCAGGCCTGGAGTTATGCAGTAGTCCTCATTTTGCAAAGTACCACTGGGACTAAGTCATTGCCTTCCCAGTACCACAGCTTGAACTGAAAAATCCACCTACTTTCACAGGTCTGTCTGTAACAGCCTATTAAGCTATTTCATGTGGACCTGGAAGGGGAACCTGTTCTACATGCTTGACAGTGGTTCAGAATATCGTTTTTCACATAAGGTATTTATTATTTCAGAGAGCCAATTAGCCAAATAAAGGGCTTCATGATGAAGTGCCCGTTCTCTGTACCACATTGCACTGGGATCCTGAGGCAATATTTAAAAGGGAATTTAAGCAAGAACCTCCTTTCTCCTCTATTCTACAGAAACACTGTATGGTTTCCATAGGATCTCTCCCAATTTATATTATTTGCAGTGGGTAAGGAATCAGGACCACAGAGCTCATTTAAAATGGATTTTTACCAAAATCAACATGTAAGATACGCTGTACACAGCTCTGTGACAGGTTCGCACCAGCCTGGAAGAGCACGTCTGGACTCCCCTGGTGACAGTGGAAATTCATTTGGTTTAATCAGTTGAAACCCCATGAAAACCATCACTGTGCCCAAAACAAGCCAGGAATGTGATTTGCTAATTTTACCACAGAATCACAGAATCACAGAATGGTAGGGGTTGGAAGGGACCTCTGTGGGTCATCTAGTCCAACCCCCCTGCCTGAGCAGGGTCGCCTACAGCAGGCAATTTCTGTGAATGAACTTAGGCTGAACAGAGAAACCAGCCTAAGGTTTTTGTACATGTCTGAGCTACTGACTGCCAAAGCTGCGTCACTTTAGTGAACTGCATCTGCTGCACATGAGGTCTGCCTTCCTGATGTTCTGATTGCAAAACCCAAGGAATTAGCTCCATCTTCAATAGCAAAACTGAGGTAAGGGGTTCTGAGCCTTGCCTGTGTCTAGACTTTCTCAGGGTTGCTCAGGCAGGGCCAACTCATGGCTTGTATCAGTGAAATGACCCAAGATGCCAAATCAAATCAACTGTTATCTAGGCTGCAGAGAGTTTCCACCAAGAGCTGCCCACATGCCATGGCAGAGGAAAGAAGCAGACATACCACAGCTAGGAGCTTCCCAGACCTGTTTTGCTACTAGAGCAAATATTAACACCTCGCTACTAAAGAGCACAAAGCAGAGCAGTCCCTGTAACTGGCCTTGGAAGAGAATACAGCCTGCTGCTGGATGTTCCCTGGTCTGTAGCTGCAGGAGGACTTCTCACTGGGTGATGTGGTGTGGTCCAGTTGCACGATACAGGCTTAACACCATTATAATGGCTCATCGTCAAATGGCCAGAGTCACCCTGTGCAGGACGCAAAGTCAGGGTCTCTGTGGGCATTCCTAGCTCTGATGTTATGAGTGACTAAGCTGGACAGGACTGTGCTTTGCTTCGCTTGTTAACAGACGGTGGTAGTTGTGTTTCTGTTTTTAGGGATATATCATGTCCCTCATCTTGGAGATGTGATTTGGAAGAGCTGAACTGCAGCTGGAGTCAGTTGTAAATTTAGCTGTAGAAGCACTGGGTTTAGAGCAGTGTAAATCAAGGCCAAACCTGTCCCATTGCAACATTTAAGAAAGGAGGATCCATGGGTGGGTCTGAAACTCAAGGAGTATTCTGAGATAAGCTTCATTTGAAAGACAGCAAACTGCTAGGACCTACTGCTTGAAGTCTGGAGATTGGGAGTGATAGTTTATACATGGTGACAATCCCCTGCAGCCACCTCTGCCCTCCCTCTGTGACCAGCCTCACCTGGTCCTTTCCTCCAGCTCTGGGCTTCAGATTGATGATTAAGGCACTACGCTGCCTTCCGCCTAACTTCACGAGAGCATCAGAACATGTGATAGCTGTTGGTCATGTGGGGGTTTTTTGTTTTTCTTATTGAAGAAGTTTGTCAAAAGAAGCACCAGAATGTAATCTGGGTGCAGCCAAGTTGGTGATCAAACTGCTAGTGACTTAACAGGGCCAAGGTTGCAGCCTGTAGGCTTCATCTGCAGTACCAGCAATGAATACCAGACACTGACTTTGGAGTCACTTTGTGTGCTGACGGTATAGAATCCCAGAAAAAGCTCAAATACCTCAGCAAGTCTGTGATCATTAATCAAAGGATTTTTTACATCCACGTCAGCATGGAGATATATTGAATCCCTGAGCTAATCTGGTATTTGAAGTTAGTTAATTACATCTCCCTACAAATTTCAGTAGATCCAGGACTTGCGCCAATATCCTGTAGAAAGAGGGAATACAGCTGCATTTCTTTCTTTCCCTTTTGTTGAAAGAAAACAATAGATTTTTAAACTAGATGTCATGTATTTATTAGATATATTGTGTAGTGTCCTTTTCTTCTTCTCCCTCCTATTAACTACCTCTCCCAGACGTTTAAAATTTCATCCGATACAAATATCCCAAAAGTAATAAGTAAGTTATAATTAAGAAATCAAATACCTGAAAGCTGTGGGACAAATTACACTTTTGTTATGCTGGGGGAATCCCAGTAAGGTAGGGGGCAGAAAGTCGCCACGTATCTGAAATCCAGTAGTTGAACCTACAGTACTAGAAGTTGGCTCAGCATGAGCTTGTTTCTTAAAGCAATTACAGATATGCCAAAGGAAATGTCCAAGACTAGCCAAGATAATCAGCAAAGTTCCTTGAGCCAACATCCCATATTCTCCTAAGATAAACAACATTTCTATTTATTGTTTCCCGAGTCTCTTGATAGTCCCTATCAGAAGGCAAGAAGAATTAGAGAAAAAGACTGAAAAACAACTGTGTAGCAGTTGCAAAGGCAGCATTTTGAAACTGGTTTCTTCAGTACAGTCTGTACCAGCCTGAATTGGAGAGGTTTTGAAATAAATCAGAGAACCACATTCACCAAGAGGCATGAACTGGGCTTTGAGCATTGGGACAGACCTTTCTGAAGACTTCCTACATGCAATTGCAAAGGCCACTAAGAGTGGGAATAGCCACTTTTTTCTGTGCCCCTGTGCAAAGAAAGTTATAGATAGAAAGTTATAAAGATAATTCTGCTGAATGGAAGTCGATGCTTCTGACTTCATCTGAGCTGAATGACAGATACGAGAGAGGGGCAGAGAAGGACTTTTCTGTGTCCTGCAGGTGTACACAATTTGCTTTTTCTCCACATCTACCCTGGTTCCCTGCTATAAATGAAGAATGCTGCAAACTGGAGCCACAGTACATTTAAAGCCAGGGAACACAGAAGGACAGACCTGCCAACACCTGTGAACACGCTGGTACAAAAGGAGGCACAAAATATGTTCCCCCTTGGTTTCTGAAAGGAAGCTGCCTCACTAGAAAATCATAGGCAATGATGTGTGTGGCACGAACCCAGCCATACCAGTGCTGCCATCTTCCAGATGGGCCGTTAAATCACCCGCAGTTATTAAAATACCATGGCAACTTCTGCAAGTGCAGAAATACTCAGCATAGCACCGTGGCCAGATTCCAGCTCATGATGCTTCACCCTCCCTGCTCCTTCACTCTCCTGTGCTCGGCAGCACTATTCCTCTGCAGCTGCACTCCTGATGCTGCAGCTAGAGCACCAGCAGCGCCCAGGACCCTATGGGCCATGCAAAGCCAGGCTTTCGCCAGAGCAGAGAGTGATGGCTCACTTCGATTCCCTCTCCCTTCGCAGGTGCACAAGTCCAGTGAGCCCAAGTGCCTGTTAGAAATGAGACATATCAGGAGAACAAGCCCCCTGTGGACAGGAAGCCCTCCAATGCCAACCGCATCTTCGCTAAGGAGTTTTTCACCCCTGAAAGTGTGGAAGGAAAGCAGCATGCACTTGCTGTCCAGAGCCAGCAGTACCATGTGAAACAGTGAAACAGAAACTGCAGAGTTTTGCATGCAGGGACTGACTGAGAGTAGAGCTGTCCCAGGCAGGTCCATTGTGTACTCCCTGGATAGCCACTATTGCGCTAAGCCACTCTCCCACTCCCAGTACACCATGTCTGTTGGGAAAGCCAGTCACCGAAAGGGCTGAGGTCCCCACTGTGAGCCCAACAGTTTCACTGTATGTGAGGGTTGGCTACACTATTGCCCTGCAAAGGCAAGAACAATTTTATGTGCTTGTTGAGTGAACTCTTTCTCTTGGGTGGTGGTGTCTGAGCTAACACTGGGATGTCATGTGCTGTATGAGCATCTATAAGTGCTTGCACAGTGTTTATACGTTTGTGTCTCCTCTGTGTTTGTTTCTGATTCAAGCAGATGTGGTTATTCAGCCCTGGCAGCAAACCTGCTGCTTATAAATGCAGATTTTCCATCCCAGCCTTACTACCAGCTGTGGCTTGGTGCCTCTGGCTACAGCTCCCTGTGACAGACCCAAGGGATGGGGACTGGCTGTGGCTGTCTGACGGAGAGTGCCTGCACTGCCTCCAGCTCTCCCAGGGACATTCTAATCCTCCAGGATCTCCAAGAACTCAACTGATTCTTCCTTTGCCTCCCTCATTCTTCATTCCCAGTTCTTTCTGTCACCATAGTGCATTCACATTTGGGCTGTGGTGCAATAAGGAAGCGTTACCACAAAACCTCCAAAAGCAATTTCGGAATGAAGTATCCATAAAGGAAATGAGAGTCTTAGCACCAGAAGTAAAACCTTGACTCACTGAAAATCCAGTACATTGCCAAGTAACAACAAAACCAGGACTGATGTCCTCTGCACATTAGCTTCAGCCAAGGGAAATGTTATCATTGTTAGGCTCAGTACTCTCATCAGTCCTGTAATCCGTTTTCCCCTGAGTGTCTGCCGAAATTGCTAACTTGGAGATGCACAATCCAACTCTTTTTTTTTTGGATAAGGGCAGCTGTTGCCCACCACAGGAGATGCACATTCTGCACAGAGTGGCAGTGCTGCAGGAATCCAGTGCAAATGGATTTGTCCCAAACAAGATGCCAATACTATCAACTCTCTGCTTGCTTACCAAGCACAGTTTATTGATTCAACACGCAATGTAAAGAGCCTAAACTAAGACACCCTGAAGAGCACATAGTGAAAAATTAAAAACAAGCCCATGCATGCCTCCTGGGGTGGCCAGCACCAGCTGCAGCTCAGGTGTTCCTCCCTGACGGAAACCTCTACTCATTGCTTGAGTGGAAATATTTTACTTCTGTGTCCTGCACATGGCAGTCTCCAAGTGATACTGCTACATCCTAATTGGGGCCCCTAAGGCATTTATTTTCTTTACTGAGTCGTAAATCATAAAATATAATAAGCTGGCCCACAATATTGTTTTTCCTCTCTCCAAATCAAATAACTCAGAAAACAGTGCTCCTCAATTAGACCACACACACAAAACTCTTGACATTTTTGTTTTGTCTTTCAAATTAAGTGTATATCGCCAATATAAATACCTGGAAGCCTACCAGCAGCCAGCTTGGTCAGACTGCAGCAGGTTTATAACAGGTATGGCACAGTAAACTCTACAGCTTGCCCTTCTTAAAGAACTGCTATAGCTTTCTGTGGTAACATTAGTTCTGGTTTTTCCTCATTAAAGCCTTTTTGCTGACTTTGATCATGAACCCTCTGCCTCGAAGGAATAGTAGGAGTAATGAAACAGAAATAGCCCACATACACATTTCTAGGCAGCAGTGGGATGGGGCAGCAGGATGACAAGAATGGGAGCGAGTGTGCAGGACTCTGTCTTGAACAAAAATATTTACTGTACAATTCAGAAGATATCAGCAGCCAGGAAGAAACCTAACAGAAACAAGGCAAGTGTCACTGTGCTCTGGTATCCTCCTTCTGTTAAAAAAGAGAAAATATTCTACCTTACAATAAGCTGAAAACTAGAAAGGACCCTTGGATGTGTTGAGGGTTTTTATGTAAGGTGTCCAAATCACAGTGGCAGAGTAGGGTACGTGCAACGCTGGATCTGATCATATGTGTGTAACTGAAAAATTTTCCCCCGAAAAGATAAATACAGCCTTATCAAAACCAGAAGCTTTCTGAAGATATCAAATGTTAGGAAAGTTAAAATTTCCACATGGAAACTGAGAAGAGAATCTGTACATTGGAAAAAACAGTTTAGGGATAATTTTCGACTGAGACATACACCCTTCTGGCCCCACATCTGGAACTTGAGCTTTATCTGGAGCTAAGGTTTGGAGCAGGCAGGGTTTCACTTTTCCTCCTTCCCTAGCCCTCACTTTTGTTCTCCTCCCTCCCTTCTCCACCACCCAAAGAGGTTAAAGAATACAAAGTGGCAAAGGTAGGAAAAGCCCAGCCTGTGCAAATACACCTACTGTTTCCTAAAAAGGGAGACTCAGAAAATGGAGAGGTATCTGAAGAAACAGCATTAGTAGACAGGGAGCAGAGAGAACTAAGCAAACAGAAACGTTACAGAAAGACTTGAAGGTCTCTAAATCTATAGAAAACAGAGAATTTCATAACTGGACTGGTCCCAAGATGGAGTAAATAAATAGCTGCTGTGGACTTCTTGATTAAGCAGACCTAGAAGCTGTGTTTCTTTCCAGACTGCCTTCTGAAGTGAAAAGCAAGTGTACATTTCTGCAGGCCAGGAAAGTTTGAAGGATGAAGTATTTCAAGAGAGGATTTTTGCCTGGGATGTTAATGAGGTAGTTGTGAGGGACGAAAGACACAGCTTTCAGTCTGGCTCTGGTCCTTTCATTCAGGCAGCAGCACCATGTTGCTGCGAATGCTGTGGGGCAGAGAGGCTTGGGGCTGGCCCTGGAGCGGTTCTCGGGGTAGTCACCCTGCCAGCCCACTCCCTCTCCCTGCAGACAGAGGTTTCCAACTGGGGGAAGGTGTCAGGTCCTCCTCCGTAAGCATCTGAGCCAGCTTCGCTAATCCACTGATGATGCCTGTGACTCGCTGTCCTGAGCAAAGCCTCTAGCACAGTACCAGCGGGGGCTGGTGAATGCGTGAGCTCCATCGTCGACAGATTTCTCTAAAAGAAGCACAAATGAAACATGAAAAGTTAATGCCAGTTCCTGGATGGCTCATCCGTGCTGGGTCTCACAAGCATCACTCAGCAAATAAGCCAATTAGACCCTGCAAGTTATCAGTGGAAAAAACCCCACCTTTCACTGCAGCCCTCTGGCCTCAATAGCCCATGCTGGGCCCAAGCACATGCAATAAAATACATGGATTTATTTTTTTAAAACCACACCAGAATGAACTTTCACTTTAAATAAAACAAGCAATTGCTAATGGTCCTTTCCCACCTCCAGTCCTTTTGCCCTATTTTCTCCCCTTTCCTTCTTGGTCCTAGACATTTTACAAACACTTGTAAATAACTATACCCATGCCAAACAGAGACTCATTCTTTATCCTAAGCGGGACTTCAGGGATAGTGAAAAAACAATGTTTGTGCCTGGAATGCATTGTACAAAGGTGGAGGGAATATAGGACTATTTCTGTGTCTGGAAACAGATGATGAATGTTTGTTTTTAATGCAGTATGTTAAAGAACAGATTAGATAATAAAATCCTAAACAGAAGACCTCATGCTCCACCGAATCTGAAATAAACTTGGAAGACATGTCTCAGTGAACAACTCCTCCTTCTGGGCCCTCACTGTACCATGAGGTCAGAGCTGCAGGGATGGATCATTGCACATCATTTGCTCAGTCCATCACCGGGCGAGTATAAATGACCCTTGTACTGTGGCCTGATGTGATCAGGAATAGCAGATCTGGTATTCTGGTCTTTCGGGAGGAGTTAATATGCCATTGCTGCAGCTGTGCAAGCTCTGATCAACCATTCATTTCCAACAGGGTATGCACAATCTTCAGCCTGCCTTGCAGGAAATACATGCAGAAAAGTACAATTTTCTGAATTATACAAGAGATTTAGGAATCTTGTTGCTAGGTGTGGCTTAAGATCTTTTGTTTCAGAGAAGGCGAAGTCTCATTAAAGTTGATAGGCTCTGTTTTCTTAAGTACATTACAAATTACATTAAATTGTAATCATTAGAACTGCATTAACATGGCTTGGCCCAGAAACATTTCTGGATTTTTCAGAAAAGCGAGACATACTGAAAGAATTAATGTGGATCAACCTGGAACATTTTGATCACCTTGAAGCATTTAAAAAGCTATACTGAGTCCTTCCAGTGCAAATAATTTTATTAGCTGGCAATACACAGTTTTGAAACAAAACTATGAAAAATTAAGGCTGTCCAGCAGTATAGCTCATTGTTTTCACAGTTATGGATTCTTATTGTCTTTGGATGAAAAATAAAAGCAAGGTGGGTTTTATTCCTGATTCATTAGTGAGTTTAATTCCCTGGAACTCTATTTAACAATGAATATAGTAAATCCATTGTTTTTAGACTAAGAGTTAGATGAGTAGTTCTTCCCCTAAGTAGTTACTTGAAATATTTTAAGCAGAGCATCCCTCCACCTCCACACTTTCTCTTATGAAAAATGGGTCTGTTTCAATATTGTAAACATTTTCCACTGAAATGGATCATTTCCAGTGGAGTTTTCCACAGAAGACACAAAATGAAGTGCAGAAGGCCCACAACATTTTGTTCAGAGTTGACACGATGCCTAGTATCTGCACTGCACCATGGGAGCCTTGCAGGGACACACCGTGCAAGGCTGACTGGCAGCCTCTTGTGTGGCCCAACCAGTGCTCCAGGATGAGGGGTAGCAAGGGACGGCCACGAGGTCCCATGGCCCATGGGGCACCACAGGCCCGTGTGGGAAAAGGGCATGCCAAGAATAAGGTCAAACCCAAAACTGAAGGCAGTTTTTCAGCATTTCTGAACCCACAATTTTCTTTAAAAATAAACTAATTTAAGTATTATTTCAACAGCTTGTCCCAACTGTTTGTTTGTCCTTAGTGCTGACATTACATTTTTCCCATGGGAAGGTCATTATATTTTTCTGTACCCTTTAATGTCAGTCACTCCACTGCCCTAAATTTCATTGGAACACCAGAAGTATTACCTTAAACATCTTTCAAAGCCTCTATTCGTAATGTTTGTTTCTTTTATAACCTGCTTACATTTTCTATGCATCTGCTGAATTCCTACCTGCACCACAGCAGTGTGTAGCAAATCAAAATAAGATGGTCTAGTTTGACAAATGCAAACTGAAGTCACCACAAAAAAATTGTGTGGGAAGTAAGAGAAAGTTTAGACATCAAATAAAGACCATTTCATGATTTTCACACCTACCTTTCAGAGCTTTGCAACCAGAAAACCTCTCTTCACTTTGATAGTCGTATCTTATGCTGCTACAGTTCAGATTCACATGGCCCATATTCCATCTGATTCCTCGGGTTTTAGTGTTTTTCCTACCAGCTTTCCCTGGGCACTCTAAAGTGCTTTGTCCATAGAAACCCCCAGGCTGAGAAGCTCAGGTGGAATTTGGGAAGATATCTTTGATTAATTAAAGATTTCTGTAGAAAGTCTGCTTTCCTTGGTGGTTTTGTTTCTTGCTGATTCCTGTTGGTAGGCTAGAAAGATCAAACACCCAATTCTTGCTTGTGAAAAGACTTGCAGTTGTCCTTTTTTGGTAAATAATTGCTATTTCCCACTGATACTTAAAGTTACTTGGTTGAAGATGATGATAAAAATTCTACTCCTAGCTTCTGTCTATTTTTTTCCTGGAAACAGGAGGGTGAAGTGATAGGAGCAGTAGTTCTCAGTGTCCCAGAAATTGAGTACCACTGGCCGTGGCAAGGAAAGAGCCAGTGGCTGGTGCCAGGAACAGGAGCTAAACAAGGAGTGGGACATACAGATACAGCATTCATGGAATCACCCTTTTCCATGATGAAACACAGTAGACTACCACAGTGCTGCACTAGTGACTCACCTCCACTGACATCCTTGCATTGAGTCAAGGGTGGAAAGGGAGGGAGCAGAGGTTATGTACTGCCCTTGACTTAGCATCCTGAACTCCTGAACGGAAAGGAAGGGGGTAGGCAATAAGGATTTTCAAAGAGGAATAGAATGCTGTTATTTCTGGCCTTCTCGGAAATCTCCACAAAGTGAAAAACTTTCAACTGAGTAAGTGTCAGGAGCTCAAATAGGAGGCCCAGCTCCACATCAGACTTCTCAAAACTTTCACTTCTCAGGTTATTAAGTTTGGTCTTTGCCCTCTTGAGATCCGTGAAATGAATCAATGTCTCCTGCCAGCCACCAAGGGATTTGCTGTCTTCATGCCTCATTGAGACATCAAAAACTGACCAGCGAGGTGAGAGTTTCTCAGTCATGGATTGCACAATACTCGAAACACTAATGCTCTATGTGCAGAAATAATATCCTGAAGGCAGATCTCTTCACACTGTTGTTGATAAGTTTTCTAGCCACTATCGTTCTTTTATATCCCAGTTTATACTTAAAGGCCAACACATGTAAATGCTGTTTTGCCTGCAAAATGTCTTATGCAGGCATGCAGCTGCATTTTGACAGAAACTGTGCAAAAATGTCAAAATCCTTAGCTGGTACAGATACTGTGCAGATTGAATCCTCTGAAAATGCCAGTACCATACCAAATGCCATTGATGTCACTGTGGGACAATTTGGTTGAAAATCAAGCCCCTAATCTTCCCTTGGGTATTCTTCAAAATCTTTTTATCTAGCAAAATGTTACTTAGCCCTCGTAGTTTGAGAACTGTACAGGATAAGTCAAGTTAGTGTTGATACCTCTTTTGAAACCTAACGGTGATGAAGTTCCATCAGCCATTTCTATCTCTGTGGTTTGTGAATCTAAAGTAAATTGGCACCACTCTTCATGTCTAAAAAAATCTACACACGCTGCACAAAGCCAATGTTACCTTCCAATATGCATAACATCTTGCTAGAAAATATTCCAAAGAAGTCATTAAATCAGCAAATTAGTGATAGAATTGTGATTAATGTTAGTTGGAAACAGAACAGATGTTAACTGGGTATTTCCTCCTCCATATTAAGAGCTGCAAGTTTAGGAGTATCTGATTTAGTTGTTTTCATGAGCTTAACAGAGCCAGGAAACCTTTCAGAGAGGGGTGATGGACTATGCACAATTAAACCACTATACTCTTTCCATTAACTTTAAAAACTATTGGAAAGCACTCCACATAGATTGGTTTTCCATAGCAAATCTGCAGTGCTCCCTCATTGGTGTGTTTAGAACAGATATGTTTTCCTCAGGAAACTTGTTGGCATGAACAGCTGGCCCATGATAACTCTAGGAACTAAATCTAGAAGCCTTTGAGGGTTGTTAGCAGCCCATAATTTAACTCTCGTATCTCACCCTTATCACTTATTATTTCCTTCAGAATAAAGACTGGATTTTCATCATGGACTTTCTTCAGACCAGTTCTGTGCCCTGAGCGCAGGAAGCACCCTCCAGCACCTCCAGAACCCCCAGAGCAGGCACTCTTGAGCCACTATCCTAATTTACAGCCTCCTACCACATGAATCAGTGGCTCCACCATGACTTTATGCAGATATCTATCACCATGCTTCTCTGGCTACATCAGCTGCTCCATCTACTCCATGAAGGTGCTTGCTGTATGGTTCACAGTGAGCTCAGATAGAGAAGATCCAAGTGCGTCTCTGACTGGTTTCAGGTACACTTGCATGTCCATCTGAAAGGAGGCAGAAAAGTGCACATGTGGTGGTGTTTTAATTCATGAGCATCTGAATTCACATCAAGTGCCACTCTGTAAATGCAGCGTCCCCTAGTAACATTGAAGTATTACAGGTTACTGTCCTGACTATCAGCAAGTGCACTTTACTAATGAAGACACCAACTTCACACTACGTTATCTTTCATTACTCTCATCTATTTTCTATGAAGATGCTGAGAAAAGCCAGGAAGCGGTTAAGCAGCTTCTTATTTATATTGTCATGGTAAATCTACATTTTTCTGTTATATTCAACAGATCACCAACATTTTTTTCTGGTCGTTCCCCCTTCTACACTACAGTCTCTGATAAGCTCAAGCAATGGACCAGACTTGTGAAGCTGAAGCATATCATCATGACTGATCCCACAGTGGGATACACCAACTCAGAAGACTGTGTGGCAACCTTTATCTAGTAATTAGTGATAGTGCCTAAGTCTATGGGCAAGACAGCAGGAGAGACTCCCAAGCACAGCCACTGCTAAAACATCTTTTTCATCTGCCAATGACAAGGGAACATATAAGCTTTAGACACTGTTGACCCCTTACTGGAAATATCTGAGGAGCGATACAGAGTGTGTGACGAAGTCAGGGTTTTATCTGAGCAAGCCTACAGGTAGGGCAGGTTTATTTCACTAAAACACAAACTCTACTTTCTGCAGCAGTGGACAAATACATGTTTTTGTTAAAATTCTCCATGCAAACGTGTTTTGTTTGGTTGTTTGTTGGTGGGGATTTTTTTGTGAAAATAGAACACTGGAAATTTTCATTCCATCTCTAACTGCATCTCATGCAGAAGACAAGCGTTTATGGGATAGGACATATATCCAGCATTTTCTGTGGCCAAGACTAGTCTAACTACAGGCTGCATGATGCATCACTGTTACTGCACAAAGGGCTGGGTAGTCCATCATGGGAGCCCCTGCCCGTGGTATGACCAAGGGGCATACCCCTCAGAAACCTAGTATGAGGCCATTGGGGAATGGAGACAACATAACTATGCTTCCTTGAAATCATTGCAACAATATACAGTATGCAGGTCTAGATTCTTTGTTTCTGGCATATTTCAAGGTTTCCTATAAGCAAAATCTGAAACCTAGTTTTTCTCTCTATCTGTTTGTAATAACTAGGAAAAACTGTTCATCTGTATAATGTAGTACATCCTACCATAAAATACTGATCTTATCACAACAGGGTTTAGCCAAAGCTATTTGTTCTAACATCCAGTTTTAAAATGTTTTAGTTATACTCTTTCCTTACAAAGTAGTTTAGTCAATGTCACAACTGAAGACCTGGAGACTGAAGTACTACGGCTCCTTAGACCGGAGTACCAGCCTGGAAAGGCAGAGGAGCTGTCTTAAGCTGCTTGATGCAGACAAAAAATGATCATTGACCTCAGAGAGGTTGTGTGAAATGCTCTGTTCCCCCATGTCCCATTTCCGTCTTACGGAGTAAAGGGCGAACATAGATTCCAGTCCCAGAGAGAAACAAGGATTTGAGACCCATCTTTCTCATCAGCATTTCTCATCTGCTCACTTAGCCGCTCCTCTCCCAGCATGCTGGGTGGCTTGAGGTTGACTCCTGCAGTGTCGAGCCCTCCTGCACAGTGAACAGGCAGTGCACACACTGAACCTGGAGCTGGCAGCCCCATTAAGCGCCTGCAAATACCATAATGCTATTACGATATGAGGCTTTTTGTGGCTGGATGCCAAATTCTACTGGCTTACCCTTCACTGTAGTGAGCATAAGAAAAGATAACGTTTCATTCAACCATCAGAAACATGAATTGACCTTGATAAGTAGATGACTGGAATTTTTCAAATTTGGGGTAATAATAGTCACTGCGTTCATGATCACTGGTGGTATTGGGAGGTTTAAATAATCAGTCTTCATAAAGCTCCTAATCTTTGCCTGACAGGCACTATATACAGTGTGTGGAATATTAATATGGCTTTCAATTCTGGACAGCTCAGTAACAGTAGTGAGAACAAATTGGAAGGAATTCAGAGAAGCTCAGCAAAATGATGGAGTGGCTAGAGAGACTGATTTATTTGGGGTTATATCAAAAGTATTGTGTGTTCAGTTTTGGCCAAAATGCAAGGGAGAAAGGATGATCTGCAGAGTGGTAAGATGGCATCTTTGGGTGTCTGAAGGGGAGACACTGCAGGAGGAAAGGAAATTATTTGGAGATCTCTCGGGATGTCCAATTAGAATCAGTAGAAGGAATTAAGAAACTAACTGTTAAGGCAGAACACCAAGAAGGTCTAATTTTTCTGTTAACTCCCAGATCAGCTGGTGAAAATACATCTCCCAAAACTGAAGATAAGTGGTGGGTAAAACATTCAAGGCTAATGAGGAGATAAAGAGAAATTAGGAAAAATGAGAAGAAATCGGCAATACATAATGTCCCAGGGTCTGCTGAACCTGCTGTTCAGGACTCAAAAGATCCTTCACTATAGGAAGGGAAGAGAATATCAAGAACCAGTAGGGAGGTGCTGAAAAACTAGGAGTTATTCGGAAGAGACCGTTTCCCAGCCACTGACGCAGAAAGAGACAGCAAAGTTTGTCCAGGGCTGGCATGCATACTGCTTGGGCGTACTGACTTAAGGTCAAACCTTGCTATCAAACAAGCCTGAATTAAAGATCCAGACTCCAGAGGACAGCCAAAATCTGAATCTTCAGCATCCAGCTCTTGCTCCTGTCTAGTTTAAGGTGACTGTTTTGCATATTTTAGAGGAAAGAGAAGTCATACATCCAAGATGGGGATTTCTGTGCTCTGCCAATCCCTCCTTCCTGCCAATGGCAGGAACTTGCAGTGCAGATGTCAAAACCCCCAACATAACACATAAGAGTAGTGGGGAGGGAGCGTGCACTTCTCTTTGGCAAACTTGCTATATAGAAACCTGTGTACAGAGGAACACCCACTAAAGGTCTGTGCGGTGTCCCGGGAGGGAGGGCACTCTTCAACATGACAGCAAGTTCCTCTGGAAGGGGATGAGTGGAAATCATGTAGAAACAAGAGATCAAACAAGCCTCTTGCATACTGCCCAGAAGGCAAAGATTTAGTCACTTCACTCTTGGAGGAGGATTGGGATACCCATGACCTCTGCACCGCCACCATTTGTGAGGAAAATGCATACTTCAAGGAGGCTGTCCAAGCCAGAACGTTGCTTCCTAGATGTGGGTTGTGGTGTACCCCGTCACTGCTCTCTGCATGCAGCTCCCTTTATAGGGACACAGAGGTACACAGTGAAGCTATGTGGTGGGAGTGTCATCTCATCTTTGCAAGTGTCCTTATTTCTTTTTAGACTGAGTAGGTTTTAAACAAAAAAAGTTATTCTAAGAACAAACAGTTTGAAAATAAAAGTGATATTTCTGTTTCATATTCTCTAGTTCTCAAGTATTAAGGCTGACTGTGGACTCAGTTCTATCATACTTAATGCAAGATATTGCTCCTTTCATTTTCTGCTGAATGTTGCAGAGATTTTGCTCTGCCCTTCACCATCACTAGACAATACAAAACTTGTATTTTAACCTCTGAAATGATGCAGCCTGAGTCCTGACAGACTCACTGTGCCAGGGTGATACTCTTTGGTATAGAGACCTCAGCATAGTAGGAGAAAGAGGACCATGGCTTCTCACTACCCCTCCCGGGAACAATGACTACTTTTCTTACGAAAATCTGCTTTTTCTTTTACTAAAGGGGGCTGGTAGTAACTCAGCTTCCACCCCTGGCCTTTCACACACCAGAGCATGCCGTTCTGGACAGTTACCTCCCAAATGCTCCTTGACATATACCCAAAAGCAGCAGTGCTGTGATCTCTTGCCACTGTAAGCAGCACAGTGATCAGCAAATATTGCTGATGAAAGCAGTCCATGGCCCACACACATTCCTTTTTGGTGACACTCAGGCCAGCTGAGCCAGGCACATACTGTACTGAGGAGACTTAAAGTGGATCCCAACACGATCAGGCACTTTTCCCGCTCCCAGTATCAAAACATAGACAGAGAAGCACTTTGAACCCTAAAAAAAGTGAAAAATATTGTATGGATATTTCACCTGAAGCAACTCTTGTCTGCGCAATTCATACAGCTAATGAAGTTACACTGGTGTAAAGGTTGGGGAGTCCTCACTGGATCTAGTTGATTTCCATCAACATACAGAAAAAATTTTATGTAAGTGCCAGTCACCTTACTGTGGTTGGTGATGTGGCTAGTATTACTTTCTCACTAACTCATGGAGTGAAGTTCAGGAGATAATGTTGGAACTAATTAGGACAGAGCTCCTCACCATGAATTCCCACACTTTGGGACCACTTGTAACTAGGACCACAAAAGCCAGAGTATTTAGAGTAGTCCCTTGCTGTAGGGTGAAATACAATGGCTTTTTATGTCGTGGCCATCAGATTTTGCTTGTACACTCAAGTTAAGGGAAAAAAGAAAAGATGAAAGACAGCCTGGCGTGTAATCTCTTCCTATTAGAAAGAAAGCATACCAGAAGAGGAAGCTGATCAGGACACAGACAGCCATTTAACTAATTGAACACTACAGAAGAGATGTTGATCTTTATAACATTTTCCTGACATTCTTCACTTGTATTACCAGCCTAGTACTTTTTGAAAATTCATCCCGGGGAGTCTTCTTCTGGCTGCAGCAGCTGCAAATTCTGCAACAGCATTTCCCACCACCTCACTGCAGAGCAGACCCAGGACTTGCACATGTGGAGCCAAGTGATGCTGATCACCAGCCACAGCTGAAGTAGGATCAAAGCTTCAGTGATCAAAATACAATAGGAGTTTTCCCATAACACCGTCTATGTTGGCTGGAACTTATAACCTATCATCAGCCATATATCACTTGATATCTTGATCCAGAACGTACCAAAAGGGACATTCCTGCTAGATGAGTTGTCCTGCTGATTTTAGTAGGACTACTTACACAAATACTATTAAAGGGTGTGTCTAAGTACTTCTCCGAAGCAAACTTAAGGCCTTTAGTTCATCAGCAAAGTCTGTTTGTTTTGTTATGGTGATAGTGTTCAAATGGATTGATGCTGACTGACATTAACTAACACACTAAAACTCAAATTAAACTTAGCTTTGATTAGTGTTGAGACTACTTTTTGCTCTAGGATTTAATGTTTGACCTTTAGCTGACGTTAAAAGTCTGCCTCCACGCCTGATACACACAGAAAACCGCAGGAGTGCTGCAGACCCCAGAGCAAACCAGCTGGCAGATGACACTCACTGCTTAGAATCATAGGATCATAGAATCATAGAAAGTTTTGGGTCGGAAGGGACCCTTAGAGGTCATCTAGTCCAACCTCCCCTGCAGCGAGCAGGGACACCACTAACAAGATCAGGTTGCTCAGAGCCCTGTCCAACCTGGTCTTGAATGTTTCGAGGGATGGGGCCTCCACTACCTCTCTGGGCAACCCGTTCCAGTGTTTCACAACCCTCATTGTAAAGAATTTCTTCCTTATATCTAGCCTAAACCTACCCTGTTTTAGTTTAAA
>Ga0065711_1036516_pt1 | contig 20900 bp, 9 predicted proteins | sample Hoacrofraction12_FD_59098 | JGI IMG/M metagenome (GOLD analysis project Ga0065711, IMG submission 59098) | Hoatzin crop microbial communities from Cojedes, Venezuela - Epithelial fraction 12 v2 (version 2) | ecosystem: Host-associated > Birds > Digestive system > Esophagus > Crop | place...
CCGCACGCCGGCGGGGGGAGGGGCGGCCTCGTGGCGCTTTTGTTGCCGGCGGCAGCCGAAACCAAGACAATGGATAATGACTACACTTGCATCAAGCTGAAGAGAAAAATGACTTTCTCTATAGAGTTGTTTCATAGTTTATTGATCTTTGCAAGATTATTTTTTCTCAGCCTCAAAATCTAGAACAAAACAACTGACCTTTTCTTTTTAAATAGCATATATAATTTCTGTTTTGATGGACTAGAACCATAGGGCCAGGTCATGCCCGGTTAAATTCCATTGATGGCAGCAGAGTACAACTTGGAATAATGTCAGCCAAAATACTTTTCTGTCAAATTACCATTTTCAAGTCTGGATAAACTATACAGTAAAAAAAACACCAAACCCTACAAGGCATCCTGGGGAAAAAAAAAGGAAAAAAAACCAGAGAATACTTATGTAAAATTTGGTTATCTGGAAATTGACTTAGTTGCAGATTGAACTGCAATATGAATTTGGACACAAATTCATGGAAAGGTAGCTCAAGCTCACTAGATCTCAGAACAATTTTAAGTCATTTCAAGATATTTTGTTCATGAAACACTGCAATACTGGAAAATGTCTGGCTTTAGTGAGACATTCAGAGGAGATCTCTCTCTTATTAGCTGAGTTGCTTTTTGAGTGGAGCACATTCACTTGGTGCAGATCAAAATTCTGTGTTCCGAGAATGGTTTCATTAAGCCCTGAAGAGTGAAAACACTGGGCATCGCTAACTCAAAAGTCAGCACTTAAAGCTCTTTATCCGACGAATCCGGAGTGTAACTCCTGTACAGGCATGTGCGGAAGGTACCGTCAGTCATCATATTTGCAATCCTTTTTACAAATGTCCATGCAAACTTGACTACTGCATCTCACTCTGTCTGTGTAATGTGTGTGTAATAATTATTATTTAACACGTTAAACTCTGGCAAAGATTGTGCCCATAGTACTGTATTTGCCTTTGAGACATGCAGTTTGAAAGGTAGGATTTAGACCTGAAGTTGTGGCAAGCAGAAGTTAAAGCAGTGACAGAGCCACTGCTTCAATCCTCTCCGGATTAATTTTGTTTTATGAGTTTAATACAGATATATATTAGATGAGTACTGTTTAATATCTTTATCAATGGCATAGACAGTGGGATTGAGTGCTCTCTCAGAGAGATTGCAGATGACACCAAGCTGAGTGGTGCGGTCAACACACGAGGGACAGGATGCCATCCAGAGGGACCTGGACAAGCACGAGAAGTAGGTCCATTTGAACTACATGGGGTTCAACAAGGCCAAGTGCAAGGTCAGGGCAATTCCCAGTATCAATACAGGCTGGGCGATGAAGGGATTGAGAGCAGCCCTGCCAAGAAGGACTTGGGGATACTGGTGGATGAAAAAACGGACGCAAGCCAACAAGGTGCGCTCACAGCCTAGAAAGCCAACCATATACTGGGCTGCATCAAAAGAAGCATGGTCAGCAGGTTGAGGGACGAGATTCTGCCCCTCTACTCTGCTCTGTTGAGACTCCTCCCTGGAGTCCTGCGTCCAGCTCTGGAACCCTCAGCAAAGAAAAGACATGGACCTGCTGGAGTGGGTCCAGAGGAGGGCCACAAAAATGATCAGAGGGCTGGAACACCTCTCCCCTGAGGAAAGGCTGAGAGAGTTAGGGTTGTTCAGCCTGGAGAAGAGAAGGCTGCAGGGGAGACTTTATAGCAGCCTTTCAATACTTAAAGGAGGCTTATAATAAAGAGAGGGACAAACTTTTTAGCAGCGCAATAGGGCAAGGGGTAACGGTTTTAAATGAAAAGAGGGTAAATTTAGACCACATATAACAAAGATATATTTTACAGTGAGGGTAGTGAAACACTGGAACAGGTTGCCCAGAGAGGTGGTAGATGCTCCCTCCCTGGAAGTGTTCACGATCAGGTTGGATGGGGCTCTTAGCAATATGATCTAGTTGAAATGTCCCTACTCATTGCAGGGATCTTGGACTAGATGACCTCTAAAGGTTCCTTCTAGTCCGAACTGATCTATGTTTCTGTGCTTCTGTGATTCTGTAAGTTGTTCATTGGATCAGGTGAAACGTTAGTGTTTGTTTCTTCTTATGGAGAGACTAATTTTCTCAAACCCTTCAATTTCCAAATGGTATAGTCCTTAACCATTTTTAATTCAAAGCAGTTGTATTAAATCTTTCTATGGCAGTGCTCTGTGTTGCAATTATAGCATTAGCACTGAGCTTTTCAGACTTGATAACAGATTCTAATTTTATCCCATATGGTTTATTGTGAGGATTTTTTCATGCCTGGAGGTGGCTTTTCCTTAATCAGTTCTTCTGTACAAGATTGCTAGTAGGAGTTTAAAAGGCTTTCTTTGCTGCAAAGACCAACTGCTGATTTCTTCTCCACCATGACAATGTATCAGCAGTTCTCTGGAAAAATTGTCTAGAAGGCAATCATTGGGAAGCTCTTGCTAAGCTAGAGAGGTTATTAGCTTTTGATCTCTTTTCTTAAATAATATCACTGCAAAGTTGCCCTAGCATACTGGTGTTATATCTCTACTGGGCTATCTTCTTGAGAGGAAAGATTACAGAAAGCCCCTTTGTTCATTTACTGAAATGAAATAAATAAAATTGCTTCAAAATTAAGGGCTCAGATATTCATGTGAACACCCCGTTGTAGCCACTAGGGCATGTGTGTATGTATGAAGGAACAAATGAGTCCAGCTACCAAGTAGGAAAGAACAAGAAAGGAAGGAATTATTATTTAAAAAAAAAAATCACCATTTCCCTTCTTTAGTAATTTTTAAAATCCTTTTGAGACTTGCATTTTATCTTTGCGCTTGTGTTGACAGTGACGTGCCTGGCAGTACAATAAGATGTTCAAAGAAATTATTCTTTCTGTGCTATCACCTAAAAAACTGTGTTGAACATTATTGTTCATTTAATCTACTCATGATTGTTTCAACAATTAAATTTTAGCTTTCTTTTAGCTATATGTTTAGAGTTACCCTTTTGTCATGTTTTCCCACGAAGGTTGATGTTGCAGTGTAATATCTTTCTGAACAGAAGATAAAATTATTTAGTAGATCTAATATCCACCAATGCATGAAAGCGAAAACCAAAGCCTGTAGTACCCTGAAAATTCTGTCTGCCAGATCAGTCAATGGGTCTTCAGTTATTATTATGTGTTCTAGGAAAATTTAGCCAGATTTTAATTCTTCTAACAATGCTTTTATCTGAGCTAATTTTGAAATTTTTTTTTTCAAACAATTTTTGTGGCACTATATTAAATATTTAGCAAAGTCCAAAATACTACATTTACTGTCTTCGTTTTGTCACTAGTTGTTTTACTGTCTCTCTTTACACTTTCTTCCTCTTTCAAGTTTGCATCTAATACAAAGTATCTTCTGCACAATAGATAATGAACATGTTTCTTTAATGAAACATTTCAATTTTGAGAACAGGTGGTCAGGCATCTAAACCACTGACACAAGGAAAATGCTGTCGACTAAACAATAAGTCTGCAGTACATAAAATACAATACCTACCATCTCAAATTGAATGGAAAATGTTCAGAATATGTCTCTCTAACAGTAGTACCCAAATTATATCATGTGCATAGCTGTTTTATTTAGGGGTTTTCATTTATACTGGCAGCTGCTAAATAAAAACCATTTCAATTTCTTTTTTTCTTTTGCTGATGGAGTGGTTAGCTCGAAGTCCAGTTTCTAAACAGCATTTGGCACTTTTTATGCAGCTATAAAATATTTAAAGATAAGGTGAACCACTTTTGGCAAGCCTGTTACTTGAAACCCAAAGGGAATTCCAGAGTCTATAGCAAGCTTTATTATCTCTCTGCCAATGCAGCACATCTAGTAATATGAGACTGTCTCCTGTGCTAATATCAAGCAGTGAGAGAGAAACAGATGACCCTTGTCACCTAGTACAGCATCCTGTCCTGACTTTGGCCTGACAGGTACCGAGGATTTCCTGATTAAGCAAAATTCTAAGCAATTACAGCTGAGGTGAAGAAGGACACCTCATCATGCTGTCATACTTTTTGCAATGGATCAAAGCATGACAGATTGTGTATGGGCTCGAAAATAAACTTCAGAAAGAGGTTGGCCACCTTGAAAACTGAAATGAATGAGCTCAGTCATTTGATGCATGCTGTTATGCAGAAGGTGGAAATAGGAATTAATTTAATGTTAGTTGCATTAATTTTATCGCTGTTAAAAAAGCCCAAGCCCTTTGCTTGTTTCATGTTATGAAGGCAGTTGAGGCATACACTACTGATGGATGTAACAAAAAATTATACAACAGGAAGTAGAGAAATACAAAATGTTAGGTGCTTTCTGCAGCAGCAGCAGGTGCTTAGAGTGACAAGAGACTGGGGAGAGAAGATTCCCCTCTCAGGCAAAAAGTACCTAGGTAGTGTGTCTCTAAAACGGCATTCAGCATTAGCAGGGTGTTGCCTGCTGAGAAAAGTCCTTAGATGTAACAGCACAGCAAGGAGAAGGTTTGACTTAATAGAATGTATATTTCTGTTTGCAAGGAGCTCAGGCCTGATGCTTAGCTCAGGTAGGCTGACATGGTTCCATTGAACTAGGGTTGCCAGCTTTAGGGATTTATTAATGCCCTCAAAACTTTTGTGCTTTCATAAGACATCTCTGTAGATTGTTTGTGCTATTCCATCTTTTAACCTCTGGTTCTTGCAGTTTTGCTGGTCTCAGAACAGGTTGCCATGTCCCTTTTATCTCTGATGGGAAGGTGAGGCTACCCCTCACAAAGATGGCAATTCCTAAGGCTTAAATATAGTTATCTGTCTCCTCTGTGATTCTTTCAGAGTCCCTGAACTGAGATAACTGCAGCACGGGCACAGAAAGGAGTCTGCAACAATCTGTGTATGTTAGTGCATATGACACTCTTAGGGGGATGACAGGATTTCAGATTCATCAGATACATAGCTGGCCTGAAGTTGAAAGAAAAGGCTCTGGGGAAAACTAGCGTGATATGTATCACCTCCTCTATTGTATCTTCCATGTTATACCTTTGGAAAGCTTTGGGTGTAGGTATTGCCCTTGGAAACTGTTATCTACCACTATGCTACAGACATTATCTGTTTGCCGATAGGAATATGGTAAATTAGTTTTTAAGTCTTGCATGTAAAATATAATTTAAAGTTCTCAAGATTCACTCTTAAAGTCAATAGAGAAAATGGAAAAAATCATTTTAAGTCAGTAAATTTAAGATTCTTCTTTATTTTCCTAATATGCTCTCAGGTACACTATAGAGGCATTTAAAAGTGCCAGTTAGAGGCTTAGGGCATGCACTCATTTCTCTCCTGTGTGTTTTCTAATGTCCTCCTTTACAGGAAAAATACTCGGTATTGAAGTCATTATGCCACTTCACTGTAGACAAGACAAGTGATTCTGAGGTTTATTAACCCCTTGAGTAACCTAATGGCATGTAGTACGTCCTATAAAAATGGACATTTTAAAAAAGAAAAAGTTTTGGCTTTCCCATGAGAAACACTGTTTCACTATGATGCTCGTATGGAAAAGTTCAAGATCGTGATAACTGTAAAAAATGTGTCCTCATGGGGATAGCACTCAGCAATTTCTTTAGCACAACTTTTTATTTATAGTGATGTACTGTGGAAAAGCAAATATTCAGCAGCTATGCCGTTCCTTTGTGTATGGGTGCACACATATCAGAGGGGGGACAAAAAGAGGAGACAGTGCAGACTGCTATCTAGATAACTATCATATTCCCTGTTGAGGTGAGAAAATATGAGACAGTGTGAGTGATGAATAAATACCCAAATGCATTTGTGTGTGCTATTTATATGAATGCTTTGTTATGCTGTGTTTATGTTTTGAGGAAAAGAAAGAAAGGAAAAGGGAGAAATGAAAGGAAAGGCACATGGAAAAGTAGAGCTATACTACACATGTAGTTTTAGAAATGCTTGTGATGCAGATACTTGATTTTACATCCTTAAGACCATATACAAGCAAAGATAAAAGGCCAGTTCTGTAGACTGCCAGCATAACAAGAAGAGGAAAAGTGCTGGAATGAAAATGTGCAACTCAAAGACTGGTTGTTCTGCTAGCCTCCCTGGTACTACTTTATATGTGTTTCCCCATGACCAGTACATGGACACATGCACCTTCCTGCACCTTCCTGCCCCTTGCTGCTTGCAGGTGACCTGTATCCTTTGGACCGCATTAAAACAAATCAAACTGTATGCCTAATACATATTTTAAGTCCTTAAATGTCAGCTCTGGTCTCATCCTAGTGCAATTTATGGCAGCCTGCCTTCTGCTTGAACTGATCATCTGCTCAGAAACAGTTTTAGAAGTGATTTTCAGTCCAGATTGAAGACAGAAATCCTGCTCCAGTGGCCTTTGAGAAGACTGTTTCCTGTGCTGAAATAACTCTCTAATACAAAATAGTATAGGAAAATTAAAAAGCTTTTACATCTTTCCACCAGAGACAACATGCAAGGAACATGTGGAAGACGCTTTGTGTGTGTCTGTGTGTCTGCACACAAAATATTCTTCCAAGCAGTTTATGAAACCCTTCTAAATGTTTATCAAACATTTAAATATGTCTATAAAATATCATATACATATGCATATTTTTCGTCTTCTTTTTGAGTTATAAGTACTTAAGTTAAAAAGCCATAGCTAACATGATTTTAAACACTTCTAAGACTAAGTTCTTGTGTATGTTCAATATATGAAAAAATTTTTCTCTCTGTGAAGACAGAATACCACTGTCATACAGTAGGGAAATTGGTCCTTTTTGTACGTGATTATAGAATGAGGGAAGCTAGATTGCATCTGTTTTACAGATATTGGATCTTGTACTGTTCAATATCCTTAAAAACTTGTTAAGGAATTTTTCTTGTTGAACACTGTATGAAGGAATATACATGTTGGGGAGGATCTTCAGTTTACTGAAGATATTCCATGGACTATAAGCTTTTGATATGATGCTATTGTAGGATTCTCTTAGAGGGCTATATCATAAAACTGTGTTCAGTAAATACTGTAGTTCACTCATTTTTATATTTGAGATAAAAAAAAATATCTTACACTTTTTCTACAAGTGTTTGAGACAATTCTTTAATTTTTTCCAAGAGTCATCTGGCAGATGCACACAGCTTATTCAAGTCTTTGAAATTATTCACAGCAGTCATTTATTACTTCTGTTGCAGAAGCATACAAGAAATCTCACCTCGTTCTCATTTTGGTTGCTTCTTTTCCTTTATTATTATTCCCCTGTTGAACAGTTTTTTGAACTGCTACGAAATAGAAAGCTATTTTTATCACAAAAGAATATGCATAATGATATAAAACATATTTCAATTTATTTAGCCTTCTCTGGGATAAAGTCCAATTACAATCTTTAAAGTATACCTTAGCTGATATTATTCTGCCACAGAACTTTCAAGATACGTTTTCTGACAAAGACTTATTTAAATATTGTATCGTGATTTTTTTCTGATTTAAATGTTCTGCAAAATAGATCCAATATTGTCAGTCACTGCTTTGTAGTTACTATATATGTTTATAGTCAAGCTGCATTTTCGATTTTTAATTGTCTTATCTCTGCATTGAACATTTACATTTTCACAAAATTGAACTCTCTACAGATCATCATATTTATTTGTTTTTCATTCATGCTCTGAGTTTCAATGACTTACAACACTTACAGTTATACTAAACTTGAATTTAGTGAAGTACTTTTAGCCAGGAGATTGATCTTCAGCACTTGAAGATGAGATATTTTGATGGGACAGTTTACAGGAGTATTTTGCCAGGTCCAGCAAAACCATAAACAGTCTGAGGCAGACCTAGGTGCCTTCTAATGCTTATAACACTGAAAAGCTGCTCATCTAAAGTTTGTGTTGTTTCTTTACTCTGTAAAACTCCCAGTAGGTAGAGAGAGGTTAAAAGAGCTTTTGCCACCTCTAACAGCATCCATGTTCTGCTCCCCAGCTGTTCTCTGGGCATTACTGACTTACTCAGACAATACTGCAGCTTCTGTCCACCTTGGATCTACTTCAGAAGCTGAGCACTAATAGTAAATGTCTTGATAGTCCCCACCTAAAACTGCAGTCATGGACCTGACCGGTGACCCGAGGCAGTGCAGCTGGAATCAGGGCTCAGTCTTACGGCCACATCCGTCAGCACCTGCCTTGGGGCTCCGCACGAGGGATAGGGTTCTCCTCTTCTGCTTCAGGAGGTGGCGGGAGAACCTTCTGCCACCTGGTCACAAGGAACTTAAGCTGCCTTTAAAGGCTAGGTGGTAAGGCCCCAGGTATTCCTTATTTCATCTGAATTTCTCTGTGTATTTTAAAGCATGCGTTAGTTGTGCAGTTCAGTTTTGGGGAGTAAGCAGGAGAATGAGTGTGATGTTGCACACAACAATCGTGTGGCTAAATCTTTTTGCTTTGAAAACAGTTGTGTCTGCTGTTTTTGATGTTTGCATAACAATAGCATACACATTCTTTGTATGTCTGTCTTCTTCAAAAAACAGATAATTTCCTCTCACCAGTCTCTAGATGTACAGACTTGCCTCAAACACTTGCTGGTGAACAGCCTGACTGCCTTTCTGGTATTGGTTGTGGTTGCTGTTCTTACCATGGCTGACATATTTTTTATGTAACTGGAGAGACCTCAGCCTTTTACAGTAGACATTAATTTTGTCAGGTGATGTCCCTGGTATGGTACAGTAAGAGCTGTAGATCTATCCACACCAGTCTGTCACCTTTGTTATTGTGTACATTCAAATTGTCTATACTGAAAACACAAATGCTGTGGTAACACAGCAGGAATGCAGGCATTACCTTAGTGTATGCAGCTGTCCCGCAGCTCCTTCTCTGCACTGAAACTGTGGCATATTAGCAGTAAACTGAAGAGACTCCTAGAATTATAGTGGTTTTCAATTATTTAACATTACGAGTTTATGAAATGATCTGTCTATTGGCTGCATATTGCTTTGTATTTTTCTGCCACCCTCATAAAATTTCTTTCTTCCTTGCTTGTCAGATGCATGGCATAGTCCCTAAACCACGGTAAAGATGACTCTTAGTAGTCACTCTGTATTTCTCTCCCCCCTTATTTCCTGAGGAAATAATAGCAAGTACTTTGGACCAAACTGAAGCTTTCAGGTTTTCTGTTCAAAACTTTGAAGCTATTGTTCTTTATTTACAAGTGTGAAGGTCCTGCATTTATGTTTGGGTTTTTTTTGTAAGTAAGTGTAATACTGTTTTTCTCAACTTTAGTAAGTCTGCAGACATTCTTATACATACATAAAAAGACTTACTACTGGAACCAGAGTTTCAGAACAATCCTTAACTTAAAATATAGCCCTTATTAATCGTATCTCTGCTTGAAACAGCAGAGTTTGGCAATAAAATTTTTTACTCGATCCAGAAAGTGTTCCAGCAGCAGCAGCAGCAGCAGCAGTAGTAGTAGTTGTAGTGGTGTCTCTGGAATTACAGATGCAAACTGACCATGAATATACAACATCTGCAGTGTTTTCTGCTGCTGTAGCTGTGGCGTTACACTATTTTTGTAGGGTTGCTGGTGGTTTGTGGGGGTTTTACTTGTTATTTTATTTGTTTTACTTTTTTTTAGGAAAGTGAAAGCATTATGGGAATTTCTGTGGTATGGATGAGAATTCCTTTAATTTCGTTAATGCCTTTATTGATTTAACCTTACAGAAATAAATATCTGTGAAATGCTAAGAGGAATGGCTAGGGCAAAAGAGAAGAGGGACAGGCTGGTCTATTAATCTTTATTTTGTTGCTTAGCCTGATAGATTGTGTTAGTTTTTCAGTCAGTTAGTTGCAGCTAATAATGGAAAAGAAAGTCTATTAAAAACACAAAAAACCTACAGTGATTTATTTTGTGGTAGGCTATTGGCTAGTACTTGACAACAGGTAAGGTGACAGCTGCCAGTTCATTTTATAGCTCTTTGCTTTACCATTACATACAGATAGCTGGAAATGTTCTAGCTGTTGTTCCTCTGCTAATAGGAGCAACTTAAAGTTGGTCTTCTTAAGCAATTTCTTACTGGGTTGCAGGGTGGCTTTACTATTCTTCTGATAGGAAAAGACCCTTCTTTAACTATGTGCCACAGGTCACTTTTTGTTCATATATACCTAAAACTTCTCCACTCCTCCTCCTTCTTCCCTACCTGCACTTTTCTGTAACAATACTGAAGTTGTTTAGTTTCTGCTGTTTTGTATTTTCTTCAGGTCCTGTGGAGTGGGCTCATAAAAGATACAGCCACTTTTCTTTCTGTGTTGTTTTCCCCTCTGCCCCTTCTCTCTCCCCACCCCAAATAATCCTTTTAAGCACAGCTGTTAATATGATCCAGAGTTTGGTTTCTGAAGTCAAGAAACAGAAAGTTTCTCTGAGTTTGTGAGCCTGCGTCAATTACGGTGCTAAACAATTTTGCGAATATTAACATCCAATGAGTTGAGAGTATTTTTTAAATGCTCAGGATTCACTCTGTTAAGGAGCAGAAACAATCCCAAGTGACTAGCTGGGATTAGTCACGGCAATTACAAACAGTGCTAGGGATTAGCAAAGGTGAAGTATTTGAAAGCATTCAAAGTTCCTGTATACATATTGAAGCCTTGCATAAAATTATTCTTAATGACAAACATATCTATAAAATGGAGATCTGTATGTTCATAATTTCCCAGAAAGCAACAAAAAGATAACAAAAAAATAGTTTTATGCAAATAAGTCTTTTAACCAAAATGGAAATGGTAAAAAAAAAGACAGAGGACCAGAATTAGAATCTGGTTGAGATTAAATATTACGTCCTGTTCTGCGCCTGCTTTTGGAAGAGTATGAGTTATTCAGCTCTAAAAATCGGGGTGTTTAGTAATTCATGTACAGTTTTACACACACTGCCAGTACACAATAGGATGGTTTGCTGTCTGCAGTATTTAACATTTTCATGACATGTGAATGGTGATATTTATGAAAATCACAGAAATATTCATCCAGATAGAGGTAAATTCACTTACAGTCTTTCAAAAATTGAGGTACTTTCAGGTCACAGTGGTGCCAATAATAGCTTTATTGTAAAATATACTGAGTAATTCATAAGCATAAGAATGACATTCTGACATTTACCTAATCTAACCTGAAAGTTTAGGATCTAATAGCAAACTTGATAATATGCATTAGCTGTTTCTAAAGGGGCAGACTTGAAGACCCTACCCAGGGACACAGGACTCCCCTCGTGAGTAATTCTGATATCAGGTGCTCGAACTCTGCGTGCAGACGCAAGGTAATTATCACTGAGTTATAGAAGCAGGTGCTGTTGTTGACCCCACTGAGGTTATAAAAAGGAAGTGAATGTTCTTGTGGTAGAAACAAGGTTTTTGAGGCAAGGATTGTGCATGTATGGTCATGAAGTGATCCAAGTCTGTGGAACAACTTCAGAGTTTCCATTTAATGGTTGCAGTGGCTGCCTGAAGTTTTAACTGTGACCTTCAGGAGATGCAGTATAAACTTGCTACCTTGTACCCATGATAGTCTGGGAACAAAACTTTGTGTTGATTCCTAACAATTTGGAATGTGTGAGTAGTCTGAGGTCTTCTTCCTTCTGCTGCCCAGAAGCTCTAAGGAAAAAGGTAAGTGTGAAATATAGCAGATGTGTATGTATTTTCTTTTTGGTGCATTCGCTCATTTTGTGGTTTCTGTATTATGGAAGATGGGGATTTTTATGGGATGTGAACAGAGTACCTTTCGTTTTACTAATAACTTATAAGCTTGAAATATCTTAAAATGTATCTTATGAATAAAGCTACACATTTAAGAAGTTGTATAACAGTGTCATGAATTATAATTGACTAATTTTTTTTCTCATTTTGCTGCTCTACAGCTGTGTAGGATATCTTTCTAACTACCTCTATGTCTTTATGATAGTGATCTTTCCTGGCTGGTCACATCGTATATCCTTGTCTGCATATCTTAAGTGCTGTATGATTTATTTTCATTTATGTGTCTTCCTCTATTGTTAATTAAACTAAAAATAACACCTCAGGTCCACAACAGCTTTTCAGTTTTAATATCCAACTTTTCTTCTGCTTTGTCCCTAATCAGAACAACTGAATGCCCTAAGGAAAAATAAACAATCTCAGCCTTTGTGGGACTGATTTTTATTTGGAAATTGTCAGAGCACAAAATACTGCATATGCTGTTATAATAATCTGTGCAGAAGGAGGCAGATCTTGGCTCCAGGGAAGACCGACCTATTTAATAGAAAGATTGGCTAGCCCAGGGAAGCCATTTTTTAAGCAGATTGAGGTTGTTGTGATCTGTAGGGATATGTGTGCTGGAACTAATAAGTTATTGCTGTACCCATGATGCTTTCCTCCTGATTGTTTTGTTTTAATTCCAGCAAAAATCATGGAAAATCCCCCAACAGTGTCTGTTGCTGACCTGCTGGGTTTATGGCCCCAGGTAGCCAAACACTTCAAGCTACTCATTTTAAAATATATCACCGACAGCTTGGATGCGAGAAGGAAACTTAGAAGTTGTGAAGCCTGAGAGATGAAATGAGTGACAAAGATGAAACAATAGTTAGAATTATTTTCTTGCTCCATTCAGAGTAATTGAGTAGTTGCAACCTAGCCAAATCTATACAAATAAAATAATTTGTCTCTACAGCAGACAGCTTCTGTCCTCATGCTCCTATGGTGGTACCGCTTGTGTTACACATGTGCACTCATAGCGTTCTTGGGCTCGATTACTTTTGCCGTGAATATCACTGAATATGCAGTTCCTCCATGCTACGCGATCTAGCCAATTTTCTTTCCTGTCTTTTAAATTGTCAGAAACTTTAAGGATACTAAAACAAACCAGAAATGTGGCCACCTGGCAGTGAAACACCGTGAGGCAACCCCTTGAAATTATGTGTGTTATTTCTGCTTCCTAGCTGAGAGCTACAGAATTACCATGATGAGTCCTAAACTATTTCATTAAGTTTCCTTCACTTGGTTCAATCTTCAAAAAATTAGTTTCCAATTCCACATTCTGTCGATTAGTGAAAACCTACATAAATTATATGAAATAGCTACTAAAATCATGACTGTTTTTTCAGAGAGTTCTATTATTATATAAAACTTCTCTAAAAAAACCTGCTGTGTTTAAGTCAGTGATATGACATTTTTCCATGAAATGGGTTAAATAAAATTACTAAAATGAACTCACTTTTGAAAACAGAAAAAGGCCTGTCGACTTTCTTTACTGGAGTGCCAGGCAATGATATTTGTCATATGACAGTGTTATGTGAGCCACAGAAAACATGGAATATTGTGATGTTGTATCTAAATATGACCCACTTGAAAAGATTTCTTTTTGTTTGCTTTCTCTTTAAAATGCAATTCATAACTGAATAAAATGAGCATATGAGGGATTGTGCAATTTCTAAGCAAGGGAACCTGTAAGTATATGTGCCCATGTGTAACACTGACTAATAACATAGGTAATCTGCCTGTTTATTTTGGTATGGGGTTCCCCTCCGTCCCCCAAGGCCTGTCTAAACTGTGTGGGTTTTGCTGTTGCAACAAAAGAAGGATGAGATATTCTCTAGCACATTGCTTAACAGCAGATACTGGGGTTTTGAATCAATGTTAGTTCAACCATGTGACTTCACCATGGATTAGATTTAACACAATATTGATAACGGTGAAAAGAAAGTGGTTGAGAAAAGGCAGTGTTTAACTGTGGTCATCAACAATCCATCAAAGAAATTCAGTTCATCAGTTTTCTTGTGTATTGTGGTCATTTACTGTCTATTAGCAAAAAACATCTTTTTAAAAATGATATGCCTGCGTGGTGGGGGAAAACAGTACTGAGTTCACCTATGAATGTAACAGTCTTCTGATCCAAAGTTCGTGGAAAAAGGGGTATTAGATGACATACTAATAAAATCTACTATATGATCTTATGAGGAGTATCAGAGGGGGCTGGGGCTGTCTAGTCTGGAGAAGAGGAGGCTGAGGTGGGACCTTATTGATCTCTAAAACTACCTGAAAGGAGATTGTAGTGAGGCAGCTGTTGGTCTCTTCTACCAGGTGACTAGAGACATGACGAGAGGAAAGGGCCTCAAGTTACATCAGGGGAGGTTTAGATTAGATATTAGAAAAACTTTCTGTACTTTAAGAGTGGTCAGACATTGGAATAGGCTGCCCAGGGATGTGTTTGAGTCCCCATCCCTGGAGGTGTTTAATAAACATGTACATGGGGCACTTTCGGATATAGTTTAGTAGGCATGGTGGTGCTGGGTGGATGGTTGGACTTGATGATTCTTAGAGGTCTTTTCCAACCTATTATTCTATGATATGATTCTGTCTTTAGTTTTCCTGTCGCCATAGGAAAGTTTTTGTAAAATTCCCAGTTTTGATGTATTTAAGTCAAAAAAATAAACATGAGAGTTCTATGTATCTATGTCTCTGAGGGTTATTCCACAGTCTTAGAAACAATTCAGATAACCTAAAGGTACCTCACTCACCAATAGTTCAATGGTGTCCTGTTAGAATCTTTAAGAGTTTTGTTCTTGTTAATTATTCTTCTAAATGATACACAATAACCCTATGGCTTTCTCAGGTTAGTCTCTCTAACCCTTCTTAAAGGAACCAAGTTTTATTTCAGTTTCTGTTCAACAAAGTTTAAAAGCCCCTTTGGTCTTTATAGGCTCTCCATCATTGCAGTACCGATACTCAGAATGTGTCTCCTGTAATACATTTAACATTATACCAATTATTTGGTATTAAGAGCTGTGTTAATAGTTTGTATGTAAGCTTTATATTTCAAATTTCTAAGCAGTTTAACTTTTCTATTAGTTTGGATTTTCTTTATGAAATAAAATGTGTGTTTTCAGAAGTGGCAAAATTTTAATAGAAATTGTGATATCTTTTTGGTTGAATTAGAATTCTTTTTTTGGGGGGAGGGGGCAGGGAGGGGAGGAGGGAAGTAAGTCAAGTTAAATATGTGTCTGCTGGTGTATAGATTCATCTGCTTTTCTTACAAAGCAGCCAAGTAGCTAATTTACATTTATTACTGTCAAGGAGATTGTAAGTCCATTTTGTCTGATCTCCTAAATTCTTCCTTCTAGTGTTTTGGAATGGGTCTATAACTGGTGACATCTTTCAGGGCTCCCTTTAATTTAGTAGAATCATGGTTGTTTGTCAGATATGCACCTGTGCTGTATGTAAAATTAAAAATGTATATGTACATCTCCAATCTGACTGCATGCTTTGTCCTAGACTGTGACATCTTCTCGATCACTCAGCCATTAGTGTTTATGCAACATCTTGAAAAGTTTTACGAATCAGGGCAAACTAAAGCAAACTCAAATTGTTTAATTTGAATTGTGTCAGGGAGTCTCAAGTCTAGTCCTGAGAGGAATAGGATGGGACTATGAAAATATTACTCTTTTTGCTCTTACTTGATTTATGACTTCTAGATGAATGAAAAATCACAAGTAAGTGAAGGTCAGAGTATATAGTTGCCAACTATGCAGTTGTATTACACTGTCAACAATTTATCCTGGATCTGATTATCTGTGGTGTTTCCTTGAAAACAGCATGGTTACAGTGATGTAAACTTAGACTGCATGAAATAAAACTGAGAAATAAAGCCCGCTATAACAACATGAAGTTGTTCTTGCATAATAATAAATGCAAAATTATGTGAAGTAACGGCAACCAACTGTTTATAATTTGGCTAATCTTCTTTAGGTAAATTACATATCAAATATTGGCTCTCTGTATTACTGCCAAAAGCAACTTCTTTTTGTGCCCCTGTCCTGGTTTTAGCTGGGACAGAGTTAATTTTCCTCCAAGGAGCTGCTGTGTTTTGGATTTAGTATGAGAAGAATATTGATAAAATTAATGTCTTTAGCTGTTGCCTTAAATCAAGAACTTTTTCCAGTCTCTCATACTCAGCTAATGAGCAGGTGAGCAGGAGCTGGGAGGGAGCATAGCCAGACTGCCAGCCAAGCTGGCCAATGGAAATAATCTATACCATAGATGTCATGCTCAGTGTAGGAATGGGGGTTGGTCAGAGTGGGGGCAGGAATCTGCTCGTCTCTTTTGTGGGTGTTCAAACTTTTCTAAGAGTATGGTGTATTTCAGGAGCTTTGCAAAACTTGGAAAATCTTCAATTTCTGGATTCCGTGGTCACTGCTTTGGGACTGATTGTGAATTGGTCATCAGGTGGTAAGAAAATTATATATAGTTTATTTTGCATATTCATTATTATAATTATTTTTAGTAGTATTTGCTTTGTTGTCTTGTTGAACTGTCTTTATCTCAACCCACAAGTTTTACTTTTTGTCCATTTCTCCTCCCCATGCTGCTTGAGTGGAAGGGGTGAGCGAGTGGCTGCCTGGTGCTTAGTTGCCAGCTGCCAAGTTAGACCATGACAGTCCCTAATGATAAATACTACTATTTGTGAGTGCTACTAGATTAAAATAGTTTCTGTTAATCAACTGCATTGAACATGATCAAGTTTGAAGGCTAATTAAAGTTACTGTGAACTTGTAGAGAGTATTTTTGTGTCAGGAAAAGTCTGTGACACTGAAGTATGGCTCTGTCCCAGGGTTCTCTTTCCGTGTAAACAAAAGGCCTGAATAAGCCTAAATTTTTTTCTCCATCTTTCTGGATGAACTGAAGTGCATGAAACTATATAGAAAGGAGCTGAATTTTTTCATACTGCTACACAGTCAGTCTAGGTATGCTGTTAAATTATTTTTGTATCTTTGTTTGGGCCAAGCGTAATTCATATCATGTGAAAAGGTGGGTGACTACCACTTACCACCTTTATGGTGCGGGTACATGTTGGAGGTTGCAAATCAGGTGTCAGTGAAAATGTTGCAATGAAATAGTGTGGTTCTCTTATTCCATATGAGGCATGTCAGATGTAACATTCATAGCTAATTTTATACTCCGGTTAGCTTAGGACTGGCTACATATATGTGTCACTGTCTTTAGAATGCCTAGTCAGCTTATAAGGTAATGGTCTTGCTGCAAGAAAGGAGAGAAACAGGGTAATCTAGTTTCTTAAAAAGGCTTTCTCAGGGAACTTGGACTTCTGCCACTGCTGCAGGTTGGATGACTTGTGGGTTCAAGCTATCTAATAATATGATAGGTAACTAATACCAGTGAACGCCATGAAGCCTGATCAACACAAAATGTACAACCACATGTGCCTTCAGTCCTTACAAGAAAGAAACGAACATAGCATGTTGCCGCTTCTGTAATCAGATGCGAGTGCTGCAGTACTTGAGGGTCCCTCACATAGTAGATGGGTATCATCAGATTAGTTCATGTTCTAACATGAAAATCTGTGAGAGAATAAAACTAGGAGGCCAGGTCAGGCATTGAAAGAGAAATAGCCCATTAGGGAGCCCTGAGCTGGAAGGTACTGCGGTGACTGATTCTTTTTGTTCTTCTGTAATGCTCTCAAGTGTTGCTCTGTGACTCTTACATGTGTCTTACATGGTCTTGTATAACAGCAGGATTTGAGAGCAAGAAGGGGATGGTGCCTGCAATCTTATTTTGCAAATGCCAGTGACCCAAGATATTGGCAATATTGTGGATGTCCATTTTATGGTGTATGGCACTGCTTATTTCTCATTCATGTTGAGGGGAGTTCTGCCCTAGAGTGGTCAACAGAAAACTTACTTTTCTTTAACAAACTTGAGACTTAGTGCACATTTAGTGTGACTGAGAATATTGGCTGAACTGATTGTACTTTCATTATCTTAGGTGTAACTTGAAGTCTAAAATAATTGATTACAAGAGAGATCTCATCACATTGACCTACTGTTGGGGTAGCACAGAAGATCCCTCATGCCTTTCTAAGGAAGAAAGGGCAACTCATGTTTTTTGAAAGTCTGAAATCAAAAATGGTTATCCAAACCCCACTGATCTAGAACTTTTTCGTGTGTAGTGATATTTTTAACAAATTATACTGTTACAAGATGCTCAAAAAGAAAGCACACTGCTATACTGAGTAGTTATCTTACAGCATATATTTTTGATTTTAAAAAACTCAAACAAATGAAAAAAATCTTCATAGAACTTCCAAGGCATATTATTTCAAAAACAGTTATTTAGTTTTTTACGTAATTGGGAAATCTTAAGAATTTTCCACTTCTGATAAATAAAACACAGTTATATAAAAAGTATCTTAAACAGGTCTTTCATTATAAATTTAAAAAGGTAATTCATTGTCTGGACTACTTCTCAGTCTGTTTGTGTTAAGAAAAAGAAGTATTATATAGCTTTTTAGCTATTTTTACTGTGGCGTATCTTACAGGAATAACTGACATATTTGTGTATCATGCAGTAAGAAAATCCACTTGGTTCCATGCACACCTATTCTAAATTAGAAAGGAGGGTTTCCTTCATGTTTTGGTAATAATAGATTATTTTATTGAAGGGGTAGAGGATATTAGTCTAGAGTTCTAATTCTCTGTTACGATGAAAAAAACATAGATGTATCACTTGGTTTCAAAATACAGACTTTTGTAAGATTATGTTCTGTATGGGGTCATATGGGTTGAAAACAGTTTTAAATTGTGTAAAAGATGTACATATGTGTTGAAGTATGGGCTCTGCTGTTTGCTTTCTGTCCCACTTCCAGCATTCATGTACTTCCTGCCATTAAACCTTTCTGCCATATGTTCTTCATTTATAGTCTCTGACTTGTCTTTTCCAATAGATATTCTAGGTGTCCACATGGGAGGGGAGACTGCTCTGGGCTCCTGCTAACAAAAGGGAGGAGGGGACTGGTTAATAAGCTTGTGATCATGACCAAAATTGCAACGCTTCTTCATGCATTGTGTAGGGTTTGACAGTGCTGAAATATATTGGAATGCTGAGAGCATAGAGGACAGTATTTAAAGCATGAATTTGGTGAAATGAGCTCTGCAAGGACCCTCAAGGCCCTTTAACTGGCTTAAACAAACAAATCCCACTAAACGTGATGAAAAGAGGCATCGTTGAAAGTGTTAAAGTAGAGTTTGTCTGGGTTTTTTCATTAGTCTGTTTTACAGTATTCTCGGAAAAAATATCCTGATGCCAGCACACCATGGAGGTTCTAAAGAATAAAGTTAACTATAATTCCAGCAGAAGCATGTCTGGGATGATGTCAGAAACTCAGATGGATCCTTGATCTTATTTATATTTTCTTCCATAATGACCAAGAATAAAAATAATACACAAGGAAGTAATTGTCATAGTCATTAGTAATGCAAGGGGAAAAAAAGAGGTGTCGGGGGGTGGCACCATCACAGTCAGGTCAGAATAATGGGGTACACAAATAAGGATTTAAAGCCAAAGTTTGGAAGAGTTCATAACTCAATAACAATGACAAATGTGAGACATTTGGCTTTAAGGTAGGCTTCAAAAGCGTATTTACTATTTCTGTCTTTGTGGTCACTGCAAGGGTTTCTTCCCAGATGAGTGAACTGAGTATGTCACATAAACTTCTTGCCCAAGCTTATGTAGGTAGCCAGTATGAGAATTAGCCTTTCTTTAAGTGAATGTTAGTTAAGTTAGTTAAGATGTTGTATTGTGACAAAACCCCTGTATTTTTTAGAAGGAATTTTATGGACAATTTCTAAATCGCATTGTGGTAATCACTTTTCTGCTACATTTTCTCTAAGTTAATTTAAAAATGAGTCAAGGTTCTGTGTTCCATTAAACTTTTAATAAATGCAATGTGGTAATACACTTTGCTTATTAACTAATCAGGGAAAGCAGACAAAACAGAATAGGAAGATCTCTATTGCACTTAAAAAAATAAAATCAGTGTGAGGCAGACTACATAACTTTTGAAGAAATATATTTAATATGTGAGTAATGGAGAACATTATTTAAGCCCAAACGTTTAAACCAATTGCAAGCAGCTTCATAGAATAACCACATATGTATACAAATTCAGTACAGTAACACCACTGCAGCAGCAGCCTCATAAAAAAAAAAAGTGCATGGAATTTCCCACCTCTTGAATATGTGTATTCTAAATATCAAAACCAGGAGGTTAAAAGTGGGTAACTGTTATATTGCCCAGTGCTATTATTGAATACTAGAAAGAAAAAAAAATGGGGAAGCAACCCACTGTGATAAAAAAGATAACTGGATTGATGAATGCTAATGAATAGATTAACAAATATATACAAAAACAGTCCTGAAGACACTGTATTGCATTAGCGGAGTCCGCTTAAACTTGAGTTGGCTCTGACCTTTTTCTGGTAAGTTTGATATCTAATGAAAGTTTGATACTGAATGAAAGCCAAGTAATTAAGAATGGGGCTAAGTTGAGGCAAATAATCGCTTATTTGTATATATCGAACCTAGTGATATTAGACAACAGTGGTTGGCTCATAACCAGATGATAATTTGATAATTTCTCTTGATTGGGACTTTCTACTCGGTATTGCTTCTCCTATTTAGCAGCCTCTCCTACTTCTTGTGTTTCTTGTGGAGAGGCTGGAAAGTAAACCAGCTTCTCTTGTTTCAGTGTTGCCTGCTTGTGACACTGTTAGCTGTTTCTCTTATGGAGTCTGCTTGTGCTGATAAAGCTGCGAAATGAGATACTGCCCTTGGTGTCGCATTAACGGCGTAGAGGGAATCTGGTAAGTGGCAAGGGGGGAAAGCCCTCCCATTGAGTCATGAGCCTAAGAGTGAATCCCCTTGCTTTCTAAACTCCTTCTCAGAGAGGAGCCTAGGTGCGGCTGGATCCACTCCTAGTTCCCGACTTGGTCAACAGTTTATGTCTAAGGGGTTAGGTATGTAGCCACTTCTCAATCAGAGTCAATGTTTGCCTGTCAGAGCCCTCCCAGGG
>Ga0065711_1036523_pt1 | contig 20900 bp, 10 predicted proteins | sample Hoacrofraction12_FD_59098 | JGI IMG/M metagenome (GOLD analysis project Ga0065711, IMG submission 59098) | Hoatzin crop microbial communities from Cojedes, Venezuela - Epithelial fraction 12 v2 (version 2) | ecosystem: Host-associated > Birds > Digestive system > Esophagus > Crop | place...
TGTCCCTTAATTCTAACCCACAAGCTCTCAACTCGTTCCTCATTTGCCCCCAGGCCAAGCTCAATGCATTCCAGTTGCTCCCTCACATATAAAGCAACTCCACCACCTCTCCTTGTTGGCCTGTCTTTCCTAAAGAGTCTGTAGCTATCCATGACAGCATGCCAGTCATGCAAGTTGTCCCACCACGTTTCTGTGATGGCGACCAAGTCGCAGCCGTCCTGCTGTATAATGGCTTCCAGCTCCTTCTGTTTATTGCCCATGCTACGTGCGTTGGTATAGACACACTTGAGCTGGGTTGTCAATCTCACCCCTGACTCCGGCATGCCAAGCCTGGGCTCATCCCTAGTGAGCTGGGCGATGTCCCCTTCCCTCTTCGAACCTAGTTTAAAGCTCTCTCAGTGAGCCCTGCCAGCTCGTGGCCAAGAATTCTTTTTCCCCTTTGAGATAGCCGCACTCCGTATATTGCCAGCAGGCCCGGTGCTGTGTACACCTCCCCATGATCAAAGAAGCCAAAATTTGACCGATGGCACCAGTCCCTGAGCCACCTGTTAACCAGGTGAGGTTTCCTGCCCCTTTCAGTGCTGTTCCCTGCCACTGATGGGATGGAGGAAAACACCACCTGTGCCCCTGATCCCTCAACCAGTCGTCCCAGTGCCCTGAAGTCCCTTTTGATGGCCTTGGGACTTCTCTCTGCGATCTTGTCCCCGCCAACCTGCATTACCAAGAGGGGGTAGTAATCAGAAGGCCGCACTGTTACTTTACGAACACGTCATTAAGGAAGTCGTAGTAGTACATGAGATAGGCTTGGTTTGAATTTTTAATAGGACAGAATACAAGACTACTCATGCAACAATAACCCCCCCTCCCAGCCTAAGGGTCCCACATCAAATTAGTTTAGAAATAGTATTTTTATCCGAGTCCTTGGCTGTAGAATTTTTGATCCTGCCTACAAGCTTAACTGCAGTATATGTTACAATAATCTACTTCTAAAAAAAATGAGAAAGAGAATCTGAGACCTTTTCCTTATAGATAGATCCCAGCTTGTATAATTACTTTGACTGTCAAATACCTATGATATTTGAGCTATTCAATTCAGAAAGCAGAAAAGTGAAACAAAACAGTAGAAGTACTTGGACATTTTCTAATGGAGCAGTTTTCCACTGCAAAATGTTAATAAGATGACAGCTTTTTCTACAGTGTTTTAATATATGTTTCTAGAAAAATTCTAGGGATTTTCTGAACAAAACATTTAAATTTGCAGATCCAGGGATATATAAAGAATACTTGTATAAATTCTGTAATTTTCATACCAAGATACTTTGAAAAGGACAGTGCAACTTTTTTACAGTATTCTCTATTTTTCTAACAAAAAAACAGATTTATTTTTCATTTGTTCTCCATTTGTTCTGATGCTAAGACACAACAACAGTAAAATTTTAAGAATCAGAAAATCTCTGGCAGATCAGGAATTGACTACTTTTGAAAATATCACGTGCATCAGTTTTTATTATCTCTTTCTAATATAGTCAACTTAAAGTGCTGTTGACTAACATACTCCAAGCCTGAAAGCATCTGCAATATGTGATGTGGCTCAGGATTGAGACTTTATTCATCTATTTGCAGAAACAGACTAAGGAAGAAAGTACTGTACAACAAGGAAGAAAGAAATTATTTGTCTTAACTGTTTATGTACTGACTTCCTCCCTACCTAAAACAATAGGACCACTATTGTGATGGGACTGCAGAGTGCCAGCATAAGCCATAACTTTTTTTATATTACTGCCACAATCAATCCTTTTATCCAACATTATACACCTCTAAAAGTTTAGTATACAGATATTGGGAAAATGTGTGCCCTCTCCAGAAGGAAGCTGGAGACCTGGTTATCCGGGATGTGGAGAAAGCTGAGGTGCTGAATGACTCTTTTGTCTCAGTCTTCAACAGCGAGTGCTCTAGCCACACCGCCCAAGTTGCAGAAGGCACAGGCAGGGACTGGGAGAATGAAGAACTGCCCACTGCAGGAGAAGACCAGGTTCGAGACTGCTTAAGGAACCTGAAGGTGCACAAGTCCACGGGGCCTGATGAGATGCACCCGTGGGTCCTGAGGGAACTGGCAGACAAAGTTGCCAAACCACTCTCCATCATATTTGAGAGGTCGTGGCGGTCTGGGGAGGTCCCCACCGACTGGAGAAGGGGCAACATCGCCCCCATTTTTAAAAACGGAATAAAGGAAGACCCAGGGAACTACAGGCCAGTCAGTCTCACCTCTGTGCCTGGCAAGATTATGGAGCAGATCCTCCTCGAAACCATGCTAAGGCACATGGATAACAAGGAGGTGACTGGGGACAGCCAGCATGGCTTCACCAATGGCAAATCGTGCCTGACCAACTTGGTATCCTTCTGTGATGGGGTTACGGTGTTGGTGGACAAAGGGCAGGCAACTGACATCATCTACCTGGACTTGTGCAAGGCATTTGACAATGTCCCGCATGATGTCCTTGTCTCTAAATTGGAAGGACATGGATTTGACAGATGGACCACTCATCAGATAAGGCACTGGCTCGATGGATGCACTCAAAGAGTTGCTAGTCAATGGCTCGATGTCCACGTGGAGACCAGTGACGAGTGGTGGGCCTCAGGGGTCGGTACTGGGGCCGGTGCTGTTTAATACCTTTGTCAGCGACATGGACAGTGGGACTGAATGCACCCTCAGCAAGTTTGTCGATGACACCAAGCTGTGTGGTGTGGTTGACATGCTGGAGGGAAGGGATGACATTCAGAGGGACCTTGACAGGCTGGAGAGATGGGCCTCCATGAACCGCATGAAGTTCAACAAGGCCAAGTGCGAGGTCCTGCACGTGGGTCAGGGCAATCCCAAACACAAGCACAGGCTGGGCAGAGAGTGGCTCAAGAGTAGCCCTGAGGAGAAGGACTTGGGGGTACTGCTGGATGAGAAGCTCAACATGAGCTGGCAATGTATGCTTGCAGCCCAGAAGGCTAACCATATCCTGGGTTGCATCAAGAGAAGTGTGGCCAGCAGGTCAAGGGAGGTGATTCTGCCCCTCTGCTCTGCTCTCGTGAGACCCCACCTGGAGTACTGCGTCCAGCTCTGAAGCCCCCAACATAAGAAGGACGTGGATGTGCTGGAGTGGGTCCAGAGGAGGGCCATGAAGATGATCAGAGGGCTGGAGTACCTCTCCTACGAGGACAGGCTAATAGAGTTGGGTCTGTTCAGCCTGGAGAAGAGAAAGCTCCGGGGTGACCTTAGAGCAGCCTTCCAGTACCTGAAGGGGCCTACAGGAAGGATGGAGAGGGACTTTTCATAAGGGTGTGTAGTGACAGGACAAGGGGGAATGGCTGTAAACTAAAAGAGGGCAGATTTAGATTAGATATTAGGAAGAAATTCTTCACCATGAGGGTGGTGAAACACTGGCACAGGTTGCCCAGAGTAGCTGTGGCTGCCCCCTCCCTGGAAGTGTTCAAGGCCAGGTTGGATGGGGCTTTGAGCAACCTGGTGTAGTGGAAGGTGTCCCTGCTCATGGCAGGGGGGCTGGAGCCAGATGATCTTTAAGGTCCCTTCCAACCCTCACCATTCCATGATTCTATGATTATAGGATTATTTTTCTTTAGGTATAGCCACCAAATATTTTAGTGATGAGAGAGTTTTAAAGAATCTGAGGATATATAGCTCTGTTTCTACATGACTCAGTTAACTACCTCATAAGGATGTGTGAGGTGACCAACAATGACAGATGAGTCTCAAATGAGGGCAAAACCCAGTTCTAATAAAAAGAGAATTTTGTAAATTGTTTGGTATATTTAGAACAGATATACCTTTAATTTACATTTTTCTAAATATGGATTTTACTCACAGGAATGACAGACCCAAATCCCATCTTTTTTTCAATATGTCATTTATTCACTACAGTCCTTTGTATCTGAAAGCCAGTGCAGTCCATATGTGACCTCTTCTGTCATTCTGAAGAGCTTGCTGCTTTTAGCATTTCTAAACTACCACACCAACTTCTGAACAATGTCATAAAAGATGACAAGTGGGCCTTGTCAAGATAACAGAGATGATGGACTGTAAACCAGATGATGAAAACTAGAGTCCAGACTGACAAACACACAATGATCCATTTCCTACTGGTCCAAGAGCTGATTTACTATTTGCAGTCTAGATCTTTATATGTCCAGGATATTTTAAGAGATGGGACACTGCCTGTAGAGTCCATAGAGTGTATGTACTGCACATGCCGAACAACCAGGTACTGTAAATGAGTCTAACTCCATTGATGTCCTCAGAAGTGTGATGATTTGCATCACTTGAGACCTGGCCACCTATCTCAGCTGCAGTGCACAAGCATCCATTTTCTAGAGTATTTTTGTTGTCATTTCTGCAGTTTTTTTATAAACCAACTTGAAAGACAGCTACAGGCATACTGAAAAAGTGGCTCATAAAGAATTAGTTTTTCATAGTGGTTATTTTATGCTGCTCTCTAAATTAATAAACCTGTCTCCCTTTTATAAAAAAAAACAACACCCACTTATCTATATCTTGCATTCTTTTCCTCTGTTCAGCCATTTCCAGAGAACATACCATAATTAGTCTAGCTTTCTGTGTATATTGTTCTTTTAATTACAGTTTCCTTATATTATCTGCTACAATTTTAACAGACTCAAGGTTTACTACACATACCTCAAGAAATCAGACCAGCAGGAAAACAGCTTGATTTTTCCAACCTATTTCATACACACAACAATGGCCTTCAGGGAAAAATGCAGAAATAGGAGTAAGAGGACTTGAGGTCTACTCCCAGCTGTCCCACACATTCCCTTCTCACCTCAGGCAAGTCACTTGACCTCTTTGTACATCCCTTACTGGTTTGAAAATGTAAGCAACAATGCTAAGCTGCTGAATTGGACAAATATTTTAAAAAAGAGTATGCTATAAACATAGCTCAAATAAATGCCACAAATTTATGTTGATTGCATCAAAAATCTCTTAAAACAGTCCAAAATAATCTGTATTAGCAAGTGCTTCACAAAATATGTAAAGGACTCACAGTGGTGGGTTTTTTTATGACCTTACTTAGAAATGCAGAGTTATATTGCTGACTCACTTAGCAAGCAGAACAAATGGGTCCTATTAGCTCCAACTCAGAAATATAAAAGGAATGTAGAAAAATTCTTGTCACAAGAAAAAAAAAAGAATAACAGCAGATGTTTCATGTTTTTGTTTATGCTGTGCACTGGATTTGAGAGTCAATAGAAAGGGAAACAGAAAGACAAACCCAGCTACCCGAACACAGTTACAACTGAAATCACTGAAGAAAGATCTAATCAAATAAATTTTTGCTGCATATTCTGGGACCTTTGGCGAATACATAGTCTTCTGTGTTGTGAGGGAAAATAATTCTAATCCACTAAGTATTTATAATATATATATATGAATGTGGTAGTTTAGAGAGATATATATCTACTGGGCCTTAAATAATAAAAAAAACCCTCTACCTCCTAATTCTAGGAAGTTGAGAAGATTTGAAGAATAATCACTGATGCTTTTCAAGACCAAGCTAATAGTTTTAGTACAAGCAAATGGCGACGCTCACTCATTCCCAGCAGAGACAGATCTTGCTCAGAGGCTCAGTTAGCACTGTTTACCATTCTATAATTATAGTCATTCTGTCATTCATGAAAGCACATCTGCAACCCAGCTTACTCTGCTTCCTTATTTGATAACCAGTTATGAAATGAATGTTCACACCGGCTTAATCTGGTAAACCACAGAATTAATACGTATGGAAGGTCTGATAAGAAAAAACGAGAGTTCACTGTTAGAAGTGTTAAGATCTATCAGATAAAAATGAAATGTTATCTTGGATGTCTGTCATTTTTCTTTATAGATCTACAAAGTAAATATTAACAAGCTGTTTTAAATGAAGTCCTTCATTTACATTTCACCTGTTCTATTCCAATTGCTTGATTCTCTTAGTATGATTCAACCATTGTACACATCAGCTTTAGTAAGCCATAAAAAGTAATTTTTGGCTTCAGATTCTGTGATAAATTTATCACCAGCAAATTACACGTCAGTCTAATTTCATGGCTGTATTATCCTTCTGTCTAAAAACTTAATAAACTAATTCAATTCTGAATTAACTGAAATCAGAATAAGCCCCAGACACTAGCTTCTAATCTGGACAAATATCTCTTGACAGAAAATAGAACTAAAGTGTGTCTTGTGCTTTGGAAAAGTTTGCAAAAGTAGACTCCTTACTGTTTTAGGCACATGGCCTTGTCTTTATCACAGGTGCTATTTGCTATTACATTGTTTCTCCTTCGAAGATCTGAATGCATCTTCTTAATGTATAATAGCCTTGAAACACCCAAGGGATGTAAACTGTCAGCCCAGAAACACAACTGCACAAGTCAAGAGGATCTAGTGGCTCATTTTTTTCTTAAATTAACTAATTTGTATAAAACTGAATGCTTCTTGTCGTAAAATGTTCTGCAGTCCTTTTGTAAGTGTTAGGACGCTTGTATAGTAGGACCGGGGAAGCTGATGTGACGTTTTTTATATCAGCAGTAGTGTGGGGAAGTAAATGAGGAGGATATGCTAAAAGGATGCCTGAACAAGACAAAACAAGGAGATGAAACCACAGAATGTGAAAGCACGTATGTATTCCTTTTTGTTTCCCTGTGTAATTTCTAAAGGAAGTGTTCCCCACTAGCTCATCATCTAGGTGACACCAACAGCCCAAATGGCAGTATGCAATTGTCTATACAACAGCTTAGCCATGCAGGTTAGCTATACAGCTAAAGCAGATTGTCTTCTGTTACTGCAAAGGACTGTCTGGTAGATCTGCATGTGAACATCCACTGCGGATAATTTTCATCTCCCAGTCCCCTTAGCCTGCCTTACTTCCCTGTCTATTAACAGCCTTCACTCTTGAGGATTATATATGTCCTGTGGCTCTTGCCAACAGGACTTCTTCTCATTGCTGCCTCTTGGCTACGTTTAGATGTTAATGACTAATTCTATAGCTAATACATGCAGTTGATTTTATCTTAATGTCTACCAGTTTTAAATGTCACTGCTTAGACTTGTCTGAAATTAATTTTGCTAAACAATCTCCTTTTAATTATCTTCTACCATTTAAACTTCTATCTGATGGCCTGTGTTGTCAACTGGGATGCTAACAGGCAGTTCAGCTCTCTGCCTTTGACATGGGGAGGTGGAACAGCCAAGCCCTCGAAACAAAGAAGAGCCTGGTCTTCCCATTGTTGAAAAAACTATTTTGAAAGATGCAACAAATAGAAACCAAATAAACTCTAGCTTCCAATGCCATGAAGTTTATGTACCTCTTCAGTTGTGAATCCTTCACAGAAGGGATTTGGTGTTTGTTCCTGAAGCCCAATAGCATCAATATCTTTTTTTCAAAGGAAAATCATGACCCACAATCATTAGTTTCATGTAAAAAGAGTAAACAGAAACTCTAACATCAGTTCATCTGTCATAATTGCCACAACCACAGTTTTCAGGAAAAATGAAATGAAAAAGGAAATATACTTCCATATTCATATTTTTAGGCTAGTGATCACAGACTTTTTCTGTAAAGATAGTTCTGCGCACTGAACTATGAATAGCTTTGAGAAGAAGAGAGTTATTAAAAGGAAAAAAGAATTTGGAGACTATACGTTTCCATTTCTTTTTTTATAGCCTTTATTATTGCCTCAATACCCAAAAATATATTCAGTTACCTAGTAGATGAAAAGTCTGGTTCTCGAGCATTAAAGATATTTCTCATATTTCTTGCATGACTTGAGTACAATTAACTGAAGACTGGATATAGTCATGAAGTCAATAATTAGTTCTTTATATCCAAAATTGTGGATAAGATGCCATAGGTACGGTTAACATAGACCTCGGTTAACTCAATGTGTCCAAATTTGGACTTAAAAGAGCTGATGTCAGGATATTTGGCGGTGGACAAAACCATAGTACATATAGTCATCTCCATGTTGGATCATTTAGGTCGCTTGAATAAATCCTTTATCCATGTTACATCACTAAGTCTCTGGGCTTCAGTTACCTCCAGAGTGTGGGCTGAGATAGCCTAAGAACACAGACTCTACCCTCTTACTCTTTGAACACTGATCAACCTTGGTCTTAAAAGCAAGTTCAGATATGCATTTGACAGGGGCAGTGTCAAGAAATCTCTGTGTCACATTTACATATAATCATACTGAAAGTGAAGACAGGTTCCTTGAAAAGCATATGAGTCAGGAGTGAGTGGAGGCAGGACAAATATTTCAAATAGACAGAAAACACCGCTTTGGAGAGTTATGACAACACCCTATTGTCCTCACTGAATGTACCAATATCTTTGTAAATAGGATCCTCTGTGCCTTGTTACCACGTCTGAAAATTGTAATGATAGCACTTCACCATATCACAGAGGAATTGTACAGTGCTCAGATATTATTGGTGCTATGATCCATAAACATATTTAAGACATTGTCTGCAGAAAGGTATTCACACAAGTAAAACCCCCATAAAGACATTTTTAAAATAGAATATTTCATTCTGATTAAATTGCTACTCACTAAGCAACATTAACCCTTGATAGAATCCTTTTACAATTCAATAAGGTTCCTTAAATTTTCTTTGTCTCAATTCATTTTCAAAACTAACGAGAAATTAACTACTCCAGTGCAAACACAAATTTTCTGTGACATGCAGACAAGCCTCAAGATCAACAGATATATATGCCAGAAAGATTTTCAAGGGCAAAAGAATCTGACTGCCAGGTTTGAAACAGAAGGCTTGCATGTATGTTCTGAGACAGCTGTACATTTTCACTACAAGGCAGTTGACCACTGGTGGAAAACAACACCTTTTTAAACAATTTTTGTTGATATTAGAAAGCTATGCTACCGTCATCGATACCTGGCACTTTTTTTTTTTTTAAATCCATCAGAAGCCTAGCCTTGAATTAGAACTGATTGACAGCATTACTATCTTTTCTATGTCACAGTATAAATTACAATATTATGAAAATCTAATCTTTTCTTGCCAAATATAAATTATTTAGGTTGTAATATGGTACATCAAGCCATGCTGCCTATTTCTTTTCAGATTCTAAGATTGTACTAGATAGAAATGTAAGCAATTCTTGCAGAAAATGCTGTGTGGATCTCTGGTCCTGAAAGTTTCTTACTTCTGTTTACCTGTGCAATAGATTCCTCCAGTCTATCAAAAAATGATGAGCTATAATTTGTCCTCTCCACAGCATAACTATTCTGAAAAAGCCCAGTAGATACGGCTCTATGACTATCATGATAAACAGTTAAGAAACTCCAGCTCAGATAAAGCTCCTTCTCCCCAGGCCTTAAAGGGAAAATTAAAAACAAAAAAGCCAAAGAGGTAATAAAGGCCCTATCAGGCTTGGAAGCAAATTGTAGTATAATTAAAACCAAGAATTTTCAGAGTTGCACATACTACTTTTCCTTGGTTCTCATGATGAATGTTTATCCCACACAGAGACAGAGGGCTGGAATATGTGACTTTCTGAGGTCCTTTCCTGACTGAACTACTAGTCATTCCAAATCACAGAATCAGAAAGGACTGCTCATACAGGTGTAGGCTAACTTTCAGCCCTCCAAAGCAGGATAGGTTAAGACTGGCTATTTCAGTCTTTTCAATAATAAGAAGGAACATCTTTCACCAGCTTAGTCAAAGAAAGGCTAAAAAGCCTTTTAAAGCCTGCTTAATGGCACATCTGTGGGATAAGTTTTTAGAGATGTAAAAACTAGCTTTCAAGTCACTAATGTAACAGGACAATCCTCACTAACTGCTATACTCATAAGCAAAGTCAAGATGGAGTTAAGTTAAAGGAGTACTAACACCCCCTTATGCCCCATGCCCTCCAGTAATAAAGTTCCTGCTAAAGCCAGAAACCATGAACAAAATCTACAATATTTAGTCATCATGGAATTGTTGAGACTTGGAGTGGGTTTTCCGTGTGCACACTGGGAAAAGGAAAAAAATATACAGGCACACATTTTTATTCATGTTTTGATTTCATAATCTATTTCTAGATAGTATTAATACTTTTTCTGCTTTCTTGTGTTTAAAAGGGAAGCTCAAGTGTGGAATAGTGACTCATTAGCAGCATAAGCCCAGAACTGCAATTTACCAAACCCTACAGCGTGTGAAGAAAGACTCGTATTACTGACAACCCAAAAGGAAAAGAAAACACAAGAGAATTCTTCTTTGTAGGTATTAGAGCATTGATTGCATCAGACAGCACCAGAAGCTTAAGTGTCCTTCTAATACATAGAAATTCAGAGAAATTCAGAGATTCCCTTCCAAGGAATGGAATCGCCTAGGCCTCCAGTGTAACTATCATTAAAGGTATGCCTTTAAGGGATTGCCTTAACTTACATTGTTACAGCAATCTAACAATGGTTGTAATGCATCAGTTGGAATACCATAACTCCGTATGTTATATGAAGAGATAGTTCCCCAGGGTACTGCCAATACCATGCAAATATTTTAATTCCAGAACTTTCAGTTTTAATCCAGAAGTGGTCTCTGAATCTAATAAACCTCTTTCAAGAGATCTTGCAGGGAAAACACTAAGCCCAGAGTCCTCCTGAGACCCATCATCCTGAGCTCCAGATGAAACAACAGGGTAATTTTCCCAAACTTTCCTTCTTTGTCCAAGGCTGATCTGACACCAGGCCTGCCTCCCTCCTTGGAAAACCTTGAACGTGGAAGAACATTATTTATCCAAACATGGAAGCCTTGTCCCCTTGGTTTTGATGAAAGATTCATTTTTTGGTAAAAGCACTGATTATTACATTAGACCAGGTACTGACAGGTTTCCTAAGTCTGACTAGTAAGTTGAAGCAAGGCACACCAATTTTTAAAGAAAGCAAAATATTTGATGCTTATTTTTTTTCTGAAGGGTTAAATATGCAACTCATGAAGTCAACCTGCAGATTCCCTATATTTCAAACAACTCGCTTCTTTCATCACTTTCTTTCATTGCACAACACCCACGCATTTTCTTACCATGTTCTCTCTTCAAAGCCAGATTCACTGTTGTATCAACATCCCTCATCTGTGCTCATTTCTTTTCTCTACTTCCACACATAATTCCTTACTGTTTAAGGTAGGCATCTCTTATTCTCCAGTTTTCCCTTCTACAAGAATAGAGCAGACCTGTGCTTGAAGGATATCTATGGCTATGTCCCACAAAACATGACACAACAGAGACAAAGTCAGACATTGTGTGGACAACCTGAAATCACGAGGATTTGAGAAGATACAGATGCAGATATTACATGAATTACAAAGTTTGCAGCATTCCATTTAGTTGTAAGCCTCAAAGGTCACTCTTTGTGGAAGAGACAGGCAGACGGAATATCATGTTGTGGTTCTGATGGCTCCCAATTTTGACATTACGCTGCAGACAGAGCCTAGAATTGAGGTATATTTTTTCCTAGAAAATGGATGGTAACTCTCGGTTGTTTTGTTACTTTTTTGGAGTTTTATCAAAAATAAAAAGTCCTCTTTATCAATAGAAAACATAGTTCTATATTTGGATACAGATGCTTCTGCATTTTCCCTGAAGCATCTGGTTTCATGTACTTGTCCTCAGATCCAATTCCTTTAAACCAAATGCACATCAGTATGTACTAAGTGAAGTGCTGTTAAGAAATGCACCAGCAGTCTTTCCTCTTTGACTCTTTCATAGGCATAGCAAAATTTGAGAAAAGCATAGAGACTATTTAAATTTTGTCTTGTATTTTGCAACCCAAAATTTCTTCTCCATTTCAAAATTTAACCACAAATTTAGACACCCCTCAGGTCAGTGGGGATGTTTGACTTATTAATACACACCCTACACTTGAAACCAAGATGAGTACTACAAGACAATTCCACAGCTGTCTTTCTTACATTTTAATGTGAAATTAGTTCCTACGATTGAAAAACTTAAAACAGGGTTAGTGATTGCTTGATTCCTGCAAACATTGACATCAAAATTCCAGGATTAGCAAACTGCAGATGTTGGAAACCTCAAAGTAACTAACTGTGTCTTGAAGGTGGTGGTGGTGTTTTGGAAGTGGCAGCTAGTCAATTTTTTTCTTTTCAGTACCAGTTGAGCAAATATACAGCACCACCCTATCTGAAAAACAGACCAAGAAGAGTACTATTTTGTGGTATGAACAAAGACTACAGAATCTCCAAATATTTCTCCTCCAGCTGTAAATCAATGTTTATTCAAGGATAATTAATGCTGTTCTAATCAAGGACTTCTTGTATTTTCTGGTGAACAACATAATCTGCATGAGTGGAAAAGGTTTCCATGATGCCAGTAAGTGAGAAGATAATGAGCCATGTTAGCACACCGGGCATAATTTTCTGACTGCTGTAAACTGAGAACAAATGTCCTGGTAGGTTGTTCCTGGGGCACAGAAAGAGAGAGGCAAGAATGAATTATCAATATTGTTGATCAGACCTGGTCCTGCATCCAGGATGATAGTTGTCAGCCAGGATTTCAATGCTCAAAGTAATAAAAAGAATGTAATTTACATCTGATATAATAAAGAAATTAAGATGTACAAGACTCAACAAGCTTCACTCTGACAGCAACAGAAAATCAATTAAATAAATCTCACTTTATATTTCCTAATGAAAACAATTCTTTTGTTACAGACATAACAAGGACAACCATAATGTTCAGAGAGGAAGCCCATGAGAAAGCACAGAAATACAAAAGGCTGACTCTGGAAGTCTGACATCAGACCATGATATTATCTGTTTATGTTTTCATTATTAAAGAAAAAGGAAAATGGTCTGGTAGTTGTTATAGTAATAACTGCTGCCTACTCTTGGTGTCATCTAGTTAAAAGATTAAGTCGACAATACTTGGTGTATTCAAAGGATGCTGCAGACATATTTTCAAGTAGGTATAAATAAAAAAAAATTAGTGCACTGACTCTGACTGTGAGGTGTTTCCTGCAACGTGACTCATGTGACACTGTTCATTATAATTTCAGTCAGTACCTGGTTATGAGGAACTTTTGCAACCTGGGCTGTTTTTCTCAGGTCTTCTTGTTGTTCTTTATTTTTATATTTGCTTGCAAAGAAACATAAGTCCTTCTTGTTTTTTTGTCTTCTTCCTAGCAGTAGGAAGGTTGGGGTTGGGCTAGATGACCTCTAAAGGTCCCTCCAACCCACAGCACTCTATGGTTCTATGAATTTCATAAAGATTAGGCACATTCAGAATGGGCCAATGGATAAAAGTAGCCATATATGGTTCAATGGCCTTGAGTTATTTACGCATGGAATACTCCTTTTTATTATTATCATTAATTATTCAACTCCTACTGAGAATGTGGCCTTTAATCTGAGAGAGCAGGACTTAAATGCCTAACACCTTCATATCAATATAATTTTAGGTTCCAGCCTCCCATCGGGTTGCTCACAAAATCTATAAGCCTAGAAGAATTTACACTGAACAAGAGTTGTCTTCTCCATTAAAATTGGATTTGGGACAATTTTTGCCTTTGCTGACATGAGACTATTCTAGGAATAACTAAAACCTTCATATCTAATAGGCATAGGAGAAAGTAGAGATGCACATACTTTTACAAACTGCCTCACATTTTCAATAAATCAGCTACAGAGCATATTGAACACAAGCTACTCAAATGAGGAGTGACTCAGTCACAGATTCAGTTCAGAGAATGACTGAGAGTGGGAACTTTGTTGTATGCTTTGAACAACCTTCTCTTTTTCTCCAACACCTCTAGAGTGATCTTAGCCTCCTAAATTTACTCAGCTAAGTCGAGTTTTGTGTGTTAGGTGGAATAAAGAACCTCCAAAGGAGTAGCCAGTTACAAAATCTCTCCTTAGACTAAGAAGGTCAGAGTTCAAGTAGTATGTGCCAGGGTTTCGGAGGGAAGAATAAGTCACTTCTAACTATTGAGGACAAATCCAGTGCCATTCAACATAAGAAACTGCTTGTGGTGGTTTTGAGAGTTGTCTTGGTTTTTTTTCTTTCCCAGCCAAATTCCAAGAAAGCATCAATAAAGGAAGTGTTATGCGAAAGGTGGATCTTTTCAACAAATGTGTGCAAATACTAACACATGAAATTTTGCTCTCCCAATTAATATGTCCCTTTTTGACGTATTTATATTTAGTATGTAAAATTTATGTGTGGTCTGTCCACACTCTGTGGCTCCACACATACACGAATACATACATACATCTACACATATCTTTCTTTGGTAATTTTGTAGGGATGGGTGTGAGAGCAGTGCACGGTAATCCTAGGAATCACTCATTCCTAGCACTTCTTAGAAGGAAGTACAAGCTGGAAGCAAACACAGGAGGGTCAATGCCAGCAGCTGCTGCCACCTAGAAAAAAAGTCTGTGACTGGTAAGCAGGAGAAGCTCAAGGAAGGAAGTCAAGGAACTGGACATACCTTGGGTGCCAGAATTACTTGATATGTACCCAGTTGTAATTGGTTGGCTTGTCTACAATTGCCTACATATTTTTCACAAACCTCAGCACAATTTGATGTGTAAGGCACTATATTTCCAAGAGACAGTAGAGAACTTTCCCATTGGCTGAAGTGTCTTCCTCCTGCTTGCTAGAAATAAATATCTTTTTTTGTGTGGTCATGAACAGCTGAGACAGCAAGGAAATATGACACTATTTCTTTTCCTCGTCTAATGTTGCTGATGAACTGTATTCAATCATTCATAAGCACGTTCTGCTTCTTATTTACTGGGAACAGTTTGATTCTGTAAGACTTGATAGGTTCCTGCCATCCCCCAAATTGTTCCGTAATCACAGAGACAATGACAATATCATGTAGAAATCATGTGTATGTGAATGGAGTTGCATATCTGTGGTAAGTAACAGAATAATGGAACAGCAAACTGTTATGTAGAGGGAGCTGAAATTAGATTGTGCCATGCTGCCAAAAGAGACAAAGAGACATATGAATTCTGGAAGGAGAAGAAATTGTTATACCCATGAGAACCCCTGGTTGCTGTTCCCTACCTCAAGGATGCACAAGCTTTTCCCACCTCGGCAAGAGGCAAAAACTCCTGATCAATTCATAAAACAGAACAAATTGCATCTGTTCTATAAACAGAGAGGAAGCATGCAGTTCTTTCCACTTAGTGACTAAAGGAACTTAACTGGAATTTTCAACCTGTATGTTTGTTGATTAAATCAGCAAATGCCACTGAAAACTCAGCTCTCAGAAGTAGTCCTAGGTACTTCTGCTCCCATGAGTAACCCCTCCTCCCTGTGTATTCCATCAGACTTCTACCTAAAGGCATACAAATGCTTTCTTTCCCAGCAGGGCAAGGAAAGCCTGCAACTTGAATGGTCTTCCAAAAATATGCAAAGCTATAGCCAATACCGGATGGGAAACAGGACTCATGGAATAGCTTACTTTACTCAGCATCCTGTTCCTGACTGCAGCCAAACCCAGTTTCGTTTAAAACGACACCCAAAAAGTCAGGTACAGGAATGTATTCACCAGGTATAAAGGAGAAATTCTGTGGAAAATCAGATGACTTACATGAGTGTAAGAAATAATAACATTGGGCCCGTTCCTTCTGAGCAGCACATGAAGAATACAGAGGTACAAGAGAAATAGATGAAAATCATCATAAAGCACAAGAGAATGCAAGCCAACAAATAATATCCCTGGTGATGTTGAATGTGTTTTGCACACTCCTTTGTGGAAACCTGTGCTTTCTATCAGTTTAGCCAATCATGACTGCAGTATTACATACCACTGATCATTATGGCTCATACTGCAGTAGAGTCAGAGCAAGAAGTAAGGGGGTGGAATGCTTCGTTTTGCTTCAGCTGTTCACTGTTTAGTATGTTTACATTATGCTGTATAAAATACAATAATCTCTTTCCTATTAACTTATTGCCAAGTTCCCATACATAAAATAGATTAAAAAAAAATCACACAATGCAGAACTTTAGGTTCTTGAAACAATTCTGCAGAGGCTATAGTGTAGGATCTGCAAAAACCTCTTTCATATTTCTTGTTACGTATACTGCTTAGTAGATCTTTGTTTATGCTGTTAAAATACACGTATTATAAATTATTCAGGACTGTCTTCTGTTGTATATCAGAATAGCTCTAGAAAATGTAAAGTAACTGAATTGCTATTGATTCAATTCAGTACCTTCAGGATTATCAATTAAATGAAAAGCAAAAAGCTAATCTTCCATTACCACAGTGCTATTTTTTTCTCTTTTTGTTTCTTTTTTTAATTAAAAAGTGAATTTTTCATTACATGTTATTGTGCAAAAGAAGGGTGGAAATAAAAACAAGTCAGAATAAGCAAAGCTTTGAGATTTTAAGGAGGTATAATGTATTTTTTAGAGACAATAAGAGGTAGGCAGTAGGGGCTTTGGAACTGAGGACAATACTCTCAGCTCTGAGCTGGACATCATTCTGTAAGCAGGGGATTGGAACAGTAGATACATCTTTTGCCTCTTAAGATTAAAGAGTATTAAGATGTTACATGAACACATTTTTAAGAAGTAGCAAATACTAGGCCTTTAGTGGATAGATTTTCTCCATTTGGATAGGATTGCTGAATTATATTCAGAACAGGAGGAGGAAAACTTACGAATATTTTCATCTGTCTCTCGTTACATTGCCAGATTCATATTCGCTAAAAGAAACAAGTGTGTGAATTTCAAAACTGGACTAGATGACATGAACAGAAAGTCAGCTCCAGGGAATGATATCTCAAAGGGATAATGCCAGCAAGACTCATCAAAAGGAGAGGTAATAGTAGACGTATCTTGCAGAGCACAAGCAACATGCCATATTTTGTCAGATATATGTGATTCCTCAGTGCATTTGTCACTGGGAACTTAAAACACATATCTAACCATGTAAAGACAGAAAATTTTGTCTATAAGGCATTAGATAATAGCCTGGATCAAATTATACAGATTCCACCAAGGGCCTCCAGATCATCTCCATTGATTTAACTAGACACTCTGTGTTGCTCCTCTGCATGAAGGATGTGCTGTCAAGGTCTACTTCTCACACAGTGAAAACTCAATGTCCACTTCAACAGAGCTATCCTAAAGAATAGCAGAGGGAATCAGCCCAATATTTTATACAATAAATGACCCAAAATGGATAACAGATGATAAATATCCTGGATTTCATGGCATTATCTTCACTTAAAGCTTAAATTCCGTATGAAAATGTGTTTTGTCTGAGGCATTATCCTTGCAAGGAAAAATTTTCCACATGTGATCATTAGATCCTATCCAGCTCATATCAGAGATCACAGGCAGTCACTCTTTCCTAGCAGTGACTTTCCAAAGCCCACCTTACAAGATAAGGACGGAAGCACAGAAGAAGGGTAATGTAGGACAGTTTTGCTGTTTTAAAAATATTACCTGTCTCTCCATCATTACTACAGGAGTGAACACGACTAATAAATCATCTGATACAGCAAATGGAATTAAAACAGAGTTAATTGCAGCTACTGAAACTGGAATTTGGCCAGAATATTATGGTTAATTTACCTACCTGTGGTGAAAAGCTGAGGACTTTTAATGATCATAGGATATCTGCGACCATAGTTCACTACTACTACTACCTGCCACACTGAGTCCTTACCACATAACAAAGAGATGCCATCTTCCCAATACCACTTTCTTACTGTGCCACATGATTTCATTATACCCTGAAAGATTAATTCTTGGGGTATTACACAGTTCTTTTATACACAAACCTTCCAGACTCTATAACTAGATGGAACATGAGTTGTATCAAAGAGACATACCAACCTAGAGGATTGTAATTGTCAGGAATAAACCATACACCCCTGTTGGTCTATAGCCACTTCATCCTATGCATCAGACCCAGAAATCTGCTGACATGCTTCCTGCATGAAAAGCAATACTTTTGTCAAATATTACAAGCTAGACTTGTAATCTTCTTTGGACATAGCCTCAGGGGGCCAGATAATCCAAGCTGTTGTGATTCAGAAGGAAGCTCTCAGAAAGAGTTTCAAGGCTTCATGAAGGCTGTTTTTACATAGCTTCCTGCATCTTTGAGATTGTAGAGAAGACTGTCAGGTATGACTTCTGATGGAGAAGGGAGTCTGCTAATAAGACAAAGTCTCATAGAAGGGGACTGAGTAAAAATGAAACCCTTATCCTCACAGAAATACCAACGCTTGCATGTTTCTCTGCTTCCTGTACATTCATATATTCTGTACAAGTGTACCTTCTGTACATTCTTTTTACATTTACATGAGTTACTGTTCATCTGAGTAATTTACAGAGAACTTGAGTGGAGAAGTGCAAGCTAAAGGAGGTACAAAGATGTAGATGGAGACATGGGGATTCAGTTTGTGTGGATCTGACTGGAATGTCTACACTTTTTCAACTAGTTCTTCAGACAAAATGCAGGTTTGTTTACAAGCATAAACTATTCATATTACTACAGAGTCTATGAAAATGGATGTGCAAGCCACTTAAAATATAGAACAGTCAAGTCTCTCAGAGGATCCTTTAGCATCTTTGAGGTTTTAGAAGGATATGATCTGCAGGAAAAATTGCTGGGGGTCTTTAATTAGGCTAAGGTGGTTAACCGACCTTTACATTGATTTGGGGCTCTAGGTGAAGGAAAGAGAAGGATGATAGATAGGATGATCTTTAGAACAAAAAGGAACAATGCATCTTTTTTGATGCATTTGCTAAGCAAATTTTTAAAAAAATCTCTTTATTTTTATTTTAGCAGAAGAAAACCGTCCACATTTATTTTTAAGATCTACATTTTTTCCATTACAATTTCTTTGGATCCAGAGTGTCTCTTGCTGTATTTGTATGGCATTTAATGCAAGGAAAACCTCATTTTAGTTGGAGTCCCAGAGAACTACTGAAATCCAAATAAAAGGCAATAATCTGTCTCAGGAGAAGTACAGTAAAACAGTATAAAAATTTTGGCCAAATAGAGTGTCTTATAAGAAAGAAATGAATAATCCCAGAATTTACTTTGAAGTATGACTTTTGATGTGGTATAAAATATTTATTTACAAAAAGAAAACAATATTTTTTTGCTGCTTAAGTCTGCTTTAAACACTGATTTTAAGTCACTCTAATGTTGACACACTGTAACTGATAATCTTGCCATAGTTATCTGGAAAAAAAAAAGAGACATGGCTACACTTTCTCATGTAAACTACTCCTTTTCCTTCACTTCTCCCAGCTATTTTGGTCTTCCAGTTTCTTCGCCTGTGTTTTAAAGAGAACGTGAATTCCTTTATCGTTCCTGCAGCCATAGTTGCTAAAAATCTAATCGAGCTCTCATCCTTCCCTACCTTAATTTCCATAAGCTTTTTCTTTTTTCTTCCCCCTGCCCACCTCATCCTTCTACATAACTCTGTTGTGTGCAAGTCATGAGACAGAATTTAGATAAACCCATCTTTGAGCACATTGAAGATGCTTGTTAAAAAGCAGTATTTTTCCTCTCTTTAGTTTAAAACGTGAGAAAACCAATTTTTAAAACTTCACATCTTGAAGTTATTTGAAACTCTGAACCCTTTAAGTGATGTGCAAACAGCAGAATGATATCACATTGCCAATCAGTTCCTCAATGCTACAAACTCCATTTTCCACACTGCTTCAAAAGCATGGTATAGTCAACAAGTAAGCCTTTAAAATGCGAATTAAACAAAGTGTACCTTTAGATTGAAACAAGAAAAGACCCATTTTTTTCACACGCCAAGACCAGAAAACTCTATTTCATCACAGTCACTTAGAAAATAGCACTAAGTGACTGGGAGATTTCAGAGGTCATTTTACCAAGACACCCCAGCAGTGAACCCCCTAGCTTTAGTTTTTAAGACTTGTGATTATTTAGTGTAACTAAAATTTGTGTGCTATCCATACAGAATAGATTAGTGTTGCAAGTAGCATGGAACTATTCCCATCCCTTACTTCAGAGAACGTGGAAACCAAAAATCAACACTAACAACAGAATGCCTTTCTTATTATGAAAAAATGTGGGAGGGAAAAACTTTCTTGTTCTCTCTGGAGGACAAAGCAGAAAGGCTAGCCAAAGTCATCTTAAAATGCTCTCACTCTGATAATGTGTTGGGGGAAAAGCAGGCAATTCTTGGTTTCTCCAAGCCACCCCCTACCCCACAAGCCATCGCCATGGCCCCTCGAGAGGAAATGAAATGCATTCATGGTTTCTAAGGCCAGAAAGGATTACCATGTCCACACAAGACAGTACTTCTTTTCCTCACCACAACAACGTGTTCAAATAGGTGACAAAACACTTTCCTCATTACCTGACATGAATATATAAACAAACCTCCTCTTGTTTTAAAGGCATGAATGACTGCAAGTCTGAAACCTTGTCCTGCTTCTTATTTCAAGGTTGACTTTGCATAGCTTCAGCTTCCCACCACTGGGTCTGGTTATTCCTTGTGATTAAGAATGAAATTCCTTCTTCATCCTCATCTACATGATGTCTTCCTATAGTTTGAATACCTATCCCAGGTATTCAAAATTGCCCCTCAGCTGTCTCTCTGCCAACCTGAATATGTTTTCCAGACCAATTTCCCTCTTCTTCCTTGAATTCTTTTCAGTCCTGCCTCACCAACCGAGTGGCTTTCTATGATGGTGTAACAACAAGGGTGGACAAGGGAAAACCTATGGATGTCATCTATCTGGATTTTTGTAAAGCCTTTGACACGGTCCCCCACAACATCCTTCTCTCTAAATTGGAGAGCCACGGATTTGATGGGTGGACTGTTCGGTGGATAAGGAATTGGTTGGATGGTCGCAGCCAAAGGGTAG
>Ga0065711_1036525_pt1 | contig 20899 bp, 12 predicted proteins | sample Hoacrofraction12_FD_59098 | JGI IMG/M metagenome (GOLD analysis project Ga0065711, IMG submission 59098) | Hoatzin crop microbial communities from Cojedes, Venezuela - Epithelial fraction 12 v2 (version 2) | ecosystem: Host-associated > Birds > Digestive system > Esophagus > Crop | place...
AAAAAAAAAAAAGCTTTAAAAATGACAGCACTGCAAAGCATATTCAAGCAACTATTTTGTTTTGTATTGGATGAGGGAACACTTTGCACAAATGTCCAGATTCTGGCCAAAAACTTTAAAATAACCTAACAGCTTTGGCATGCTGTGGTTAAGACGTTACCGTAAGTCTGACTTGGAAGACTAAAATGTTTCTTTTTTAAGATAAAAAACTAAGGAGAAAAAAAAAAGATTTCAACATTATCTGAATTTAGCATTATTCTGGGACTTTTTATTTGAAGTTTTCCAAATAAGTATCTGTCTAAGCCTTCTTTTCACTATGTGTTTTTCTGCAGGCCCTGGCTTTGATTTACAGAAAACCAGCAACATCCTGACAGACTGTATCTTCTCCCTCCACCAAATATTTTCCATCAATTGTTACGGCATGAAAAAGAACTATTAGGAAAATATCATATGGACCACATAAGATTCATTTCCTTCCAGGAATGAGATGCTCAGAGAGGGAAAAAAACAGAAGCAAAGCAAATGCTTGCTTAAGTTGAAAACGGAATGATCAGGGGGAGGTCAGCATTTCCCAGTGTTGTGAGCGGTTATGAACTTGTAGCATTGCCTAGGCTAAGGATCACAAGCTGCTTCACCGGCAACGAGGGGACAAAGGCTGGAACTGGTGCCCAGCCAGTTTCAAACAAGGGGTCTTTTTACCTCATTCAAAATAATCCAACACTGCATTGGCGTTATTCAGTCTAACATACGCTCCACATAAGACACAAACAATGTAACTGGTTGGAACGTTGATCTGAAATATCTGACTCCTTTTCCTCTGACTTCCACACGATGTTTACCCTGATGCAGAGAGTCTACTTGAGTCCAACACAGAATTTACAGGCATATAAGCATGCATGTATCCCATGGTGGGCTTTGTACTTGCACTTAGTTTTACCCTTCTCTTGCAGGCACAATGGAGGAAAATGCACGGACCATCAACAAACCCAGCCCGAATGGACCCGCTCCTCAAAGCAGCTCTGTCCATTCTCCATGGCTCGTTCACCCAGAAGCAAACACACTGCAGTCCGGGAACGGCCAAGAGCTCCTTTTCCACGGACCCAGAGCGAGCACCGGCTGCAGCACTCCCGGGGCTGCTCTGGTGGGGAACCTGGGAGGGGCAGGGGCTGCCCACGGGTCCTGCATGACCGAACTCAGTTCCGTGCGGAGGACGAGGCATGATCTTTCCTGTGTTTTCTCTCCAATTTCTCAGTGAAAACGGGGCTAAAGGCAGTCTGCCAATAAGTAAGCCTTGCTGCTCCATTAAGAAAGAAAAAAAAAAAAAGTCAGGCAGATGTGCAAAAGCGTGTTCATGCTGACCACAGACCTGTGCTACAAGGGAATTTGCTTTCTACTTTGGATCTCGAAAAAAAACAACAACCACCAACACCAGTCCTTAAAATGTGCCACCATACTGATGCCAGCTGTCATTTGTTTTCACCTCTTTAAAGTATCTGAATTACTTAAGAGATTTAGCATAGACAACTCACAGCAGCAGCAATGTTGTCAAACCTGATAGTCTATCACACCAAGAATGATCACAGAGCAGTTCTTTCCTTGGTATTTCTGTATGAATACTGATTGTGTTATACTCTGTGGGGGATTAAAAAAAATTAACACATTGGCCACAGACAATGCAATACAATCCAGAAAGAGAAAATACCAGGTGCTAAACAAATTAGATTAAGTACAGTTTAAGTGCATTTGCTAAATATTTGTTATTTTGTTCATGAAAGTATGTTTTATGTGTTGTATATTAGTTGTATAATACCCGTGCCACACTGTATGCTCTGAAAGAAAAGGATATGGAGTTTATATTAGAGTGTCCACCCAGCAACTGAAAAATAAATGAAAATGATCCTTTCCATAGCTGAATTTTTAAACAGCTGCAATACAGCACAAACCCATTTATTCCCAAGAATCCACAGACGATGCAAAGGCCAGGGGCTTGCTACTCTCTAACTGATTTGAACAAAAGTAATTTTATTACAGGGTAGAAAAGCCTTAGCAAATTCAATTACTGCTGCAGTTATTTCATTTGCTTTGCAGATTATGGTTGAATTACCATTGGAAATGAGAACAAATGCAGTAATGTTGCCACTTATTTACCCAAACGTACTGGGAACCAATTCGGCCCATGGATATTCCCATTCAACTCCAAAAGTCAATGGATTCAGGACAATCACCAACATAAAGTGGGGAAGACTGGGAGGGCAAATAAACACTCATGAAATTGGCTCCAATTCAGTACTATATGCCCTGAAAAAGGCACTCAGGCATGAATATTATGAGGAAAAATTTGGATGGTAACATAAAAGGCCACTGAAATTCCACATAAGGCTATCAAAATCGAAAACATCCCTTAGGATTGTGCTATAGTTTGGAGGCATTAACAATGTGGAAGAGCACTGGGATATCATAAGGGAGCACCAAGTGATTTTGAGGAGTGGAGTAACAGAAATGGGATGAAATTCAACATTACTAAATGCATAAACATGCACTTGGGGACTAATAACAGTCACAAACTACAGCAACAGAAATGGGACGAAACTTCGTATTACTAATTGAAAGATCACACAGTTCAAAGCTATTTTTGCTATGAACTGGAAGATCTTGAGTTGACAACTGAGAAAAAGCCAGCCTGGTATATACATCAGGTGATTTAGGATGCCAGCAGAATGCCCTATACACAAGAGAAGTATGCTATGTCGTATACTGCCAGTCAGGATAGGAAATGTAATTTTCATTATACATCATTAGAATCTCATTTGGAACAAGAGTGTATAGTGCCAGTGACCCACATTTTGAAAAGTTAGTTGAAAACACGAACACGTGCAGAGAAGACACAAGGATAACGAATAGGTGAGAATGGAGATCAGAAGAAGCGGGCTGGTTTAACTGTGCAAGGCCAAGGCTGACAGGGTATGACCTTCTTCTGGAAACGCACCGCAACACTAGAGAGAGCCAGAGACACAAGGCAGGAAAACTCCCACTTGACCTTCAGTGAAATACAGGCCGTGAATACACTCACACAAACTTTCCATAAACTAACGGGGACTGGAAATTAGAGAGGTTGTTAAACACGGGAGAGCAGCGAGGTATTGGAAGAGCTGGAGACAGGGAAACACCTCACTAATGTAAACTGGATCTTACAATGTGACACCTGGCAGCTGGGCATTCAAAGATCCCGTGTGTCCAGGCTGAATTCAATTATGTTTGGAATTGCCGACAAGAAAGTTTCTCTCTCTGTGGAAGAAAACAAATAAACCCAAAGCCACTAACTTTCATGGAGCAATTTACACACATTGTGATCTTACTCTTTGGAGACAGAGATGAAATTGAAACATTTTGACCCATACAGCACACTGAAGTATTGTTGCTAATAGGATTTAATAGAGTGGAGCTTTTCCTCTTCTTCCGAAACTGCAATTCAGCAGGCAATCAACAAGAAGTTCACATCTGCATGCTGGTGTCTGCACACCACTGCACAGACTTGCTGCAAACCACCTCTTAGCATTCATAATCGCTGGACAAATGCAATTTATGCTTGCGGTATCCAACCGCAAAAGGGCAGGACAACTGATGATTTGATTCATGCCAGCAGGCGCTGTCATATTGCAAACAGCCTCCTCAACTGCTGCAAACGCCAAGGTCAACTAACCCAGTTCATGATCACGTCTGGATGAGCTCCACTGTCTCCTCTTCGAACTTTTCAAAGGTAAATATTCCCATATGTAATACTGAGTTACAGTAGTGAAATGTTTTTCTCTGCAGTTCAAAGCAATATGTCAAGACTTGTTTCCCAGAAAAACAGCCTCAAAACAGAACTCACAAACACTGAACATTCTCCACTAACACCACCACCTTGAAGACCTATGCGTTGAAACTGAAATTACATTTTCATAGACAGGTGCTTGCAATTCAGTATTTAAATATAAAAGCACTAGTTGGTGTTTCCTAGAGGTACAAATACTTTGTGTTTACCTTCTTAAAGTCAGGCCATTTTGTATGTCTGCTTTATCAGATTGATAACTTTTGGTCCCAGTTGCTGTAATCCCACATTACTGACAGCTTCTACAGCTCTGTGCCAATGAAACTGAGAAGGGTTTCACGTGGAAAACCAGAGAGGCCCAGAGTGAGTAACATCAGCTCACTTCTTGATATCAAAAGCTTTTCAAGATGAGACTGAATGGGCTACCCCACTGAAAATTCAGCCTGATTTTGTACCAGCAAAGGGATCCCAAACCAGGTTTTCAGCTGTCTTGCAGATAGTTCAATGAGATAGATACACACCTGCTGGTGGCCAAGCCTTGATATAGCCAGTGCAATGGACAACAGCATACTGTGCTTCGCCTTCTTTTACTGGGCCAAGGCCATTCCTATATGAAAGGAAACACAAAAATATCATGTTGACTGACACGCAGAATAGCTTTATGTTTTCACACTGCTACTACTGATTTACTGATTGTTGTAAGCTAGAAACAACCATCAACCCAGAGTTCTGTACAAGGTCAGCTCCATTACAAAGCTCTTCAAATCTTACTTGTTTTCCATAGTACTTCTTGAAGAAAGACGCTGAAGCTTATTTCAGAGCTGGTTAAGACAAAGAAGTTGAGTGACTTCCACAAGTCTTGCAAAAAGATCCAGTAACTCTGCCACAGCTGAATTTAGTGGAGAGTTCTCCTCTCCTGAGACCGAGTGCTATTTTACACTGTGTGCTAATGGAGATGTTTGTCCAGGTAGTACTCCCTGCTTGAGCATTAGCCCAGTGGAAAATGAGAGCACTTAGGGCAACTAACTGTTGCGGTAAATTAAGTAATAATACCTGTATCTTTTTCTCATGGTAGTTATTCTGTTCAGAGGCAAATGATCCAGAGGAGCATTTCCACACCTAGAAGTAAATTAACATGTGAAAGGGCTCAAAAAGTAATACAAATACCTAAGATGAACATGCATTTTAAGATCTTTATTAGTATATATAAGTAGACAATAACGGATCTTTATTTCTGACAAAGTCACAAGTTCATGATTTCTTAGATCTTGTTGCTTCCACAGGCTGAGCTTTTTGGGTGTTCTGCAACTATTTTATTTTATAAAGAAAAACAGAAGAGACTACGAAAAGATTCCCTCTCACCCCCCCAAACCTAAAGACTATTTGAAATAGATATTCCATGAATCACTAAAGAATAGATACCCTTCAAAATACTATAAAACAAGGGTGGAAACTGGAGAAGAATTTAGGTCAGGCCCCCATATATCCACACAAAACAACCTCAGTGTTCCAGTATCTTCCCTGGACGGAGCATTTTGACTGCCACATACCAGCCACAATGTTAGTAGATACTAATGTTTGCAAGAACAGACTATTTACACTGTCAAGTAACTTTGGTTTAACACTTGTTCTTGTATATTTTGTATGTATATATTTCTAACTATGCCTAATTGTATAACTTGAAGCTAAGTAAATAGTTTGAAGGGTAAAACCAGTTCGTTTTCAATGGGAAAAAGAACAATAACAATGAAGAAAATAATCACAAGGAAACTTCACACTATTTGAGGCTCGTTTATCCCACAAGGCTTTTTTTAATTCTTTTTCTTCTTTTTTTTTTCGTTTTAATACCAGTCACTTCCAAGGAGAAGGAATGAATAATTCAAATAAGATTTAGAATTACAAAAACAATGGGGCTACTGGCATGTACATAATTACTCTCATGCACTGGAGTTTACAAAATCAGGGTGCTAGGAAATAACTGCAATCTGGCGTGTTGTTTTAAAGCTGGGGAACAACTGTAAACAGGGCATTAGGCCTGGTTTTCTTCGTACAAAGAAGCTCTCCTCACGAGACCACTATGTGCAGCTTGGAAGAGAGCGCAATGTTCCAAGCGTCCCTCTGCCAGGTTGTATTTCTTTCTCCCGGGTTAAGTGGGGAAAAGGAACTATGGCTTTGAAGTCTAATCTTGCAGGTATGAAGTATATAAACGCCTTACAAAGGCACCCAAGAGCCATACATTCAGCTTCCTCACGTGACTGGAAGAAAATCCACCACATAACCAAAGTACAGACATCTGTTCTAATGTGTCAAATATTTTGCTTTGCATGCTGCATTTCATAATAAATTTTGCACCATCTGTTTTCAACACGCATATTGGATATAGGCTGTAGATGTAATTATGTACTTTCCCCCCCAACCACACAGGGAGAAATCCATTGCAATAGCAACAGGCATTTTATCCTGCTACCACTACAACAACCAAAGTGCCCACAGGCCCCAGTCAGAAGCACTGGGCAGGCAGATATCTTTCAAGAAGCCCAAGCAACGCAGGAGAAATTGGAAAATTGCAAAATAAAAACCCTTTAACAATTACTCATTTATCTAGCATCAACTAGCTGACATCTGGTTAATTCATACCAGGCTTAGGTTAATTCCTACATAGCTGGCAAGTTTGCAACTGAATTCCTGTTTGTCTTCAGGATTCTTTTAATATTACTGGTTTGCTGAAAAAATACACAGAGTTGGGCTTTCATTACACTTGCGAAAGCTTTGTTCCCAAAGTATTGATTCGAATAATTTGACTAGAAGAGACAATGGCTTGCATTCCAGGGGTGAAGCTGTCATGAAGTTCTCTGGGGAAAGCATCCCACATCCCACACTGATTAAAATAACTGCAACACACAAAAGAGGTGCTGGTTTGTAATTAATCATAAAGGAAAACAGTTTTCAGTTTTACTCCAGTTACACAAGCAAGCACTCTGGAAATGTTTAATGGGAGTGTGTCATTACAGGTTCATTTTTTAAGCAAGGTCAAATTAGTGCAACAAAATATCTGAAGTCTAATCTGAGAGCGGCCTGGAACCACCACAGGAATACAAGGTAAATGTGTACCTCATCCTGCAAATGAAAGAGCGCCTTGATCCCATGCACATTCTCATTGAGGACTGCTGACCCTCTTTCTTTACTGTTCCAGTCTTCAAGTCCAGAATTCGTCCTAAAAAAGCCAGGGAGAGCAACTGATGTTCAGTACATAAATTTAATTCCATTTACTACAAACTAAGATGACAGTAAGTTCATGAGCCATTAGCCCAGTTAGGGGAAAAAATACCAACAAAAAAATCTTGATCTTGGACTCCCCATGGGTTGTGCTGGCTTAACTAATGATTTCAGCGACACTGATTCTGAGTCACAACAGTGATGGCCCTTTTCTCGGTTGGCCCAAGACCAGCTGTCCAGGCAGGGTCAAATGTCCGGAAGCAGAGATGACAATGACAGCAAGCACAGCCCTTTGACTTGATCTGCTCACTCCACTCTTCACCAGAACGGTTCATAAAGCAACAGGCACCTTTTCCCTGATAGCGGCTCCTCCTTCCCTGTGCTCTTGTCTCTACCCAGAAGACTCTCAGTGTAACACCACCTCACGTACTCAGGGCTGCAGGGACAGTGAGGAACACACAGGACCAAGCTGTTCTCCTTGGTGATGAGACACAGGATATGTCACAGCAGCACGTGTGGTGGGGCCCTTTCAGAGTTGATAGAAACCTGACACGTCAGCATATTTTTAGAGTTAATTTGCAGCCGGATCAGTGAGATGATCTGACTCATCACACAGCAACATGAGTCTATGCAAGGTCCATGGCTACAGCCTGCTGATCGGTATAAACTGGCTACAAACCTCAGAGTCTCAGCCCACAGACACAGCACTGAAAAGCGCTGACAGCCACCAAGTCATCTCAAGAGAGGGCAGGACAACGGGAGCGCTGAGCTGACGCTGCTACAGTAACCTGGGGGAGGCCTTTATTAAAAAACTAAGGTAGCAAGGCGGTAACCGATTCATCTTTCCATTATCCTGAGACGAAACAGAAGGCAGTGATTACTACAGCTAGGTTCAGATCAGTGATGGCAGAGTGCAGGGTATCACCTAGAATCCTATTGTTTATCACCAAAGAACTAACAGGATGGACTTATGCATCTACAGCTCAATTGCTACAGATGACTGACTGTAAAAATCTTGCACATTCATAACACAGACTGGAAATGAATCACTGGCCCAGATCCACCATGCTTCAGGGCTGGATACAGCTGCAGAAGTGACAGTGGGCAAGAGAAACGCAGTGGCACAGCTGCTAGACAACTAAATGACAGCCACCAGTGCTGGTGACACACGGCCATGAGCAAACCCACATGTTTAAGGTAGGTACAGCCTCTTTCAATAACTGAAAACATACAAGCCTAAGCCTTCACCGTGATATAACTAGCCAAGTTTACAGCAGTATGAGATACCATACTCTGACTGTGCTAAGCTGAAGAAATCACGCAGAATACATTCAAAGTCTCCCTCATCAGATTTCCTCAAAAGTCTCTGTCCAAAAATTAAGTTCTGAAATAATCCTACTGCCAAACATTCATTTCAGAATTACGTTAAGTGAAAATACTTACCTCCATCCATGAATGGGAATAAAACCACTACGAAACAGTTTAAAGATAATTATTTTAGATAAGGAACTAGGCAGTAGTGGTTTATTCTTAAGGTATACTAAAGACAACTACTTCTGGAGGAAAGCCATCCTTGTCGACAGAAGGTCAGACTGCCATTCGGTGTACCTCCAAGGTATATCTCAGACAGTTAAAAAGTTAGCAAGCCTGGGAGCAACTGGGCTACATATTGATACAGATATATGACCCAGGTGAGAGCTGGGAAAACTCCTACCATCATACCAGCTCAGTTACACTGACCCTACGACGTAGGACAGATCTGAGGTTCAAACACACTTCCCTCCCTTGCATCAGAGAGTCTGTCTCCCTGTCTCGTTTTCTACATCCAAAGCCACAGTCTATTTCCCCATTCCCTCACCTAATCAAACAATTTAGAGAAATAAAATATCATTAGGCAGAAGGCAAACTGACTCACAGATGAAGGCAACACACGATGAAGCAAATAAAGACAGAGTATATGTGCCGGACCCAATGGCTGCCCATATGAGCACACAAGCGAAATCAAACCATTAAAGGAATTTTTCTCTTTCGACACAACAACTTTGTCATACACACAAACAAAAAAAGAGTTTCTGTGCACTTTTTTTCCCATTCAATACAAATTCTTGAAGTGATACTAATAATCAAAAAGCAGTGACAGTAAACGTAACTCAAACAGCTAATAGAAATGTCTCCGTTTTTACCATCCAAGAGCACCTATAATACGAAGTATACTTTAGAATTATGCAGCCACTAGGCCTAAAATTGCTGACACATGTTCCTTCGGAATCCCTGACAACAAAAGTACTAGTTTTTAAATTTAGCTTTTTGTTTGGCAACGCCTTAGAAATATGTAGCAGATAACAGTAGTCTAAACATTGCCCTGATTTACGAAACCACTGCAGGGGGTATGTGGGGGGTGTGAGTCAGAGACACGTTTGGTACATAGATATTACGACAAAGCTCTCTCAGCAGCTTGTTTCAATAACCTGTCATGTGTGTGTTAACCTTGTAGGGCTATACAGCGCAGATTTTTATGTCTGATATATTATAGAAGCTTATGATCAAATTACATTAAAAAGAGGAAGAATTATAGTTGACTAGACTAAGGACAAAGCTTCCAATTTAGCTCAAGCAAGCCTGCCAGTGAACTCCCTGGGATAAGAGGGATCTCCGAAGCCACAGCATAACAGAGCCTGGATGTCTCTTGGAGCTTTCAAGTTCATGGTACTGGTGTCGTCAGGTGTGTGGAGCATATCTGGGAGAGCAAACTGGGAAACAACCCGCTGTGAGATCTCTATGCAGTACATGCAGCACAGGTAAATGCTGGCTTTGGAAGAGGAACAGCGTAACACTGCCGAGTGCCTGCACCCTGTGTCTGCCTGGAATATCGCATACACACCATTAACAGCCTTCCCTGTTTGGAGAGCTCTCCTGCTTAATAATGGCAATCTGGGTACAGGGTTACCCCTTTTCATTTTTGTGCTAACTGCTCAAAAAAAAAAAATCTTCATTTCTAGGCCTAGACTTACAGCATTTAGCTTTTACCACATAATTCTAAAGAAGTGCAGAGAGATGGAAAACGGTGAAGTCAGGACAAGCTGGAGTTGTACCACAGTATTTGTCATGATTTATTCCTATGACCATCTGCACCTGTGACAGTACCATGACACCTGGTCTCAAGACAAAACCCACAGGCTCCTCGCCACTCCACACCTGACTGAGAAGGGGATGGACCCACACCACTCCACTTCTGCCAGCACGGAACTGCACAGTCATCTTCTACCTGATTTAATATCATCTACAGCTTGCTGCAGCTGCTCACATGATGGATCTTGGCAGGTCCCACACTGCAGTCAAGCAAACTGGCGTAAACCACACATCAGTTTCATACAGACAGCTCAGCTGAAGGAGGCAGCATGCTCTGATGACAGCTGTCACAGAACCATGAAATATTCATATCTCCGAGTGTCCCTGCATCTCTTGCACCGGTGCTGCTACCTTGGGGGTAAATGCTTATTCAGGTTTCTCCAAAGGAAACACAAAGTACATTTGATGTAAAAGTTAGAGAATATATTCTTATTAATAGGAAGTATTTTAGGATGCTCTGACAAGTTCTGCTATCTGAATAGCGCACATGTGCATTTTTTTTACTCCTTCTTCTAGTTTCTCCAGAACAACACTTTTAACAACCCAGTGCCACCACCAGCTGGATGCCTTACGAGCTTCCCTGTAAATTGGTAATTGCATGTAGTTCATTTTCATATTAAACTTTTCCCCTCCCCAGCTCCAGACACAACCCTCAGATGCAGCAAGTGCAGGACGCGTGTCTCCATCACAGCACTACTGTGACTGACGCTGCTGTCTTATTACCATTCACAGCAGCTGCACAACTCAGAGGAAACCAGAGTTTACTCTGCTGCAAAAGAGAAAGCAAATAAATGAACACAATGCTTATTAAAACTAGCACATCTCTCCAGTTGGTCTGGGTATATATAACTGACAGCGTGTTGAAATCTACCCACTTCAGTCCCCACTCAGAAGGCCAGTATTGCTTAAACCTGTAACAAACCAGTCACCCTCCGAGCAGGCATCCACCATGCCACCCAGGAACCCAACGTCAGCTGTCGTTACAGGAAAGGGCTGTCAGAGGGGACCACAGAGGTGAGGACAATGCACAAGAGATTCATCATTTGGGCAAAACTAGAGAAGCCGTATAAAGCTCTTCCCACTAAAGAGATCAGTTAGTAACCAGTTCAGGTACTGAGGATACATGCCAGAAACATTCCTTTTGTGCTACGCTGCAGTGTGTTTTCAAAGATGCTCTAAAAATGTTCTCATAATGATCAAGGGGACAAATGTTCATATTGGCACTGATACGCTCCTTGTGTGTGCAAATAATGAACAGATTATGCATGAACCTTCCCTTTTTGGATCTCCAGTTGCTACTCTGAATGTTCAAATATCTTTTCTGTGCTTGCAATGTTTGAGATGAACCTAAGCCAAGGACTGGCCTGGGCTGGTTGAAGTTCATAGGGTTTCAGATCTGGGAGTTTGGCTCAAATCCATCTTTACACAATAGCACCAGCCTGTTAGAAAATTTGTTCCTCCACGTTTAAGTACTGCATGCTAAGGTTTATAGCCTGGTAATTAAACACAGTCTGTTATTTGTTACTTTTTTTCAGCTCTTTTCTAGGGTTGTTTTGGTGGATTCAACACTCCGTAAGCTTCAATACCTAATTCTACCACAAATGCCTTCTCTGCTGGATTTCCAGCTTCTAAGAATCCTATGGTCTGTAACTAGAAAGAAGGGTTGTTACATGAAGGCAGTCTTCAGCAAAAATTTCAGTGCAAGGTGAAATGGCTGTCTCTAAAAACAATCATATGGTATTCACATCCAGTTCACAGCATGGAAATACCCCTCTCTTGCAACAAAAGACTACTACCTGTTTACAAAGATCAGAAGAAATTTGTTCTGGCCTCAGGCACACAAAAATACTGTTGGCAAAGTACATGATACAATTTTCCATTGCCCTCTAACTCATCAGTAGGTGGATTGCTGTCTGGCACAGAATCTTGGACCTGATCAGGAAACAGTCTGAATTAATATATGGAGTCTCACGTTGTCCTCAATACCTTCAGCAACCCAGCAAGCTTCACGCTGTAGTTGATAGTGTCTTGTCTTATAAAAAAGAAGTTAGATATTTCATAATTATTCTCAGCCACTGGATTGTCTATATACTTCTTTCCAGGCACAATAAAGTAAAGGATAAACTAAGTTTGGTTTGGACAAGCTAACAAAAGATGACTTTGTGCTCATCAAAAATACCCCACAGGCTACTCAGGGAAGACAAACAGGACACCGGAATACTGCACCCAAATATCCTTATGAAAACTAAAAACATCTTTATCTTACTATAAAAATGGAAAAAGCAAGACAGGGATGCAGGAAAACAAGAGAAAATAACTAAAAACAGAAGCAAAGTGATGGTCAAGGTACTGACGCTTCTGGACACAGCTCCAAATATAAGCTGACCCTCCAACTGCACGGGCAGAGAACAGAGGACTTCTATCGTGACCCTATCAGTACATTACGTCTTCAGAAGTAGTGGCAGAGACCAGCTTAAAGATACATGTTCTGAAGTAAAACTACAAGCTGCCAGCCCATCACACAGAAGGCCAACACTGCGAACAATGTATCATTTAGGGGGAGGCAGCACAGAAAACTCTCCATCACTCACGAGTGTAGCATCAAAAAGCCAACTCCGTTCCTCCAACTCCAACTCCGTGCGATATGCATGAAGACAGCATCGGTGGTTGGACACCAACTCCACAACCGTTTGTACAGATACAAGACACCAGTCACGGCTTGGGATAAACAACTAAATTCCAGAAAATGAAGTGACACTTTTTTTTTTTAAATTTTTCTTTTATCAGTTTACACATATGCACTGACCACATTTAGCTTTACAGCAACTGAGGTATTCAGCTGGCAGAGTTCCTCTTCAAAAAAATGGATGCATAATGAATACATAAACAAAATCTCTTCAGTAAGATTAAATAGCCTAAATATGATAAATTTACATTAAATTACTCTTGATAAGCTCATGCCAGAGCAAAGCAATTATTCTGCATTAATTCAACAACTGAAAGAAAATAAAAACCTTTAAAAATTTATAGCCTTAGAATTGTAAGGGATACAATTTTATCTCATGTTTACTGCAGCTCAGCAAGTGCTTTAAGCTCTATTAAGTTTAATAAATACAGAGCCGCCCTGTGGATCCCAATATAAAAAAAATTACAGATGATCTAAGAAGGCATTAAGAATCAAAACTGAAATGCAAGTACAGTATTTGAAGGCTCTCCTTCCAGGAACTCACATTTACATAAACCAGACACAGCTTGCAATAAAAATCACGGTCACACATGGGATTTATTATTTACATAAAGGTGATGTTCATAAAAGCACAGACATATCTACCACAGACACACATGTATTAGACTACACAGCCCCTGTCCTGAAAGCCCAAGTCCCTGCCCTGCAAATGACTAGATATCTACTGTAGAGCTGGTGAGACCGAGAGCAACTGCCACAGCACAGAAATAGGCTGCTGGCCATCCAAGTCTCCTCCAACAACAGAGCATCCCTTCAGCACAACACCAAAGACAGGAGCTTTGTGGAGTGCATGCACCAAACAACGCAATCCTCATAAAACCATACCCACAAAATATGCATCTCTCTGGCCCCTCATGGAGAGGAAAACGAACATATGAGAAGTAAGAATAGCTTGGACACTCAAAACAGAGGTGGACTTAAGACCATCCTAACCTCAAGTTACAAACCAAAGGCAGAACCACGTCACTGGCACCAGTTACACTGCGTACCCAAAACCAGCCCCGATTTTACAGCATGCCTCTCGCTCACATCAGAGGTTACAGTGCAGCTCTCACAGGCAACGCCTGCTACCCTGTTTATTTTAACTCCACTACTTCACATTCACCGAGTAATTAACGGTCTTTTAAATCTACAAGAAGCATTTAAAACACACCTAGAGGGCACAGAGAATGCACAGCTCTAGAAAGCAAGAGCCTGATGAGGTTGCTTTTACAAAACAAATTTGCTAACTCATGATGCTTACTTCACTCATTCAGCAAGAAGCCCCGTTCATTCACAAACCACTCCGGCACGCAGGCACCGGCACGTCCCCTGCGCCAGCCACAGCACTGCCATGGGGGCTGCTGCCAGGGCTCGGGAGGATGCTGAGCAGATGGGCTCCAAAAAGCAGCAGGCTTTTCTTTTTGGTACCTTGGATTCATGCAAAGTATCATAACTGTATTTTTAATTCACTTGTGGGAAGAGTCTGTTCCACAGACTGTCTGCTCTGCAGGTTGTGTTCTGCCTGGAAGGTGTCTGGTAGCACAGGTCATCCCTTACTGGTACCACAGCCTTTATGGGCCATAATGACAACTTCAATCCATGGCTTACGGGAAGCTCAGGACATGGCAGGTGGAATGTGCTCCTGATCGCATGGGGATGGTTGATGCAATCTAAATCTTTCCTGATATTAAAATCATGATCCTATCAACTCTTTCAAGGAGCGGGTCAGTAGGACTTTGAGGGAGATGGCACCGCAGCTGGGAACAAGGTCTCCCCACGCACGCTTCCCAGCTGTTCTGACCCTACACGGAGAAGATGGGACCTCTCCGTAGGTGACTGTGCCCTACCAGCAAAGCTGTACAGCACACCGACGTCTGTACCTCTGTCCTCTGCTGTACAGGAGCTCGTGCCCTGGCCCAGTGTCTCCAGAAGAACAAAGCCACGGGGATGGTGATACACCAGTATCACTTGAGAACACAGTACAACTAAAATTCGTCAGCCTTACAACACCTGGAACAAAATCTGGGACCACACAGGACTTCCCAGCTGTCGTTGTACTGCACACACATCATCCAAGCAGCTCGCGGGATGGCAGGGATAAAACGCAGTCACTCTTGCTCCAGAGCTGGCAGTGCCTCCCACCCAAATGTCAGGAGACTGCTTCAGCTCTCACAGGCTGGGGCTTCACTGCTCTCGCGTGCTTGTTTCACTGCGCAGCAGGGAGCAGCACCGCATACCCACCCCACTCCACATACATTACAAAGCATCGCTACACACTGATCAACAACTATACTGGTAAACAAAATACATAACTGGCTCCAAGTACGTACTTGTTGTGGGCAGACATTAAAGCAATTTTCAGAGGAGATCCACAGCTTTACTCCTGTTCTAAAGATGAGGACACTGAAGCCAAAAGGAACGATTTCTCTTGCCTGCGGTCAGCCAGCAGCGGAGGTGCAGCTAGGAACAGGGTCCAAGATCGTACAACAACATGAGTTCTCAAGAAGACACTGCAGCTGCAGATGAAAATTCTCAATAACATGATCCACTGTGATTCTCACAAAGTCCATAAAAATACCATGACAACTATCAAGGCATAATCAGCTTAAATGAGCAGTAAACATGATTATGCTTCCAAGAGGCTATAGGCTGAGCAGCTGTTTCTTCTTTATATCCTGTGATAACCTCTGGATATACAGAAGTAGAACTTGAAATGAACTAGCCCAAACAAGGAAAAGAAATTTCACTTGAATTAAATACACCACTTTCACAATGCCACTTAGAACCAGGACATGCTCTCTATTGCTCATTTTTCCCTCTGCACTCATGAAAAAAATCCTGAACTACCCATCCTGTAACAAGGGATAATATTCCACTTACAAATATAAACCATCAAAGCTCATTCTCCTCACTGGCCTAGCTTCTCAGGGGGACTATTTGAACCTCACTAAATATGTTAAGGTTTACATCATCTAATTGCAAAAGGCGTTGTATAAGCATTAGAGTCAAGTTATGACATTCTTACAATAGAATGAAGAGTTGATCCAATCAAAAGCAAAGTTAAAAAATAAAAAAAGAAGTAATGCAATTGAAATGCAGCTATTTTTAAATATCTGTCTGTCCCCTACTTACCAACTGGAGACATTGACCCGCAAAGGGGGAATTGAAAAGCTTTCTCACCCCCTTCTTGTTTTTCAATAAGAAACCCCTTGCGTTACACAGCTGTTTGCTTAATACAACTTGTTTTTACAAAAGCTCATGAGGCCAAAAGGTCTCTGCTGCGCCTGCCTTCATGTTTGACTAACCAGTCTGCATCATGTAATTCTCCACAGCGTTGGGCAAATATGCATCATTTTAATTAAATTAAAAAGAAAACTATGTGGGCTTTTGAGCCTTGCTATTGAGTTAGTTTTAAGGGACTATCTGAAGGGATAGTGTTACACATCACATGCAAGTTTCTCCGCTGATGAACCTGGAAAAACTGGACAAAAAACACCCAAGCAAATAATTTAAAGCACATGTTGAAAGTTAAGTTGTAACATAAAAAAACCAAAAACATTTTAAGCACTAAATGTGTTCTGAACTCTCAACAATGGTTACCTTATGTAGGGGAAATATTCAGCGTGCTAAATAAAACAGTTTGTAGAATGCCATACAGACGTGTAAGATCTGCCTAGACATAAATACAACAGCATCTTTCTCCATTTCCAGTTTTCTGTCTGTAAATTGGGATGATGATCCTTTCCTTTTTTATCCCTGCATTGTCCATTTAAACTTTCGCAACAGAAGCTTTATCTCGCTATAGATCTGTGTAAGTCCTGACACAGCCGCATTCTGATCTCCGCAGGCACTTTCAGGCTCAGTCACAAAACAAGTAAGCATCACCAAGTTCATGGTTCCATGGGCTGGGCAGTTGGGGTAGCACTTCAGTTACAATTATCAGATGTATTTGAAGGAAAGCCTGAGCTGGAGAAAAATACCGTACTAAGGCCTGCTAGTGATCCAAGACACAAAATGTTCCTCAAAAGAGAGCAAACTTTCTTCAACTACAAGAAGGACGGAAAACCCCAGAAACAGTTACTCCAAAGCACCATCAGCAGAAACTCCCATGATAGGACAGCTATCCAAAATAACCCTATAAAATGTAATTTATTCTTTTACCATTCACATCTGGATAATAAATCAATACATAAAGGTTGCAAGTAGCTTTTCAATTAACCTATTTATTTCACTTGAATGCTCAGCAGGAAGCTTTACTAAAAAACACTCCTGCCAAAAAAGCTTCAGCTCCTGGCATTCTGTATTACTTGTACTTGATTATCAAATTCAAATAACTGGGATATATGCTTTATTAGTAAATAGTAGTATCATCTGGTTCTGAAATTTGGCTGTGGTCTGTTCCATATAAGCTGGTGACACACCATTGGAAGAAACAAATAATGACTGGAAGATGATTTTGTGAGATATTTTGCTGGAGACAGAATTAAATTAAAACATAAGATGAGAGAGAAAAAGAGGGAGGAGAATAAAAGGCCCAAGGATGCCTTCTGCTTGTTTTTACAGGCTACTCGCTTAGTTCAATAAAAGTAAGGTGTGTGGGGCAAAATATCATTATCGATTTTAACTCACTTTTTGAAGACTCAAGACACTTACAAATACATGCAAAAGTCTTCATACCACCAAAACAGAAAGAAGAATGTCCAATAAGTTGAGATCTAAGGCACTACAATAAAACAGATCAAACCACAGAAAACTGACAGTGGGCCATGTTTACGACTCTGGTTACGCGCTGCTGTACAGGAGGCACTTCCCTCCACACAGCTCTGTGCAGGATACCAGCGGGGAGCAAGGGGGTACCATGGTCCCAGCAAGCTGGTGGGAGGCCAGGGAAGGGACGAAGACTGTGGAAGTCCTGCCTCTGCTGTCCCAGTATTATGAAATATGAGAGCTTCTGCTAAGGAGAGAGGGATGACAGCAGCATGGGAGAAGTCACTTCTTTCCCCTTTTGAAGCAAGCAGACACTTGGAGTGGACTGCTGTCACTCCAAGGCACCACCCCTCCCTCTGCTACAGTTCATTATATAGTAATAAAATATTTTAGTGCATTAATTATCTTCATTTAGATGATACAACATTCAAATTAGGCTAAAGGAAAAGCTAGTTCTCCACAGGGCTAATACTGCACCCTCCCAGCATCTGTGGAGTTCCCATCAAAGCAGTGAAACATCTGAGATTTACAAAGGGTTGTAAGCAGGGCCAGTGCCAAAAGGTTCTGAGAGGCATGCTCGGTCGCTTTATTGGCAATGTGTTAACCACAGACGCTAGTTAGGTATTTGTGAAACACCAGTATTTTTTAAAAGGGTGGAAAAAAATCACTAATTACATACGTTTCATCACGTTTAACAAAACAGAGCAGGTTGAATAAATATTGAAGATTAAAAAAACCCCACCACCCTTGAAACCCAGCAACTGAAAAGATCCAGTCAAACATCTGTGACAACAGACCTAAGTACGCAGCAGTTTCCAAGTGAGAAACTGAAGAGAAATAACAACCACAAAACCCACTTGCACATGCATGCCCAAACACCTGAAAAGCCACCCTAAAAGCATTCCCTAATGCTAATCAGGTGTAATAAGTCTGTCTCAGACTATGAGGCTAAAGCTGCTTCCTGATTTTGGTAAAAACATGCACTGACCTCTTTAAACCATCATTATAATTACCAAAGCAATTTAAAAACATGCAACTTATTATCACTAGTTTTCCTTCCAGTACTATCCACACAAATGGAGTGTCTCAGCAGCAGGGAGACCACTGGATCACTGCGTTTATGTAGGATTTGCTTTATGAACTGTTTTATACATAGTTGGCTTCTCCCAATATTTGGGATTTTTCCCCCCCAGAAACAGCCCAAGAGACCAAAGCAAAACAAAGTTCTCTTGGAATAAGTTAAAGAGATTGAATATACCATATCTTTAAAATATGATCCTTTGAAAGTACCTATTTTTTGAGAGCAGACTGGGTTTTTCTTATTTCTATGGCATTATCTAGTGTGTCAAAGGGTAGGACTGGCTCTTTCAGGCCTTAACGTTGTCCTTCACACATAAACAACACAAACAGCCAAATTCCACCCTCCACGTTACCCCTGTAAGACCATGGGACCACAGTCTCTGGTCACACAGCCACAACTGAGTGAAGGATTTGCTTCATTCACTTCAACAGAAAAACAGGGCAACCCATTTGCAAAGGAAACATTAAGCCCCATATGTGTGATTTAAAACTTTCCTCATCTGCCTTTTGGAGCCCAGCACATTCACAAACTTGGATGGCCCTCACTCTCCCGCTAAGCTTTTTTATTTTTTCACACCGAGTTGGCAAACTCTGCTCGATCAAACCAAACGGTGACAGCAGAGAAGCTGAAGACACAGAGGCTTTGGGCATCACTTCCAAGCACACGCTAGCGGGACAGCCAAGACGCAGGTGCCCTGCAGGCACAGCTTCCCTGGTCCCTCCTCCCAAGAACCTACTGCACTCCTTCATTTGCTTGCAAACAGAATGGGAATGGGGGAAGCAGAACATTCATTTCCTCCATCCTACACGTAAAAATGCCACCAGCTGAGCAGACTAAGCTGAAAACCCACAAATTCCTATGCTTGGCACTGCCCAAGTTCAAAGGCCATCTCTGGCTAGCACTGTGACCTCCTGCTATGAGAACAAACAGTCCACAAAAAATGTAGGCAGATTTTTTCTTTGGAATGATGGCAGGGCAATGGGCTGGTGTGTATGGAAAGTCTTGCATCTGAAACATCCTCTTTGCTCTCCGCAATGCCGGTGGGACCACATAACTTTGCTGAAAAACAGGTATCACATGGTGATTTGGTAGTTGTCAGCAGTGAGCCAAATCTCTTCCCAGATTTCACACTTGAAATAAGAAAAGATGTCTTGCCAAAATTGGCTTTTTCTGCAGTAAACCCAGACTGAAACCTAAAACATTTTGTTCACATGATCCACTCATATATTGTATACAAGGCAGTATGTTTCAAGACTTGTCCCCTCTTTTTCAGGACAACCTCAGTGCTAAAGCTTCTATTTTCAAAATCCTCTCTGTTCCTTTGCATTGCAGGTGCAACAATCCTGGCACAGCTGTCTCCAGCCTCCACCCTTCTAAGGAATAAATTGGGGAGTGTGGGTATGTGTGTGGGGGCGGGTGAAAAATCCCATAAAATATTAAGAGTCAAGTTTCAGACAGTCCTGCAGAGACCTAAAAGATTTCAGGACATCTCCTATAATGTATATGGAAACCTTCTCTCCTCCGCATCCTGCCTGCTTCGCTGTGTGTTGTTTACCAGATGCCTGCACGTCTTCACCCTACAGGTTGCTACATTCCATGGTCATTCAGTGAAAACAACTGATGATGAACCACTGTTTTATCCTGTGATAAAAAGCACAAGTAGCTATTAACTCCCTGTATAAACAAAAAATTCTAGAACTCATTTGCCACCTGCCCAGAGCCCAATGGTCTTACTAGGTCAGTCATCCTGTGCTAAGATGCGAAGATCTAAAATACTGAGATCTGTTTTTAATTCTCTGTACTCTGACTTCTAAACTGCTGGGCTGGGCACGTTTCAGAGACAGATGGTTCTTTAGGGTTGATATACTTAAAAGAGTTCACAGACAGAAGTAAAAAAGAAATCAAGTCAGCTGAAACAGCCCTTTACACGCAAAGTACCTTCCTGACGCATAAACCTCCGATAAATGTGCTCTTCAGAACCAAAGGCTAGAGAAAAAAGTCCCAAAGGAGCTTTACTACAGCTCCTTGTTTTTTCAACTGTCTCAGCAAGGACACACTTCTCTCGACAAAGAGCTCTGGGTAGAAAAGTATCCATCTTTGGCAAGTATCTTAATTTCTATAAAAGACACAGGGAAGACAGAGCAGCTGATAATACATTTTTGGTATAAAATTTTTGGCACCAATACCTAAAACAGACTTTTTTTTACCCCCCCCCCCCCCCTTTTTT
>Ga0065711_1036526_pt1 | contig 20899 bp, 8 predicted proteins | sample Hoacrofraction12_FD_59098 | JGI IMG/M metagenome (GOLD analysis project Ga0065711, IMG submission 59098) | Hoatzin crop microbial communities from Cojedes, Venezuela - Epithelial fraction 12 v2 (version 2) | ecosystem: Host-associated > Birds > Digestive system > Esophagus > Crop | place...
AAAAAAAAAAAAAAAAAAAAAAAAAAGTGGTGGACTAGTTACTTTTGGAAGAATTGAAAACATCCAAAACAGTCAATGCAAAAGAACTGTGAGAAGTAAGAGTCACATGGGTGAAAAATGGGGAAAAAGCAGTAGGGCTACATCTTTGATGAAATATGGTATATACTGTGTGCAGTTTTGGGCTCCTCAATTAAAGGGATATAAAAAAATATTAGAATGTGTCCAAAGAAGGGCAACAAAAATCATGAAAGGACTACAGGGCATGACTTATGAGAAGTGACTGAGAATACTAGGTTTGTCCAGCTTAGAGGAGATGGAGGGGTCACCTCACTACTACGTACAACTTCCTCATGAAGGTGAACAGAGAGGGAGGTGCTGATCTCTGACAACCAGTGATAGGATACAAGGGAACGGATTAAAGCTGTGTCAGGATGTATTGGCTTTGCGTGGCAAGGTTTTGGTAGCAGAGGGCTACAGGGATGGCTTCTGTGAGAAGCTGCTAGAAGCTTCCCCCATGTCAGATAGAGCCAGTGCCAGCCAGCAAGAAGGACCTGCCACTGGCCAAGGGCAAGCCCATCAGCAACAGTGGTAGCGCTTCTGTGACGACATACTTAAAAAGGGGGGAAAAAGTCACTGTGAAACAGCACTTGCAGCAGGAGGGAAGAGTGAGAATATGTGAGAGAAACAACTCTGCAGACATCAAGGTCAGTGAAGAAGGAGGAGGTGCTCCAGATGCCGGAGCAGAGATTCCCCTGCAGCCTGTGGAGGAGACCATGGTGAGGCAGGCTGTCACCCTGCAGTCCATGGAGGTCCACGGTGGAGCAGATATCCACCTGTAGCCTGGGGAGGACCCCACGCTGGAGCAGGTGGATGCCCAAAGAAGGTTGTGACCCCGTGGGGAGCCTGTGCTGGATCAGGCTCCTGCCAGGACCTGTGGACCCATGGAGAGAGAGAAGCCCACAATGGAGAAGGTTTCCTGGCAGGACTTGTGACCCCATGGGTGACTCATGCTGGGGCAGTCTGTTCCTGAAGGACTGCACGCTATGGAAGGGACCCACACTTCAACAGCTCATGAAGAATTGTAGCCCATGGAAAGGGCCCACACTGGAGAAGTTCATGGAGGGCTGTCTCCCATGGGAGGGACCCCATGCTGGAGCTGGGAAAGAGTGAGCAGTCCTCCCCTTCAGGAGGAAGGAGCAGCAGAGACAACGGGCGATGAACTGACCGCAAGCCCTATTCCCTGTCCCACCAGGCCTCTAACAGGGAAGAGGCAGAGAAAACAGGGAGCTAAGTTAAGCCTGGGAAGAAGGGAGAGGTGGGGGGAAGGTGTTCTTAAGGTTTGGTTTTATTTCTCATTATCCTACTTTGATTTGATTGTTAATAAACTAAACTAATTTTCTCAAGTCAAGTCTGTTTTTGCCATGATGGTAAAACACCCTTACCTCAACCCATAAGCCTTTCACTATATTTTCTCTCCTATGTCCAGCTAAGGTGGGGAATGATAAGGTGGCTTTGGTGGGCACCTAACATCCAGCCAGGGTCAACCCATCACACAGGGGAAGTTCAGATTGGATATTAGGAAAAATCTCTTCATTGAGAGGTCAGTCGAGCACTGGAACAAGTTCCTCTGGGAGGTGGTCATGGCCCCAAGCCTATTGGTGCTTAAGACACGCTTAGACAATGTTTTTAAACACACTGTTTAAGATGTTGCCCTGTGTGGAGTTGGGAGGTGGACTTAATGATCCTCATGGGTCCCTTACAAGTCACAATATTCTATGACTCTATGCAGAGACCACTTCTGCTTTGGGATTCATATGCAAATAAAGTACCATAAGCACCGAGTTCATACTCTATTTCTTGACAACTACTCAGACTACACAAACCAGCCCAGAAAGTGTTAAAAAAAAAAAAAAAGAAAAAAAACACAAAAACATCCAAACAAATCCCCAAACCACACCAGTGTAAACTGCTATTTAGGAGACTAAGTCATTAAATAGCAAATCTCCAAATAGCCTATTTAAGCACTGTTCGCAGCAGAAGTACCTGAGCGTTTTCAAAAGATGTAATCCTAAGTGGCTGTTGACATATGGTGGTGGTGGTTTTGTTGGGATTTTTTGTTTGGTTTCTTTAGTTGGTTGGGGTTTTTTTAATAATTCCTTAATGGGTTTTCTTCCTGTGTCATACTCAGCTCATTATTCTGAAATTCTTTTTTTTTATGGATAGGAGCCCAATGACTAGGCTCAGCTAGAAAGTTTTTTTGTCATATGTCTAAACACCAAGACTAGAGAAAAAATTGCAATGACATAAATGTGACATACAACACAACTACAAGTTGGATCAAATAAAGTATATGATAAAAATAGCTGAATACCTGGCAAAATGTCCTGAGATAGAGGGAAATAGGTCATTTAGACCCTCTGCATAAAACTATACAGACTCAAGAGAAAGCTAGAGATAGCAGGGAAGAGAAGAGAAACTGTTTGAATTCTTATGCCCTTCCTTTTCATCTCTAATGTTTTTAATCCAGTCCTTTCTACAGAAATAAATTCTGAAAATGGGTGTCCTATTTGCAATCATTTGTCGTTATTTGACTGTACCATATTTCTATTTACATGAACTACTTGGAGTGAAGCTGGTGTAAAACCAGTCAGAATCAGGATGGGATTCGTGGAGTTGTGAATTTGTGATGCTGTAAATTCTTCCCTTATGTCAAATTTCAAGACTCATGACCTTTGCTCAAAATAAAAAAAAACAACCAACCAAAACCAAACCTCAGAATTAATATTTTGGACGCAAATAAAAGCATTGCCTTTAGCTTTAACAAGCTTCTTAAGCTACTCAATATATTTTTTATGAAGTTCTCTTAAGGTTAGCACTATAGACGATGCTCTGTTAGTATGGGAGAAATAGATTAGTTAGGAATGACTTGAAACAGTTCAAATTCTATTAATTTAAAGAATATTTAGGGAAGGAAAGTGCAAATGTATACACATTTGGTGGAGAATTCTTTAATAGGGGTACTTGCTTATAAGTGTATACAGATGAAGAACCTTGAAAAAATTCCTGAAAACTTTTTTGCTATAGTTGAGAAAAAAAACAAATATTGAAGAACAGTCTGCAATTACATAGGCATACCTCAAAGTCTTTTTGAATGCAATTGCTCTTCATCCTTCCAAGGCATGGTTTTTAGTCAAAGATAAGCAATCAGTAATAGTAACTGCCAGCGACTTTCTGGAAGCCCGAACTTAGATATTCTCTGGGAGTTATGGGATAGTGCCAGAAATTCTAACAGTCTGGCAAGAAAACCTAATTAGTAGAGCAGTATTGCAGTAGCTCATAGTGCTACAGTTTGATTTGGCCAACAACATAGTGGATGAAGGGAAGAATTCAAAATGGATCTGGGTAGGAATAAGCAGCAACTTGTTGTTATTACATTAGATTTCAAAATGGTAGGTGTAAAAGTATATATCTTGTGATAAGTATTCTTGAGTGGCAATATCACATAGAAAAATCTATATTTTAATGCTATAACTTGAAAATACCCATATTTTTAGGTGAATACTTTTAAACATAAACATATATTCAAGGACTGAAAAACCAGATATCACAAATGTACTTTTATACTTTGAGAATTTTTACTTTGACAAAACAACTCTGATTATTAATAGCATGGTCTACATCTAATGTTCACCAAGCTCTTACATTCATTACTTTGGAGACAATTTTAAATACAGATCATGTGATTTCTGCCATGTAATAGTTTGTGCGTAAAGCCCTTGTACTGCAGGGAATTTCATTAGCGTGTGCCCTGATCTTGTGCTCCAAACCCTTATTGCTTTAGACAAGCATGGATTTAATTGAGAGAAAACCAAGCTGAGACAGTGGCTCAGGTGTGAAGGCTGTTTCCCTCAGCAAATTAACGCCAGTGTAATGACTGAGCTTTCTTTTCTTCACTGTCTGCTTATGAGAAATTTAATACTGCATATTAATTATTATGTTGGGCTGCCTTACTATGATGTTGTTTTTCCCATCATGTTGTGGGAGACTGAAGCACAGAGAAAATTGACTGTTTAATATACTGTGAGTATGATTAACACCTTGAAGATGGATCATAAGGCTACTATAAGTCACCAGTTTTTATATGACTTCTACTGTAAACCATGAAACTCAACAAATGGTAGCCCGTGATGATAGCGTGTTGTATTTGGCTGAGCGCTGTAGCCCTTGCACCAGAGGTTTCTGCAGAAAGGCCTGACTACCCCCTGTCCTCCATACTTGTGAGAGCTCTCAAGGTACCACGAACTCCTACCCTCATATCCAACAACTAATACCTATTTATAAGCAGTACCAATCCAAATACTGAGAGGTAATAGCCTCAATCCAAATTCAATTTATGGTACCTCCAACCCCAGAATAAACAATAGGGGTATGAGCCAGCTCTCCACATTTGAAAAACTGAGAAAGGATGCAGCCCACTGGAGATATTGCCCCAGCAGAATGGATATGAGAAGTCTGAAAAACAGGCAGGTGCTTTCTACATGGAAAGTGTTTCAGTAGCATGAATCTGAAGTGCCGGGCCTGATCTACTCAAGATATGCATATGGTCACTAAATGTGAATGAAAGAGCTAAAAGCTCTAATGTATCATATGTTGAGTATATTCCATGAATGCACACATGTACAGACACGCGCATGCCAAACTCATGAATCTAAAAGGTGGAACACTATATCTCGTTTCCAGTCAGCAGGAGGGAAGCAATATAATCTTTCTACTGGGAATGTAAGCAGTAGCTATACCTGCATGCAAATCCTCTTTATCACTATTGCCATCAAGTTTATGGGCACATAAATTTCTTTTCATAATACTTTTTCATCAGAGATCAATAAGCAGCCAGTAGCAAATCACCAAAAAAGAAATGAATGTATATAACTGACTTGCTATATTATATTCAGGAAATCATTCTAAAGAGTTTCCTATACAGCATACAAAGTCTCAATTCTAAGGAATTTAGTAAATTACAGGAATTTAAGGAAGATCAGGTGCAGTAAATCTATTGAGCCTTTGATCTCTAAGGATTGAACCCAAACACATTATTTATCTTATATTGTAAGATCTTCGGTCCATGAACCATATGGTTAAGCATGCTAAGAGTCAAGCAGATAGAGCCAGCTATAGGTAAGATTATTATAAATCAAATGGATTTATAATCCTATAAATTATACCCCAGCAGAGAGATTTGTACTTAAATGGTAAGAAAAAGGAAGTTCATTAGCCTAGCCTATCCCCATGGAGTCATAATATTTAGACATTATGGCATTTTTGCCACCCACTGGGTCAGAAACTTACAGTCTAAGGGACATAGCATTCACTGTTGTCTGGAAGAAGAGGCTCCTATTCTGTCCTGTGTGCCCACTTAGCATCAACCATTAATAAACAGCCAGGAGTATTAAAAATACTATGTGTTTCACTCCTATTGTGAAGAAGAGTAGTCCCATAAAAAGAGATGGGAATAAAAAGTACCAAGATCTAGAGAGAATGGGACTGTCAACTTGGAAAAGCCCTAGGCCGAGTTGCTCCAAGCCAGGCCCTCATAAAACCATTTGTGCCTTGTGCTCAAAGAATAACCTGCACTGGTGTCACATTAAAAAAGGGGGTAAGGGGAGTCTGATAAGCAGCAAAAGGAGAGCCCTCCCGTTGAGTCACGAGGTTCAGAGCAGAACCCCTTGCGTTCTAAACTCTCTCTCAGAGAAGAGTCTAGGTGCGGCTGGATCAACTCCTAGTCCCAGACTTAGTCAACGGTTTATGTCTAAAGGGTGAAGTGTGTAGCCACTTACCAGATTCAACTTGCCTGTCAGAGCCACTCCAAGGACTTTCACTGAAACAGTTTCGCAAAGTTGAAACAATAGGTAATTTATTCAAGCAACAGGTATCACAGATTCAGGATTGCCGTTGATAAATGCACTGTCTACAAAAGTTGAGCTCAAAGTAATGGTTTAGTGCTTTAGTTAACAATGTGTTCCTGGGGATACATCTGACAAAGTCAGAGGCACGACTCTTACCAAAAAGGCGTCCCTTCTTGGGGGGGGAAGAGAGGTTCAGGCTCGTCGACCCATCCGTCAGGTGAAGTTCTCGCTTGGCTCCTCCTGCCAAAGAGTTATCAACTGCCAACTTTTATATGTTTGGAAAATCTTTTTGCGAGGTGGGACGAAGTCAATTATTGTGTATTGATTGGCTCTTGGCATGGAATGTCGTGTCGTCAGCAGCGGGACTCAGCAGTTTGACATGCCTTCAGAGCGGGCATCTTGGTATGCGCTTCCAGGGGCCATCTGTGCTTTATCCAAAGCAATCTCTGGCTGCACAGCCTCCACGTGTCCCCACAGATCACTTGGTTTACAGTGATGGGCTATCCCCCCTTACTTCTGTCTGATAAGCACCAGTAAATTACTCCCTTTGTTAGCTCTTCAGCTCTTGACACCTCAGTCTGAGTTTGTCTTTCGTCTTGCATTTGACAAGTCCAGCAAGGCCATCGATTACAACTGGGCAAATGCGTTGTTACAGATGGAAGCTTAGATGTATACAACCAGTTTTAACACAAGTCTTCAAGTTCTTTGTTTTGTAGGGTTAATTTAAACTGAAACTAAAATTTAAAAGATGACATATTTCTGCTCAAGAAACCTGCATTAAAATAGAAGTTTTTCAATGGAAACAGAAGAAAGCTGAGAATGAAGTGAATGGCTCTAGAATACCAAATAGAATACTATATCTTCTCTCCTGAACCCAACACTAAGAAGTAAATACAAACTGTATACTCTTAAGTGCCTGAATTCATAATAAATCTGATGATAACCAGAAAGACTGTTATAAACTCAAATGCATTCCTTTCCCACCCCTCTCTTCCAAACTTCTCCAATGCTCCTCTCAGTTTTGCTTTTTCCTTGTGTATTCTGTACTTGCTATTTTGTAACTCAGTCCTTCAGAAAAAGTAAGTATTGATCATGGGGTTTAGGAAAAAAAAAAAGTCTTTCAGCACTGGATTTGACTCATTTTTCTGGATTCAAAAAGGTGTTTGTACACATCAAATGACACGTTCCTAAAAGGCTTAGCAAGAGCTACAGCTTTGATTGACCGCAGTGAATAAAATCCTCAATGAATAGAACTGTTCTTGAAAAAGACCCACACAAAACCAAAAAATTCCAAGACAGCCCCCACCCTCACCAAGACTCCTTTGGCCATGGGACAGCAGCAGCCATATTAATCTGGTATTTCTGCAAAAAAATTAACTTGGATTACTCAACTAACACAAGTAGCATAGCCCATTGTTTTCAAAGGGAAAGTGAGCAGTTTGCCTTAGCTGAAAATATAGCTTTATGCTTTAGGCAAGCTTGCTATGAACTCCTTATAAGAGGACTGTATTCTTGCACATTACAAGTGCTCCTTCTCTCAGGTTAATCCCCTAAACTACGCAAAAGGCTGTTTGTTGTCCTACCAGCAAGAACAGCACAGAAGCTAGCTGGACTGACCTTAGCCACACACCTCGGTCATTCAGAATTCTCTGGTTTCATTGACATTCAGCCTTGATAGCACATTTGACAGCATTTTGAACTTTGTGAGACTACTGCAAGTTTTTCTATGTATGTATTTAAATACATATGTATAAAACCACAAAATCACACACTACATATACCCAATATGTATACAATATTATATTAATGCTCTTCATCCTTTAATTACTCCTGTGTTCTCAAACTTCTTAGCACTTTAACAAGGTATTCTAGCTGAGAATAATAGAAATTGCAAAGCAAGAGATCAGACACTTCCTCTTTGAGATTTCCTGAAAAGCTCAAATGACTGAACTGAAGGACAACAGAGAAATTAAAGACAAGGAAAGCAGGAAAGCCTGGTGAATCAATAATAGACTATTTCACTCAGAAATACTCTGAAGAGACTGATCTTGGGTCATAAGCCTGGGCAGCTTTTTGAACACCCTCCTCTTCTGAGGATTTAGCCTTTTGGCTTTCCCTGTTCAGTGTAAGAGTCATCTAGCTACCAAGATTATAAGATGGTATCTCAATCAATATCTGCTTTAAATATTTCTGGCAGGCATTCTGCTCTGGTTGGCAACAATATAAGGGTTTTTTTGTGCTGATTTCAGCCAGAATTTTCTTTCTATTAAATGTTTCATGGGGAAAAAAATATTTATAGAAGATTAGTATCTAGTACGAGGCTCATTTTAAAAAACTTTTTCATAACATTTTCATAGCATCTAGAAATCAGTTATGAAGAACTTACTTTTTCTTTCACTACTGTCGGTAAGAGTTAATGGCTTTTCCAACACAAGTTTTATTTACATATAAAATGTAGTACACTCTTTTACAATAAATAAGAATAGCATGTTTTTGCTAAATAGAGGAATTATTTATTATTAACAGCCCAGGACATATATCAATCCTTGTTCAGGCTGGCAAAATGTACAATTTAAGCTGGTCTTAGATAGCTAAGGATCCAACCTGTTGCTTCCCAGAGTGGAAGAACACCTCTGTACTTGTTAAAGGCAGAGAGAGATAGCTAACAACTCCACATGCCATTAAGAAGCACAGGTTTACTCTTCATCTGGAAGAGGTGGGTGACAACTATAGTTCATGGAATTCCTCTTCAATTAATGACTGGATGGGCGAGGCCAGTGGCCTTTCACTAATCCCTGGAACATATCCAGCATCGACATTTTATTGCTGTTTTTATTATTTTAAAACATTACAATCACTTCTTATTTTCACTCTCATCTCCAGGTAGCTGGAGAGCTTTAGGTCATAATTTAGTAAAGCTTTAAATGGGTGTGCAAGTCCTAAGGTATTTGGTGAGAAGGCTTAAACATGCTTAAAACTAAACATATACTTTCCTGTAACAGAACTTTCTCCTGCTTTTGTTCTTCAGCGCTCATTGCAGATTGAGTCACTGTTTTGCAATATTTTTAGAGTAATTGTTTAGCAGTTATCAACGCAGACTAGTTTAAGTACCACGTTCTATGATAATAGCTAATGGGGGATGTTAAATATTTACATCTGTATATAATTTTCAATTTATTCTCCCCTTTCTTGTCAATATTATTTGTGTACCATTTTCATGGCAGAGAACTGTTGATCAACAGGAAAACAATGGGAAAAAGTAACCCGCAGTTTTTCTCTAGTCGTAAGTGGCTAAAATGGGGCTACTGTAAACATTTGCAGTTTTAATATAGCTAGTAGCACTTCAAAAACATTTATCAGTATTTGAATCTTTGTGTGCTGCCATCCTGTGATGTCCAAGGAAAACAAGCTGCTCCAGGGAATCTGGGACCAGCTGTTTCTTTTAGGCCACAGTCAACTTTCTTCCCCCAAAACAACTCTTTCTGCAGAACTAGCATCAGTTTAAAACTTCAATAACAAAAGTATCTGAGTACATATCATGTTTACATCTTTAAGGAGGAACTAAAGCAGGACAGTTTCAGCCAATGCCACTAAACATGAAACCACACAGACCTACATTTTTCTGGCTTAATGCACTACAATACCACTGAGAATTGAACATGAGCTACTTCACCCCTTTTTTGGGAGCTGTAGGAACAACCCAGACTCCCCAGCAGATGGGATATCTCCTCCTTTATTATAAGCTTGACTTTACCATCCTGTTTAACTGTTGGTCCCAACCCTTTGCTTATTGCTCAAATTCAGAAGTTTGTACAACCTCAGGAATGCTGGTTAAAAATAAGTTCTTCTACAAAAGGTTTAGATATCACACCAGTGGCTCCAGAATCATCTTCTCATTTGAGCTAGTTAGTGAAAGGAGTGAAAACTTCATTGTGCTAACAGAAAAAATTGTTACTTAGAATACAGGATTAGACGCACTGCCCAGTCATTGCTCCCTCTTCTTAGGTCCAGAACCACAATTATCCTGCAGCCTCTCCATCACAGAGGAGAGGCCAACATCTGGGAAGGACAACATCAGGAGAAGGACAGTGTTGGTACAGAAGCAGATGGCTCCTGTTTGACCAAGAGAAACATGATTCAGCACCTGTCCCTGGGCAGAAGAAACTCATTTGGCAGAGTGCTGCAGCAGAGCCTTGAATAGCTTCTAAAGCCACCCTCCCAACAAAAGAGCAGCTCCTCTGCAATGCAGCTGCTCTCCAAGGGTGAAAGCTGGTGCCAAATTGCCCAAGGCCATAGCTAAGATTCAGCTTGCATTTGTTTGATTTATTTTATTTTCCATTATGGTCTTGGTGCTCTTTTTTTTTTCCCAGACAGCAACCTATGACTTTGATAGAAGATGCCTTGTTAAATGCTGTTTAACACTACAAAGGCATGGATAGGATCTATTTGCCTATTTTAAAGTGGTGCTGTAAAGCTTCCAGATCTAGATCTTGACTATTTAAAAAAAAAAAAAAAAAAAGCTTGCTTTATTTAACAGTTTACAGATGAACTAGTCAGTCCAGGTTCCTGAAATAACTATAGAGAAATAGCAAATATACATTTATAAATATTTTCTACAGATGAGTTATTATATCCACAGAGTCACAAGTCTCCAGCATGGAAGTACCTAAACAAAAGATAGAAATTCAAGAGCCTTCATGATGCTGGAGCACTTGAGGAACCAATTCGAGAGAGACCATTTCACAAGCCACTTGGTACTCATTAGTATACTGCACAGAACTGTGCTTGTAGAGGTGATGAAGATTCATATCTATACACAATGTATGTTGCACAGGAAATCACGTGTGGAGATACACCCTATCTATCATTATCGGAGCATATCTATAGTTCTTGACTAGTTCATTGGAGGACATGTTTCCTACACAAAAGCACTTTGTATGGCGGCTATCTTGAGTATATGACAAATACCAAGTGTTGCCGCAGGTGTTCAAAGAACTCCTCATTCCTCAAGCCTGCTCCCCAGGAATTGAATAACTGCAGATAGCATTGTTTTTCCCCCCTCCTTTTTTGCCAACAGTGAAAATAAATCAGGACATACTTGCCTCAAGCATTTGTCAGTGTTATCTGAAATTGTTAAGCTGAAATTTAATTTGTTGGAAGATTTTTATGTAGTAACAGCAATGGTTATGTAATTTTTAACCAACTAAATTATTTTTAATCAACTAACCAACTAAATAATTTTTTTTAATATTATAATAGTACTATGAGTCAAATAAAACATGCTTTAAAAGTCATTACAGATGTTTTTCCAAGCTAATGGTAACCACTTAGGGAAAAAAAAAAAGACTGGGAAAGCCATGGAATGCAAGAGCAAAAAAAAAGAAGTAGTAGTTTCCATGGTGATACCCTTTCAAAAGATACCCAGAATTACTGCATAAAGAATGGTTAAGTATTATAGTAACTTTTTGATGGCAGATGTCAAAATCGTATGTGAAGGCAGTGGTAGAGAACACTTTTGTTGTGCATTTGAAATTGCACACCGTAACAAGAAAGACAGGCCTTGGGATTAGATACTCTCATTGCCAAGGCCGGTTATGAATGAAATAGTGGGTTTGTTTCTTGCCTGTCAGAAATATTTTTGTTTCTGTTTTGATTGGTATTTTGGTTTCCTTCACTTCTTGTTTTCTCTTTTTGAAATGACACCACATGGACTTGTTACTTATTCTGTGCTACATCAGTAAAAGCCTGAATCCACACTGCACTCCAGAAGTTTCACTGCATTCTACAAGCACCCTTGGGTTATGCCAACATTAAATCCACAATATGACATGAATCTCTTATCTCTGCAAAACACCAAATCCAAACTATTTTTTTTTCTTTTTTGAATTTTGTAATTCACATTTTACTGTCTGAAAACTAAGATGAAGTCTCTCTCTAGCCGCCTTCTATGAAAACCACAAGAATGGGATTTCTGCAAGTACTACCCAGTAATAATAGCCTATAAACAAAAAATTATTTTCTAATAGTGATCTACTTAGAAATATTAGCCCAAGACCTAGAAATGCAGAAAACATAGGCAAGAGCATAAAGCTCCATGGGATTTCCTGGAAGAGGTCATTTTTCAATTAATTACAGCAAAACTGAGACATCCAAATGTTGGAAGTTACTTTTTTAGAGTCATAACTTAGCTCTGTCTCTCACATTCCTGTGTATGAAATAGAGTTAACAACACTGACCAGTGTTTGTAAAGGGTCTGAGACTGAGAGAAAGGGCTCTCTCCAGGTGCCAGCCATGACCAGATATTCTGCTAAGTAACCAAGTCACCCACTTTTTACTGCACATTCTTATTTAAAGAGAGAGATGAGACTGTACGCTTATTCTACTGACAGTCTTCTCTCTTCAATAAGGAACTGCAGAAATGGGGAACGATATTGTATCTATTGTCTACAACAAAAACAACTCACAAAAAAGGAAAGATTATACATAAATTTCAGACAACAAGGCTATCCATGGGATGAGCAGAATTTAATAGAGATGAGAAGTGACTATTACATAAAGATACAGGTTGTGAGTGAAAGGGGTCTCGAAAAGAAAAAGCCTTTGGATTTAACAGACGGCAGGTTATCACTGGTTAAGCTGGGTGACCTAATCTGTGAACCCCGGGTATCAAAAGGAATGAGTAATTATTTATCAGACAGTTGTCACTCTCTCAATACTCCTCCTGTTTCTCCAGATATTAAAAGGTTCACCATAGGACAAGTTTAGGATATTCCCTTAGGTTAATGAATATCCACAGATTAAAAAAAATTATGATCATTTTAACGTACTTCCATGTAGAGAGAATAATATTCTCCTTCAGGATATATCCAGTGAGGTCAAAGCTGTGCCAGAAGAGAATCTGACTCCCAGTGTTTACCTTACTGCAAGTCGCAGATAGCATAGCAGAAAGTTCTGTTCTGTACTGGCTATATTCAAGCAAATTATTCAACAATGCAATTGAAACCGAGAAGCAATGCACACCACATAAACTGTCAATGTATGTGACAGTTTACACCAACACTGTTTATCAACATATTTATAAGCATCTACAGAATAAAATTTAAAGTTTTTAAAGATTACAGCTGAAGTCTTGAAAGTACATATCAAAATTGCATTATAGTTTGCAATGAGTCAAAACACCATTTTAGCAAAACCACAAATTATTTATAGCAATGGGTAAAGTGTATCATCAATAATAACCACAGTTCCACATACGGCTGAACTCTTTCAGCCAGAGGATCACTGAGTGTTTTACTGTCGGTATTCATGGCACAAAACCAGTGTCTGCATGAGCGGGCTTTTATTCTGAAAAATGATGAAGAAATAATTGATTGCAAGGCTCATCCTCATTCTGAATTGTACCGATGACTTTTGTGCATGACATCAGCTGAGCTATTAGCTTGTCCACATTCTCCCCAGCACAGGCTTGTGCTCTGAGGAACTTCTCACAACATCCCAGAATTTTTGTGTTGATACAAAGGAAGCAACGATGTTAAATACAATAAATTGGGTAAAGGCAGACCACAGTCTGCCACAGAGAACCCTTGGGCTCTGCAGTGACCTCCCAACCTGTTGAAGCTGCAAGGGAGTTTTGAGCTGAGCTCTTTCATCAACATCACAAGGAGCTAAAGCAAAGGAATGGGGGGGAATTCAAAATGCTCGCAGATGCAATCTACCTCTAATTAATTTTTTCTTGAACTTACTTCTCTGAAGTTGGACAAAGTGAAAAGTGCGGAACAACCACTGTCTTAGTAAAAACTACTCCACTGATAGGGAGGAAAATTTCTCCAAACATTTACTCGACTGACTATTATTTGCTGTGAAAGATACCTGCTTCAAACAAAACAGAGAATGACGCAAAATACAGCAGAGTTTTCTAATAGTGTGTTAACAGATTAATACTAATTTTCTTACTCCTTCAAATGTATTTATGCTTATAAAAACATACACAGAATAATTACAAAACGTGATAACCAATTCTAAATGAATTCAACAAGGAATGCAAACCTGCATAGCAAGAGCTCATTCCCAACACTTCCAGATCAAACACATGCAGGACCAGGCTTTCATAAGAGCCCAGGGGGTTATTTTCAAGGGCTCAGTACCCTCAGTTGTAGGCAGAATTTCAATATGCCAACATCATGTTTAGACACTTTCACGATCGCTAGACCTGCCCCCCTGTTGCTCCAGCAGTGCACAGAGATCAGGACTCTGCACACATACGCACCCACCACCAAGCTCCTTGGTTGAATATGGTCACTTTGTTTTGGTGCCTAAACTGGGGATGAGCTTTTGAAGGAAGTCTGGCTCATATTGTGGATAATGACTTTTCTTTTAAAAATCTGGTCCATAGAGCATTCTTTGGATTACTGACAAGATTCTCCTTGCTCATCTAAATCCAGACAGAACAACTGGGTGACCTGCTGTGCATAGTTACATGGAAGCTGAAACTTGATTGCTCCATCTGATGTGTGTACTGGCCAAGCATCCTAACTATAAATAAATACAAATTGTAATTTTTCCTCTTCAGTTTATTTGTAAAATTCTCAGGTCTCCCATCCTTCTAGAGATGTTATGTAGCACTACAGTAACACCTGACAGCCTTTACAAATGAGCTCTGTTGTGTTGTGTTACTGCGTTACTACCACAACCAAAGACTCCAACTGATACTGGGTCCTAACATGCTAATTGTAGCACAAGGGATGTTGAGGCAGGCTCACGTGCACAAAGATTTATTAGTAGGGTCCATAGCTAATTGCATACATTGACTCTAATGGTTAAAGTTACTTTGGTGAAAAAAGTACAACAAAAGGACAAAGAGAAAAGGGAAATTGAATCTCTCTCCAGTGGTCAGCTGGGGGGGAAGATGAGCATCCTACCTTGTGCATCCTTGCAGCAGGTTGTCTATCCCCAGTACATCTCCCACAGTAACTATCTTGTTTTCATCAGGACCTGATCAAACTGCCAACAGGTTGCTCCTGCTTATAATGCTGCTTGCACTGACAGGAGCACACGTTAAACAGGGGCAGGTGCTGCACACCAGCTAGTTTGTAGTCTTTACACATGTGCATCATTGGGTCCCCTGCTGTAAACCAAGAGCTACAGCCAACTGTCAGGAAAAAGAGAGGTGGGCAGTGAGAGACAAGTCTCTTGCTGACACAGATCACTTCCCATGAGAACTGTCAGCCCCCTGTGTGGGGTTTGCAAGTGCACAGGCAGGATAAGGGCAGCACAAGAGCAAGAAGCAAACGGCGCTGCAGCAACTCGGGGAAAGGTCGCAGAGCTGTAGAGACGAGGCAGGCTGCAGCAGTGCATCGGGGGCTGCGGCAAGACAAAGGCTAAGGCTCCTAAGGCACAGTGTGGTACAGTCACTGTTTGGTCACCGAGAGACAGATTATTCCTTGAAATAGTTAAGGCTCTTGTTATGAAGAGGCCGTTAAAAGGGCTAAATGGAATCAGGAAGGTACAACATCTTGCCCAGAATTTCACCGCTCTTCAAGCACAGGAAAGGGAACCAAAGCAACATTATCTCAGCTGAGACAAATATGTTTTCTTGTGCCTTCCAGGTCATTCCAAATCTGTGTCACTTACATAGCAGTGACTCTATACAAATCTTTTGCACACTCTCACAATGTACTCATTTTGCCTGAGCTCTAAAATGGGGGGGATGGAGGGGGGGGAGGGCTGCAGTCAGTGCAGCATCAACTCTGAGCTAAGATAGATAGATGTGGTGTCAAGCAGCACAAATGCATGGCTTCCACTTGACTCGCAGCATAAACTGCCCTTGTGCACCTCCACTTGCACGGGAACAGACTGGACTGACCCTGGTCTGAAAATTACTGTGATGACAAATCTGCTGTATCCTGAGGAGCAACTGAAGACACATCCGTACTGATGCTAAGGAAAATTTTACATATGGTGTGGGATAAAAAATGGACTGTACTGCTTATTTTGTGCTTTGTACATGTTCCCTGGAAACTTTCAAGGCCTAAAAGGAGACTTTGAGAGGTATTGGTATACCTACATTTCAAGGTAATATAATTCATATGCTTTTATCCTTCAGCATCAGGATGAGCACACACACTCAGCATCAGGATGAGCACACACACTCAGAAGTTTCCAGATAGTAAAAGACATGATGTTTTCAAAGACATGAAGTTATGTTTTCTCTTTGGAGATGCAAAAAATAATACTGGAAGGCAGTGACATTCCTGATTAGCCAGTAAAACAATGAGCGCCTTATCAAGTAGGTATTTCCAGCTGCTAAATGTAAGGATCTTTCAAGAGCTGATATTTTGCCAGGTCACTTCCTAATAGGTGCTGTGAAATGGTATCCACCAAAGCCCTCATATATAGCAAATGGGCTGTGTAAGAAGCAGTTGACCTTTACCAAACTCCACTAGGAAACATGTACTATAAGCACTGATGCAGTATGGGTGTTCTGCTCTCTAAGCTCATAAGCACTATCTGTGGTACCTCAAACACCTTTGTTGGATCTTCACAAAATCCCTAACCAGAGTCATTCGTGGAAGCCCCATAGGACAGATCAACACCACACAGAGGGGAACAATTCAGACAACAACTACACCATTACCAAAACTTGAAGCTCCCAGCTGCACAGTACTGTGGGCAACACATTGCTTTTGAGACATGAAGAACCATTGCTATATGATGATGTCCTGCCCAGTGTGGATGGCTTTCTACACTTCAAACAGCACAGGGAGTTGTACATTGTGTCATTCCGCGTGGTGTAGACATACCTAAAATATCATTCAAAGCAAAGATTAGGTGAAATGGACACTATGTTCATCTGTTCTCTGTACCAGAAGCTATGGGAAAGGCAGCAATGAATTGCTATGACTGTATTATAAGAACAAATACTGTATACTGATGTTTTCTTCAAGACTTTCATCTTTTTTTCAATAACAACACAAATCTGGGGATCTGTAACAAGTTATAAAAATCTCTCTGATTCTCAGACAATGCTTTGCTCAGTTATTTGCTGTAAATCCACAGGAACCTCAGATAAGCCCAATTGGTAAATCACTCTGGAAAAAGATGCTGAGTCCCCTGGGCACACACGTGGTGCACATATATAGAAAAGACAAAACAAGCCAGGTACTACTTGCAAAACATTTGAAACAGGCAGCAGCTTCTGATTTTTATGGAAATGTTGTTTGACTTGTGGGAAATCCAGCTTGTCAGAGGACAAAAAAAGGGGTCTGTACTCCCCACTTACAAAAACAACCCTCATCTCAAGGAGTTTACAGGGATTTTGCTGTGTTCGTACCTGGCTATAACAGAATGCAAGTCAATAACTGGTGATCCTTGGCAAAGTTGCAGTAAAAAATGAGAGTACATTTCTCTGCCATGTTACAGGGTATGTCATGATGTACTTTCCTCACTCCTTCACTCACCTCTCCTGAGAGAGCGGTAAAATCAGAGATTAAACAGTATTCAGTTCCCCTCTGTTGTTAAGGATGTTTTAAGCTTTAACTTCTTGACAGGCTGCTCCTGTTTCTCCTTCCTCGATGCTCCCTGCATAGGTGTGAAAAGGCTCTTCTGGACGTGCACTCCCCCAGTTTGCGCACCCACTCCCTCATGGGAGGACGGTGCCCGAGGGCGCCAGCCTCCTTCTAGGGCTTGTGCGTTCGGCCTGCTGAACAGGATGGGCAAAGCCAATCCCTTCGTCTTCTGAGACACAGACACAGCTGGGAGCTTGGGCTTGTGAACCAGATTAAATCCTACAGGCACAGAGATACCAGCACCAACCCAGAGGCAGGCATTCACAAGAGAGGAACAGTTAGTCCTTACCTTGCTAAGGAAGCTTTCGCTCAGGAACAGCTTGCTTCCTGGCAACATTCCCTGCGAATCCCCAAAGCTCTTACCTGGATTTCTTTGCCAATGACCCCTTTCTGCTCTCCCTACCACATGGCCACCTCATCATACCCTCTGGAAAATGGGGTCAAGGCAGAGGTGGCTCCACAAAATGCCCTCGAGGGAAGGCACTTGGACTGAAAGCACATCTGAACTGACAAGGTTTTGTGGTTCAGTGACTTCTGTGGTGAAAAGGTCTCCTTGTTTCCTGGGCTGGGATGAGGGGAGGCCTTGATCTTCCTCAGCAAAGTTCTCAGCTGAGGACATGGCCCTCCTGTGCCACCTCAACATCCCATGGCGATCCCACAGCAACCTCTCTTCGTCAGCCAGCTCCAGGCCTTCTATGCCTGCTATGCTCATTAAAGTCACTAAAACATTGAAAGCAAAAAACTGGCATTTTCTTCTTCTTTTCATCTCAAAGGAATTGCATTTTCCTGCCCACACAGACAGGAGAGAGAGGAGAGCAGGGCCAGGCCTGGAAAGGCAGGAGGAACAGGGTGCAAAATGGCAGGGGGCACTGCCTTGCCCAGGGTGCATGCCAGAAGCGTGCCTCAGCAGCATCACAACACGCCCCAGGCTCTCGAAGGAAAAAGAAAAACCCAAACATTTCAAACTCTGACACAGACTCCTGCATGATTTTTGATGAAATATCCTCAACCTCTTTGCCTTCAGTCCTCTTCAATAAAATAACGTAGCTCATTGCTGTGCAGCTCAAGACAGGTCAGGCACTGGTCTCAGCAGTGGGAGCTCAGTCAGGTCTGTGCCAAAACCAGGAGTTATACTGGGCTATATTCCCTGTTTGAAGTTTCTCAATCTTCTTTCAAAGAGCCTGTCATGTTTTATTTGTGAAAAAGTGAGGCAGGTGTAACAACAGGCGTTTTACACTAACGGTAATGAAAACCCAGGCTTTCACTGCTGGTACATCAGCCACGATCAGCATAAAAGATTTATTTTTTCTTCATATTGTTTTAAAATTTTCAAATTACCTTAACACAGTGGCTGGCATGACAATTTTCTAAAATCACCATAACTGTTACTATAAAAATACTAGAAGATATTACTGCTCTTTATCACCTTTTTTTCCCCCAAACAAAATGGGAAGCTGCAAGCAACAGTGTCATAGAACAGACAAACAACTGGGGATTGACAAAAAAGTGAACATCTTAAAAAAAAATCCCACTTTCATTTCCATAAGTTTGTTAAATACTTATTTATTCTATTTGGTGGTAAGTGCTTAACAAATATAATCTATGTATTGGGCCTGGGGAGAGCCCTATTTTTGATACAGATAAAAAATATTTTTATCTCAGTTCCCCCATATAAGGCCATATCAACAGACTTCTGTGGTGCTCCTCTACATTTATCCTAGCGCAACTGAGTCTAGACCCTGGCCCTTGAATTGTTTGCTGAGAATCAAATGCAGCCCTTATTACCCTTGAGAATAGTCACAAGTTTGTAAAGTGGGTACTTGAAATCATGCAAAGTGCCTCTTCAATAAAGCTGTTTATAAAGCTACATGGTGTTTGGTTCATAATGGATAGCTTCAACCCTGCTTCCGCACTGAGGAAGAGTTCTTAGAGAATGCAAAGGAGATCCATCAGCTATGTTACTGAAACAAACAAAATCACTTTGAAGAAAACAAAACATCCAGATGGACAAGATGAGATGGCAACAATCACATAGTGACCAGCAGTTCTGTGACAGATACCCAAACCAGAAAGAGATCTCTACAGAACAGAAGGAACTTACATTAACTATGCTTTTAAGAAAACCTTTCAGAAGATAGCCTTTGTTCTAGGACCAAAATGTTTTCCAGGACCATTACATTTTCCAGGCTCCTCATCCTCTTCATTTTTAATTGGCATTTTTCTTAGGCTGTGCTTGGTTCCATTTCCTCTATAACAGCCGTCTTTACTGTTGAACTCATACCAGAAACGCTAGCAGGCAATCAGTGCTCCTGGAACACGGACTTCAATTACAAAGGCACAGGGAAGCATATTTATGGGCCAGGCATCTCCTGCCTTTGGGCAGCAAGCTGCTCTGAGCAGGAGGGCTCTAGTCAGAATTGATCAACAGACATACCTGGCTGTACCTAGACATCTGCCTACAGGTAGAAGCACAGCTGGTTCCAAGAAATGATGAGGCAAATACTTGAAAGTGTATTGTTTTAAGAGTAAATGTAAGCCATCACAGCCACAAGGTTAGATTTTATTAGTTATATTTCTGTAATGTCACTCATTTTTATAAAGTGATTCCTGGCTTCTACCACTGCATCTTAGACCAGAACCTAATCTCTAGCTTCCTCTAACATTAATAAATATATTAACCCTCTTTTGCACTATCTTCCTTCCATTATGCTCCAAAGCTGTTAAACTTATCAAAGGGTTGATCCTGGGAATTTTAGTTTCATTTCCTCAAATTCCCCGAAATATTCCATAATGCTGTAGTTTTATCTCCCCAGCTACAACTGTCTGCTCTCACTCAAATGGATTTTTAGCCAATAGCAAGAAATCTGTAGTAACTAAGAAGAGCATGCCAATACAGTAGAAGCAGACACCAATTAACATCCAGTAGCCATTTTTGCTGTTCTCATTGCACTTGAGCACAAACTTGGTAGGAGTCACAGATCTCACGCTCTCCATTTTCACAGACCACTCAGTTCCACTGTCACTTCTGTTAAGGAGTATACCAGAGGGAATTAAGAATCACCACCTTCTCTTTACCACTGACAAAGGGCATTACAGAGGGCACCACTCGCAATGGCAGCCAGATTCACAAGCAACTGCAAGCATTTCTTTCACCAGGAACCGATGCTGGGATGCTGTTCTTCCATAAAGTTCCCTACCATAACTGTTTGTAAACACTACAGAAGACAAGATCATGAAAAAAAGCACACTGCATACCAAAAGCTCTCTGCAAACAGTCAGGGAGGAGGGGGGAGAGTGGGGGAACGTCACACAAAAACCCAAACCCGTACACACAACACAACTGAGTATCCAAACTACTTATGCAGAAGCAAAAAGAGGAGACAAAAAGCACCTAAGACCACAAAAAAAAAAAAAAAAAAAATCACAAAGACT
>Ga0065711_1009429_pt1 | contig 20897 bp, 9 predicted proteins | sample Hoacrofraction12_FD_59098 | JGI IMG/M metagenome (GOLD analysis project Ga0065711, IMG submission 59098) | Hoatzin crop microbial communities from Cojedes, Venezuela - Epithelial fraction 12 v2 (version 2) | ecosystem: Host-associated > Birds > Digestive system > Esophagus > Crop | place...
AGATCCTGTGCAGCCTGCTGTAGGTGACCCTGCTTTGGCAGGGGGGTTGGACTAGATGACCCACAGAGGTCCCTTCCAACCCCTACTATTCTGTGATTCTGTGATTCTGTGATTTGGGACTCACATGAATGTCGTAAATAGGCCTGGACCTTCCCATGGGTCTCATGGTTTGTTTAATTACTGAGTGGCTTAATACCACCCATATCCTTCTGTTATTCAGTATTTTACCTTGTGTTCGGGTGACCTTTGCTGCCTGTATATAGGAAACTGACTCATGCTGTATCTGGGACGTGCAGTGCCCAACAACAGCGATGTCTTTTCAGTGCCCTATGGAAGCACCATTAGATCTAACTAATACTCCATGTCCTTAATTAAATACCTCTGGTGCAAAGAGCCTTACCTTCTGTGCTTGGAAATTGCAGTGATTACTCCCCTGCTGGAAAAGCCTTTTTTTCAGTGGTTGTTTTTTGAGTGGTTTCTCTGGTTTAGTTGTTTGGGATTTTTTTTTTTTTTAACAGGAATTAAGCTGTTTCTCATGCCCATGTCCAGTTGCAAATTGGCCTGAGACTGACTTGTGCCATGGGCTCTGACCTCCGAAACTGCCCACTCATTTTTTTTCTGAACTAATCAGCTAGATGAACTATTTACAGTCGGCTTTTGGGTCTTCTCACTGCTTTTGCGGCTGCCCCTGTCTGAGTAATTAATGACAGTGTGGCTTGTTTATGGTCTTGAGTTACTAATGTTGTTGGCTGAAAATGCATTTTTACCTCTGGGACATGCCAGTTTCCTGGTTCTAGTCCCACCTCACCAGCCTAGGTCAATTTTTTGTGTGTAAACAGATTTATCCTGTAATAGTTGGAGAGAGACTAGAGTCATTCATCAGTCCCGTAGAGAACATGCCCAGCCAGATTCCTCCCTTCCTGTGCCTGCGCAGCTCAGCAGAAGTCAGAAAGATTCCTGCAGGACAGCTAAAATTAAAAAAAATAAAGAAGGAGAAAAAAAAGGAAAAATAATCCTTTCTTTTTGTCTCACGGTACAGGCAGTCCCAATTAGAAACAAAGATACTGGATAGTGCATCACACTTCCAGTCATGTGCCCAGCCCCAATCCTTGTGCCAATGCTTGCAGGAGTCATTAATGAAGGAACTTCTATGTGGCTCTCTTAGGTAGGACAATGCCACCTACATTTTAAAGCTGCAGTAAAAGATAAAAAGAAGTTACATAGCAGCAGATGATGCAGATAGTCATAAAAATACAATCTTGTGGCCCTGGAAAAGGTTTACTGGGTTATGTTCCAGGCCTGTTCTATCACAGGTAATCATGTCAAGCATGCCGATTCATAGAATCATAGGACGGTTTGGGTTGGAAAGAATCTTACAGATCATCCAGTTCCAACCCCCCTGCCATGAGCAGGGACATCTTCCACTAGACCAGGTTGCTCAGAGCTCCATCCAACCTGGCCTTGAACACTGCCAGGGAGCGGGCAGCCACAGCTTCTCTGGGCAACCTGGGCCAGGGCCTCACCACCCTCATGGTGAAGAAGTTCTTCCTTATATCTAATCTTAATCTCCCCTCTTTCAGTTTAAAGCCATTACCCTGTGTCCTGTCACCATATGCCCCTGTAAAAAGTCCTTCTCCAGCTTTCTTGTAGGCCTCTTCAGGTACTGAAAGGCTGTCACAAGGTCTCCCTGCAGCCTTCTCTTCTGCAGGTTGAACAGCCCCAGCTCTCTTAGCAAAAACCAGCTTGGTCTCCTAATCCCTCTGGAAACCTATTACAGACTCTCAAGGCATGGATAGTCAAAAGCACTCTGCTCATTTACATCCTTAGTTTATTCATAACTACAGTTACTTCCAGCCTTCTTGGGGATAATTTTGTCTTTTGGCATAAATGTTTCATTTTTTTCCCATTTTATAGTTCTCTAGATATCTTTCCTTCCTTCTGTTTTTTAATGTATGTAAGGCTACTTCCTTAGTGATTTGTGACTCAAACACAGCCATTCCTGTCATTTTTTATACAATTTCTTCCAGAAACTAAGAAGACAGTCCCATTATCTAGCTACCTGTGTTGCCCAGTTTGGTTACCAGTGTGTGCTCAGTTAGGTTAACAATGGATGATGTCTACTGCGACATGAATATGAGGGGAACTTTCTTTCATGCCTCTGGATCATTAGTAAAATTCTTCACTGTTTTGCCAGGGTAGTTTGTATCAGCATCTAAAAACTACCACCCTATTATTCATGGCTAAACTGGCATTAGGGTTTGCCTTAACGCTGATACTGACAGAAGGAGAACCTCAGTGGTCAGATTATGTTATTTTCAGGTTCATTGTCACATGGAATTGAACTAAGTGAGAACTTTCTCAAGGTCTGAAGCTGATGAACTCGTAGGAGCCAAGAGACTGTCTTTTCTTTGAATTAAGACTGGGAGCAATTAGAGAAGTTGAAATGTGCTCCCCGTTTTGCCATGTTCTTCTTTCAGAGGACTTTCCAAATAGAACCAGATTAAATAGAAATGATAGAGGTGAATGTGATGCATTTACTAAAAGAATGGAAGTAGACTGTCTATTGCAAACTTCTCCATAGGTTCTCCTTTTGTTACTTCCCACTCCCTCACATCCAGAATAGAAAGCTCCTTGGAAATGCCTCAGTCAATGGCAAAGTTGGAGTTCTGTAATGACGTGCACGTGAATGGAAGTTCATTCAGGGGTTGCTGATCACATTGTAAGATCTGCTAGGCTGCTTTGGCACTCTGATTTCCAAAGAAACTCAATACAGCTTTCTTTGATGTTTGAAGTCATCTTCTCTGAAATTGCTGCATGGACAACAGAAACGCTGCAAAAACTGGTAACTCTTAATGTCTGCCTTGTTTGCTTTTTTTTTTTTTTTTAAATTGGTCCTTTTGGAATGGGACGGACATTGCCTAGAGTAGAGAATGGTGCACAGCATGCTGCTTTGCAGCTCCTCCCTGCCAGTTGGTGTTTGTTTGCTGCGCTCCTGTAATGACAATTAGATGGTACCCTCTGTCCTGAGACTGCTTGGAGAAGCCTCGGGAAATTCTGCATTTGTTGTTAGCCTTGACCAGCTTCAGTTTGGCCATTCTTTGATTTCATAGCACAGCCAACTAAATTCTACTCATTTCTGTGTGGAAGTATAAATCTGTATCTTTGTCTACAAATTAAGGTGTTTCAGTGTGCTGTTGGTGGAGATAATATTTTTTTCTTGCTGCTTATACTTGTTTTTTCACAATGTAAGGTGTTTTCTGTCCTCCTTAGGACAACCTTATTCTGTCTTTCCCATGAAGCTGTATGTGTCTTCATTCTTTCTGTTAGTAAAATCCTTATACACTGCCAGGAATGAAGAAAGGATTGCAAAATTCCTCTTTTGGTTTTGGTTTATACAGAAAAAAAGGACATTTTTTACACTGAGTGGTGAAGTGCATGCAGGAGACTTCTTATAACAGCAGGATGAGAGAGTGTCCTATCATGCTTGTCTCAGGGATGCTGGTTATACAGAGGAAACCTACCTATGCCAATTTCAATTCTATGACTTTACAGTTGTGGCATGACTTATTCAGTTAATTTGGCAAGGGGTTAGAGGCCCTACAAGCAGGAAAGGCAGCGAATGATATCAGGAGACAGGTTCAGCTTCTTTGGGCATTGGGCAGTGTTATGCGTGTTAACTCTGCTGACTGTAGTAAATAACTTGCATTTACATCCCTTTCAAGTATCTGTAAGAGGGAGGAGCCTACACCAATTTGTCTGTTTTAATTATAGATGTTCTACCCACCTTCCTAATTGCTCCTTCATTAAGAAGTAGCTGCTTGTTTCTTTTTTCCCTAGGAGCTAAAAATAATCAACTTTTGTTTGTTTCTGTAAATATTGTTTTTTTGCCCTTCAGGAGATAATTATTTCTATTGTTGCATGAAGATGGTGGCCAATACAGGAGGAATAATTAGAGCAGATGGCTGAAAATACTTCCCTTGTAAAAGACATCTAGTGTAATAAAATACCTCCCCTCCTCTTTTGTCTCCTCCAAATACATGTTTCTCTTTCCTTCAGGTGGCTGGGGGTTGGGTGAGGAGTGTAAATCTTTTCCTGATGTATTAAACTGAGGAGCTGTCACGAGTTCACAGCCTGGAAAGTGAGCTCCCTGTATCCATCACTGAAATTAAAGTCTTTTCAAATGTGGCGTGGAGTCCTGGGTCTACGGCGTGGGGAAATATACGCCGTACTCCATCACATAAAATGTTAACCTTGTCTCTCCGTGGTGACTGAGGACAGGAACACTTGCTCTCTGCACTTGCTGGTTAAATGGCAATCTGTCAGCACCAAGGAAAAGGCTACCTTGTGTGTGTCAATCTCTGCCATGTCTGCAGCATTCAAAACCTTTGCCTGATCACGACTGTGCGCACTGGGAGGAGTGAACCTTCTTCCTGCTGGGGATCATAGGAAGCAACCGGGAGAGTTTCTTGCACATGCAAGCAGGTTGATGTTGTGCAGAAGCAGTATTGTGCTCCTTGTCTTATCGGATGTGGCTAGGGGAGAGGATAAAGCTGACTGCAGTGGGTGGAGTGGTTGGGAAAACCCTCCTGACTTCAGATTTCTCTCCGTGGCCATGTTGCCGATAACCCTCGGCTGAAACCCACAGCCCAGAAGAGCACCGCAGCAAACAGAGTCTGTGTTTAGCTACACTGCTGGTTCTTAGTTTGACTTCAAAACTTCTGTCTTTTTGTGATGAGGGGGATAATTGCTTTTGTCTTTGTGTCTGTACCGGTTGATGCAGTCTTCTTTTGCGGGACTGTATTCTAAAAAAAACGCCACCTAACCAGACAAATTGTAAACTTACCACAAAGTGAGATCAAATGATCTATACTATGTCTAAACAGGAGTTTCTCGACCCTTTGAAACCCGAAATTCGCATTTTGGTGAAGAAGGAGGTAAAAATTGCCAGATAAGCCTGTGTTGTATTGGCAGAATAATTGTTATTTACAAAATTTCAGATGAAACATTGAAACAGTGGTCGCTTACAATCCCTTCCCTTTGTGACTTCTTTGCCAGTCTGTGTGAGAAAGCGAGTCTACCACTGTTATTTGTTCGTTTGTTGCAGTTGCTGCTGCTGTTCCTGAGCCCTGGTAGTCACAGGCACAAGCTGAGAAACTGGTTTTGAGAGATCATGTCCCCAAAGGCTGACATAAAGGCAACCCCAGGCTGGCTGACAACAGCAGCAGCTAAAAACATAAAATGGAAAGAAATCTGCCTGAAAATGGAAAAAAGAAGGTGCAGGAGGGAGGAAGGGGATAACGTGATGAATTACAAGGAGCTTGTGAATCTTTTATTGTATGTTATTGTTGTGGTTTAACCCCAGCCTATAACTAAGCCCCACACAGCAGCTCACTCACTCCCCCCTGGTGAGACAGGGGAGAAAATCAGGAGGGTAAAAGTGAGAAAACTCATGGGTTGAGATAAAGACAGTTTAATAGGGAAAGCAAAAGCCACGTGTGCAAACAAAGCAAAATAAGGAATTAATTCACTATTTCTCATTGACTGCAGGTGTGCAGCCATCTCCAGGAAAGCAGGGCTCCATCATCCGTAACATTTACTTGGGAAGACAAACACCATCACTCTGAACATCCTCTCCTTCCTTCTTCTTCCCAGGCTTTATATGCGGATCATGATGTCATAAGGCATGGAATATCCCTTTCCTGAGTTGGGGTCAGCTGTCCTGGCTGTGTCCTCTCCAAACTGCTTTTGCACCCCCAGCCTGCTTGCTGGTGAGGGATGTGAGAAGTAGAAGAGACCTTGGCTCTGTGTGACCACTGCTCAACAACAACTAAAACATCCCTGTGTTATCAACACTTTTTTCAGCACAAATCCAAAACATGGTCTCCTACTAGCTACTATGAAGAAAATTAACTCTATCCTAGCCAAAACCAGGGCAGCTATTAAAGTATTATTTTATCTTTACATAATTTATTCATTGTTTTGGAGCTTTAATGGGGAAGGATTTGATACCCCCAAAATTAACCTGTCACACAGACAAGCTATGGGCTTGGTACATAAGGTGTGGGCTTGAAATGAGTAGTGCATGACACACACCAAGTGTGTGTCAGAAGTGGGAAGATATTTCAGGGCTCTGCTCACTGAATTTTTATGTCAGATCCCCTCCCTGGTCCCTATGCTCTTTGGTATACTGGGAAGGAAAACTGCCCCCTTAGGGATTCCCAGGGCTCGTGATTTCCCACCCACATGGGGTTTCTGCCCATATTTTGCAGGTTTGGTTCCCTGTTGAGATAGTGCAATCTACTGTACGGGATCCAAAATGTGAAATGTTGCCGTGGTCAGTTTCTTATGGATGTGCGATGTGAAGGCACATCCTGAAAAACTTTATGTGACCATTTTAAGTGTTCAGTTCATGCTAGACTTGTGTCCTTGGGGAAAACACCGGAACAGTCTCTTGCCTCAATCTAGCTACTGATTTTGATGAACCTTGCAGGAATCCAATGGAAAAGTAGCATGGCAAGCTGTAGGCCATCCAGGAGACTCCAGCATTGTAGGGAGGATAACTTCCTAAGCCAGGTAATAGATAGTCCTACCAGACGAGACGTGATATTGGACCTGTTGGTCATCAATGCAGATGAGGTAATTGGTGACATCAAGATTGGAGGAAGCCTGGCCTGCAGTGATCATACACTGGTGGAATTTGCAGTCCTGAGGGATAAGTGTCAGGTGAAGAATAAAATCAGGACGCTGAATTTTAGGAAAGCCAAATTCCATCTCTTCAAGCAGTTAGTCAATAGGACCTTCTGGGAAACTGCCTTCAAGGACAAGGGTGTAAGAAATCAGGCAAGGAAGGCGAGAGACCAGCACGGCTGATTCAAGACCTGCTGGTCAAACTAAAAGGCAAGAAGGTAATGCACAGGCAGTGGAAGCAGGTACTGGTATCCTGGGAAGAGTATAGGGATGCTGCCCAGTTGTGTAGGGATGGTGACAGGAAGGCCAAGGCACAGCTGGAACTGAGCCTGGCAAGGGATGCAAGGAATAACAAGAAGGGCTTCTACAGGTATGTCAGTGAGAAAAAAAAGGTCAAATAAAGCATACCTCCCATGACGAGCAAGACTGGCAAACTGGTAGCAACAAACGAGGAGAAGGCTGAGGTACTTAACTTTTTTTGCCTCAGTCTTCACTGGCAACCTTTCTTCCCACAACTTTCGAGTGAATGGACCACAGGATGGGGAGTGGAGGAGGAAGGTGCCTCCCGCTGTAAGAGGTCAGGTTCATGAGCACCTGAGAAACATGAATAAACAAGTCTACGGGAACCCCCGAGATGTATCCCAGAGTCCTGAGACAATTGGCTGATGTAGCTGCCAAGCCACTCTCCATGATATTTGAAAGGCCATGGCAGTCAGGCGAAGTCCCTGGTGACTAGAAGAAGGGAAACATTGTGCCCATTTTTAAAAAAGGTAGAAAGGAGGACCCTGGGAACTACTGACCTGTTGGCCTCACCTCTGTGCCTGGGAAGATCATGGAACAGATCCTCCTAGCAGCTCTGCTAAAGCACATGGAAGACAGGGAGGTGATTCATGGCTTCACCAAGGGCAAGTCCTGCTTGACAAACCTAGTGGCTTTCTATGACGGCGTGACTGGATCAGTGGACAGGCTGTTGTCTATCTGGACTTCTGTCACAAGATCCTTGTCTCTAAATTGGAGAGATATGGATTTGATGGGTGGACGGTTCAGTGGGTGAGGAACTGGTTGGTTGGATACATCCAGAGGGTGGCGGTCAATGTCTCAAAGTGCAGACTGGTGACAAGCAGTGTCGCTCAGGGGTCTGCACTGGGACCAGTACTCTTTAGTATCTTCATCCATGACCTAGACAGCAGGGTCGAGTGCTCCCTCAGCAAGTTTGCAGATGACAGCAAGCTGAGAGGTAGAATTGACATACCTCAGGGATAGGAAGTCATCCAGAAGGACCTGGACTATCTCGAGAAGTGGGCCCGTGTGAATTTCATGAGGTTCAATGAGGCCAAGTGCAAGGTCCTGCACCTGGGTCGGGGCAACCCCCGGTATCAATACAGGCTGGGAGATGAAGGGATTAGAGCAGCCCTGCCAAGAAGGACTTGGGGGTATTGGTTCATAAGAAGCTGAACATGAGCCACCAATGTGCGCTCACAGCCCAGAAGGCCAACCGTATCCTGGGCTGCATCAAGAGAATCATGGCCAGCAGGTTGAGGGAGGGGATTCTGTCCCTCTGCTCCACTCTAGTGAGAGCCCACCTGGAGTCCTGAATCTTTTGGAATGGGGCCAGAGGAGGCCGCAGCAATGGTCTGAGGGCTGGAACACCTCTGCTGTGAGGAAAGGCTGAGACAGTTGGGGCTGCTCAGCCTGGAGAAGAGAAGACTGCGGGGACACCTTACTGCAGCCTTCCAGTACTTAAAGAAGGCTTATGAGAAAGATGGGGACAAACATTTTAGCATGGCCTGTGGCAATAAGACAAGGGGTAATGGTTTTAGACTAAGGGAGCGTAGATTTAGACTAGATATAAGGAAGAAATTGTTTATTCTGACACTGGTGAAACCCTGGCACAGGTTGCCTAGAGAGATGGTAGATGTCTCATCCTTGGAAACATTCCAGGTCTGGTTGGACTGGGCTCTGAGCAACCTGGTCTGATTGAAGATGTCCCTGCTTCTTGCAGGGGGCTTGGGTTAGACAACCTTTAAAGGTCTCTTCCAACTCTAACTATGCTATGATTCTATGAATGCAATATCTTTGTGGTCTCAGTCGTCCTGTTAAACTTAGCTGAATTTGGCCACGTTCAGGTGTGAGCACTGACAGTGACCCAGAGGGATGCAGAGAAGTTATGATCTCATAAGCTCTGTTTCCTCAAAGTCATCTTTCCAACTATCTGGTATATGCTGAAGCCAGCATGTGAAGTTACCACCTCGCAGCAGCCAGCCAGCTCCAGCTTCATCATTCAGGGCTCATTTTATGCCAGCTCTTCTTCCCCTCATCCTGACTTTCAAGCTCCCTGCCATTTGTTGTGCCCTGTGCTGAAGCTGGAAAAAGCACAGGAGGAAAATGCCCACCGCCAGTCACCGATGAGCAGCTTTCCCTGGCTCTGTGTGTTCCTTCTGGTTCATTCAACAGAAACACATGGGATGGGCACTCGGCCATGACCCTGGTGCTTGCAGCTGCTGCTGCTCTGCAGTCTTACTGAGGAGTGTTTAAACTTAACACCACAGGTCAAGTGCTGGGTGCCAACCAGGGGAAAAAAAGCAGAAGGAAAGAGTTTTGCTTCTGTGAAAAGCCAAACAGTGAGAGGGAGGTTCTTGTCCTGCTTAGCTGTGGACAGATGGAAAGGAGATGGAGTTTCTGCATGATGAAGATATTTAAGACATGACCATATAGCTGTTCAAGAGAGAAGAAGATTGTCTTACTGTTTTTTCTTTAGAGTCTGAAGTGTTCATCCCAGTGGTTGTGAGACCACTCAGCCTGCAGGGCAGCAAAGTCCCCCATGCCACCCTTGGCATGAAGAGATGCTTGTAAATATCTGAAGCATGGGTGTCAGGAGGATGGGGCTAAACTCTTTTCAGCGGTGCCCAGCGACAGGACAAGGGGCAATGGGCACAAACTCAAGCAGAGGAAGTTCCATCTGAACATGAGGAAGAACTTCACTCTGAGGGTGATGGAGCACTGAAACAGGCTGCCCAGAGTGGCTGTGGATTCTCTGTCTCTGGAGATATTCAAGACCCTCCTGGACGCGGTCCTGTGCAGCCTGCTGTAGGTGACCCTGCTTTGGCAGGAGGGTTGGACTAGANGACCCACAGAGGTCCCTTCCAACCCCTAACATTCTGTGATTCTGTGTGATTCTGTCTGTAGGGTCAGCATGGGCTACAACCTGTCCCGTATTGACAACAGGGCAGCTAGACACGACAGGCATGGTAACTGAGGTTGTTCCCCCAGATCACAGGGAGGGAAGTTAGCAGGACCAGATGAAAATGTGGATTTCTAGAGCTGAGAGTCTGTCACCCACCCTGCTTAGTGAGGGATGTACAATTAGTTTATGAGTGTATTAGTCTGTGTTGTTTTACTGTGGGCTGCTTAATAGGAACTGGCCACAGCCACCACCATTCAGCAAAGGACTTAATGAGTCCATTACAGTTGGAGATTGTACTGTGCTTTCCTCCTGAAAAACAGGGAGTGAGTAATCACATGGGATTCACAAGGTCCAGGCAAACCGTATTTGTGATTCAGGGCAGCCGGACATTTCACTAGCTTAGCACTAGACCACAACTTCTTCTTACAAAGGTTTTACAGCAATGCTCTTTCATCTTAGGGAAGGACGTAGGACTGCAAGAGAAGGGTCATGTAGTAAAATCTTCTACTGTTTAGTTTCCCTCCATCAGTTCGATATCTTTCTTCTGTTACTACAGAGCTGCTTCCCCTCTAAGCCCCGTATACGTTCTTCTGCATGGTACTGATTTAAAGTACTTTCCTTGAGTAAAAGCCCTTTTCTCTTTTCAGACAGATTCTTTCGATCTATTGTGTCCATGACAATGCAAGGATGGTACAAATAATTGTAAATATCTCTTGGTCCTGTGTTATTAGTTGATGTTCATCTGTTTTCTTTTATTAAATGAAAAATAAAAAACAGCAAATCAGAAATAACTTGAAAGGTGTACATGCAGGTAGTGCATGTGGAAACAGACTAAGCTAGGCATTTTCTCACTGGAAACCTTTAGTTACAGACTGGGTGAAAAGACAGAGGTTTTTATGACCTTGGCCAAATTAGTTTCTGCCTCTATGTAATAATTTTTGTGTAGTAAACCTTCTTTTGAGCAATCAAACCTGTCTGTATTTGTTTAGGTTGATGGTGTAGGGACCGCCTCTTACTGTGGGCACAGGTATGATCTAAATAGCAGAGCATTTTGTTTCAGCATATTTATATCTTTTCTGAGTTGCATTGTTAAGATGGTTGATGGTCCTTAGCTTCCCAGAAGTTTTCAACAATTTCTCATGTCTTGAGATCACTGGCATGTATGAACTACTAGCTTTTATGTCAGAGGATATTCGTAGAACTGAATGAGTGTGGGATCTTCTAAGAGGTGACAGCAGAAACCTAGCATGAATAACTTAAACAAAGATGTTATAGAAAGAGAACCTTAAAAGAAGAACTAGAGTGATTTGTAGTTAGAAAGGGGAACTGTCCTAAAAAAAAAAATTAAGTCAAATTCAGAAGAGGAGTTTATTTTTGTTAAGTCATATAAGACTTCTACCAACTGTTTATTAAGTTTTTGGTGCTAGCAAGAAGAACAATCTGGTATATTCCAGATACATATTCCAACATATATTACGCCCCTGCTTTCACATTAGAGTTAATTGGAGGCTTCTAAGGGACTTCAGAGGGTTAGAGTGACGTGAGAGTGACTTCAAGCCACCTAACAAACCTTCTAAGCAAAAGGTTCTGATGGATCCTATCATTTCACATCTGTGTCATGCGGTGTTTTGCTAGCAGCATCGGCTGACGTTGTACCAGTCAGGAATTTATGGAATTCACAATTTTGTGCTACAGCTGGCTCGATAAGCAGTGTATCTGGGAAATGTGTGTTTTTCCATGAACTGTACCCTCCTCTGTCCCCTAATTTAATTAGCTCCTTTTTCAGTGGATCTGTTTTACACCCTTGTATATTGTGTATAATCTGGTTCAAAGCATTATCAGTGCAGAATATTTCACAGCCTCTCTGGAAAGACAGTTGATAAAGATATCTATTCTTTAAGCTGGAATTTTGTCCTAAGTCTCTGAAATGTATAGATGTATGTTTGTCAAGTAATGAAGAGGAATCTTGTCCTATTACACTTATCAAAGATGGATAAATTATACTCTTTTTAACAGTTGTGCACAGATTTGAAGGCTTATCTGTACGTCTGTAATGATGAAGTGTTTCACTCCCTCTGACACAGGGGACTTAATTCCTCAGATGTTTTCACTGAGTGTATGATAATGCACTCACAGACTTCAGTCTAAACTGAGCCAAGTGATTCCCTTTTTAGGGAAATCATGGAATGGGTCAGAGGGTGGAAAATACTAGCATCTATACCCTACAGATAGGATGGACATAAACCAGTTGTATCAACCCAGGAACCAACACCCATTCCCTGGTGTAAATAATTAGGACAGTAGTTACCATACANTAGTTACCTGACTACTCTAGGTGCTATAGGAAATGTTGTATAACACATCAGGCACATATAAAGCTGAAAAATGACAATAACACAGTTGAAATAAAAACTATTATGACACCGCCTGTACTGATTCATCTAAACTGCAACTCCGGAGCAAAAGCTTTAATGCAGTAACTCTATTTTGCTTTTTTATTGAGGTTATTCTTTCCACTGCAGTTTCGGATTAACACAACCCAGTGAGGATCACAAATATTTCCATGTCTGATCTTCCTCCTCACCTCAGATCAATTGAGGCTGTTCTTGCTAGTTCACGTGTAAGTCCAAAAGACTATGTTATGAATGGCTATGTCCACAGTTTTGCTCATATGTCCATGAAAAATATGCACACTTTTCTCAAGAAATGGGTCAAACATTCACTGCAAAGTGCCTGCTTAAAGTGTAGAGGTGAGGAGGAACCATGACTTGAAACAGACAGACATCATTTCACCATTGCTCATCATGAGTGAGTGTATTTGCTCAAGTTAATCAGTGCTTTATTTAGAACTGATGTGCAAGCCATGAAAGGAGAGGTGATAATAATACTGGGTAAGCTAAGCAAGCTAAAAAGGTACTTGAACAGAGGAATGCCTCTCTAAATGTGGACGAGTGGCAGAAGAGCCTTTGAAAAAACCTGTAAAGCAAACTGTTGCCCATCAGGCAGGATGTTTCAATTTTAAACTCTTCGGGCTATTTTTATGACATTGCCAGGAATTAACATGCAGTTCTGCTTTTTGGGAGGCAGAGAGAGACACACACCAGGAAACCTGCGGACTTTCTGCAGCCAGACCTGCAGCAAGTCCTTCGTTACCCAGAGCAGAATGAGACAAGAGGCAGTCCCCAAATTGTGACAGGCGTTTCTGCAAGCCAAGAAGCTCTCCAACCCCACCGTCCTTCCATCCTTTCGCTCTGTGCGGGGTCCCACCAAGAAAGTAGCCGGCGTGACGTTGGCATCTCCTCTGCTGTGCTCTCAGCAAGCTGGCTTCCTGAAGGGTGGAAAGGGTTGAATTCTGAACCTCTTTGGGTCTTTTTCCTTCCAGCTTGCCCTCCAGTTTTGTGGGCGATGGGATGAGGACTCAAGCTGGCCTGCTGGCCACCAGCCGCGAGATGGCGATAACATCACGATAGAAGAAGGCCGGACCCTGCTGCTGGGGACCACCACCACCATCCTCAACCTGCTGCATCTCAAAGGTCTGCAGAGGGGGGGTTCAGTGCTCTTGTTCCTTCAGGGCTGGAGTTTTTCATGGCCATGATCTCCCTTTGCTTTGCCCAGCTCCTACATAGGAGGAGACACCTGGTCAGGCAGGCTGAGTTTGCTCTCAGTAGATACAACAGGGCTGTAAAGGGGGACGGGGGAAGCATTTAATTATTATGTATGCAGAAGGCATCGTTTATGCTGTTTGAAGCATAATGACAATAAGAGTAGGAAGGCTTTTTTTCTTTTTCTTTCCCCCAGCTACTGAAAGAGCTGCTATCCCGAGTGGCGTTCAGTGATAATGGCAGTGCCGATAACAATAATCAGCTCTGTTTTGTTTGGCATCTTTGAGGCAAGCGTGTTGCAAAAGCCTTTACAAAATTAATGATGTTGCAGAATTACAGGCCATGGCTACCGAATGTAATAAATAATCCAAGATCCTAGAACACGGCTGGTGGAGAGTAAATAACCGAGCACATTGTGGGGGGAAACACTGGGTTTGAAGGGTACACGTACCCTGGGGTAGATTCGGCACAACTGTCAGGAGGTGTATGTCTGTGGATGTCGAAAGGAGAATTAAAATTACTTGTTGTACAGTGCCAGATATATTCCTCCCTGGAAATTAGGCAGTGGTTGTGAAAACTGTTGTGCGCATGCTCGGTATCAGGTGAGTTGTTCTGGTGAAACTGCTTGCTCGAAGTTAAGCCTATGTGTAAGCCTCCGCTGAAATGAAGCTCAAAAATAGAAAGAGGAGGTTTTTTATATGTTTAAGGACCTGGATTATGTTTACTGGTAAAAATGATTTTGTATTAAAAGGTTGTTAAAATACTGGTATTTCATTGAGATGATGATGAACAATGTGCATTTGCCAATTGTATTTTAATCTAACTTTTAATGTTCATTCTATAAAGAAAAAAATGCAAGTTTAAACCTATTGTCATAACATTTCCAAAAAAGATTGAGCTTGCTCAGTCTAGGTTCAGAAATATTTGAGAATTACTACACCAGGCATCAATTCTGTTTAAAAAAAATTAAAAAAAATAAATCAAGTAAGAAATAGAGATTAAAAAATGTATAACATTTTAGTACACTTTTCTTCCCTTTCTTCCCCAGTGAAAATCCTAAATCTGTGTGATGAAAGATTCCTCTTAACCTAGTTGTGATTAAGACGTACAGTAGAGGAAATAGGTGAGAGCCACAGGTTTCTGAGACTTTTGGCTGCAAATATGGATGAAGATTTTGGGGTGCAGTCTCTGACCTTGTGACAAACAGGGCATAGTGTTTCAGCAGACACCCTTTGAACTTTGGGCCTACTCAAAGGCGTATGTGATCTATGAGTCAGCACTCATGAAGCAAACGAAGGTCTGAATGAATTTAATGAAGTCTGGAGCGGTATCTTTATGGCTGCAGCTCATCTGACATCCAAAAAATTTCTCCTCTTTATCATGCTTTCCAAGAAGCTTGATTTATAATGTATATTCAGTTAAGAAAGTAGATTAAAAATATTATAGATAGTATTATATTCTGCATTGCTACATGCCAAATATAGGGACTAAACATTTTAGAAGTAGAAACCTATGTGGTAATTGTTGATCTGAGCTTCATCTTTGCTAAAGTTTTCTTGTTGCATCCACACCCCCTTGCATGGGTGCTGCTAGGTCTTTAGCCTTGGTTAGATTTGTAGTCATGACATGCTGAGACCTACTCTGATATGAGATGATGGAGATTTATCTTTCCAAACCTTACCTTTCTTTAAGTTGTCCAGCTCAGGGGAGCTGTTTAGGCTCCTGTACTGATAGGCAGAAACACACACCACAAAAGACTTGCTCATTTTAGGTATTATAGATAGTCATCTTAAGATGAATCACAGTTGGGTGATCCCCTTAGAGTAGCAACTACTGAGACTGTGAGCATGTCAAATAATTGACAACTTTCCCAGCCACAAGATGGGCATGACAGTAAGCCCCTAACCTGCAGGCAGGGATAGATAAGTGCTTCAACTGCAGCATCCCATTCCTATTGTAGCTGTAGAGTTTTTCTTCGTTGGAGTTGGACAATGGGATTAAATTGTAGTTCTGCTCCCTTTGCCTTTCATGGCTTGACATCAGGCTGTCTATGCACCCACAGGCTGATGATATAACAGACTTCATGGATGAAAACACCTGTAATGCTACTGAGTCTACTCCTTTGAGAAGACACTGTATCACCTATTTTCTGGTGCTATATCCAGAAAACCAAACACATGGTTACAGGCTCATTTCTTGAAATTCCCCTTTTTTAGGACACCATGAGGATTTTGAATGCTGCCTCTGTGGTGTCTCCTTATGATTATTTCAACATTGTAGAAATTGTTTAAGGAGTGTTATAACAAGCATGTCAGCTACATGTGCAGCCTTAAAGTGACCCTGCTTTGGCTCTATTAGCATATAGCCAAGTACACATAGTGGTTCTGGTAGTGACCAGATTGTCTGGGCAGAAGATCTGGAGGACGAAGTAATAGAGAAGTGCGATTAGACAACTGGGTCCTGCTCACTGCCATGAGGACTCAGCAGCTTCTCCCCCTCAACAAGCAGAGCACGAACATGTGGTTATTGGCAGTAGAAAGTTTAATAGCCAGACTGCAAAACTGCTCAGACAATACTGATTGGGGAAGAGATGGAAGATAGACAGATTGTAGATAACTCTGTAAATTCAGCAGATTGCAGTTATTTTTGTAATCCCAACACCACAAGTATGGAAATATTTATGATAACCCAGGACAGATGGAAATTTCTTTTACGCAGAGCTTGCACTGGAGTAACTCCTTTGTGTTTGATGGCTTGATACTTCAGACATGTGATATTGCCTTTGTCTGAGTTTATAGTGCTCTAGGGAGGTCTGGAGACTAAAAAAGCTGTCTGGTCTTTCAGGAGTACCTTGGGGATGAATTTTGGGTTGATGCTGCCAGCATACCCTGGTGGGGTTGAAGATCCCATACTGCTCCGTTGCCTTTGCAATGGCAACCCTGAGATGGCCACCCTTGCAGGCTTAAGGGAGAAGATTGTTTTGCACCCTGTTCTAGACAAAACCCAGTATCTGTTGTCACAGCTCTTCCTCTGACTTGCAGGCACTGCTGCATCTTAGTAGTCCTGCTGAAACCAGCATGCCGGTTCCCTCTTCCATGGTCAGACTCCAGGCTGAGATTCTGAAAAGGTCTGACCCACATTATCTGCCTCTAAAACTGTGCATCCAGTTTCCAAAATACCACAGCTAATGTGAGCTTTTTTTTTTCCCCCAAACTATGAGATCCCAAGGAAAATAAAAAGAGAACTAACAAGCCCCAGAGATACTCCTGCTATTGTCAGTTATTACTTGATTTTGAACCCATGTCCAAAGAACAGTACTTAACCTGCAGTATGTTGGATCTCTTGTAATCCACACTCAGATCAGGCTGTGGCTAGAAAGGATCCTACAAGTAGATCTGCGGAGGAGAGAAATCCCAATATTGATTTTGCTTGACTTTTGCCCAGGCTTTGATGCTATTAGCAAAGAGCATCAAATATTATCTGATACACCTGCACGAGTACCTCTCAAATAACTAGTGCTTCAGTCACTGCTGATAAAGACTGGGTTTGCATTTGCTGAAAGAAGCAAAAAGCTGTTCCCTCTATTTCCTGCCTATGGCATCAACCAGTCCTTAAACCCATTTTAAAACCCCTTGTCAGTAGGCACGGTTGGAAACTGCTTGTGTTGCGGTGTTTGCTGTGCCATTTTGCTCAAGCCATTTGGGATGTGCATTGTGATACTTTTTGCAGGCAGTTTCTAGTTCATATTTTCTTTTTTTAATCAGGCAGAGACATTACAATTAAAATACCGTAAAAGCGATTCTGGCAGTATTGCAATAAGCATGTTTTTTAATTAAAGAAAGAACATGGGATGTACAAATAGTACCAGCTAATGGGAAATTTCATCCAACGTATTTTTTAATTGAGATTTAGAAGGAAGAAAAGTCAGCCCCATTTCTCGCTGTCGCTGTGTGATATTTTCCTATGTTGTTACAGTGAGGTGTACCAAGTCTGCAATAATTACAGTCTCAGAGCCTGAAAGTCCCAGCTGTTTTCAAGGAAAAGAAAATGAAAGACATCAGTTCTTTAATTTGTCAGTATATTTTTTTTTCAGGAATTCAGTGTTATCCAGTAGAGTGCAACTTGCAGAGCTGGACATTCCTGAAGGAAGGGTTTTAAGGCCCCGAATCTGTAACAATTTGATTTTTTTTTTTCAGTTCTTCCCCGAGTTGTAAACCCTGCTTCATGTTTGGGTATGGGCTGCACGTTTCTCTTTCTCGTGCTGTTCAAGACGGGCTTACAGCGTGTGCATTAGACTCCCAGAGCTCTTGCTTGCCAATGAAATATTGGTTTTTCACAACTTTGGCAGCTACTGGGGCATCACAGGATGAACAGATTGGTGGAAGCTAAGCCCGGCAGAGCAACTCCATGCAACTCCCACAGAGGCCAGGCTGAAACCTGAGGCAGCACCTTCTCCTTGCTCCGCTCGCTGGCATGGAAGAAGGGGACGTACCCCTTTCAGGGATGCAGACACTGCTTCTAACCATGGGATGGAAAGATCTGCTTAGTCTGTTTCCACCTGTCCTAGACACTGATCAGGCCCTCATTATAGTAGCAGCTTTGTACAGTTAGTAGACCTGTCCTCACCCACCTGTATGTGGTACAGAACTACAGTTGTTGTGACCTGTGCAGGCTTGGAGCTGAGGTCCAGTTCTTTTGAAGGTTTTTAAATGCAAATAAAAACCTTCAAAGACAAGAATCTGTATCATGAGCCCAGAACTACAGAGGAAGTGTACTGTGTGACAGGACTGCATGTAGGTTTTTTAAGTTTTGAAGCATCCCTCTTCCTCTGATGGCTTGACAGACTGTGCATTGCAATAGTTTTGCTGTAAGAACAGGCTGCTGCTAAGACCAAGATCCAGCCCGCTGTGCTAGACACTTGGAGATAAACCCTCTCTCTGATATCTTTAAATTCAGATGGCAGAAATCAGCTTGAAATGAGGTAACTGTGCGAGGAGGGGCACAGCAAGTAGAAACACCCAGGCAGGACCTAGATGAGCAGAAACATCATCCTGCTCCCTAAAACAGTCTTTCTGTGCCTTCTCCAGTGCACCGTTCCCTTCCTGAGGGTGAAGCACTTAACATGTGTCCATCACCTATAGACTTGAAATAATAGCCCAAGGACTTATTTTTTCATCACACCTCACTGTGTGATGCTTACCCTGATGACTTCAGAAAGCTCACCTGGAAGCTTCCTTCGTTAGGTCCTAGGTGATGGGTTGTGATAGGTGCTAGAAGTCATCTAGGAATGTCCACACCTCTTCCCCACCAGGTTAGCTCTCCTCTTGCTAATGCATCAAAGATGTTGCTAAGTGTCTCAAGAGCTACCTAAGAGCTGAAGAAGCAGAAGGACTTCTCTGAAGGAGATACAGCTATGGCAGCATCTTCTGCGCTGCCGATCTGAATTCCCTTTGCCTGGCTCCTGTGCTCTATGGGAAGAGCCTGACCAGCTTAAAAGTGAGCACCTGCCATCTGAACAGATGGCTGTGATCGCAGCAAGCCAGAAAACACAGACTTGTCGGTCTTGGGAGATGGTTTCTCTCTGCAAGTACTCAAGCAGCTGCCGGTTCATTGCCCAGGGACAGATTAAGGCCTTCGTCCAACAAAATGTTGGAATACAAGCTTAACTTTTTAGCATGTTAGTGATGTACTGGTGGAAATACACGGGCATTTGAATTCACAGCTAGTTTGGGGTCTATACCTGTGTACTATGACTGTGGAAGAACATATGCAGGGAGGTGGAGAGTGAGTTTTGGACTCTAGGTTCAGGCAGCCTTTGGGATGGAGCCAACATAACAAACTTCTTTTCTCCTTTGCATCTTGCTCGGCAGTAGTCCAACCCAAAATCAGCTTTTATGGCTCCTCCGAAAGTCATGTGAGCATGTCCACAGGGTGCAGGAGACAGGTCCATGAAATAATCAATTGCTCTTATTTAAGGCTCATAAACTCTGTATTCCTCTTCCCATACACAGCAGGATCTTTGTTTTTCTTTCCTGCTTGGAGGCCGCACTGGGCATACACTTGGAGCCAGAGAAAGAACAGTAAGTGGGCTGCCAACACACAGCAGCCTTGTTGTGCAGGATCAGTTGTTTCAGCAAAGATATTCCAGCTCCGGCAGTTGCCTCCTGCTGTTTGCCACTCAAGGATGCTTGCCAGGAATATAACTTCTGAGCTTAAGCCTGTCTCATGGGGGATTGTGTGGCTTTGTCATGTGAAACACCAAGGAAAAGGAACTGGTAAGAAGAAGCTGCAGGGTATGGGAATATTAATTCTACATGGCCGTGGCATGCCCACAGCATAACCAGAGCAGATCTTCCCTGCACAGTGATGGGAAAGAGTAGTCCAGTTCAGGAGGTGACCTTTCAACCTGCAAATGCTCTTCCGTGTGGAGGAGGTTTTCTGTTAGTTGAAGGGGCATGGCACAATAGTGACATGTAAGACAATTCTTCTCTTGTTACTCTCCTATTATGGATTAAAAAAGAAAAAATACCTTGAGACTATCCAGCACCTTTCTTGTAGTTTGCTTGCTTTAAAGCTTCATGCAGCTTTACGTAAAGAAGTAGAATTAAATCTGGCAATAGTCGCTTTTATCCTAGCTGTCTAATTAGCTGCTTATTAGAAAAGAAATGCGCTGTTTCTCAGAATGGTCTTATATTGACAATGACTGTTAGAGTGTGACCTGAAAAGATGACAATAAAACAGCCCTCCGTGTAAGAAGTGCACTTTGGAACAGGGACTTTGCTTCCACTTGAGTTTGGGAAATCTCTAGAGCACTCTAAATCACAACCTAAATGAGAAATATCAACATCTCTTTCATGTATTATGAGAATAGTGTTAGTAGGATTGTCTGAAAAATGAAATTTTTGAGAAGGGGTATAATCTGCTATGTCTGGAAGCATGAATCTTCATGACAGAGGCAAGGAGAAACTTCCCACAGCAGTCCTCACAAGCCTCCACTCCATTGTCATTTGTTTCTTTTTTCCAGAAGTGCTTGTTGCAGCCTCTTTCTGTAGTGAATGTTCTGGATACCTGGGCTGTGGCATTGCAAGAGCCAGCCAGGGACACCTGACAGAGTAAAGTGTTAATACATTATCTTCCTAATTCCTTTCCTTTTGAGTGCAGCCTCCACCATTTCCCAAGGACTTCAGAAGATGAATCCCTTTTTCACAAAACCACTTCTGGCAATGGCATGAGGCTGCTGTAGTTATTCACGCAGCAGATTACACCCCCTACCTTATTATCAAGTTTGTTTTCCTTGATATTCCCTTTTTTTTCCATTATTTGGTCTGGCTGTTTCTCCCCTCCTGTGGGACAGAGGGAGTTGCCGCCACACGTTAGTTTTTCTCTCTTTCTTTTCCTCTTTTTTTTTTTTTTTTTTTTTTTTT
>Ga0065711_1036527_pt1 | contig 20896 bp, 18 predicted proteins | sample Hoacrofraction12_FD_59098 | JGI IMG/M metagenome (GOLD analysis project Ga0065711, IMG submission 59098) | Hoatzin crop microbial communities from Cojedes, Venezuela - Epithelial fraction 12 v2 (version 2) | ecosystem: Host-associated > Birds > Digestive system > Esophagus > Crop | place...
TCATTTTTTTTTTTTTTTTTTTGGCCAGGCAGAGCAGTGTTTGGGAATTCCTGGAGTGAGCTGCTATTAATTTACTGATACTTGCCAGGTCATCCGTAAATAATATGTAGAGTATCATCTTGAACTGGAGACTTGCATTTTTTTTTCTTCAGTTTTCTGCTGATTTTTATACTGGTTTTAGATATTTGAGCTGTTGAAGAACTCATGCAATGCTGACTGAAAATTCATTAAAGGAAAAAAAAAAGGCAAGGCTACATCCGATTCACTGGTTGTGTAATATGTTTTTAGGTGAAGATGGCACTTCGAACCTCAGGACATCTCTTACTAGGCGTTGTTAGAATCTACCACAGGAAAGCAAAATATCTTCTTGCAGACTGTAACGAGGCTTTCATTAAGATTAAGATGGCTTTTCGTCCAGGTATCTGTCTTTAAGTACTCCCTGAAAAGTTATGTTGTTATAAATTGATATTTACTAAGAAGGTATACAATTCCACCTTCCTGTTTTTGTAGAAGAATTACATAAAGTTATACAGGATTATAGAAGTTACTTTCTTTAGTGCAGCATCAGGCCAGCAGTGTGACTGAGTTATATGCTGAAAAACACCTTTTAATTGAATTCTGAACAAAAGCTTTTCAAATTAGTGCTGATTCAGTAAAATCTCAGTTGTTATTTTGGCTGTTGTTGGTGTATGATGTTAAATGGAAAAAGGCTGCATGGTTTTTACCTTCTGTCGCAAGTCTGAAAAAGTCCAGTTGCATGTACTGAATAGAAGCACAGAAGGGAGCTTGTTTCCATCAACGGTAAAGATTCCCTTGCCATGAGTTACAAATGAAACATAGCATAAGCTGGGTTTTTACCACTTTAGCATTTTAGTTTCTGGAAATAATGTGAACTGTAACGTGTGCAACAAAAGTATTTTTCCCTTTTGTATGTGCAACACAACTTCCCCTTCTACTGTTACTTACTCTAAGATTTTTCCATTAAGGTGGGGAGCCATATTAATACCTGCAATGATTTTCCATCCAGCAATTATTTGCCTTATACCTAGTTGATAGTTTTCTTTAATTCTGGCCTGGGAAACTTTTTTCCAGCTGCACTGTAGCTGTGGCAGTGACGCTGCTGGATACTCACAGCTGCTGAATCATATTCTACATTTTTAAGTTAGCGAATGTAATAGATTTAAAAGCTGAACGTAAGGAAGACTTTTTTTAAAAGGTAACTCTTGAAAGTCAATGCAACAGTAAATTTGAGAAAAGATAAGGTATGTAAGGCCTTTATCTTCTTTTCCCGATCTTCACATTGTAATTCAGAGGTTGAACTTAATGTAACTTTCAGTGGCGATTTGTTGACTGTTGCCAATTTTTTGTTTGCTATTGCATTTAACGTCTTGGGTGATGAGAACACATAGATTTGTCTGATTTCACAAGGCAGTCTGTTTTCCCACTCCCTGCAGAGCACATGTAGAAGGCAAAGCACCTTAAAACAAGGTTTACAAAAAGCGGCATGCTGACCTAAAACAAGTTGGGATACTTGGCTTTGTTCTCAGTTTATCGGCTTGGTGGCTTAGGCATTATCTTGATCCTGTCTGCTGTGAGAATCATTTACATGTTTTATTTTAAGCAGCCAACAGGTAAAAATATTGGATAGCCCTGAAAGGATGGACTAGGTTTCTTCATTCCTAGCCAAGCACCAAGATGAGTAAGCTACAGACTCGTGCTTGTTCCTGGTCTCTCTGGACTGTCCATTGTGGAGGGGAACACGGTGGGCAGAGTGTTTCTGAAGTATCTGTACCTCAGAATTGCCTGTGTTGTGTGGGTCAGAAGGCAGAACACAGACCTCAAATCTTCTGCAAGTTATAGAAAGAATTGAACCTGCATATCCCATGCAATTCCAAGTGTCCTGACCTCTGAGCCTTTGAATAAGAGAGAGGCATGAACTACTGTCACTTGTTTCGTATGATGCCTAATCTGATAGTCATGCTCCGAGAATGCCCATGCCCACCGTAACAGATTAACCCACTGAATAGCAGATTAAGCATCTCGGGAGGATAAGAAAGGTGTGTATGTGGTTTAGGTAATCCAGCTCTTTTAAATGCAGAAGCCTAAGAATTTGTGTGGCCCAAGTACTGTGCTGGAACTTTCAGAGCCAGTTGAACTGACTAAATGATCAGTGGCAAAGTAGTCATACTACGTTGCCACTGCTTTACACAAACCAGGCTGCTGTGTTGCTGCTGCTTTACCCAACCCAAAATATAGGACTAAATAGCTCATCTGGAGCATCGTGATAAAATGTTTTTGTAGCAGGTATCTGCATAGTGTTGTGATGGCATCCAATGCCTATGTTGGCTTTGTAGCTCTGCGTTGTGCTATGCGGATGTTGAGTAATTTGAGGCTTCCAGGGTTATACAAAGCAGTATAGGAGCTTCAGGGTATATATTTTGAATTTAGACTGAATCTCAATACTAACATTATCTAAGATTTCTTCATAGGTGTCTAGCATCAGTTCAGTTCAATTTAAAAACAAGAAGCTCACGCAGAGAGAACAATGCTGAAGGCACAGGGAAAAATGCTGTCCTTTTAAGGAATGGGAACTCATGTCTGAGTGTTCTTCTCTGCAGGAGTTGTCGATTTGCCCGAGGAAAACAGAGAGGCTGCTTACAATGCTATTACCTTACCTGAGGAATTTCATGATTTTGACCAGCCACTTCCTGATCTAGAGTAAGCTTGGTTTGCTTTTTTTTTATTTCCATGCAAATAATGTTTGGTTTTAGTTGGAGAACCTGGTTTTAAACAGCAAACTTACTGCTGAATTAAGAAGTCTGTAGGTAACTTGCATTCTTAAGTCTTTTAATGTACCAAGCAAGTATGCAGTCATCTTTGTGTTGATTTTAATTTTGTAGCCGCATGTAATTTTAACCAAAGTTAAAGCTGTCCCCACAGAAGCTTTTGAAAAACTCAGATACATATTATCATTTTCTTCTTTCTTCTCTGCAAGTCACTCTACATCACATACGTTCTCAGATTAGATGAGATTAGTTTTATAGAAATGTCCTTGTTGGCCTTGTGTAGTGGCTCTTTAAATTCTTAATACTAATGGGTTGCATGTAGACATAATAACAAGTATGCAACTTCAGTAGTTCTTGATCCTTAAAAAAATTGATGTTACCCTTTTGGATTATTTCTAATGGAATTTCTGGGGTACAGTTTGCTTTACTTGGTATTCTGTTCGGTTTATATTCAAATTAGAGTGTATACTAATTTGAAACTACATAAAAATTCTGTGTTCTTTTAAGAAGCGTACCTTAACATACCACAGTGTGTTAGCTTGGCTCTGTTACTAGGTATACTTTTTGATAAATTATATTAATAGCTTTGGAAGCTGAAGGAGGGGAAGTCTGTTCTTAGTTATTGAAATTAGTGACCCCAACATAGCAAGGAGTAAGAGAGATTGCTGATACGTTTCCCAGGAGCTAATGCAATTTGAATGATAGGTTTTAACCATGAACGGTCTTACTGTCTTCAGTATTGTTTTCTATTCTGTGTTCACCATCAGCTTTTTTATTAATTGTCTAAAGTGTGTAGTGTACTTCTTAGGAACTAATTCCACATTTATCTAAGCAGGCTCTTAGCTGTTACTGTTTAATTTTTTTTAAATGGAGATTTTTTTTTTTTTAATAACTGCCTTCTGTTTGTTTAAGTGATATTGATGTGGCCCAGCAGTTCAGTTTGAACCAGAGTAGAGTGGAAGAAATTACAATGAGAGAAGAAGTAGGCAACATCAGTATCCTCCAGGATAATGACTTTGGTAAAAATCTCATGTATTATTATGTGTTACTAAGCTAGCTTTGGTAACTGTAAGGTTATGGTTTTGCAGTCGCTATGGATTTCCCACCAAGTACAAAACAGATTAGATCAAACATGCTGTGTTTCTGTACATTTAATTTTTAGTTTGTACATGTCAGTTTTTCCAAAAAGCCTGTCCTCCTAATATTCAGCAAGCTTCTAGCTGCCTATATAAAGCTGAAGAACATTCAGTCAGGTTAATTAGTGAAGTACTAGGTCAGTTACAATTTGCAAAATGTGGTGTGAATATCAAGTCAGCTGTTGCTTTAATCGCAGGCATGTTTTCGGCTGGAAACTGCTATGAGATTTCTAAAGCTGAAGCAGCCAGTGGTGACTAGTTTACTTGTTTATGTATGTTTTCAAGGACAGCATTCTAAGATCTGAATCAAAGCCTGAAGTCAGTTGTATTTGAGTATCTAGTTTCCATTTTATGTAATCCATAATTCAGTAATCTTTTTGAAAGTATAACTTAGGTATTGATGGTGGTGTTGATTTGGTATTGGTTTGCTCTTTGTATATGAAGCTCAACCTCGAGGCATAAGGTACAACTTCTTTGAATTCCTTGGAATTCTTTCGTTTCAGTGCAGCTAAAATTTAGTAGGATCTTGCTAAAATCAAATACTTATAATACAGTGCTTTGTAGAGGAGGTGGTTATTTTTATAATTGTTCGAACAGTGTTTTTGCTATGGTATTGCTGGGCGTAATTGCTTACATCTTGTCATTAACTCTGCAATTAAGATAACTTGACATTTGGTCTTACATTTGGGCCTTTGCTGATTGATTGGCTAGTTCTCTTGCATCTTGGTTCTTTAGCATTTGTAGCAATGAAATGGTGTTCTTGCAGGTGACTTTGGGATGGATGATCGTGAGATGATGAGAGAAGGTAGTGCATTTGAGGATGATATGCTAGTGAGCACCAGTGCTTCCAATCTCCTACTGGAACCAGAACAGAGCACTAGTCACCTCAATGAGAAATCTAATCACCTGGAATATGAAGACCAATACAAAGATGATAATTTTGGAGAAGGAAATGATGGTGGAATATTGGGTATGTTTGAGATTTTTTTTTTTTTTTTTCCCCTCTGCCCTGCCTTCTGCCTCAATAATTAGTTCTTGGGGGGGTGAGGGGAGGTTGTTTCGTTTGTTGCCAAGGTCTGTCTCCAAGCTGTGCCTTCAGCAGTGGAATTCTGGTTTGTGAATGCTACAGCAATATAGATGATGTGTAGCATGTAAAGTGTTGGCATATTTCAAATGAAATGAAAGGAAATCATCCAGAGCTTTTCCTTTCCATACGGAACATTCTTCAGAGAAAAAGCAATATGCAGCTCTTCCTTCCAAGGGTTTAATTAATATGATGAGAATTGTATTAGTGCTAAGAAATATAGTAAGATGCAAATATGGCAAGGGCATTGTAATAAAGGTTATCTGTAAGCTCAAAATTTAAGCTGAAATGTGCCTTGAAAAAGCAGTCCTAATTGCTTTTGTGTCAGCTTTGAAAATACAGGTTTCTGTAACCTTTGCACTATCTTTATTTGCATTGTCATGAATTTGTCTGTACTTCTTAAGTTTCATGAATTTGTGGATGCAAAACTGATTCTTTCAGATGACAAACTTCTCAGTAATAACGATGGTGGTATTTTTGATGACCCACCTGCACTCTCAGAAAGTGGAGTAATGATGCCAGAGCAACCTCCTCACGATGATATGGATGATGATGATAATGTATCAAGTGAGTATGATCTAGGGCTAGACCTAGAATTACTTGTTTTCAGCTGGTTTGATTGGGATTCTAATTCCTTAAAAGCATGTTGGGCTCAAAAGTATGAAATGTGTAAACCACTTCAAGGTGTGGAGGAGGAGATGGGAAGGGTAGCACAGTTTCTTAATGTTTTGACATAGTGCAAGATACTTGTTCTAATCGGCAGTGGGTGGACCAGACAGCCCAGACTCCGTAGATCCAGTTGAACCGTTACCGACTATGACTGATCAGACAACGCTTGTTCCCAATGAAGAGGAGGCTTTTGCTCTGGAGCCTATTGACATAACCGGTGAGTAAGCTATTTCAGAATATTTTACTTGGGTCATCAGAGACCACCTTGGCTTGATGAAGTGAAAATGAATGTCTAGCACTGCTGCTGACTACTCAGTGGGAAAAGAAACCAGGGACCAAGTGCTGAATTCCTTTTATTCAAATGGTAGCCTTCCAGTACTTTCCACGTAGGTAGTTTACACTGATGGTCTTGGAGGATACTAGTTTGTAGTTTCTGCAGTCAGTATATATAGTGGCATGATGCTGTAGCATTTGATAAACATGCTAGTTAAAATACAATGAGTTGGAGTAGAACTCATCATGTCTTTAATTCTAATACATTATCTCTAGTGCAGCACAGGTCTCGATATGCTGTGTTTGATCGCCAAGAGTGACTGTTCATGCTGAGAATGACTGCTCTTCTAGTGATTCATAGCTTTAATGAATTGTTGGATTCAGGAGATGCATCTTTGTATTTGAAGTTCTACTAAATAGTGAAATTCCTTGTCTTTTTACCTGATGCAAGATACTTTCTTATTTTAACTGGTACGGTATTTGACTCATTAGAAACAGATCCCTGCGTTATTGTAAAACAAAACAAAAAGATCTGGAAAAAATGTAGTTTGTCCTGTGTTTTCAGACTGAACTCCAGGCCCTGTTACTGCTTGGTCACTTAAAAAGCCCTAGCGCTGCCCTCTGGTGGCAAGCTAGCAACAGAGGTCCCAGCTGATCAGCTGGGACCAGCAAAGACGGTGTTTGCCAGAGCTTCAGGGTCTGCTGCAGAGTGCCAGGCTGTAAGCAATTTACAGTAAAGTCATTCTAGAGCAGGATGAGAGGTACAGGTAAGATAACCACCCACATTAACACTACCAAAGCTCAGATAGGGCTTAGGGGAGAAACTTGGTGTGGTATTTCGACTCTTTGGTTGGAGGGACCTTACATCACAGGGGCTTGCTCCTGAAGAACATCAACCTGACAGGCAAGCCTTGAGGGAGGGAGACATGCAGCTGAGGACATTGAGGCTTAGGTAGATTCAGTAGAACTACAAGTATGCACAGAAGAAGCTGTAGGTTATGGGATAGCATTCGTAGTGTTTGACCTTTCATAGTGCTTATAGCTTTTCATTCCTTCTCCCAAAGTTTACATTGCCTTAAATTCTTGAGGCAGCTTTATACATGGGCAAATAAGACCTATACAGAACCTGGAAGATTTTTTTTTACAGTGTGGTATCTGTTTGAGCTAACCTTCGTTACGTGCTAAAAATCTCAACAGTCAAGGAAACCAAAGCAAAGAGGAAGAGAAAGCTGATTGTGGACAGTGTGAAAGAACTGGATAGCAAGACTATTCGAGCCCAATTAAGTGACTACTCTGATATTGTTACTACTTTGGACTTGGCACCTCCTACTAAGAAACTGATGATGTGGAAAGAAACTGGTGGAGTTGAAAAGCTTTTCTCTCTGCCTGCACAGCCTTTGTGGAATAATAGGCTACTGAAGGTAATGTTTTAGTGCACGTTCGTTTCTGAATGGACTATATGCCGGGTTGTGCTTCATATATAATAAACATCAGTATATGAATAGTGATATAGTGATAGCAGTATTCATAATTTAAAAAAAAACACCTTCATTGAAACAACTAAGATAACACCAAAGCTTAAAATATTTATCAGTTAAAAAAAAATAATTTATTTCTGTAATGTTATTACTGTTGGAGAGGAGCTTAAAAATGGGAAAGGAAGATGGACCGTAATTACTTGATCTGAAATGAAATTAAGGACACTGAGAACTACAGTAATGAATAATGTGACCTTTCCCCTGTAGCTTTTTACTCGTTGTCTTACACCTCTGGTACCAGAAGACCTAAGAAAGAGGAGGAAAGGTGGAGAAGCTGACAACCTTGATGAGTTCCTTAAAGACTTTGAAAACCCAGAGGTTCCCAGAGAGGAGCAGCAGCAACAACAGCAACAGCAGCAACGAGATGTCATTGGTTTGTGTCTAGTCAAAGATGCTCTGCTTTCCCTCAGAGCTTATTTTTTTCTTTTTGTGCCTTATATGAAGTCACCAAAGATTTTGAATGAAGCAAAGAGCTTTGCAGTGGTTGTGTAACTTGATATAAAGTCTGTGACTTAAAATAGCTTTTTTTTCCTCGAAGTAGAAGACACTTAGAGATGAGGTTTGATCCAGTGGATTAAATGGGTATTGGATTGGGTTGTATGCACATCTCTACCAAGTCTATTTCAGTTACTGCAGAAGTGGTGTAGGCTGTTAAGAGTGCTGAATTCTAAATTAGCAGCAGATTGGACTTAGATACTTTGGTACAGTTTCAAATTACATTACTAAAACTGGGTTTGTTGTGGAATATAGATGAACCTATTCTGGAAGAACCAAGTCGTTTACAAGAATCAATGATGGAAGGCAGCAGAACCAACCTGGATGAATCAGTTATGCCACCCCCACCACCTCAAACAGGTGTTAAACGCAAACTGCAGCAAGTAGAACCAGAGCCAGTGTTACCTGTGAGTAAGATCTTTTTGTTTTTTGTTTGAGACTGAGAAGTGGGTAGTGTCTTTGAGCAGGAAGTGACAGATTTGAGGCACTAGCGTTCCATGCTGTTGTGAGATATGTCGGAGTAGTATCAGCATCTTTGTCCCTGGGTAGTCTTTATGGTGCTTTTCTTAAGTGGAAGGCTTACTGAAACATTTAAAATGCAGGTAGGATAAAGAAATGGCACTGTTTCATCTAGGAAGAAATCTTCAAGGAGTAGGGTGTATTGCTTAGAAAACTATCACGTTCTGCTGGTCAAGTGTGTACAGACAGCTTTCACTGATGAAGAAAGGATTGTCGTAGCTGCGCAAACTTCTTTTTAAGACAGTCCTAGTGTTCCAGGGTTAAGGGTTCAAAGAAAAAAACCTTTGATTTTCAGGAAAGATTTCCTAGCTGAGTTATGAGTAGACTTGGAAATGAGCTCATATCTACCTCTTCTGTAAAAGCTGTAATGCAGTGTGAAAGGAAAACATATTTGTGAGGGGGAGAGGAAATGGGCAAAAAGGTGTATTCTTTTTCTGAATGCTTGCCTGATGAGAACAGTCTTGGTTTATGCAGTCTTTCTCATATTTGTGCGGTTTTTCACCCCACTTTTCACACATTTCTTGGCTAACAGGTTGTTTGCTGTAGAATGAAACTGTTAGATGTTACATTATCTTGCTAAAAAGGGTGGCAGCTGCTGTTCCTCTTGGCCATGTCATTGGGTGAAAGTGACATGGACTGTTTGTGCTTTATGCTGAAATCAATGTTGTTGGTGCACGTTGGGAGTTCTCTGATCATGCCAACCAGATCAGGCCTCTAGCAACATACCTGTAGCAGTACCTGCTGTATGACTCTAAACCAGAAGTTATTTTGAGCTATTTTAGGATATGTATAGAAACAGTTTCGGGTATCAAGGTAACTTTACTGTCAAACACTTAACTGTGTATGGTTTCAGGGGGAGAATACTGTATATCAGTATATCGATTTTATTAAAACTGACTACATAAATCCTGTTAAACTGTTTTTCTGGGTTTTCCTCTTCATACAAGTATCTTCTGAGAATGATACTTGAACACCAAAGTCACTCGTACGTTTTTGGAAACTTTGTACAAAGTACCAACATTTTAATTCCTTCATGCTTGTATTACAAAGAACAACATTTTAATGTTTTGAAGATCTCTTGTTTCAGTGAGTTGAAGTGTATTCATGTAGCACTGCATCTGGTTATGTGGGATTTTAAAGTTGCGTGTGCTGATCCAAGAAATGAGATCAGTAGTTTGGATGGTGGACTAAGTGAAGTTATTGGAAAGCCTTTTTCCGTATAGTGGTATCATAATTTCTGGTTTGAGTAGAATCTAAAGGATTAAAAATACATGTATGGACATCAAAACAAAATAAATTGCTTTTCATTTTTCAAAACTGAAAAATTCTGACAAAGGGCTAAAATTTAGAGACTTGCTTTGTGGAACTGGTTTGTAGCATCCGCATTCTGTTGTAAAAACACTGATAAAATGATGCTGTCAGTTTAACTGTATTGTGTACTCTTAAAGCATCCACCATCACAACAGCTGGAAATACCACCTGTAGAAATGCCTCCAGAGGAGCCCCAAAACATCTGCCAGCTAATACCAGAGCTAGAACTTCTGCCAGAAAAAGAGAAGGAGAAGGAAAAGGAGAAAGAGGAGGAGGAAGAAGAGGAGGTAAGAACTCTGTGCAGAAAGGTTTTGTGTGTTCCCTAGCACTGTTTGACTTGGGATTCATCAAATGGCATAAGAAATAAATCTTTAGTCCTTACTTGGGAAATTATAACCTTCGGTAATGTCAATTTTAAAATTATTCCATGACCATTTTATTTATATTACTCAATTTTATAAATTGCCTGTATGTTCTGCTTTGAATTAGAGGGTTCTCCTGTTGTTGGCACATGGTTGGATTAAACCACTTTATTTATGACGACTTACACAAGAAGTTTTGAACTTAATTTTATGGTTCTATTCTAAATAGTCCATGCCACTTTATAAAAGTTTTGTAAGAAAACCATCCATATCCTAAAATGTGATAACTGAAGTTGTTTCTCAGCTACAACACTTAATTTTCTGTGGATATCAAAGTAAATTTAATTGACTTTTTTTTTTACCCCCAAAATGCATAATACTGAATTAGTTTTTTAAGAACTGTTTTATTGTTGAAAAAAGAATGTATCTGGACATGTGAAGTTTCCTTCTGTTAACAAGTCACATATACAAAGGAATGTGAATTGATTTAGTCAGTTACTTTAGTCAAGATGATTTCCCTAGCAATGTAAACAGCTGTTAGAATATTTTCAGTTTGAAGGGACCTACAATGATCCAGCTGCCTGACCACTTCAGGATGTTGCTGGATGCAGAGAAATGTTACTTTGAAAGTAGTACAGTGTAGAGGAAGAAATGCATGCTGACTTGATTTTGAGAAATAAAAAAAAATTGCCACACAGTTTTTCTGCACAGTTTGAGGTTCATGAGTTAAGACTGGAAAGAAAGCAGATACTGTTTGTGTGTGTTGCTTTGGTGGTGATTTTTTAAATTGCTGATTTGAAATAAAGTGCTGCTTACTTTAAAGTTCTTCACGTCTTCTGTAAACACGTGCTGTTCTGTGTAGGCGAGTGCTTCATAGGACACAGGGAGCCGAGTAGTTACAGCTGGCCTGTGCAGCTTTTAGTAGCAACTTGTTTTCCTTTTCAAAGGTTCTGTTTCCCCAGTGAAATAATAGACACCAGTGTGTTCTCAGTACTTGCAAAATGAAAGTGTTGATGCATGTTCAGTACTAGCAATACTGAATTGAACTGAAGTGTCTCTTCTCATTCAGCTGTCGTGACTGAACTTCTTTGTTTTACTAATTGTCAGCATAACATTTTGAGGTATAATCACAGTGGCTGGCAACCTTACAGTACGTCAATTTACATGTGTATCTTCCTCTCCTGCCTATTCTGGATGTATCCTGTGACTCAAGTTGTCTAAACCCTCTGGCTTGAAAAGCTGCAATGATAGCTAGAAATACCTCTTTTACTTCATAATGCAGTAGATGAAAACTTACTGTTTTGTAAGTGTGTGAATTTTGGCTGCTTATAGGAAGAAGATGGCACAGGGGGTGATCAGGATCAAGAAGAAAGGAGATGGAACAAGAGGACTCAACAAATGCTTCATGGACTTCAGGTAGACATGATAATTTGCATTCTCTTAAAGCAGCTTTTGAGTGTGCCCACCGACACTTTTGACCAGAGTTACGAGGTTAAGAAAGAGCTTTCTTTGCAGTAGATGTTACAGATTTATAATATCAGTGCTGTATTGGGGCCAGGGAGGGGGGAGGGATGCTTGTGATTGATTATATCATTTTTCCAAAGATAAAATTGATTAAATCTAATTAAATTTAAGTTGATTAAATCTTGTTTCCAAAGGACATTTGAAGTAAAATTTTTCACTGAAGTGTTTGTCAGACTTTATGTCCACTCTTGGTGTGCAAGACTGCCAGAAATTCAAATTTTAAAATAATTGGGTTTGATTGTGTTTTTAAGGAAACCTGAGCACCTCTGACTTTGTGCTCTGTGACCCTAGGCAAACCTCATCAAGGTCTAGGGATGATGAAACCATTTTACAGGATGTTTACTTCTGGCTAGGCTAGCTGGAGAACTTCCGTGCGATGATAAGCTGAATCTATAACAACTGCGGGAATCTGACCTTGGCTGAGGTGCAGCATTACTTTTCAGCATGTGGCTTCAGTCTGCACAGTCAGATAATCTTTCCAGGATGGATTCTTGCTTGCTAACACTTAAGTTCAAGTGTATACTTAAGCTTTTAAGTGCAAACTGCTGTCTGTTTGCATGTAGGTCTCTGTATGTGTACTTCATATATTCTTGGACTACCTTTGCCTTTCAGTCTAGTTTGCAGTTCCTGCCCCTTTGTTCCCTTAAAACATTTTGGTCAGCTGTCCCGGCTGTGTCCCCTCCCAGCTTCTTGTGCACCCCCAGCCCACTCACTCCAAAAGGAGAACATGTGCTCCCGTCCAAAACATAGCACCAGAGAAGCTGCTGTGGAGAAAACGAACTCTGTCCCACTCCAGCCAGTACAACTGTTGCGTAAAAGCAATTTTTGAAGTATCGAGATCTTTAGTTGGTGATGTTGTGTAATGTTTTCCTCTCTGAATGTTTCATCATAGTTTCTGTGAAGAGCTTCAGAATTCTCTTTGGACCATGTCTAGCTTTTTTTTTTTTCTCAATTCTTTCTTCCATTTGCCCAAAAGAGCATCACACTGGATGGCTGAAACATTAAGTCTGTAATGAGATTTGAAGTTAAGATCTGTTTAATATGAAGTAATTTTGTTTGGCCAGCGTAATATCTTTTCATCTAGTCGATATTCCAGAACAGACGGTTCTGTTTTAAATTGAAGACGTCAGTTGTTGTTCTAGCCAGCAAACAGATGTATTTTCCTGATTTTTTTTTTTTTTTTATTTTTTTTTTCCTTCAATATTCTGACCAAGACTTTGAAAAAGTGTTAGTGACTTTGGGTAGTAGTTTCAGACAAGCAGAGGAGTTTTAGCGATAATTAGGCTTTCACCTTGGGAAAACTATGCATCTTTTAAAGAACCTTAGTTCTTGAAATTTTGTTTTAAACAGTAGATCATGGTTATTATTGGAGTTATTTTTATTTTGAGAAATAAAATAGGATTCTTTATTCTAAAATATTTGTCCTGTAGTCAAAAAAGACTGGCTAGCCATTGGTGCAGAAAGAAAATCCTGTGCTGTACTACAGTGCTTCTGGAATAAGTTGCACAGATTCGAGACTGATTTTTCAAACATTTCTGGGAAGCCTCCTACATTTCATGTAGATAAGATCCATACAGAAATTTTCATGTACATGTTGTATTGTCCCCATCCAACATCGAGTCCTTCCCAATCCCTCACAGTGTTCTGGGGGTGACAACAAACAGAATATTTCCAACGGATGTTCTTCTTTATATGTAGTTCTCTAATTTATGGTATCAATGTTTGTGTTTTTCAGAGAGCTCTTGCTAAGACTGGAGCAGAATCTATCAGTTTGCTTGAGCTGTGCAGAAATACGAATAGAAAACAAGCAGCTGCAAAATTCTACAGTTTCCTGGTACTTAAGAAACAGCAAGCGATAGAGTTGACGCAGGAGGAGCCTTACAGTGACATCATTGCAACACCTGGTCCCCGATTTCATATTATCTGAATGGTTAGGTAGAGCAGAGCTAGTGTTCGTTTCACTAGTGCGTACGTGTATTGCCCCATCTGTAGGGCCCACAAGACCATTGCAGGATATAGAGATTTTACTGTCTGTATAATGTCTTTGGTTTTCTTTTTGGGTTATTTTGGTTTTTGTATTTTAAACTTACCACTTAAATTTTTAGTGAACCTGCTGGGGTGGGTGGCTTAAGTTCCAGCTGCAGAAACCAGACAGCTCGAGGACCCAGATGAAGATTGTTTTAACAACTCGGAGCAGATGTGTGCAATATTGGTGCATGTAATGTTGAGTATCAATGAAAATGTCTTAGGATAATTTGACTAGTTGATTCAATAGTGATATTTTTAACCTATACAAGTGAACCTGAGTGGCAAACCTATTGTCTGATTAAAAACTTTGCCAAACTCGTCTAAAATGTTCAGTCTGCTTCTCATAGTAGTGGATTTTTTTTTCCCCTTCCCTAGATCTTTGTGCATACCGTGGGTCTCTTAAAGCTGCCCATATGCAAGGTAGTGCCTGATGAGTCAGCTTGCTTTGTCACTGCATTTTTGCAGTCAGATTTTTGTAGCCCTTGATGCTAAGGGGAAACAGGTGTCTGTGGAAGGTACTTCCTCCACGGGGTACTATTGTGTACATGAAAGGACGGAACATGCGTTAAGCATTTTAGACGAAACATTCCTTTTCATTATCACCTCATTATGGTCCACTACTGATAATGGCTAATTACTGTTAATAAGCGTCAAATAAAAACTCTAGTCATTTCATTTAAACCTTTAAGATATCAAAATGCTTTAGGTTTGTTAGAGCTGTATATAAACTCCAGACTTTTTAAACAGACTTCTAGATTGTAAATTATCTGATTTTTATTAAGCAGGCGTATGAAGATAAGAGAAGTTGAACAGACTGCCTTTGTGAAGATGCTAACTTCAGATACCACCTGTACCGAAAGGGCAACAAACTTGAATATACAGTACAAACAGGCACAGTTCCACTTAATTGTGTAGTGTATTAACGGCTCTTTGGATATATTTATGGTTTTAGTATCAGTTTTTCCAATAATGCACACTCCTGTGTTCAAAACATTTTTATCAGTTCTGGAAAAAAAAAGTCCCATTTGATTTTACTTACAAAGAATGAAGCTTTACTGATAGACCAGGTAGCACCAGAAATTATGTGAATATATTGATTATGGAAACCTGTCTTAACTTTTTTTAGGGCGAAATTATTCACACTGAAGGTTCTGGTTTTAATGTCGGCACTTTTGTGAAGTAACTTTGGGACTCTGAAATGTCAGTGTATACTCAACTGTAAAATTATGTGAATGTTTAAAAAAATCTGAGACTACATGATGACCATGTTCTAATAATCCTAGAAAAAGTTAATTGTATAAAGTTACTGCAGCTTTATTTTCAACATGATGTGCCTGTAAAACCATGATTTCCCCCTTTGTAAAAAGAGACATTGTAGATAACTTGAATGTTTAATTTGGAAAAGGTCATTAGTTTCTTGTTACACATTTTTAGTCTGTTTTTGTTGCTTTTCAAGGTTAATATTCTTGAAAATAGTTGATGCTGTTATGTATAACTTTTCTAATAAAAGTTGTGTTATAAGCTGTTATTGTATTAGCTCTGTATCATGTTTGAACACCTTTCATTAATGTAGTAGGGACCTAGCAATTACGGGTTGCTTGTTTTCGAGTTAGGAGTGGAGGTGTAACGATTTAGCTGTTGGAGAGATTTAAAGCTTGAATGTGTAAATAGATTTCTTGCCATTAGGAAGGCAGAGTTATTTTGCTGGCCGTACTGTGGTTTCGTTCAAGCGTTCTGTGCTAGGAATGTCTGTGCGGAAAGTTAGGGGAGACTGCCTGTAAAATGTGATTCATCTCCATGCCAGTCCCCGCTGAATGCCAGAAGAGAGCCAGCTTGAATTCTTTCAGCCCTGCTGCTCCCTTGCTTCTGGAACCACCTCTGCCTGTGGGCACATCTGTGCTCCTGAAGTTAGGTGCTCCTGGTAGACCCAGACGCCTGTGGAAGCAGTGCGTCTCCGCGGAGTCCCTCGGGTTACCTGCGGAGCTTACGCAGAGCCCCGGGGTAAGGAGTGCTGGTCGCTGTGGGCTGTCCCCGGGAGCTGAGGAACCAGCCGGGATCCGATAAGTTGACTTCGCCTGGGCTCCGCACAAAGGTGCTTCCCCTGCGGGAGCCGCTGGGCTGGCGCCGTGCTGCGGGGCTGGCGGGACGCAGGGCTCTGTGCGTGTGGGTGCAGCTCGCCTGCACCGGATAACGAGGACTTGGTTTTTCATTCCTTTGGTTAATGCTCTCTGAGGGACAGCAGTGCGGGGACTCAGGTACTTGGACTAGAATGAAAGGTAGCTTTTCTGCCTTTTCCTTCTCTTCTATCGATGACTAGGACATGTTGATCAGGCTCTTGATTACAGCAGTGTGATCAGCACTCACGACAAGCTGATTTTGCCCCTACAGTCTGAGGCAGTGAGTGCGAGCTCTGCTTTCTAAAGTACAGGATTTGTTACTAGTTTTGAATGTGGGCTGCGAGTAGTACTGACAGACTTGGGTTTCTTGGAAGGCAAGCTTCACAGTCACACACTGATCAGCTGCTGAATAAGGTCTAAGGAATGGTGATGGACAAAGCATTTGTGTTTCTCCTGTATCTACAAGACGTGTATTTCCCCGCTCTGTTACTGTACGGACAGGTGACGAGGTGCAGAGAGGGTCTCTGTTGCACAGCATTTATTCTGTTTTCCCTATGACTGCTGTTTTTTACAAAGATAGTGGGAGCACTTAAAAAAAAAGTACATCTGCATTTTATTATCGTTCCTCTTCAAATAAATGTCTAAACGGTTTTAAAGGAGCTAACCATAAGCATTTGGTTAGCTTTCAGTAGAGAAGAAGCCATTTTCCTAGCAGTTCTGTGAGTAACGCCATCAGCTTTTCAGAGTTTCAGTTTCAAGTTCAGCAATTCATTTTAGGAACAATGAAACAATGAGAGGCATTTCGATTTGATCGATGCCACTGCTGTGAAATGTCTTCCTTGCTGCTGTACCAGTCAGGCTGGAATGTCTCTGGCTGCAGTGTTACGCTGCAGCACCACTGAGGGGAAGGAGCTGCTGCAAATGCCTCTTGCTCCTTGGCCGTCCCTGCTGGCAGCAGGTTCCTTCTGTCTGCAGATCTGAAGGGTTTGCAGCGTTGACGACCGTGCATGCCCTGCTTTCCAAATTGCTCCTTTTTGGTGGGTGAAAAGGAGAATGGTTTGTGAGTCTAAGGAAATACTCCTGCGAGGAGATTCAGTTGCTGAATGAATTCCTGCCCTGCATGTTTCACCACTGTGAAGGCAAACTGCTCCAGGTCTTCCTCGGGAGAGCTCTGTTCTTATCCCAGCTGGGGTGGAAGGGAGGAAGGCAGGTAATGTGAGCTGCATCTGCAGGTCAAATACCTCATTGCCCGCTACTCCTCCCCTTCCCAGCAGCTCCTTGTAGTTCACAAGACATTTTATAGTTTGAGCCAATGCCTCCTCCCTGGAAGTGTTCGAGGCCAGGTTGGATGGAGCTCTGAGCAGCCTGGTCTAGTGGAAGATGTCCCCGCTCATGGCAGGGGGGTTGGACCCAGATAATCTTTAAGGTCCCTTCCAACCCAAACCTTTCCATGATTCAATACTTCCAGCTATCACTGGAACTCCCACTTCAGCATATTAAACGGACTTGGTCAGCAACCTAACTGGCAGCTGTTGTGTACGGCTTCACTTCAGGAACTTTGAAAGTCTATGGTGTTAAGGATGCTGAGCTGTGCCCCTCATTTGTAGACAGCAGATGGCCTTTTCTGCTTGGGTCTTTCCAGGTAGAGGCCTCCTACACCTGCAGGTAAAGGGAGGCAAACTGCAAAGGGTCGTTCTCCGCTCGCTGTTGTCATACCGCTGCCATGCGTGTCTGTGTGGTGGTATGGAACAGATGAGTTTTTCTGGGAGGAGTGGGGTTCTGGTGAGTTGCTCTGTTTCCAAAGCTCTTAAGTGTCCACTACTTGTGGAACGTAATTTCCGCAAGTGGTTATCACGTTCCTCCTTGTGCTTCTTCAAAGGTTTTTGCTTTTGTTACACCTACAAGGATTGGCTAGCCTATATGCTGTGCACTTCTGCAAGACAAACACATAGAAAAGCCAAAGGACCGGGAAATAGATTGTCCCAACACACAAGGAGGAAAGGACAATTCTCTCTGCATTTCTTGTGAACCTCTGAAGGTCTCTGAAGCCACTGGAGAGACAAGAACAGGAGGCAGAAAAAGGGAAGGCTTTCCCTCGTTATTCTTACGGGAGCTGTTTTTATATTTGTTTTAGTTCCAAACATTTTCATAGCGAGTCCAAAAAATTCCAAAATCTCAGCTAGGAGAAAATATCTATATTAGCCAAACAGTAATGTTGATGTTGTGTTATGAGTAGAACAAAGTGCCAGAAACTTTCTGGGAGAACACACCCTCCAATTTCGCTTGGCCCGAGCTATTCCCCAGAAGCCAGGAAGGATGCAAGAAGCAGTCTGGCTGCTGTGAGCTACGTCTCTACATGCTCTCCCTTCCCCAGCCCCCCTGCTCTTCTCTTGTGCCCAACTTTTGTTTCCAGTAAAAACATTAAACACTATAACATAGCCTGAAACTAACACTAAATAACTGAGGACTGTGTGGTTGACCTTTAATCATGGATGTTTATAAAAGATTTTTGACATTGATCAAGAATCCTTGTGATGAGAAACACAGACGCCGAGCATCCTTCTAGAACAGATGGGGGTTTAAAGCCAACAGCGTTCTCCATGCAAGGACTCCTCTCAAAATTAAGCGGCTCTGCTGCTCCCTTGGAATCCTCTACCCCTCTCCCTGCCATGCAGTGCCCAGGTAGTGCTGGCAATTATTTGTACAATTCCGTTATTTGGGTTTGGGGATGGTGGGAGCTGCTTCGGGGTAAAACCCACCAAAAGAAACATGGGGCTTTTTTCCTCCAGCTGGATCGGTTCCTACATCCTGCGCGCTGGGCAGCTGTACAGAAACTTGTGCCAGCATAACACAAGAAGCACCAGGCAGGAGAACAGAGAAGGGAAGGGGTGAGTGCTGCCTTTTCGGATGCCTGCGCCAACTTTGCATGTGTGTTAGATCAGTCTGAGAAAATGATTCACAATAATGCTGTTTGAATTCAGCAGTCCCAGCACTGGCTAACACTGATGGATTGGCGTGTTTATCGTCAGCTTGCACACCAGCATTAGAATTTCTGCTTTTCCGAGGCAGATGTTGAATGTTCTCCCTCAAATCGGGTATTTCTGTGACAGAGCTGAAGTCCAGCCGCTGCCTGAGGATGTGTCTGCGCTAGCTTTCTGCTCATTTTGAGGAAGCCGATACGGCCAGTCCTCGCGTCACTGGAGAGGAAGCCAGAATTAGCATCAACGTGCGCTTCACAGGCAGCGTGTGCTGCTCGTCGCCATGGATTGTTAACTCTGAAACGAAGGGGTCGGGATACCATAAACCACTCCACCGCTGAGGGTTTTTGCAGAAAAGTTCAGCTAGATCTGGTTTTGTACAAATTAAGCTGCTTCTCATGTTCCTTGACTACGGGACTAATCTCCAAAACAAAAGAAATGTTGATGTTTAAAGAGTAAGAAACCACAGTCAATGTTGTGAGGGAAAAATAGGAGAAGCAGCTTAGCATTTGGATTCAAAAGTCAAATTTGATGCTTAACTTAGAGAATGTTTCTTTGATTCAAATAACTGATGAGAGACCCGGAAAATGAGCTAAATGTACCATTTTGCGTTTTGTAGTGAAGCGCATGCAAACCTTAAGCTAGTCTTGCTGATGCTGAGGGAGGCAGCAATGAGCCAGAAAAGGCACAAAAAGGTTTGTTATGGTGGCAGCTACTTAGCAACGCAAGCTGCAGGTTTTCCTTGATGATTTCTCAAGACTGAAGTAAGTGTGGAAGACACGGGGTGCTTCCAGTGCTAAGCTTCATCTTCACATCTGTCAGAAATAGTTCCAGTTTGGTAATTGTGGCAGACTGCTCCCCGCGGTGTGAATAGCAGCTGGGATCTCTGTCGCCTGCGCCACCGAGCCCGTGGAATTACAGGGACGCTCTGCTGGGAGCTGAGCAGATAGCCCTCATACTAAAAAGCTTTAAAGCCAAGCCCGAGAAGAGCAGACCTGCCGCATGTGAGAGGAGCACCTCAGGAGCACTGGCCCGTCCTTGCCGCCAGCAGCAAAGCTGCCGTCATTCCCCTGCCTCGCCCGTGCTGCTCCCTTGGCAGGGGCTATGTAGCCAGCGCAGCGTTGCAGATGTTTGACAGGTTTTGCTGGTCGCCAACGAGCTGCTTTTGACGGGGCACAATGGGGCCAGCGGCTCAGCCTCTGGTGCACACGACTGCGGAGGAGGTTTCCGACCTGATGGCTGAGAGCTGCTCCCCGGGATCAGCTCCAGATTGCTCCCGACACACAGAGCCCAGGGACGAGGAGGCTGAGCCTGTGCACAGGGGAGCGTTAGGTCCAGCTAGATCGCTCTGCATAGAACCTTACCTAAAAACATTCTGCATTTATGGCAGATTTTATTCTTATGACTCAGTAAGCGCTGTTTCTGGTAGGAAAAGGCCCTTCTGGTTCGATGTGATGTGCGGATCATTCACACCCCGAAGGAGATACGGCGGGTACCAAATCCAGCCAGATGGAGCCCGAGCCTGGACTGAAAGTGAGATGACTGTGGGTTTTCATCGTAAACGAGGTGGAGGTGTGAGGTCTGCCAGCTGTGGAGGTGGATTCAGCACGATGAGAGCCAGGGCCTCCAGTTCAGCTGCAGGTTTGAAATCCAGAGAGGTAACTTAAAGCAAAAAATAATGCTTTAAGGTCATTGGACTAGCCTGCTACAAAAACTGTATATTATTTGAAAATTTCAACTTCTATCAATGCTGTCCAAAATAATTCTGTTCCCAACACAGGAGAGAGAAATCCAGTTTAACCAAAAGGTACAGGTAGCAATCATAGAATCACAGGTTGTAAAAGACCTCTAAGATCATCAAGTCCAACCCTCCTCCCAACACCACCATGCCTACTAAACCATGTCCCAAAGTGTCACATCTACACATTTTCTAAACACCTCCAGGGATGGGGACTCCACCACCTCCCTGGGCAGCCTGTTCCAATGCCTGACCACTCTTTCAGTAAAGAAATTTCTCCTAATATCCAATCTAAACCTCCCCTGATGCAACTTGAGGCCATTTCCTCTCATCCTATC
>Ga0065711_1036528_pt1 | contig 20894 bp, 12 predicted proteins | sample Hoacrofraction12_FD_59098 | JGI IMG/M metagenome (GOLD analysis project Ga0065711, IMG submission 59098) | Hoatzin crop microbial communities from Cojedes, Venezuela - Epithelial fraction 12 v2 (version 2) | ecosystem: Host-associated > Birds > Digestive system > Esophagus > Crop | place...
CCTCCAGCCCCGCCCCCCCCCTCCCCCACTGTTTTCCCCCGCATCAGATTAGACTGCATAAAATATGGAATGGAAATATGAAGTCTGGGTTGAATTCAAGATAAATGCTGTCGATAGCTTCCTACAAGATTTACCTCTCCTCAGTATTTGTACTGATGCTGTATGGGCATCTTCAGAGGAAAGAAAAACATTTTCCTGGGAGATGAGACATACATGATTCAGTACATAATGCAAACTGTGTGTTAGGAACTGTAATCTGTGTCAAACTAAGGAAAGTTTTGAAGATGTTTGGTATGAATGTGCTGTACTAAAGGTATATTGCAACTCTTCCCACTCAAGGGAGGAACAGATCTGAGCTGCTTTTACACATGATGGATGTGAGTGATTTTCATGAACAAGCTACATTGTCCTTTTTGTATTACATCTCTGAAATCCTGGGAGGGGAAAGTAGCTAAAAGCATCAATTTTGATACAAATCCTTTATGGTCTTTAAATTGGGCACTGCCACTTTAATAAGCCACACCTGGTTAAGATTCGTGTTCTGCTGAATTCCTGGCGCCGTAATGAGCCCTGAACATCAGGCTGAGGCTGTGATCAAGACAATACAATTAATCACCAGACCGTGCACAATTTCAGTAACATGAAAATTGCACGCAGTTAGATTTTCGAAGTAAAACTAATATTTCATGCAGTGGAAAGAGTGAAGTTTCAGTGCATAACAAAAAAGAATTTCAGAGGTTTAAAAAAAACTGGCAGTCAGCAGGGCCACGTGAAGGTGAATGCATAAATCAAATAACTATACCATCTGTTATAGAAAACTTAACGGGAATTAAGTGGCCCATATTTTCTAAAAATATCTTTCTTCACAGTGTGCAGAAGCACTGAATATCTAAGGAGGAATACTGGAATTAGACTTTAATTAGGAAACTTTGAGTTTTGAATACAACATGAGCTTAGTCAAACTATCAGCAAGATAAGCTTATTAGGAGAGAAACAGGAATGAATATCTGCATGGCAAAAAAGTACATCTTTTTTGTGGGAGGAAGAGAGGGGATTAAAAACATGTAGTGGCCCTGTTTTCAGTATTTTTTCAGCTACAGCTTGAGGCCTCACAGAGAGACACAGACAGTTACAGGCACGCCAAGACCAGCTTCTGGGAGACTTTCTATTCTGGTGTGATCTAAAATACGGTCGTCACTTTAGTGACTTGAAAATTCACAAGCAAAAAAGGTTTCCTGCGTGTTTGAAAATATATTTCCATGAGGCAGTTGTTTCTATGTAAATGCAGTGTTTGCCAGAAATCCCATTCCAAGTGCAGAGACAAAACACAATTGTCACCCTTTCTAGGCTCACCTCCAATGCCAGCTGGTGGGAAGGCACAGCTTCTGGAGAATGCTGGTAGCTCCTTTCTTCCCTTTCCCCATTAAAAGAAAAGCATGGCAATTTGTTTTCTCCACCATTGGGTTATAAAATCTTCAGGGATGTTTTTTTTTCTTTTGGTCCAAGAGTTTGCACATCTCTACTCAAGGAATTTGAAAGTCCTGTCTGCACACAAACAATAAAGATAAAAACAGCAGGCAAAACTGTGTAGGAACAGAGTAACAGACACAGACTTCCTTAGAGGCTAAGTATATATGCTGGTCCAAGAGTTGATATAGAAACCTAAACAGAATAGGTTAAATGAGATGGTACAACTGAATGTTTTTGGAAAACGATGGTACAACTGAATGTTTTTGGAAAACGATTTTCAGACCAAGTAACTGAGAAGAAGGGAGGAAGAAAGAAAAAGGGGGAAAGGAGTGACACAGAAAAAGGCAGTGACACACAAAGAAAATTAAAAAAACCGCATTTTTAAAAAGAAGCAAAAAGACTGATTTTGAGGGAATAGCACATTGTGGTTTAAAAATAAAGCAAAAATAAAAATAAGAAGTTTCCTGTTTCTGGTTTTGCCATTGGCCTGTTCCAGCCTTCGATTTCTTCTGCTCCCTGTCCTCAGTCTTATCTTCTACGCTGATACTCTAAGCTCTCTTGGGAACCATCTCCTATCACATATTTTTACAATGTTTAATAAAATAGAGCCTTGCTCTCAGCTTGTGCCTCTTAATGTTACTGTAACATAAAGAGTAAAGAGCCTTAATGGTAATAGTTGGGAAAGCTGCTCAGTAACTTTTCACATTAACATTTTTAACAACAAATAGCAGTTCTGTGACACTGACATAGTTCAACTAGGCCAATGATATTCAGTTTTTCTAACAGGAAAACTGGAAGAAAATATCATGTTTTGTCTCAGTTCATTCAAAATAAAAATGCTTGGTACCTGAACTGATCCATAACATTTCAGAAACTGCATTTTGTAAACTGCACATGGATTCATGGGTGTTCATTTTTTAAATAGCGTAATCCACTGGCCACTCAGCAGCTGGGGCTTATTACAAGTTGAAGTCGAGCTAAAGAGTCTGTTAGACACCAAACCAACAGCTATTGTAGGGTCATACAATTTAAGACTGAGTTGACTTGAAACAAATAAAATTATATATTTAAGTGAAAATCCTGAAAAAAAATTTTCCAATGAGAAAAAATTCCCAACTTTTAAAAATCTATTGAAAAAAATAGTTGACATTTAATTCTACTTCAAGATAACACTCCAAAATGTGCATATTTGGGACTTTTCATGGAGCCATGAATTTTTGCTAATTGCCTTTACTGAGGAACAGTTGCTAGATACAAGGAGTGACCAACTACGATGGAAGGGAAGGAAGGAAAGAAGTAATCCTTTGGAAGTTAGAAAACAATGTTGGAAAGTGCTAAAAACCAGGTTGCCATGGAAGGCAATAGATAAGTGAAGCCGTTTCGAATGCGGTTCAGTGGTGTAAAGAGTAATCAAAGGATATTTTAATATGCATACATCCAGAAATGACTAAAAAATTCTTTTTGTGTGTGTGTTTCTGGAAATGGGGAATAGCAGGAATAGAGATGCGCTGTAATTAAAATGGCTTCCATTACATAAAGCACATGTGTGGGCAGAGAAATAAAGAATTTCATTGTTTTTTTGTGTACATGGAGAAAGACTGTATTCTCTTGCAAAATCAGATACAATGCATAGAAATATATATTTAAAACATAATGGAAAAAAATAATTTATATAGAAGAGTAATCACAAGAATAAAATTTTATTTGGGTTTTTTTTTTGGAAGTCCTTGGTTTTCTGTTTGTGGTCTAATGCCTTACTCTGTGTTTGTTAATGCACATTAAATACTCCAAAATTATTGATAAATAATTAATTTTGATTAAATTACTAATTTCATTTAATTTTGATTAAAGCTTTTCTGGGTTATGTACTTCCCAGGTGGTCAATGGCTGTAAGTTCAGCAGGGATAACATGGGCATTCCACAGTTAACTTTAGGGTATATCCATACTGGGGTGTGCATTGGCGTTCAGAGAAATGCATGCTAGCCCTGAAGAAGTAAGCTCGGTTTCAGGAGCTGTCTTGCTGAGAAATGTACCCCTAGCACTCAGTATCTCAGTGATCCATGAGGACAAAGCGGGAAGCTGCTCACCTCACCCGAAATGCCTCCAGTTGTTAAAGCAGGGTGAAAATGTGCCTCCTTAGGCCAGGGACCAAAAGTGCCTTTAGCTTTCTCTCACCGTGAGCTACGTTATTAAGAGGCTGTTAGAGCCCCTGATAGGGTGGTATCCCGGGCTGATGGAGTCACTCCAGCAGATGCATGGCGGTAGGGCTACTGTGAGTCAGCTGCCGTGCAGTCAGGACATTAGTACTCATCGCACACACGCGCTGGGTCCTTCAGCCATTCACAATGCAGACATAATGTCTGGCTCCTTGGAAGGGGATGTTGCTATGGGCTACACTCAAGCAGTAAAACTAAACACACTTTCAAGCCTAAATCAAGAGCTGAATGTGTTGGTGGGGACGCAGCAATACTCCCGGCTCTAAGTCACATGCACACATACACACACACACACACATACACACACACACACAGAGTTTATTTAAAGGTTTTATTGTTAGCAATAATTAGGCCCCCAAATATACTGTGTATATATATCAAATTAAGCTCCAGTAACCAGGGATTTTCTAGCAATATATACTATGGTTGAATTCCTGTAATTCTCATATTAAAATCTTTTACCATAACAATCTGTATATAAATAAATAGCCCGTTAGATTGCTCATGCTCACCAAGTGTTATTACTACCTCTTTCCAAGAGAGAGCAGTAGTGAATTGTACTATCATTACACTGTTTTACTCAAAACACACTCAATTTACATCTTCAACTCTATAACCTTTCAACCTATTGACCATGAAAAATGCTCCAACATAACGTGACACATATAAATTTTTAAAGTCCAAAGGGTAATTATCTATATTCATAGTTAAAACTGTGCCTTGATTTCACAATAGAAACCATATGTTCACTCAAAACACTTTCAATAGGCTAAATAACACCCAGATTAACCCTGAGTTAGTTTACTGGTTAAAATAATAGCAGCATCTTCTTCTAATTCAGTAGTTCATTTATCATTTTTGATCAAGGCACTGAATGTGAACTTTCAATATTTGAAAGCTTAACTTGAAAAATAAACTGCATGCCAGAGTGATAGAAATTCTACTGATTCTTAAATTTTATCTTTAATGTCATGTAATGTGGCTCAAAATAACAGCTCAAAATATATTATTTAGCTTGAAGTAGAATTCTGTGTTGCCTTGCATTTAATAGACTAATTCTTTCTCCCAGAAGAAAAGGGCAATGACTTTCTGACTTTTTTTTTGTCCACAGAACAGTGCTTAACAGGTTGCCATTTAGAACATATCTTGACCATTTTCTTTTAAGAAAAATGCCTTTGGCCCAAATCACTTACAGGAAGTATGAAAACTACAGAGCACAAATACTGTAACACTCGTGTAAGGCCTCTGCAGCAGCAGTAAGAAAAGTGTAGCAATGAAAGATATACTAAATGGGACCTCATTTAGATTTTGGAATAAGCAAACTATTTAGATACATGTTCCGTTATCTTGTTTCTAGTAAGATAGAAGGAGATTATTTTGAACCTTTGGAATCACTGCAGCAGAAAATTACAAACAGAAGACAAAATTGTATATTACAGGAGTAATGACAAGTCAAAGGAAAGAGACATACTTAAAAAAAATAGCAAACAGGCAAATGGCGTTTCAGTGAGTGCTAACTCTCTGCACATTAAACTGGTTAAAAGCTCCTTCTCTCCCTGCTTGTCATGTCATTGTTCCCTGTCAAGCAACAGAGAACACCTCCAGCTAGTACATGATATACAGGATGCTTCATCAAAAAAGGTATTCTCTGTCTTTGAATTTGAATTGACATTTTTCCCTATGCATATTTCAAAAGCCCTGTGGAAATGGCAACGGACGATGGTGCAAGAGAAGCCGGGAATTTTGCAGAAGGTTCAGTGGAACGCTGGGGTGTGTCTTCAAAAAGACATTATTATGTGTGGAAATGACTGCCTTAAAAATACACAGGTACAACTATGAAAACAAAAAAATAAGTCTTTGTCTGGTCTTCAACTGAGCTTCAGCTTTATACAGTAAAACTGACCTTTTGTGCATACAAGATGCTCTGTTCCACCTCTCCTGGCTTGGAATAGAAAAATTATTTTCCTGCAGGGAGAGGCTGAGGCCACGTGTTTGGTTTATTAGAGTAAGAGTGTTGTCCCTCATAAATTTGGAATCTTCCCTTGAGCTGCTGGCATTCTAAAAGTATTGTAATTTTACATCCATCATTGCATGATATGCCCTAAACAAGTCATTGGAACTATTCACCCTTAGAAAAGCTGGCACTCAACCAATTTATTCACTCTGCAAGAGTCTTTATACAGTTCTCTTGTACACCTTTGCCATCATTTATGCATCATTTACCATAAAGATAGGAACTGCTAATAAATCCTTTATACTGAAAGCTGTAAGTAAATTGGAAAGGTCTTTCATATTTAATATCTCAAAGACTTTGTCACCTTTATTTTGTCATATTTTAGATAATTTCTGGAGGAAGGTTTACTTGAGTCCCAGTGTTATTTATCTGCAATCCTTCTACACATTGTCATATAAACCAACAAACCGAGCACCTGTGTTTCTATGAGAACTGTTTTTCAAGATTAGTCCAAGTTAATATGGGTACAGAATGACTTTCCTGGCTACGTGTAATTACAATTTGGATTGGATGAACTTGGCTTGAAGGGGACCAAGAATTTGTCAGAATTGCTTGCTGTGTTTGCAGACCACAATATTTTAAAAATTCCAGTTCAAGGAGTGTTTCTTTCTGCTCCATCTGCAGTGAAATTATAGCAGGGGTTTCCAAATGAAAGAGCTTGATTAGTCCTGCTACCAGAAGAGCCTGAGGTGGAGGAATGCAAGATCAAGAGAGTAGGTGTCTCCATAATAGATGCTAGTAAATACAAACATACCTGTCTCTTCTCTTGTCACACAGTTATAGTTCTGTTACAGCCTCAGGGAGGAGGATGAGCTGGGGGTGGAAAGCATGTCCCCTTTGGTTCCTGCGGTGGCTTTTCTTGAGGCTGGGAGCTGCTGCCACTTCGGTTCAATGTCGCTCCTGTGAAAGTGGCATCTGATCATACTGAGCTGAGGAACCTCCTCACCTGTAAAAGTGGAAGAGCATTTTGTGTGTGTTTTGTTACATTTTAAACCAAGACAAAATGTGGATAACAAAACCAAGTGAAGAGTTCATTAAATTTCCCCCTCAGTAAGTCAACCAGTAAAGAAGTGGTGATATACTGTTAATGTTTATGAAACGAAATCATTCTCTGCAGATTAACAGTTTCCTGACTGTTAATGCCTTAAGTGATAAGAAAAGAGAGGCTGTTAAAAGACAAGGCAAAGACCAGTTCCTTTTAAAAAGATGGAACTAAATCTATTTACAGACATAAAGACAGCAGAGAAATAAGCTATCATCATCATCATCATCATTGTGTAAATGATGGAATCGTGGTTTCTTACTGAACTCTATTTAAAGGAATATCTGGAAAGATTCAGTTTTTAGGAATTATCTACTTTCCTTCGTGATTTTGCTCTTTTTTCACAGTGGCATTCTCCTGATCCTCTATTTGATCCTAAATTTGACGCACTGAGATACCTAGCAATTCTAACTTACACTGAGTACTTTGTCAAATTTTATTCCTTACAGCCATTCTCTTAACTGTTCCTGCCTGGGTAAGAGGCTTATTTATTATTTGTTTTATCTTTTTTTATCAGGTTTGACTCTCAGAAAGACATATGTGTGCCTCTGGATACCTAAACTGAGCCATGACATCCAGGACAAAGACTTCAGTGATTAATCTAAGTAGAAGGTAATCGCTAGGCTTCCTGCAATTTTCTTGTAGACAAACTTGCTCCTTTCTTCTAGTGGCTTTTCAGCAAATATTTGTCAATTGTACAAAACATGTTTGTAGAATCTCCTAATATCAGAGGACAATAACATTAAGGAGGGCTGACTCAGCTGTGTTCAAATCTGTGAAATGTTCTCTTATCTGCTCTTTTGTAAGAGTCAATTAATACTAAGCCCTCTTTGTTAATTGTTCGCATTTATCTTTACTGTCTTTCATTCTTTTTCATTTTTATTATTGTTAAGGGCATATTTTAAAATAATAGTTCATCATCTTTATAATTCTGAATTGTTATTAATATAATCTTCCTTTTCTATTGAAAGGACTTTCTTTCTCATTAGAAGTTTTAGGAACACTTTAAATCTTTTTGGTTCTCACAGCCCCTAAACATTTCTTTTTTATTCTTTTCTTTTACAACTTTTATCCTACAATGATAGAAGGTGCTCTGTTGGCTATAAAGTAATCTAACCTAGTTATCATAATTTCAGTAGAATTTTGTATTTCTTTTACCAAACTTCAGGCTATTTTCTTGTGAAGCAATATTAGCTGCTTCTTTGTTTAAGAGCAGTAGAAAAGAGGAAGATTTTAATATCCTTCCTCATTCATCTTCCATGCATTTAATTAATCAGAAATTAAATTGTGGACCTCCTGGAGTCAATGGCAACATTGATATTGACTTTGAAATGGCCAAGAACTTAGCTTAGATGCCTTAATATAAGTTTGTTCATTTGTCTTTGTGCTTTGCAATGGATCCGTCATTTGCAATACTAAATTTAAACAGTTTATGGTCCTTGGCTCCAGGATATTCCTTTATTTTCATATCCTCAGGCAAATTCATCCTCTCAGTAAGAATTGGATCTAGGGCAGTTTTGTCTTTTTTTGCAAATGGTGAAATTCTCTCTTTGACACAGCATGCTTGGATATATCTGTTTCCCAACAGATTTATGAGCATCTAAAATCTCCCATGAAGAAAGTATCTTCTAGCCAAGAATTTTCCGTACCCTGCTGTCCTTATGTTTGAGTGGTTTGTAGCTGACACTTGTTATTTTTCAATTTTGCTTTCTAATTCCCTGTATCACTGTTAATAATTACTTTGAGCAACCTTGCAGGAAAAGATGTGTGTGCATTGATTAGCCATGTTGCTGTAAACATCACCACCTTAGTGGCTTTACCAGCTTCGCAGAACATACTGTCAAGATATTTAATGAATGTGCAGGAATTTTTTTTGAAGACTTGAGCTGTGCTACATTGCTGTTATTTACCATGCTGCCTTTGTGATTATTACATCTTACTGTCAATTTGGGGAATGAACCAGTGCACATAAATGATCAAAATAGCTGAATAAAACAAATAGGTAGAATGAATTTCCTGAGAAGCACTTCTACAGATGCAGTAATGATGAGACATTGGCCCAGATTCGGATGGCTTCAATTCCACGTAAATTCCTTAATCTAAGGTTTCCCACTGACTAGGTGCCCCTGAAGGCCTGCAGCTAGCAGGAAACACAGGTACTGGAATGTAGGCTAGCTAAATTTGGACTGCTGTGCATGTCCGTGTGGCAGATCACAGTTCTGTTCACACAAATAGAACAGCCAAGATCCATACTTCCACAGATTCATCCCACTGACAGACAGTGGGTATAGTCACCTAAATCAAAAATAAAACATCTGTGCATATGAACTCAAAAACTCAAATTCCCTTTCTACTAATAGTAAACACTGCTGATTTGACATTTGTCATAGCTAAAAAAATCAATAGAAAGGGGTAAAGGTGCAGTTTTACTAAAGGTCTGACAGTATTAATTTGAATCCCTTTATATCTCATGTGTCCTTGTGTTTGCAGCTCTTTAGGAACTATCAATATTTTTGCTGCAGACCATTTCTTGAATAGTCTTTTTAAATTTTTGCTGGGTGTCCACAAATGGACTTGAAAATAGCATTACTCAATCCCTGCTTCCTGAACCATATGAGTAAAAGCTTAGGTCTTTGCTCTTTTCTTCCAGGTGCTTCTTGAATGCTTTTCCATGCATGTTGTTCCTCAGACAGTAGTCCATGAGACATGTAGGACAAATAAATGGAAACTTCTGTCAAATTTCTACTTAGCAAATGTTAACAATAAATTTCCATCAATTAACTAATTGAAAAAACATTTCCTTTCTATAGAGTTTTGAAGAAGAGACAATCGTCTGACATCATCTGTTCTTTAAATCAGTTTACTGTTTCAGTAGAGGCTTACCTTCATAAACAGCAGTGGAGGCATGATGTTACAAAGGGTTTACAGTCTATAAAGTTTGGTCATTTTTTTTCTCTTTTGTGGGTAATGACTGTGTTTCTTAGAAATTACTTTAATAGAGATAAATACTGGAAAATGAGGCATTTACTTGATATTTATATTTCCTTATACAACATAAGTGGAAAGCATGTTTAAGCACTGCACCCATGACTGTGCTTCTTCACCAAGATGCCAGCTGTAGCCTGGCTGAAAATCTGTGGCTGTAGTGCCTGTGGTGTTGGTGTCGTTGTTATTGGATGCTCTGTGCTCAGCCAAGGTCCCTGCTTAGGACTGGCTGAAGGATTTACAAGGTGGCTCATGAGCAGGTATGAGCCTGGATGCATGCTTAAATGGCAGGGTGTACCAGACACACCTGAAACTGCTGAAAAGCTGCAGCTCTGATTAACGAGATCGCTGCGAATACTTCATCAGCCCTAGGATCCTTTTGAAAAAATGGTCCTACTGTAGGCATGGTCAATACGCAGAGGTCTTACCCTACAAACCTTCTGATGCACAGAACAGCCATGGCACCTGCTGGCAGCTCCCTGGGGACTGGGGCTACAGGGGGTCCCTGGGGCAGGGCTGGGCAGCCAGGATCTGTCCCATGCCCCAGCCAGGCAACAGGCAGGCTGGGGGCAGCCCCCACGCCAGGCATCGGACATCTCCCTGGGAATGGGACTGGGTCGAGGCCAGGCTGGGATGTAGGCCCGCACGTGGGCACTGTGTGGCAGGTCCCATGGCTGGCTGGCACAGCTGCGGCGTAGCTGGGGCTGAGACAGAAGGCCCTGGAGGGCTGAAATGGGGCCCTGGGCCATGGGCAGGGTGGGGAGAGCCCCAGGGGAGGGCATGCAGGGGCTGTACGGCCTGTGAGAGCCCTCAGGGCCCTGCAGTAGTGCCTTTACCTAAGCCACAAGCACAGCTACGAGCACGATAACTCCATCACCTGCCCAGCATAGAGGGAAAGGGGAAGAAAGCCCACATGTGTGAGGGAGTCTCAGAGCCAGCTGCTGGCAGCAGTCACGCTCAGAGTCTGGACTGGGCCCATGCGCAGCGCTATGGTGGCCATAGCTCCTGGGGTCCGTGGCTTTGGGCAGCCTGGCTGGGTGCCACCCCTTTCTGCTCTCCGTACCTAATGTTCTCACCACAACTGTGGTCTCCAGCCTCTCATGTGTGCCTCCAGGCCCTCACGTGTGCCTTGTCCCTCAGTTACCAACAGTTCTGGGTTTGGCATCCTTTTTTTTATCCTTCCCCAAATATCAGGCAGTAGACTGCAGCCTCCTGGGAGAAGCATTTTCCCTGCCTCTAGATGGTAGGAGGAACAACTGCAGAGAAAATTTCAGTGAGTCCTGCTCAGCCCAAGAATAGAGCTTGTTTAATGTGGAGGAATCCTTGGAGAGTTTAGCTGCCGAGCTCTAGGAATTTTTCACAGAGTGTGCGCAAACTGAGAATTTTTTCCTTTTTTTCCTTCACTTAGGGCATGTCTACAAAGATGGATGCAGACAGATCTCGCAGCAGAACTTTCTACCTTGAACACACTGTATGGTTGTACGGTGCTGGACCAAATCTAGTGTGTTCTCAGCTAGCTTAGAGCAAAGGCTGAGTAAGGCTGTGGCTGTCTGCACATTTCCATGTAGCCATACTCTTAGTTTCCTCAAATAAATTTTATTCCAAAAAATAAATATGATCTCCCTCACACAACCCTTTATATTTTCTCTTTTCATGGTAATTCTTTATCGTGTCTCCAAATAGCCACACAATTGAACTGCTCTGTTTACAGGTATGCACAGTATTAAAAAAATGTAATGGCCTAAAAAATATGGAATTAATGCAAAACAGCTGACAAATTCAGGTATACTTGTCTATCCCAGCTTTCCTGTATAATAACATTTGATTGTTTCTGGAAGACTGCAGTGGGTTTTTTTCTGTACATTTGTCTTGCAGAATATTTTTTAGTTAAGGAAAAAATTGCTTCCCCGTGTGTTAGAGTTCTCCTGTAATTTCAATTTACAGTATGTCCTCTTGTTGCAATATTTGTGTTAGGGGAAAAAGAGTAACCTAGATTGACTGCGTCTGCAGCATATTAGATTTTATGTATTACAATTATATTCCCTCTGAGTCATCTGGTTTCAGATTGTATATATTTTAAAATTTTAGTTTGTCCTCCCAATTTACCTAGATTAGGACCACCTTTCCTAGTTTTACTCTTCAAACATTCCCCATATTTTAACTTTCCAGTAAAAGTAATGGTTACTGGCATACGAGGTGGTTAATAAACCTGAAACCGTGGTTTCAAATATTATCACATGGAAGATATTTGCCAGGCAAAGAAGCACAGAAGTAGCCTTTCAAATCTTGCTACTTTTCCTCCAGATACAGGATAACTCACCTGCATCTGCAATATTTCCTTGCTCTTGGCCATACTTAATATAGGTAACACTATATACTCTGCTGTTCTGTATTTAAGTAATTGTTTTGGGTCATACTGGTGCAAACTTGTTTCTGAGTTTTCAGGGATTCCAGTGAGCAGAGACTGGCTTTAGATCAGATTTAAAGAAAGGATACTCTCAGCAAAACCAATATGTTGGGTATATAAATCCAAAATTGTAACACAAAAACTTCAGCAAAATGTCTAAGCAGCACTTGAACTCCCTAATACTATGCATTTGTCTTGCAAGTACTTGTGATGCCTGCAGGTCTATCTGTGCAGAGGTGCCGACCTACCCTGCTTTTGCAGTGAGGCACCAAACTCTGACAGTCATACCCAAAGAACGACAGTTGGATCCGGAAGGCACGCTTTGATGCAATGCCTTAAGCGGGCACATAGTAAATTTTAGGTATTCCTTAGACGAGGTGGGTTGGAGTATAGGCCTTGGGGGCTGTAATTTTAGATGAACTTAAATCCTGTTTAGTTCCTGGGTCAATTGCTTGATCCTGCTATAACTTATTTCTTCTGAGAAATCTGAGAGACTAAACCATTGATAGCTTTGGACTGGAGACTGTGTAAATAGTTATTCCATACCCTAAAAGAAGGTCCTGCAAATTACAACTCCTCTGAATCCTGTATGACAAGCTGTATTTTAGGAAAGCAGGCTATGCAAAGGGTAATGTACATTTGGAAATGTGTTCCTTAACTCTCCAGGCAACTGTTAAGCTTTTCATGTTACTGTGCACATTTTTATTAGTATTCTTTTGCTTAAGTGTAGAGATACATGATTAAAGCACACACATGAATATTTTGAAATCCTCATAGAGGGGAAAGCAGACCAGCTGTGCAGAATACAGCCAACAAATAGTGGGAATACCCAGTAGTGTTATTATAGCTATAGTTGGAATTAGTGTAGAATTTTTGGAAATTGTGTTGTAAGTGTGATGATAATTGTCAGTCTTGTAACGACAGTAAGTACAGTTTTGTGTGTTAAACTTATTTGTATATCACAAGAATGTTTAACCTTCCCCAAATAATTTGGAATTGCATAAACTGGGATACCACACTTACTGTTACGAAAATCGGTCCTGTCAGATCACTGTATTGAAGTTTGCTATGTTCCCTATTCATAGTAGCTGTATCAGTCCTTACCTGATAGTTCTTCCCATAAAGAAAAGGTGATCTCACACATCCTCCCTTCTATTCTATCTTAACTCATAGACTTGGGCAGAAGAGAAGGTTCTAATGAGATTTTTTATACCATATCTAAGTTTTTGTCTCAAATAATCTTTGAATTGAAATAAAACTCTGCCAGCCAATTTTTTGTTTAATCATGGGCAGAATTTCTTTCACACTGCATTTTTTATCTTAGATCTATTTACCATTCTCTATGGCCAGCCCCAAGGGGCATGTCATACGACATTTGAGAAGACCTTGTAAACAATTATTTCCAAAGGAGATATTCTGTAAGAAGTTGATTTTCAAGGAAGATATACTACATATTTCATAATCATCCACTCAATTTGTATATTAAAATAGTAGCTTGTAAATATTATCCTTATGAACCTTAGTTTCTTTGTTTAGTTCCAGTCTGCTTCTAAATTAGCATCACATTTAACATGCACAGTCATAATCTCATACAACAAGAAGGGGAATATGACAAACAGCCTTCGAATAAATTGAATACTGAAAAAAATTATGCAATCCTAGCTTACCCTCTGTAAGTCTGGATGTGAGTCTTGATGAAAAGAAAATTCTCACAAACATCCTGTTCAATCTTATAGGGAGATTTTCTCAAAGCAAATCTCTTCTACTGAGATTTGTGAGTAGAATTAGTCCAAGCAAACATAAAATTGGTTGCAACCACAATGCTGAGGCATGGAGGGAACTATATGGGAGGGAAGCCTCTCCAGCATCACAAGGCACAGACAGTCTGCTGTGCCCAGAATATACAAAACACAGATGACAGTGCCAGTAGCCACCACCACACTCTCGGGTAAGTGCTTCTGTAGTATCACTTTATGAATATCAAGCAGAGCTCTGAAGGTTTCGTGACATTACCAGGTCGTAACCCTCAGCATAAGTTATATTGCAAGAGGCCTCTTCTGATCACCAACTTTATTTCATAGTTTTCACCATCAAGTGGCTGAGAGTAAAGTATACATCACCAAGAAGACAAAAAAAAAAAAAAGATTGAAGGAAAATATGATAAAATCAACCTGGTTAAACTGCAGAGTAAAGGATTTTTTTCATAGTACAATTTCTTTGAAATCAAAAGTGAAAGTAATTGCCAGATGAGGAAAGTAATAAATAACACAAGCCAAATATTAACATGATTAATATTAATACAAAGAAAATTTTATGGAATCCTTATCAACCTTTATACATGACCGAGGCAAAAAAAGAGCCCAAGGAAATGGAGAAATAAAGAAGGGGGAACGGTAAAGAGAAATCAAGCCTCAGAGTGAAGCACCAGAAGAAGAATTTTAAGAATAAACCATTAAAACACAAGGTAGCACATTTGCAGATGTTCTTCAGGAGTTTTAAAGGGCTACAAATATGAAATAGATGCTCAGTAAACCGTAGTGCCTAGACTGCTGCTTAAATCAATGCTGATGTCTTAGGAAATAAAAGTGTCAAATATTGTCAGTATCTAGGTTCCAGGTGTGACTTGTACAACTGTAGATTTGTCAGCTAGATTTTTTGTGCCAAAGCAAATAAAATAGAGTTAGTAGATCTAGGAAGACCAATAGAGAAATTCCTGCTTTATGTACTTAGGCAGAATTAATTGAGAATCATTAAGAAAAGGCATGGCCTGCTCATTCTCTTCACAATAGTTCTCTCACCAGAGCTTCTTAAAGAAAATAAGCTGTTCTGGAATAGGAAGAAGTGTTTTTGTACACTGGTTCAAAGGGCAGAAACAAGGTGCAGGAGTGCTTTTAATAATAGAGGGATTTTCCTAAGAGGACCCTTTAAGGACTGATACTGGAACATGAGTTATTCAACAAATTTCTACACAATCTGGGAAGGTAGGTGAATAGTGATGTAAAAAAGTTCCAGTAACATATAATATTATGAACAATATAATTCACAAAATTTACTTTGAAAACTTACTACCAGCAGGGCATTCAATTCATATATGAATAAAACGGTCTGAAGTGGACAGTGTTGTGGATAGTCCTCCAAAAATTTCATAGCTGTGCTCATGATCAGTCTGAAAGAAAAACATAATGTTAGCAGTTGTTGGGGGATTAGGAATTATTGGAAGCCTACAAAACAGAAAAAATGGTCATGCCATTTTGTGGGTTTGTGTTACTCCTCTCAAATACTGTGTGCCATTCTGGCTGTGCTAGCTGCACAAAAAACATAGGGAAATGTCTGGTTAAAGAAAAGAATTATTGAAGGGCTGGATTGGTCTCTGTATGAAGGGAAAAATAGAAAAAAAGTTAGTTTTAGAATTAATTCTGTAAAATATAACTGAGATGCCCATATGACCATAGATGGGGAGAAAACAAGTAGGAAATAATATTATTCAATATTTCTGATGAAATAAGAATTAAGGTATTCTAATTAAATGATCAGATGATATGTTTTAAACAAACAAAAGAAACCAACAAAAAGAGTGATTTTTCATACAGCTTGCCATTGTGGATGTCACTAACACAGGTTGCTGCAGACAACAAGAGTAAAATCAATTCAGAAAGGGATGTAAATTATTTTGAAGAAAATCCCTACTGGTCGCTGTTTAACACATTGGATTGGAGGCATGGAAAGACTGAACCACTGAATCACAACCTAGAAAGCTCTACTGTGCGATCGTCCATTTGGCCTGTTCTTAGATGTCTTTCCCAAGAATCTGCATCTGACCAGAAGATCAGCTAAGAATCTGGGAAAAAGCTGCTGGCTGATTTGGTCTGATCCTCCTCTTCACTGTAGTAACTAGGATGTCTGTTACTGTCCTTGGGCTTGTGATTAGCTGATATTTTTGGGAAATACTAGTAAGAGCTAGCCAATTATTCACTGGCATAAGCTATTCTGTGTGTGCATGTGTGTACAAATTAGCTTGATTTCTTCCAGTGTATTTGTTAATCAGATTTAATTAGCTTGGATTGACTCCTGCTACCATTATTCACATACTGTTGAGTCAGAAATTGGGCATACTGGATTCTATTTTGCCATGAGTTAGAACCTCTTAAATATTATGGATTTACCCTAAATCATTCCACCTCTGCTTAAAAGCCCTGTTCTAAGATGGAAAGTGACTTAATATATTATTGTTGGGTCTATTCCATGAATATCCATGACTTTCTTGGCCTCAGTATCATGAATATTTTATTGCACACTAGAACACTTCTACATATTAGGGAGCCCATTTTTGTGACTGAATTTGGCAGGTGATTGTGCTTTTGCTGTTTTGTTAGAGTTATTTTTACAAGTATTACAATAATGCTCAAAGCCCCCAGTGTGGATTAAAGCCCCATGGTGCCAGGTGCTTTAGCAGAATTAGAAGACTCTCTTCTGTCTGGAAATGCTGGTAGTCCGAACAGGTAAAACAGACAAAAGGGAGAAAGGAAAAAGCATAGCAGAGCAATGAAGTGACTTGCTCCCCATTACAGAGCATGTTGATGATAGCAATGGGAACTATAACCTTCATTTTCTAACTCCAGCTGCTCTCTTGTTCACCCATTTGATTGAAGATAACTGAAGAACACACTGTTCATCTCAGAAAACTGGGTTTACAAACCATATTTATACTTAGTTCTTACAATCTATTTTTGTATCAGGTAAAGTGGGTTTTGTTATCGCCCCTTTATAGCACACAAGTTGTGCTTACTTACAAAACACTCATGCATAAGAACACTCTTACACAGTACATTGCAGTTGTTATCCTTTTTTTAGAGAATTAGCATCAACAGGCTTGCAATATGTTTCTTACTGTAGCCAAAATATGTTGTATTTTTATCTTTTATGACTACAGATGATGACAAATCTGTTCTGGTTCACAGGTATTGCAAAGATTTTTAGCACAGAGTCAAGGACTTTAAAAAATATACATATACAGAAATGTATACATAAAATACTGTTCTTAGCTTACTGATTGCTATATCATTATGTATGCAAAATATTAGAAATACTCTGTTGATCATGACATAAAATGGTGACAAATAGTACAAGGTGTCAGTGTCTAGAATAATTTGTTCACACAAATGTATCCAATAGCAGTGCTAAAAACAAAACCCTAGAGGCCAAGTTAGTTTTTGAATCCTCGTGTGAGTCCTGGCATTGTGAACAAGGTACTACAAAAATTTCTACAGATGGCTGCTTAATGTGTAAATTAATCTGACTCAGTAAGGATCATGCTAGTCAGTGGCAGTTATAATTATAGATCAGTATAAGATCTTGCTCTACAAATTTGTACAACCACAAAACTACCATACAAACACACGTTTATTTAAATACCTTAATTATTTACTGTCAGGATTTGTGACACGTGTATGCTTCAGCTTGCAAACATTGACTAGGAGTGATACATTACAGTGTAGCTAGAATAAAAATAAACAAGGTAGTTAAAAGAAAACCCCAACCAAACCCCAACCTGCAGCAATAAAGAGTTCCAGAAGACATAAAACAATGTAACCAGACATAACGCATCTCATTGCATGTTGCTGTCCTCAGGAAGACAAGAGAACAACTCAAATGCAACATTTTAGAGAGAAAGAAAAAATGTAGGTAACCTCAGTTTGGATGTCTATATACAACTTGAACAAAAATGTATTGAAAAACTTCAAGGCAAATGATGAAAGTTTATTTAAGGCAAATGTGTTCACAGTTAATGAGATTTGTATGAATTTTCAACCTTTTTTTTCCTGAAGAGTTAAGGGAAGCAACAACCTTGAAAAGCTCATCTGTTCTGGTTACTAATGTTGGAAAACAATCCCCTGCTCTCTCTGTATCAACATGCGCCACAGAATTCACCATGGCAAATAGGCAGCAATTGACAAATACACTTTTTTATTTTTTTCTGAATTTTGTAAGAAAAATACCCTGCTTTAATCCTGGCTGTAGTCAATTAAATGGAAACCTAATTTAAATTAGTTAATTTGAAAGTGCTCTTTCCTTTACAAAAGATAGAAATGGAAGAAAAGAAAGGGAGATAAAAAGAAACAGAAAGATGGATGACAAAGAGAAAGAGGAAAAAAAACAATTTAAAAAAACTAAAAGAAAAAGAAGATAGAGGGAGAGAAAGAAATAAAAAGAGACAGGGAAATAAAAAAAGAAAGAAACAAAGGAAGGAAGGAGACTAGGTGAGGTCTATTGATGTTATACTTCAAAGTGATCATAATTTCCTCACCAGTGTATGCTTTCAGATAGCACTGCAGCAGCTTTTCTGCAGGTTTAGGGAATGAAGAGTACTGATTAAAGTGTGCTCTTGTGCCATTTGAGAAATGTTCAAACCATACACCTAGTTTATAATATATATAATGTGAAAAATGGAACCTCAGCTCCATTGTGTTTGTCTGAAACGTTAGACAAATTGTAAAAAAGAAAAATTGTTTCAGTGATGCACTTCAAGTACAAGTATTTGGACATTTTCTGAAGGGTTCATGCTGTGGCTTGTCTAAGCTCCTCACAACTTCTGAATTCTTAAATATGTTTACTTGGAAAGGTCAATAGCTGGTTATCCTGTAAACTTTTCTCTAGGCTAGATAATAACAAAGTATTAGATGTTGCTCATCTTTAGTTGTCAGCCACTCACTAGGAGGTACACAGTGTGCTCATTTTTTCTCAGATTGTAAATGAGAGAGATAAAAGTGGATCAGAGGTAAGCAGTTGACTGTCTGTTTTTTTTTTTTAAAGGTCCTGGAATAAAACCTTAAGAAAAAAGGAAGAGACACTTAATTAAGTCATAACCTTCTACAGCAGCAGCATAAAGTGCATGAAGGAGCAAGTGCATTCAGCACACAGACAACAAAAGAAAGAAAAGCTGTTAAATCAAACAATAATGTATCTTGGTAACGTGAGGTTTCCGTGAGGTTATCACTATTATACAATAACCGTACAAAAGCTGTTTGTTGAAGGGTTCCTCTATCCAACCATGTCGTCACAAAGAAAGGTTTTTCTAGAACTCCATGGCAGAAACAAAATTTGTCTGAGTTGTAAGCACTACCAATAGAAAAAAGAAACGAAAAATCAACCAGGAACAAAACGTCTTTTTTTTTTCCCAAAATGCTTTGCACACCTGGTTTCTAGAATGCTTGGCAATTTCTCTAGGGTTTCTAAAGGAAATAGTGTTGGCGAATTGGCCAAAGGGTCCAACACTGGCATGTGTTTTAGTACAAGATGGAGAGTCATCACCTAGACAAGACTGAAGCAATTGATGCTGGCTGAAGGAAATGGTAAAAGCAATAGTAACTCTAATTGTGTTGGTATATTGATCATTGACTCGTCAAGGTTGCCCTAAGGGGTGTGGTTGTTATACTGGAAGATCAGACAGCTGCAACAAGCAACTCCATATATGTATTCTATCATGTAGACAGAGGTCTGTGATTGCTTTCTCTGGCTGAGGATATCCTTGCTATGTCAAAAATAGTGTTACTGCAGCAATCTCTGGGTAAAGGCTAAGCTTCGAGCCTTAAGAAAATAAAATTAATGCGAACAGTAACAAATGCTTGATGAGACCACAAATGCATTCAAGATGGGCTCTGAACTGGCTGTCAGAAATTTAAACCAACATCACCTGAAGGAGGCTGCCAGAAAGAGGGCTTCTTTTCCTAATCATACTGCAGAACCTGAGTCAGGGACAGCCCGAGCTAAGAGCAGCATTTGTACATGGGAACAGGTCACATGGCCTCAGTTCCCCCTGGTTTTGAAGCTACTTTACCATCCATCTGTGTTAGCCAGGACACTTGTTCCCCACCTTGGTCCATTGCTAGATAACTTTTTCTGTAACATATTTGAAAGTGGTCAGCAGGTATGCAGTTATCTATGGAGTCCGCTATGTTCCTTCAAACAGATTGTGCCCTGCATCTTAAGGACTGTTGAGTAATATTCGGTATTTGTATATTGATAACCATACAAAGAATTTTTTGACTATGAATAAATGCTTTTTATTTGATCTTCATCTAAATTCAAGCAAAGAAGGTATGTCCTTTTGACAAAGTTTTGCTTCTTAATAATCTATGACAGTTAAGAAAACCGCAATTTTTTTTCAATGACTATATATTTTGAATTTGATGATTTTCTATAATAAACCTATAATTTACAAGTGAAGATTTGAATCTAATTCAAAAGCAGATTTTTCACCTTTAAAAAAATTCACTTATTTGGTCTGATTATATGTATACGCCAACTGGAATTGTTAGTGGTTCCCTTACTGGACGGGTTTCTGATAAGAATGCTTAAATACTTCAAGTTTTACCTTTCCTGAGCATTCTATAATAATACGATTATTAGCGGAGTAGACAGTATTCTACTGATAAAAAAGGCCAGATCTGGTCTGAACTTTCTATGCCTTGGCTACTGAGGAAAGAATAGATGTTTAAAAATAAAGAAATGGACAGTTGGGAGGAAGGGAAGTCATAATAGTGTATGATATAGATTTTCTTCTTCTCTTCGTCATTTAATGCTTCATCCAGAGAATTCCTCCCTGATTTTCTGCTGCAAGGCAGTGTCTAGTACACCATGTATAGTTAATTATGCTGCTGAATGAGGCGGGTGTCCTGGTGACGGAGGATACGGAGAAGGCAGAGCTACTGAATGCCTTCTTTGCTTCAGTCTTCAGTGCTAAGACTGGCCCTCAGGAATCC
>Ga0065711_1036530_pt1 | contig 20893 bp, 21 predicted proteins | sample Hoacrofraction12_FD_59098 | JGI IMG/M metagenome (GOLD analysis project Ga0065711, IMG submission 59098) | Hoatzin crop microbial communities from Cojedes, Venezuela - Epithelial fraction 12 v2 (version 2) | ecosystem: Host-associated > Birds > Digestive system > Esophagus > Crop | place...
CAAGACCCGCCTGGACAAGATCCTGTGCAGCCTACTGTAGGTGACCCTGCTTCGGCAGGGGCGTTGGACTAGATGACCCACAGAGGTCCCTTCCAACCCCTACTATTCTGTAATTCTGTGATTCTGTGATTCTGTCTGGCAAAAAGCATTTGCTTAGCTAAGCACAGCTGGACACCATATATTACACTACCTTAATTCCTTTTGTATCGTGTAGCCCAGTGCCAGTATCAAACATCTTTTTGTTACTGTGCTATACAAATTACCAGTTTAAGAAGAAATTATGTGAAAAATAAATCGTAAGTCTGTAGATTTTGCATTTGATTGCTACATGGAAAACAAATCTAACGCTAATGAAACACACCTATAAATTGCAACTTCATTAATTGTAGGGTATTAGGGTATAGTGAACCTAAATGAGATTGGGGTAAATGAAATTAAAAGAAAAATACATGACTTCACTTCTTAAATGTTCATTTAGAAAAAAAAAGATAACAGCCACAATCCAGAAGAATTCTTGTTTTAAACAAAAAATTGTTGCTTATCCACTGCATTCAATCTCCTTTTTTTCTGTTGTGTTTGAAGTTCCAAACTGCAAGAGCCTAAAAATTACAAATTGTCATACAGAACTTGAGAGCCCAATGTGGCTATCAGGAACGGTTCATAGACTTTGAATTATCTTTTGACCTCTGTGAATTAACACAGCATCCCGCCCTTACGTCTGCCCTATAGAACTGTAATGGTCCAGCGGATGGAAAGTTATTAGTGATTTCAAGTTAACTTCCAGGGAAATAATTTTAAATGTATTAGCACTTTTGACACATTCTTCTGAGACCAGCCTACATGACACGCTGTACCTTGTTGAGTATCCCTGCAAAAGGGTCGTTCAGGTTGTAAAGGCTGATCTTGTATTTTTATTAGAAATCTACTGTTTTGTGTTGCTCATCTTGGCTTAAGAATCAGATCTAGTTTTTCTTTTTTCTGTTTTTTTTTTTTAATTATTTAATATGACAAAATAGACCATCTACATTTAAAGATTTTCGGGGGGGGAGGCGGGATATAGGTTTGTAGAACAGCACCATTAAAAGCAGAAAATAGAATTATAGCAGCAACAAATGACAGCAAATGCAGAGGAATCTAGCTAGTTGCAAGGTTCACAAAGCCTGCTAATGTTTTTAGCACACAGATTCATTGCTCAACTGCATATGAATTTTTCAGACCACAAACTATTTTTTGTCTAGACTAAGTCTATATAAGCAAAACTGAAGTAAAGGTTCTGCCAGTTCTGTGAAAGCAGTTGTGGCAAGGGACCTAACTGACGCAATCACCGCACCGTGTGGCTGAGTCACACTCGGTAGCTGGGATCAGCCACCGGATTTAATCATGGATCACAGCTCCTCAAGTCACGATGCCTGCTGCCGGGCACAGGACCTCCTTCGCAGGATACAACATCCCTCTTAATTTTTTGGGTGCAGGGTAGAGTCAACATTGTTCTAGGTATTTGTTCAGAAGGAAAAAATGAAACAGCAGCTGCTTTTGTAAAGAATTCGTAATCCATCAAAATGGCATTGACAAAACCTGAAAACATCGAGGTAAGCATATGGCCTCAAGTTGCGTCAGGGGTGGTTTAGATTGGATATTAGGAAAAATTTCTACACTGAAAGGGCTTCCCCGGGCAGTGGTGGAGTCCCCATCCCTGGAGGTGTTCAAAAACCGTATCGATATGGCACTTCAGGACATGGTTTAGCAGGCAAGGTGGTGCTGGGCTGACAGTTGGACTTGATGAGCTTAGAGGTCTTGTCCAATCTTAATGATTCTATGACTCTAAGCCAGCAACTCTGCCGTGAAGCACTCCAGTGGTTCCTTCCCCTGACTGAAAGCAGTAGTGGGAATGGGAAGGCGATGCCACATGGCCAGGTGTCCTGTCCCGGTGCCACACAGGGAGGGCGAGGCGTGGCGTGACCAGGGCATGGCCACGAGGAGGGTCTGGGGTGGCCATGCCACAGCGGTGACATCCGTGGGTAAGACATCAGGCGGGTGCTGCAGGTCTCTTTCATGCCTCCTCCTCTGTTCCTGGGCTGTCCCTGCTGTCCATCGCGCTCTTCTGGGGGCTGCTGCTTTTGCTTCACGCTTGGATGCGTTTAGGAAACATGGTGGATTTTGTGGTTTTGCAGTGTATCTTTGAATATCAGCAAATTTTACTGTATCAACCAAGTAAAAATTGTCCGTTGACCTGGGCTGAACAGCTGTAAGCAGGCTCCGCACAGCATACCTGCGGCAGGGCTGATGAACTAGCTTTTTTTTAAAACATAATCACATACTGGCCAGACTCCGTTGGGTTAAATACTTCCTATTATGTAGGTTGAACCTGTATCCCATGCAGTGGTTATTGGTGTTTGACAGAATTTTGCACGATGAAAGAGCCCAGACAATGTGCTTGTTTTGGTTTCTGTCACGTCTGTGCTATCAGTCTGTTGGAAGCAAGCAGTTACCCTTCCTGTTCCAGCTCCTCGTAGGAATTTTACATTGAGTATTTCTCAAAAAATAGCCAGAAGGAGCTTCTGTGTCAGAGAAATGTTGTATCTGTTCCTGCTTTACAGCCAGCAGGTCCAAAGCACAGAAAAGCAATGTATCTGGGATTAGACTGCAGGGAGCTAAATCCCCTGTCTCTTGCCCTATTTACTTGGATAAGAATTTTCAACAGTGGATTTAGAAATTAGAGAGTTGTGCTCTCATTTCCCCTAAAGTCGATAGGAGTTAGATACCTAATTCCCTTGAGCCCTTTGAAATTCCTGTAAAACAAACACTACCTTCTCTAACTTCTGTAGAAGCAATTAAAAGATCAGCCAACATGGACAAGCTAGTTAATGCGGTCTGCAAAGAAAATGCCTTTAAACTTGTCTAGGTGCCGGTAGCAACATGAGAGGCTAATGACAAGGACCTGAGTAAAGATCCTGATGCCAGCTCGGGAGTCTTAGCAGTCACCTTGGGAAGCTAATGCCAAGGAGCTGAATAAAGATGCAATTAAGGTTGCCACAAAGTACTGGGATACATTACAGTTCCCAGCTGTGATAATGGAAGAGTTGGCTGCGATTCCAAAGCACCAGCCTGATAGTAAAGTAGGAATGAAAGGGCATGTATCTTGGCCTTTTCATTTTCCAGACATTTATATTTGCTATCTGCGCGGACCCTAAATTATCCTGGCAAAATTCCAAGCAAGAATGCTTTTTATTCTCTTCCTCTAGTCGGTTAATAAAGTACTATTAGGCTTTGCTATTTTGCATTGCACAAGGGACAACAGAATAAACATTTCCTGTTATTTGTGATCCATCTCAGCTTTTGGAGATCTTGACAGTTTTACAAGTCCCTGACTGCTTACCCTGGTCAGTGTAAACGCCCTGCTTTGAAAACATCGCACGTGAGCCTTCAGCAGTGAGTAGAAAACATGTTCAGACTCACTCTTAAGCAAGAGGACATAACATAAGAAAAAACGGTTCCTGAAAATCCTGTCACAGGTATAATGCAGTTCTGAACATCCTCAAGAAGTCACAGTTCTGGCACAAGTGCATTTTTCAGAAAGTGTGTATGAAATGAAATGAAATACCTGATTGGCAGCTGTAAGTCATGAGGAAGTAATACAAATTTTCATAGCCCCAGGAAGATACACAGACCAGAAAGATGCGATGGGAAACTTGTGGTTTGGTCTTCAAATGGACCCTGAAAAAGCCTTGTCACTTCCACCACTACCAGCACAACCAGTAGTGACAGAATTTAAGTCACTGCGTGAAGGACCTGCAGCTCGTGAGCAGCAGGGAAAATCGCGTTGCCGAGTTGGACAAGTGGCTTGTTGGTCCTTGTTGGCTCCGGTGGTGGGGGGAGGCTGAGGGGGTCGGTAGCTGGGGATTGCTGGTGACAGCAGCATTTGAGTTCTGGAATTAATTCCAGTTCTCTGCTGGGACCCTTTCGAGCTGGGGGCCCTTGGCCTCTGCTTGGCTGATGCTGTTGCAGGAGGATTACTGCCGTGTGGAGACAAAAAAAAAGCCTTCCTATATAATGACAGAGGTTGGGGAAGAAAACATTCTTTGGATTTTTTTCCAGCTTGGTATTGATGTAGTCAATAAAGTCAGAGTCAGTCCTTCCCCCTTTTCAGTTCTCCTGCCTGTGCTCGCATGGGGTGGGGAGCAGAGGCTGTGCGAGTGCCTCCCGGCTGGGCACGCTGGGAAAACCTGCTCCCTTGCGCTTGCGTACTGCAGGGAAGCGGGCAAGCAGGGTCCTGGAGTAACCGATGCAGAGGTGCTGCAGGCAACAAGAAAACCTCCCAAACTGCTTGCTCACCAGCATGGTTTTGGAAGATGTTCAGACTTCAACACAAATAAAAGCAGACCTGATCACGGTGTGATTCTCACCTGTACTGTATGAAGATGGAAGTGAAAGGAATGCATCACTGTTTTTTAAAAATATCCTTAAAAATTGCTTTGAAAATAGGAGGGCTACAGCAAGACACCTCTGAGAAGAATGATCCCTTTGGGCTGAGGGTGCACGCCGCACCGAGCTGCCCTGGGTACAATTTGCCTCTCTTTCTTCTTTAGGTGAAGTTGGAGATCACCTCATGGTAGGGCTGACTGGCCTGTTCGTATGCAGCTTCTCATTGGTTCCAGTTGCTGCCTCTCCCTTGTTAGGAAAGTGCTGCTTCTCATGAGGAAAACATCTCGGAGGGAATGCCTAAAGCTCAGCACAGATGTGTTTTCACTATTGCTTAAACTAAGAATGCAAGCATGCCTGTTAACATCCATGTTTGTTCAGATGGAGATGTAACACACGTCGTAGCATCTGATTTCCAAGTACCTGGGAGTCTGGGTTTGCTCTCCACTCTGCAAACAGGACAGCGCTCAGGTCGGGGAAGGTGGTTTTTTCAGGCCATGAGGACAAGTGGATGTCAGCCAAGCTGCTGTAGATCCCGGGGCTCCAGAGGGAAGGGGCAACGAAGCATGGAGAGGCGCAGCACGGAGGGCGAGGTTTGCTGGGGGCTGCTGGGATGCGCAGGCTGTGGCACAGCCATCAGTTTGAGTACTGGTTTTGGTGGGACTGGGCTGAAAGCATTGGACCAGGCTGCCCAGGGCAGTGGTCGAGTCACCATTCCTGGAGGTGTTCAAAAAACGTGTAGTCATGGCACTTCAGGACATGGTTTAGCCGGCATGGTGTTGATGGGTTGATGGTTGGATTTCAAGTTCTTAGAGGTCTTGTCCAACCTTAATGATTCTATAATTCTATGCATCATTTTCAGCACAGAATGAATCTGTGTAACATGGTACAGCCATGGGATGGCACAGGTCACATGCTTTGCGTGTTGCTTCTCATAAACATCTGGTAGGAACCTATCACCCATCACCCATGAGGAAGCAGCTGGCTTGGCATGGAAATTTTGCTGGCAGCCTCAAATCTAAGATAGAATAGTAAGCTCTGGAGGAAATGAATTTTTTTTTCATCTGCTTAACTACGAAATCAGTTCATGAGAAGGAGGTCACATGTTTAGGTTGCTCTGCTGTTTCAGGTATGCAGATACGACCCAAAAGAGCTGTTAAAAAATTGTCATCCTCTGGTACGACGTCGAGCTCACAGGCTGTAGTTGCAATAGTATTTGGGGGTGCTGCCCTATACCGGTTTTCTGAAGGCTCCCCCATTTCCAGTTTCTGTTCAGGAAGAGCTAACTTCTCTCCAGCAAGCATCTGAGCAGCTATTCTCACATCAAGAAGAACGAAGAAATTGCTATCAGCTTGTGTTTATTAATACATCTATCTTAAAAGTTGGTTGGTAAACCTGAGAGTTTGTTTTGTAGTAACTGTGTGACTACAGAAATGGGAAAGCAGATTCCAACTGGTTGGTGGGGCTAGCTGGGAAGGTGTGTGCCATCACTGCATGGCGAGGCGGAGCGGGCAGCCTGTGAAGCCAAGCTAGGATCGGAAGCTAGGAATGAGTCTTCTGCACAAATGACTCATCTATGCTATTTGTCTGGCAAAAAAAAACAGCGTGAGGGCCCTCTCAATAGCCCAAAAGAGTCTTCAGGAAGACACTCTCTGCTTTTCATGAGGAAATCTTACACAGAACTTTGGCCTCTTTCAAACGCATGCCTTCAAGCATCGTGCCAGTTGCCAGAACTGTGACCGTCACTTTAGCATCTCCATTAGAGCAGGATTTGTAAGTACTTGTTGCACGTTTATAAGAGTTTCTGCCCAAGGTGGGTGTATTAGTGTTAGCCGCTAGTGCTACTTGTGATTATTGCTATTCTTTTACGTCTCCGTGACTTTAATTCTCAGAGCTTAAGAGCTCCCCGGGGTCCCTGATGGAGAGCACTGCTGGGGTGCTTCATCTGCATTCTGCCTTTGCTGTATAGCAAGTTTTCACTTGTCCTTCAGGCTGCACATGGGAGAAAGCAAAGCAGTCCTGCGCCCCAGTACTAAGTGCAGCCCTATGGAGGGCACTTCTTTCCTGTTGAGCAATTATTTCTTATTTTCCTCTTATTTCTTCCTCTCATATTGATCATTTTCATTGTAATATAGGTTGGCCTGGGAATTTTCTTTCATCAGAGTAAAATTCCTAGGCATCCATTCACCCTTTATGATTTAAATTTCCAGCAGGACTGGGAGGACACAGCACAGACACCCCTGAAATATAGCAGTGTTGGTAGGACCCTTTCAGTGGTTATTTTAGCAATGAAATAATCACAGCAAATCTAATGGTGATATAGTACAATATGACTTTTTAAATATTTATATTTTATGCCTACACTTATTATATATAATAATATAAAATATATAATGATATATATTTTATATATTATATAATATATATGTTGTATATTGTATATTATATATTATTATATATAATAATATAAAATGTATAATAATTGTAGACATGCAGGCCAAGAACTTCTTAGTGCTGCATGTGTTGTGTCCTAACTCAGCAGAGGCATTGCGACATGGGACTGTGCAAAGCTACATTAAAAGGCCTGAAGATTTACATCCGCAAAGAAAATCCCCCCAGCTCCCGTGTCCTTGTCCTGTGGAAGAGGCCAGCTCTAAGAGTGAGAATGTCACCGCGTTTTCAGTCATATTCGTTGTAAATGTCATCGCTAGCTGCAAAATATTTTCTAGCCTGTGCTTATTTGCATCACTGTTGGCGGCTTGGTTTGCTCTAAAAATAGAGTTGTGCTTTTAGCGTGCTGGGAACTGGGGAAGCTTCAGCTCTTGCACAGTCACTCTCCTGTCCGAGCTCAGGAACACTGTGCGCCAGCTCAACAGGGCTTGTTGGACATCAGGTCTGAAATGAGGACAGCTAGAGTTTCCCTCAGCTGAGCTGTTGAGTGAGTCTGCTGGGTTCTTCTAAGTGAAAATCACTTTATCTTTGTGAAGACTTCTAGTGGTTCACCGGTCATCCTCCTGGCTCTTTGCTACAGAGTTTTTCCTTTCCTGTTTTGCTCCGTGAGTACCATGCTCATGTTTCACCAGTCCCATGTCTTGGTATTCAGTAAACGATGTGTTCTGATAAAGATTATAATAAATTACAGCACTGAGTATAGTAATAAAAGTAGGCAGAGTATATATAGGCTATTGTGGAAGAAATTAGTTTCTATTCTGCAGTTTGGGGAAAAAAAAAGGAATCATGCATCTGTTTTATGTAGAAATATCCTTATCATGCTGTGGTATCGCTTTATTCTCAGATGAAAAAGCCATAGAGTTTTGAGCAGGAAAGCCTTTGTTATAGGTGGCATTGTCCAAAAGAATCCAGCGATAATGGAAATAATCCAAAGTTTAGAGGTAGAATAATAAAATCATGGAAGTTCTGTAAGTTTTTTGATGAGTTTCTTCAGTCTGTTGCACTGATGACTGAGAAGTCAGAGCAAAGCAAGCACCGAATTTGAACAGGTATGGATGTGAAGTGCCTTGGAATCCTAACCTTTGAGTGGAAGTGTGAAGAAAAATGCTGTAAGAAACAGGTCTGTTCCTCTAGCCCAGCTTGCTACATTTTAAGGTGCTTTAAAAACATTTCTTGCTACTAAGCGTGTTTGATTTTAAGGTACTTTTAAAAAGATTTCTTTCAAAGTAGTCTCTGCCTTTTGGTTGGTGTCTGTTGCCACGTGTGCCGGAGTACACAGAGACTTGCAGTAAGTGTGGTGTGGGAACCCTCTTCTCTTCAACAGACCCAGTAATTTCTAGGCTTTGCAGAGTTTTGAGCCTGTTGGTGTGTCCTCATGCTAAAGATGTTTATGTTTTTGAGGCAGCTGGTGAGCGTTCTGGGGTTCTGTGAAGTTGCATGCTGCTCCTGTGGAATGTTCCAGTATTGGCCATCGGGCTTTAAGAATTGTCGCAGAACGAGCAGTTAATTCTTGACATCTGCCGTGCCGAAGTGACTGCCAAGTCGCGTTGGTAGTTGACAAGGAAATAAATATTGATAGACCCTAGCAACAGGTACTCCTGAGAACTCTTGTTCTGGGAACGCTTAGGCTGTGTCCAGCATTATTAATGTTGTGATAGCATTTGAGGTTTATTTATAGGATTTGTTTGCGTCTTATCACCATCTCTCAGGACTGGAACGCGTGAACAGGCTTTGCTGGGCGAGGGCATGGACATGTGTATCACACACCCTTCTCTGGTGACTCCTTTCGACATACAGCAGATGCTTCTCTGTCCAGATCTCAGGGGCAGCTGGTGTACACCAATGTACGGCATCTCGAGTATGTGCTCATATCTAGAATCTCGTACGTTCGCTATTTATTTAGTTGGAACGACTACTCCAGAGCTATCTACATAGAATTGTGTCAGATACAAAAATTTGTTTTTAGTAGTACACTAGCAAAACATTCATAGAGCAGATCCTCTGAGAATCCACCAGATAAAACTAGCTTGCTTGTATTGTGAAAACACTGACTCTTGTGAACACTGTAAGTAGACAATTTTATATTCTCATTGCAGAAATTGAAGCCAGAGAAGCCTGCGACTGGCTGAGAGCTGCCGGTTTTCCCCAGTATGCTCAGCTGTTCGAAGGTACGATCCCAAAGACTCGATGCTTTCGATGGAAGCACTTCCCAATTCTGTAATATCTGTGTAACATGCAAACCTGCAGGAAATCAGCAACCCGGGGTGTGTTCCTGCAGGAGTGACATCTTAACTGGGTTAGCATGGGCTCCGTAGAATTCTGTAAGGGACCAAATCTTGTCTGGTTATTGTTAGACTGCAGCTCAGCCAAAGGTCTGCTTTTGTGATTTTTAGTTGCTTATGATTTTGGCAGGCTCTTTTCCTTGGAGCGCTGGGATTTTTTCCCGGCTCACTGATGGCAAGCAAAATCAAAGGCTCTCCACCCTGTGGTCTTGAGCAAGGTTGTTCTACTGGTGTTTTGAAAGAGAAAGTTGGAAAAAAATCATCTTACAATCCTAAGTTTTTAAAGCAGATACTCAGAGGCAGGCAGCCACAGTCAAACAATGCAATTTCAGCAGGTTTTTGTGTTGCCAAAGCTACAAAGAGCACTTGTTACTTGTGCAGGAAATGTGGATTTGTTGAGAACTCGTATAAGTTTCAGACAACACTTGTTCTTATACATTAAAACTGTTCTTCAAAATATGTTTATTCTTACAGACATTGAATGTAACGAAAGCTAGTCTGTTATTACGGGAGAACTACAGTTAAAAGAACTAGCAGCAACTTCTGCCTGCTCTCGTTCCCAACTCCTCTGTTCATTGCAAAATCAAAAATTAGGAGTCGAGCAACAGAGCCCAATTTGAAAGCTGTATGCTGTGAAACACGACGTCTCATGGAAATGCTTCTTGTTTGACTACAGCGGGTTTTATTATATGGGCTGTCAAACTTCTGGGTTTTTTGGAAATGTATGTTGTCATGCTTCTGAATAACGAATCCTCTGTACTACCTCGCTGGTTACGCGGCGTCCTGACTTTGCTAGGCAGGTGAAGTTTAAAGAGTAAGCCAAGAAAACACTGATGGATCTTACCATCCTCATCTGCCAGGTTAAATCTCAGAAGCTGAAACGTTGAACTCCAGGCCTGTGTAGCGATGAGCTTGAAGCACAGCATGACTCGTCAAAGAGCATATCTCATGTGCTGTTTGTACCTTGCCGTCAGCAAAAGCTCGTGTAAAATACTCCTACTTTGATGCCGTACTTGAAGGCAGAATTTTTAGAGAACCTAACCAACTCAAAACTTTAATTTTGTGCTTCTTGGCTATCGTATTTAGTCACTGTAAGCTCCTGGAAGGGCAGCCAACGCTTGTCGACCTGTAGCGTGTGACGGCAAATAGATACCTAGATTTATCCTCCCACTTGCTCTAAGGAACTGATCCTCACTTCCTTGAAGGACATTTGTGTGAATATATAGAAATAGATGTAGATTTATTTCACCTATGATAAATAGATTGCAAAAGTCAAAGTCTTTGCAATTGTAACTCAGATTTCAGATTCAACTTCTTTGTTTACAGATATGCAGTTTCCTATTGATGTAAAAACTGTGAGGAAAGATCATGACTTTTTAGACGAAGATGAGATTGAATCACTATTCAGGTAAACATTAATTATGAATCATTTTTAATACCTCCAGGCTCCATAGTTATTTATCATTCACCTTTTCATACTTCAGTTTTTGTCAGAGATGAACCAAGTCGCCAATGCTGCGACTGAAGGAAGTCACATAAGCACATACTTCAGTACCACTGATGTTGGTTGTTTTAAGAATTTAAAGGTAAAGCGAGCACGTGTCTGCAGGTCTTCTTCAGCCAAGGTCTCAGTGACGCTATACTAGGCATCAAATCTGTCTTTTCTGTGAGGTGAAATGTCTGCGGGCTGAGGAATAATAATCGGTTCCCTGCAAGCGTAGGGTAGCAGGACAGTTGGCTCGTTAGCATTGCATCTTACGGAGTGAAAGGACTTCCTCTGACTACTGAGTTCTCATCGAGCAAAATTTTCAACAGCAAAAATGATGTGCACAAGAGAGACATTTTCTGTTTTCTTTTCCTGAATATATTATTGAGTGAGGAGCAAAGGCATTGATCTAAAATTACAGTTTTGCCACTGCTGTTCACAGCACACAAGTGGAGTTTCTTCGTCAGTGCAAAGTCGGACTCAATGTTTTTTGGCCTCTCCCCGTGTAAGAGTGCCAGGATAGCACAGAGGCACTTTGCTTTACTACTGACTGCAGTTCCTGAAGCCTTCTCATTAGGAGATTGTTTAGCAGACAAAGTGAACTCCAGACTATCCGTGGCCATCCCACCAAGAGATGCATTTAGAATTTCTAACTCTTAAGGGCCTGGGAAGTTCCTTTTCTGGCAAATCGGTTTGGTCTTTTGCTGTATTGTTACGTCACCTGAATTCAAATTCTGCATGTAACGAGAGCTCTTTGCATATACATCTCTGGTGCACAGACGCCTTCGGATAGAGTTTGTTTCTCAACATGACTTCCGTCGTAAGCGTTCCTGTCAGCGTGCCTCCCTGTTGATGCCAAATATTTGTTTGACAGTTATGTGACTGACTCATGTGGGGCCTTATTGATTCCACAAGTTTTAATTAAAATTATAGATAATAAAGATAATAAATCCTTCCAAGGACAGACATTATGCCTTCATTTGTTTTTTATTTTTTTTAAGAAGCCCACTCAGAGTTTCTTTCATTTTCATAATCTTAAATCCATACACAGTTTTTCACAATCATTACAGTTCATCATATGATTTTTAATTAACTGATTAATTATGGTCCTTTTCTCTAATTTTAAGATGGCAGAACTGGAACTGTAAACATCATGGGGTTGTTAGTTGGTGCTGGTTTTGGCAAAATGGATGGAAATCCTCTAACATCATGTCAGTATTTGACACCGATAATGAAGACTCTGTGGTAGAAGTTCACAACTAGTTCGGTGCGTGTACGTTTACAAGAAATAAAATAGTTTATATGCAAAACTTCTGTCTGTTTTCTCATACCCTAGACGGTTGAATACACTGAACAAGTGTGCATCAATGAAAGTGGAAATAAGCCGACACAGGAAACAGGTATGTTTATAAAACACAGTTAATTTTCTCATTTAATATGTGTTTAGCTGTAACATAAAAACTGGTTTTTAAAAGGTCCGTTAAGGATTAGCAATTTCTGATCTTTTTTTTCTGTTCTTTTCCATCCTGCAAAGCTCTTCCACTTGCATTTTCTGCTGAAAACATAGTAATGGAGATCAAAATTATGTAATGTTCATTTTGTAACTTTGTAAGGTAGGTTAGGGGTGGGTTTTGAAACAGTTTCTAAACATAATTTGACACTTATTACTGTCCAATAGTTACACCAAGGCCCCACCTCAGTGTGCCTTTTATTGCTTTCCTAAGTCGTTTCACGTCTTGTGTAAGGCCTGAAAGTGAAATTTCCCTCTTACTGACTGAGCGAAGGATAAGAAATGAAGGTGGCCAATCCAAAGGGTGTCAGCCAATGTCAAATGTCCAGCCAACAGAAGGTGGATAGGTTTTAGCTGTGCTGGCTTTGTCCTCTCCTGCAAAAAAAGAGAGTTATAGCCACAACTTGGCTGATTAACACCAGGATTGTAAAGACTCTTAGATACCATGGAATAACTGCAGGACTAGCGAGAAAATAATGCCATCTTTTGGAAAAATGTCTAGTTTTTTGGAAAGTTCCACTCGACCATCAGGAAAGAAAGAGGCATGAGCGGGTCCGCAGAGAAGAGGCAGGTCGTTCCCATCCCCAGAGCAGTTTGCCGGCCGCCCGCCCGCCCGGTGTGGGGACAACATGGCAAACAGAGCAGCTGGGGCAAATGGCCAGTGAGGCTGGGGTCTCCACGAGGACGCAACAGATGTTGGTGCTGCCACAATCCTGCAGCCAAATGCTTCTGTATCTGAAAGTGGATGACTTTTGGTCACAGAAGTGTGAAAGTGTCTGATGGGGTTGGCTTTAGGAAAGGCCATGTAATACAATTTTCTTTCAAAACCGATTTGAATCTTGAATTTTGAATTCAAAATGCATTTGCCGTGAAAGAGAATTTTTCATCCTCAGGTCAAATCTGTCACCTTTTCCTGTGGTAAACTTACCAGATTTGTCAGCATGCTTGGGAGCAAGCTGTCAGCATGTTTTTCAACTAACAGAAAAGAGCTCAGGGCAGACCTTCAGTAACTGAATGATTGCATTGCCTTATGTTGGTCTTGGGGTTTTGGAGGTAGCGAGATAAGTTAAGTTCCTTTTTCTGTTGCTTGTTTTGGTCATCTAAAGTTTGCCATACTTTGCCCTTGAACTGTACTTTTTTTTTTTTCTTCCCTTCTAAGAGCAATGACTCTGAAGATGATGAACCTTGTGCAATAAGCAACAAGTGGGCTTACGAAAGATGCAGTCAGAGATGGTCTCGTATCGGGAGCCTAGAAGGTTTCCCCGGAGAGGAAGGTGCTAGTGCATCGCTCCCAGGCAGTCCAATGCTGAAGAGCACCAGCAATGAGGCTGCTGTCCTGGATCACGACGAGAAACATGACGTGTCCTCGATTCACAGTACTAGCAGTGGTGATAGTGACACTGCTAGCTTCCCAAAACCTTTTGAAGATGTGGAAACCAGCACGAGTTCCTCAAAGTGTTCCTCAATTAAAGTGGCTTCACTGGACTCTACCTTCAGCTGTTCTTCTCCTCCCAGTGACTTTTTAAATATTACCAGTGAGGAGAAGATTTTGGATAAATCACCACACAAAAAGAGGAAGAACCTTCTAAAGAAAATGGAGAAGTTGCATTTAAGGAGCAGCAACTTAAGGAGTGGTCAGTCAAAGGCCAAACCCACAATAGGTGAACCTGTTCTTCTGGAAGGACTTAGTGAAGAAAAGATGAAGAGGCTGAACTGCGTAAATATTTCTGACCTCTCTGGCATCCAAACAAACAATGTTTCCTTTTCTTCCCAGACCTGCAATAGCAGCAACCAGTCTGAAAATAGCAGCACAGTGAGCACTCCAAGTCCTGTTATAAAATCACGAAGTCACTATGCAGGAAGGGGGGTGTACGCAGAGGACTTGGATTCTAGCAAGCTCTTGCTGTGGAATGACCTATCTCAGCAAAACCTGAAAAATGACATGAAGTTACAAACGAACCAGATGTTTCAAATACCACCAGGCCATAAACCTGGCACTTTCCCCAAAACACTTACATACAGTTCCCTGTCTCCCGTGGACAATTCTTCCGTGAACTGGAGGACGGGGAGTTTTCATGGGTGCAGAAGGAGCCAGAGCGGAAGCAGTTCCAAGGACTCCAAAGCCCCCAGGAGTCCCCTTTCGTGTGCAGATAACAGGCTCAGTGTATACGACAACATACCCAGTATTGAATTTGATAAGTTGGAGGCAATGGAAGGTGGTGATGATGATGTTTTTTCAGAAATGAACAGTGTTATAGAAGATGTCAATGGTCTCAAAAAGTTGGTTGATCAGTGGACCCAGAAGTTCTCAGATGATGAGGATTCGGGCTCTGCCAGTGACTTCACCTCTTTGTATCCATCCTCACCTAAACAAATCTGTTTTGAAACAGAGGGCTCAGCAGCAGACCTCCCAACCACTGAGGAAGAACTGGGCAAGGAGATCAGTGCTGCAGACCTGGCATACATGACAGAATCTAAAAAGATCAACAGGTCAGCCATCCTTGGGTTTCCCTAGCAGACTGCCCTTGGGAACCTTTCCCCGTTGATTCTCTCCACTCAAAATGTAATTGCTTTTCCAGAACAAAGTCTGCTTAAGCACGTCTGTTCTGGTTAGCAGGGTCTGCACCGCTGGTGCCCGGTACTGCTGGTCTGTAGGCACTCTGGTGTCTACATCTGCTCTGACCTCTGTCGCAAGCAGGGCACTCACAATCTGCATGAGCACTTCGATATTTGGAGTCAGACTTTGTGGTTAGCTTGCTGTATTTCTTGCTGAAACAGTTTGTATTGCTAGAGTACCTCCTGGATGAGAAGGACCTTGTTTAAGCGCAACAAACCACGTGGTGCTTGGGAACTGCAGGTCGTGTAGAGTCCTAGGCACTTCACAGATGCAGGCAGAAAACGAACAGGGACAATGGGAATAGTCCTAAGCTTGAACAACATTTATCCCACAGGCACGGGACGCAACACTGGCCTGCGGAAGAGAGCGTGACCTTGGGAAGCCTTTCCATCCAGGCTGGCAGCCAGTCAGCTGCCCAGCTAGCCCGGACACAAAAGCTGGCTTTGCTGAAACTCACTGCTCTGATGGACAGATACTCCCCGTCCAGCAAGCAGGGCTGGAACTGGTAAGTGGGCTAATGCTAAAGCAATCTGCATTGGAAAGAGAGGATTTGCTGTCAGCCGGTGAGTTTCCTTGTCTGCCTAGATCACGCGTGTCCAAGATGAGGAATTTCATCCTGTTAAACCGCTGGCAGCTTCATGGTTAGTTCAATGGCTCCGGGATTTCCTCTGCTGTGGGCTGCGCTCCTCGCTGGTGGTTAGGTTGTCACTGATTTTAAAGCACGTTACAGGTTTAGATCTGCCCATTTGCAGGACTTTGTCAGAGGTCCTTCACAGAGACTGCAGGACCTGAGGGGAGAGCTGGCTGGGCTGGGAATCCGTCTCTTCGGCACCACATCCCTGCTTGAACTGAAACAATGACAAAGTCACTCCCGGGGCTTGGAAATACCCGTTAGCATCTTGTGATAGGGATCTGCTACTTGAATGCAAAAGGCAGTGAAAAAAGCCTGCGGTGTCCTAAAGGGACGGACCATATTTCACATGAGGATGTGTTATTAAAGCTGATTTCAGCTTTGAAATCAGGGTGTCATTCCTGTAATTGTCCTTAACGATTTTCTCTACATCTCACAATGATATGTGTACAGGTACGTGGCAGAATTTGGGGATGCGGAAGGTCTAATTAAATCCTTTCCAGCGCACCTAATTAACGTAGCAGGCGGAGCTGTGCTGCAGAGCTAACATGTTGGATGTCCTGGGTTTTGTTTTCAGGACTATACCAAAGTTCATTAAAAAAATAAAAGCCTCTGACTACAAGGACAAGCATGTGTTTGGGGTTCCTTTGCTTCTGAACGTCCAGCGAACCAGCCGCCCGCTGCCGAACGGCATACTGCAAGCGCTGGACTACCTAAGAAGCCACTTTCTTGACCAGGTACGAGCTTGAGGCAGCCCAGGGCAGCTCTGTTCCATGGCCAGATCTGCTCCAGGGAGCCAACCTCCGCTTCCTCGCCAAAACTGTCTGCAGTCGGGTCTCGTGGTGCAGGCAGTCAAGCTGTCTTCTCCTGGTGAGGCAGCACTTTGCTTCCTTGGGAAGTGACTCGACCACACGATGTCGTTATTCCCTCTGTGTTCTGCGGCTGCTGGGAGTGCCAGAGCTAACGTGACAATTAATCTTGGTTCAGCTGAAACGTACCACTGAGCAGAGATAAAGCATATTAGAGCAGCGCCCGTAGCATCTTCTGCCGGAGCTCAAATCCGCATTTAACCACTACGCGGAGGTGTGTGCGCGGCAGTGAAAGCGTGTGCTCCATATGCTATTTCTGTAGCACAGGGGGTAGAAATGGGAGACCCCGTGACACGAGATGTTCTTTAAAGAAAGGGCTTTCATTTTCCTGTGCTTTGCAAGTGTAGAGGTGCGCAGTGCTATGCTGCAGCACAAAAATGGGTGCGTCCTGTGACGTTACAGGGCGGTTCGGTGGCACATGCTGGAGCGTGAGCTGTCAGCTTCTTGTGCAGGCAGCATGGTAGCTATTCAGTCGAGATAAGTAAACCAATGAAAGTAAATGCTGGCTCAGTGGCACACGGTGAATCTTTCAGCAGAAGCTTCATGGAAGTCGAGTTCACGGGAAGCTTCTAAATCTAGGTTTTTGTCTGAAACTAGGTTAATATTCATACTAAAAATGAAATAATAATTTCCTTCAGAATTGCAACTGCCCTTTGCGAACCTGGAGACGTGTTAGATGCACCAGACACATCCGATGCTAAACCCGAACCTTGTGGTTCTCCCAGTCTGGGTTGGTTTCTCCAGCATGGGCAGCAGTGTACGTTTGCTGTCGGGTGAACACACATTGGCGCGCTCCAAAGTTAGAGCACAGCCTGCTCAAGCAACCTACAGCTGTCAATAGGAATTATTTTAAAAGTAAAAAAAGGTGAATTTTACAGTAAATAAAAGCAAGCAAACAAACATGAGAACTGGTATGTCTTCCACAGCCGGTTCTGTGGGCATCGGTCATGATTTACCTGGAAGGAAAGTCCGTGCTGCTTCTAAAAATACAAAAATATTTTGATGTTAGATCCCACTACCATGGGATCCTAGCTACCAAAAGGAAAGTGAAGGATCAGCTGTTTGTCAGAGGTTTGATTCCTGGTGAGTCCTCTCTATGTCATTAATATTTTCTTTCACCTGTAGGTTGGCCTGTTCCGAAAATCCGGTGTTAAATCCAGGATTCTGTCTTTGAGAGAAATGAATGAAAGCAACCCGCACAACGTGTGTTACGAAGGGCAGTCGGCGTTTGATGTGGCCGATATGGTGAAGCAGTATTTCCGAGACCTCCCCGAGCCTATATTTACCAGCAGGCTCTGTGAATCCTTCCTCCACATCTACCAATGTAGGTCCCAAAAGCTATAATTTTCCAGTTCCTTGAATATCTTCATAGTCAGCTGTGCAGGGCAGTGGCCAGACTAGGACCAGCGCTGTGTCCCCGTGTAGACAGAGGAGACACGTCGAGAAACTGAATTCTGGCGCTGAATACAGGTTTAAACAGGCTCCATCTCCAGAAATTTGCCCTCAGGGAATTCACTTTCAAAAAGCAGCTGGGTTGAGGGGGAATTCGCTGTGGGGACTTACGATGATGTTGCTACAGGCAGGTTGCTGCTTCTTCCGAGAAAAGGTTTTGAAAGTCAAAGTGTGGGATCTCTGAGCGGCCTGGCTTTCAGCCTGTTTGATGTGACTTTTATTGATCTGAGTACACGAGCTACTGCCGTCCTGTGCACCGTGCAGGTTCGCGAAAGTTTGATTGGGTTTTATTTTTTAACCTGTCAGGCTTTTAGAATCGAGTTATTTCTTTGTTTGATGCAAGTTTTCTTTTCTCCTCCTCAAATCCTTTTTGTGAGGATGTCCGTGATTCCTACGTCCAAGGGATGTGGAACTGGTTTTTTCCATTGATTAGAACTTGGCCACTTTCCACCCCCCGCCTCTTGTTTTGGGGTAGAAACAGCGAACAACTGAATTCTACTCACCCTACTCACCCATTTTGTGCCACGTGTGACTTGAGCAAGTACCCAGATTAAATTACTCTGTCTTTAGGAGATGAGAAATGTGCTGCTTTCACCAAAAAGCATGTTTTGTGTGTGCTCTGCCTGTGTGCGTCTACTTGAAGGGGAAGTGCTCTTCTACCCGTTGTAGTGGTGTAAGGTGGAGAAATCCTGGTGGTCGGGGGGTGAGTGGCAGGGTGAACCATACCGGCTGGCCCTTCGGAGCTGCTTGGGCACACAGGTTCACCGGGCTTCGATGGGAATTAAAAGCTGTTGGCAGAGTATCGTTCTCTGAATTGAGTTACCTGGGAGTATCTGGTCTCTTCATGTCAGAAGCTGAAAGGAAAGGCAGCAGAGTAGTGATCTGCTCCAAAGTATCCTTCCAGAGCAGTGTTTTACAGCTAGACAAGCCCTTGTTTGGGTTGTGACCAGCGCCGGTTCAGGATAAGTTCTTTAGCACGGTGCTCATGATGAATTGCAAGCCAAGCACCAGCATCACGAGGGGTGAATGTGCCTCTTGACAGGTGGTGGGAGAGAACCGCCCTGGTGTGATGTGACTGTGACAACGGCCTTTGCCTCGTCTGGCGTGAGCCGGGGTGGGAGGAAAACAGCTGAACCTACAGCTTCAGTGCCCTGCTCGGGGCTCTGGTGATGGACGCTTCCTCGGCACCTCTCATGCGTTTTTCATCACTTTTTCTGTTTTCAGATGTGCCAAAGGATCAGCAGTTTCAGGCTGTCCAGGCTGCTATTCTCCTCCTCCCAAAGGAGAACCGAGAAGCTTTGAAAATCCTCCTCTTCTTCCTGCGAGACGTGGTGGCTTTTGTTGAGGAGAACCAGATGACCCCAACCAACATCGCCGTCTGTCTGGCACCTTCACTGTTTCACCTCAACACCCTGAGACGGGACAGTTCCTCCTCCTCCACTAGGTATGAGCGCCTTGATGCTGGCATTGCTGCTGTCCGTAGCGTCCTCGGCTGGAACAACGCTTTCTCTAACTGGCCTAGGATCCGTGTCTGCTTTTAACGGCGGAAGTAGTGTGTGCATCTTGGGGTTTGTCTCAGACAGGGTTGCTGAGGTCCCACGGTGATCCAGCAGCTCCCTGCCCAGTGCAGAGAGCAGCGGTGAGGCTCCGTTGGCAGGCTCCTGGCGAGCCCGCGTGCGAGCCAGCTTGCGTCCCCCACCGCTGCAGCACTCGGCTGCCTGGGAGCCCAGCACGTGGCCGCTGGCTGCACCCAGGTGGTGATGGCCGTTGCGAACGCAGCTCCTGCACTGGTGGCCTCTGCCCTGGCACAGCTGTAAGGCCCAGCAGATACCCGGCAGATCGCTGGAGTTGCTGGCACTCGTTCTGCTGGGTGAGCAGGGGATCGTTCCTGCCAAACTGAGCCACAGGGATCCCGTAAATTTATCTTCACAAGTATCTGGGTTGCGTAACATCCCCTCTTTGTACGTGCGGGCAGGAAGGTGCCCCCGGGCCAAAGCAGACAACCTCTGCGAGCATTGTGCCTTATCTGGTCTCCTGAGGCTGGGCTGTTGGCTTCTCTCCGTGCTCCTGCATATGGACAGACACGTATCAGGGCAGAAAAGGAGACCTGGCTGTGATGGAAACATGGTGCACCCAGCAGGGTCCATCGCCTCCCACGGGGACCGCAGGATGAGGCTCCAAGCAGAAGCTGCCAGCTGTGCTGCTGGCGTCTTTCGGGACAGCACAGAGAGGGGGAAGCAAACGCTCAGCACTGCTCTTGCGAATGGCACGAAGCGTCTGGAACCGCCTCGCGCTGCCCAGCTCTGCGCGGGCCGGGGAGCCGGGGGGTCGTGTGAGGGCAGCTGGGATGCGATGGAGCTGCAGCAGCCACGGCTCCTTCCCAGGTCGCGGCTGTGTTCGGGCGCCTGGGAGCCGTCCTTTGAGAGCTGCTGTGCCGCTTTGCTTTACACTAACGTCACGCTGGGAGAGTAGGACCGAAAATAGAAACGGGGTTTTCTCTGTGTTGTCACCGTTCAGAAGCCAGGATGCTTTGAAGCTTCAGCTTTTTTGTAACCGGGCATTAACGCCGTGGTGCAGGGCCCTGACTTCAAAGGGCAGGAGCTGACAGGTCCGACTTCGAGGAGCGGCGCTGAGGACGCTTGTCTTCCACCTGATTTCCAAGCCACTTGGCAGGAATGCACACAGATAAAAGTGTCGGACCAGGATTAATGATGTCATGTAATGATGATGAATTAAAAGAGGGGACTGTTTTTGAAAGGCGTTTGGGGGCTGAAGGATTTAAAAGGCTCTACACAGTGTTTAAGGAGTTTGGTATTTGAAGGCTGCACACGAATCAGTTTGGGGTCACTGCTGTCCTGGCCAAGTGCGTGACGATGCGTTTGGGGAATATAAAGCCTTGGCTTGCCTTTCTCGGGCATCTCAGGGTACACCAAGAGGAGTGTGGCCAGCAGGTCAAGGGAGGTTCTCCTTCCCCTCTACTCTGCCCTAGTGAGGCCCCATCTGTAGTACTCTGTCCAGTTCTGGGCTCCCCAGCTCAAGAAAGATGAAGAGCTACTGGAGAGAGTCCAGCGGAGGGCTACGAGGATGATGAGGGGACTGGAGCATCTCTCCTGCGAGGAGAGGCTGAGGGAGCTGGGCTTGTTCAGCCTGGAGAAGAGAAGGCTGAGAGGGGACCT
>Ga0065711_1036531_pt1 | contig 20891 bp, 6 predicted proteins | sample Hoacrofraction12_FD_59098 | JGI IMG/M metagenome (GOLD analysis project Ga0065711, IMG submission 59098) | Hoatzin crop microbial communities from Cojedes, Venezuela - Epithelial fraction 12 v2 (version 2) | ecosystem: Host-associated > Birds > Digestive system > Esophagus > Crop | place...
TCTTTTTTTTTTTTTTTTTTGCACTGAATATTTGTTGGCTCACAAATTTTCACTGCATGTGCCCTATTGAAAGCTCACCCCTTTCCTAAATTGCAAAGTAAAACCCAGCTGAATTGTGATTTTTGTGTCAGGTTAATAGACAGAGATGTATAATGTGTAGACTAGAATAGTACCTTTATTCTGCAATTTAACATTGAGACAACACTTTGGTCAGTAGCTGCTTCTGGTCTGGGCTATGATGAGGCGGGGCCATATATTCCATGTACCTGAAGAATATAAAGGCTTAATGGAGCCCCTAATTACTCTCCCATCTCTTGCCACACACTAAAAGCAGCAGTTTTAAAAGGCCACAGCTATGACTGTAGGAAAGTCAAGAAAGAAAAGACAATGTAGGTAAGTAAGACTACGAAATAAAGACGTGAGCTCTGGAGAAGCAAAAGAGGCTAATTCAAGGCAGTATAATGTAGGTCTTGTGGTCTAGTAAAAAAAGATGGACCTGGTTCCCTTGTCTTTCCTTGTATGAATGAGTCGTAATGAGAGCTGAAAACCTGGTATTTCTTCTAACCTGGGACTTGCAAAGCTGTAGATACATATTCTTGTGGGCTTTGGGTGCGAGCATAAATTTTTTTTGTTAACCTGAGGCAGGTAAAGCCATTAACTACATAAAGAAAAAAAAAAAAATCACAGGCAGTGAAAGATGAAATGCAAAAAACTGACTTGTATATTGAGGTAGAAGGTGGTTGAATGCTCTTTGAAATGTGTCTACCTGGTGTTATGTTTAAGGCATTAGCTTTCTGCAAGAGGCTGAATTGATCCTTTTCCATATGACGGGTGAAATCAGTCAGAAGAGGGTACTTGCTCTGCTGTGACCCTGGGTCAAGTGGCAAATGAGTGTGTTGTGCAGATTGTGTCTGACCATGGGAGCCTTCACTAAGTGCAAGAAAACCTCAGTTCTTATCTCTGAATGAGACTGAGAAGCAAAGAGCAGGTGCTTCTTTTGATGGCGCCTACGCTGTGGGCTACGGAGAGAGGTAGGATATTTGGCTGTTGAATTTCAGGAAGTAGTTCTGCCAAAGAGTTTGAAGGAACCTGAATGGGTATGGTGTTACCTTAACTAGGAGGCTGAGGGTGATCTCTGCTTTTGATTACATTACAACAGTAAGACCTTCGATGTAAATACTAATTAAGTTCTTGCTCTCTAGTGCTTTCTGTAAAATACTTAGGTCTTTCTCTCCATCTTTTATTGCTTTGTGACTGAATTTTTATGTGTTTGACTGACTTCGATGTGGACTACATCAGGACAGAGAAATTGTTTATATAATTAGGTACTGAATCTGCACGATTGTCATTCTTTCCAATTTGCTTGCTTGCTTTCTTAGTACTGAAGTGCCCAGAGATGAATTTAGTGTTCTGAGCACAAAATGATTACATGAACTTCAAACACATTTGCACAGTTCAAGCCAAATAAATGTTACTTTTGCATGACTATTAAAACAGATTTTTAAATGTAGTATTTAAATGGTTATAGATCTGCCAATGTTGGATTCTTTTCTCTATGCCTCCACAAAAGTGATCTTCACTGGAGACTCGTAAGCTTCACTTCTAATTTTCTTTCAATAACCTGAAAACACAAATTGAAGCAGCTAGCTTCCTCAGTTCTTGGTTTTCTGCTATATTCCATGATACTGCAGATATAGGACCAGCTTAGCAGAAAAACGAAGCTTGTTAATGGTGTAAATAAGATCTTTGTCTTATTTGATAGTTTCTGACCAAGACGAGTGCCAAGTTCTATACCAAGGAAACTAAGCAAAGGCCCTGCTCCTGTTCACAGGGTTTGAGGTCGGGCTATTGAGCCATTCAGTTCAATGGGACCTCACACAAGCACAACTGTGCCCCCATGTGGATATCGACATAGCTTTAGAGCTCACACCACCTCTTGCAGAGGTGTCCCGACCCCAGAACTCTTGCTGGTTTCAGTGAAGGTGGATCTATGTCTGAAAACATCTGCATTGAAGAGCCCTTCAGGCATAGACTTTGCTCTGTGCTCTGGATGTGGCTAGGAGAGAGAAGACTGTTACGAAAAAAGAAATAGGGTTTTTCGTTTTATTTTAGTAGCTGTGCTTGCTTTCCACTTTTGATGCAGATGCTGGTGTTCTTATTTAACCAAATTGCTTCTTTCCTCTAACTCACACCCTATACTTTCAACGGCTTCTGCTTCATTTCTTAATAATAGCACAGCTGCCTTCTGGTTTTATGTGTCTTTGTTGATGCATTACCTAGTTATGCCTCCTGAGAGTTTGCTCGCTGAGGCTTTATAATACCTGTTGGAAACAGTTTTAGGGAATATATCACTTTAGAAAGCAACACCTATTTAGCTTCCATTCCGCATCACTGAATGTGCCCTTTGAACAACTTAAGCTTAAAAATAAATTTGGAAGCAGAATGTGACATTAAGTTAAAGGGTGAAACAAGATCTCACCCTGGAATTTAAAAATACATATAAAGAGAAACTCAGTGGGTGCTGTGACAGTCTCTGTTAGCAACAAAGTGAGGATGAGATGACCCTCTCTTACATCCTTGATGATGTGCATGACTCTAGTATCAAGTTCCAAAGTGTACTCCCCTTATGTTGACATCTATGGTTGGATGAAAATAGCAGCTGAGGTTTTGACTGAATAACTGTCCAAATTGGAGCGCTGTAGGATTGATGTTAGAAAAATCTCAAATCTGTGGCGAACCATCCTACACTTGCTGTCTTTCAAAAGCCTTTTATTTAAGTAAAGAACAAAGCTGTGAGCATTTGGAAAAACTTGCCTGGAGAGCAATTTCTGTTCCTACTACAAAGAAGAGGAGGGAGAAACCCCCTTCCTGTCAGACTTGCGAGACTAAAGAGAGATTAATTAAAATAAATCAGGAGGAGAAATATGAATAAGTAGTAAGAGAAATTAAATATATCTCTATTCTTAATAGAACAAGCGTCTTCATTTTAGACTTGCAGGCTTTCCTCCTGAATGGTCTTGTGTTCATATAAAACTATTGAATTTCCAAATATAAATAGATAACTATTGGCAGCATTCTGGTATGCTTTTTTTATCCTGAGCCTAACAAGTAAGTGGCAGTGAATATGTGAGCCTTTCTTAGCGAGCCCAGAGGGACTTGTTCACTGGGGTTTCAAACTCTCGGCAGCTTTGTTGCCTTTCCTCCAAAGAGGGCCATGTAAAGTACAAAAGGGCCTATGGATTTGGCTTAGAACAGAATTGATTTCCTTCCCCTGTTTATTCACAAAGGCGTTATTCTTGCTCCCACTGAAGTAATTGGCAAAGTTCATGCAGATCTCTGGGAGATCAGTGTTGGGCCTCACGTAACCGCCTGTTTTGAGCACACTGTGCTGCTTGGGCACAGTAGCAAAGCACATGTGTGACTCTAAGGAGGTCTGTCAGCACGGTGATGAATGGGGCCCTGGATACGGGCAAGTCACCCCCTTCACTTGAAATGAGGAATATTTACCTCCATGCTCTTGTCTGAGCCGTATTGGATGAAAATGACTGCACAGTGGAAAAAAGACAAGGGGAGTGATAAAACATGAGAGTGTCTTGGCTATCTTGGGTGAAAGGGAGACAAAAGAAATCTGGCAGATATGGGCACCAGCGCTGTGGAAAGCATCTTGTCTATTGGGCTATTAGCTGCTATGGTCAGGTGTGCTCTCATTGGCAGGTTTCAGCTTTGTTGAGGACCTGAAAAGGAGAGGAGAAAAATGATACCATTTCCACCTTCAAATTTTAAACGGAATACTTCTGAGGTACTGAAAATTAAGACCAGTAACTATTAGAAACCGAAAAAACATAGAAGCCTTTTTAGTCCGTGAAGGTTAGGAATAGCATTCCAGGTGAAATAATGTAAAATAACTCTGGTGCTCTGCCATGAAGGGAAATTGATTTCTTTTTTTTTCAGCCCCAAAAAATCAGTACAAGTGGAATTGTGATCATGCCAACCAGATGACTGCATTTAAGTGTGTAGGCCTATTTCTACTTAAATCTCCCCTGACGGTCAAATAGTCATTATTGACCAGAAAAAGCAGTTTTGTAGCACAGCAGATTCTACTAGACCTTCTGGAAACAGCAGGTGAAACTGTGGCAAAAAAAGATTAGAAATCAATGTACGTGACCCATCTTTTTTTTTTATTTGTTCATTTCTTTCAATTGTTACTCACTACCCCAGAGAACAAAAATCCGAACAGTTGATGATCTGGGGTAGTATCTGGAACGAGAATTTCTTTAGTGCTAAGCTTTCTATAACATTTTTGGTAAAGACTAGTTGAATCTGTCATGATTTAGGCTGTAAGGGTAGAAGCCTTCTGTAATAGGTACTGTTTGCACTATGTTAACACAGACAATGTGTTTTGTTAATGATGGCTTTGCAAACAGCAAGTTGACCAAAAATGGTTTGGGCTTGTATGCTTCAGTCATCCGTGTGCACTGAGAGGGCTCCTCACAGCAATTCAACCTACTTTTTTTAAAAGCTTAACCATTCATTGGACAGATCCTGACACTTCAGGATCTAGTTGTTTCCCAGCTTTAAAAAAAGTGTTGACAGATTATATCTTTTTACCAATAGCTTATAAGCAGCGAGTTGTATCTTGTACTCTTTGAAGAGTGTTGCGGGGCCCCAGAGAAGTCTGCTTCCTGGTGCCTTGTGACAGTGTGCTGGACCAGGTAGAATTGACTAAAGAATGGTGGGAAATCTTAGAGTAGTTGGAGAGCAACCTTGGAGTTGTTTTGGAGGAGAACTATTTAATACTTGGGTCCCCTGGCATTTTCAAGACAGAGGTATACATCAGGGGGGTGTTCCTCAAGAAATACAAATCCAGTCAAGTCCAGAGGAAGTGGGAAGAAACATTTGTTCTAAATCTTACAGTCCCTGTGTGGAGGTTGTTGCAACTAAACAAACCATTGAAAGCAATCCTGAGATAAAGAGTATGCCCTGCAGAGGAATGATGGCAACAGAGATCTCTTTCCAAATGCATTTATTTCATTTTCTTATGCTGTAGACACTTAAAACCTCTTTGGTGTCCGGATTTTCAGCTGATTTGCGGATGTCATGTTGCTGCTCAGCGCATATGCTTTGTACAAGTTATGAGGCTGTGTAGGCTTTCCTTTTTGCTCTCCTCTTCCCCATTCCTCTTGTGCTTTATCCAGTCCTTCTCAAGAACCCTGGTGTGGTTAACAGTTTTGTGTGTGTCACGAAGTTGCTCAATGTATCAAGAAAAACTATGAAAGATGGAGGATTGGGGGAAGAAGGTGTGAGGGTTGCTTTCATGTTCTTTCCCCTTGTTTTCTGTTCATATTTGATTTTTCCCTTCTGCTGAGGAACCTGCTGGAGGTGGTCTGTGTTCAGGCACTGTCACGTAAGCTTCTGCAGCATGTAACTAGTTGTGTAGGTGCTTAAGAGAACAACACAAAGGTAATGAGCATGCAGCTTTCTTCCCCAAATATAACTGTAGACATTAACAATCCAAGCTAACTAAACTACTACAGAGTATTAAATGCTTTTAGATACCCTGACATCAGTCTCTGAGGTGCGCTGCTTTGCTGTGCCGACCTTCATGTGTCCAGCGATGGAGACAAACTTTTGAGGCTTTGGTAATTTTATTCCAGGTATCCCCTGTTCTGAGATTCACCTGTTTCATTGCCATACTTCTTGGATCTTCTTTGAGAAACAGTCAACTTGCTGCCTCTCCCCTTTCTGTAAAGGTTTCACCTACTTATTCACAGAGAACATGTGGCTGTCCAAGGATAGTTTCCTGCTGTGACAGTGTGGTTTCTTTTGTGACATCTCTGTAATTTTTGTGTCTTCTTGTAGATGTAGGCTTAATTTAGGAATGTGAAAGCAGATCCTATGGTATTGAATCATTTAAGGCTTTGGATTTTCTGCAAAAAAAGAAAAGTCAGCATATCTTTCAATAGTGCCACTCTGGAATTCAACAGGGTATAGCAAAATCTGTAGCTCCTTTAAATCTGTATGCTTTATTATTTTAAAACATTTTCTACATGTCTTATGGGTTAAGTATGATGAGGTCTAGCTGTGACATGTCTGATCTATGCTTTCTGGTAAATGCCCAGTAAACTGCTCATCAAATGTGAAGTGCATTTTCACTAGATGTGTTAAGTGAACGAATGCTTCTAACTGCAGTATTTCCAATTAAGGCTATCTTAGAGAAGGGAGAATACTAATCTAGGATAGTCATATCTATATTTTTCCTAGCCATTACAAACCAGCTCTAAGCCTACTTTGTGTCAGGGTATCTGTTCCTTCATTATTTTCAAGGGAAGTTTTTCTGCACTTGGTTTGTACTTTGACAAATGTACCGATTTCAGAGTTTCATTGTTCCCTCTTCTCACCTCTTCTATTTGATTTTTTTTTTTTTTCAATTCCTACATGACATTTGCTGATCTTTTACATGGAGGAGTAGAATTGTCCTGTCTTTGTGTGATTAACAAAAAATGCTTTTGGCACAAAAACCTTCTCTTGTAAGGTGCTAATAGAAGCAAGAAATATGCTAATCCAACCACCTTATTTGAATAATCATGATCACTTTCTGGAAGTGATTTGGCAGGAGCTTTGGTAATTTACCTTCAACTGGGCATGCCCTTCCTCTGCTTCTCATGTGGTTTGTTTCACCTTTTTTGCTTCTGTGCCATCAGAAGCTGTAGCTCCATGTGCATCCTGTGGAACACAGTGCAAGTGTTGTTTGGAGGGAATAGCATACTACCAGTTTCAGGGTTTGCTAAGAGTACAAATATCTTAATGCTTTGAGGGCCAGAAGGCCAAAACTCTATTAATACAGCCAAACTTTCCAATTATTTTTTAACTTAGAATCATAGAATCATTAAGGTTGGAAAAGACCTCTAGGTCATCAAGTCCAAGCATCAATCCAACAAACCCATGCTTGCGAAATCGTGTCCCAAAATGCAATATTTGCACTTTTTTTGAACGCCTCCAGGGATGGTAACTCCTCCACTTCCCTTTGGGTGCAATCTTGTTGCAGTTCAGAATATTGTTATTGATTAGTAATTGTTAATTGAATTGTTTATCAGACTAATTGATGAATAGTTCTCATCTTCTGAAATTTTTCTTTCTGTTTCTAGTTATCTGTACACTGAATTCCAGACTTAAAACTGGGGGAGAAAAATGGCTAAATATTATAAGCCCTCAATTTTATCTCTTTCTTTGACTGAAGTCCTAAATAATGTTTATGACCTCAGACTTATTTAGGAACTTGTATTCAGCCTAAAATACATAAAAAACTGCCACCTGTTTTTTAGCTAATGACCAGTCCATCTCAATGGATGTGCCTATACTCTCATGTGCATGTACTGTGCATATGATGATGCTTTCAGCTCTTATCCAATGTACCTTGGCTTGTGGCATTGCCTTAGCATGTGCCCCTCCATATGGTGCTGCTTGTGGTTTGAAATCTAGCAACTGCATGTTTTTTGCTTTTGATTTATTTCACTGAAACTGAGAGGACGTCAAAATATAAGAACTAGTGTTTCTGAAAGATGATATTTCCCATGAATACTGCTTTGAATGCATTGATCACTTCAAGGAATGGTTAAATCTGGATCTTCCAGTATTTTTAACTTCCAGTAGCCTTGGGCCATCTTCCAACTGGAGTTAAGTGGAGAAACACAGTTTTTTAAGAACAAACACCCACCCCCAAATCCCAAACTCTTCTGCCTGTCCTGCACATTTGTAGAGAAATTCTGAACTCCTACATCTCATGTACTCAGTAAATGATCAAATAAATCCTCTCTTTATGGTCTTCTGTAATCACTCAGGACAGTGAGCCTTCAGGAAATGTTTCTTTTCTGAACAGGTAGAAATATAACATCAAATTTGTTGTATAGTGAAAAGGTTTGTTTTATGTCTAGTATCACCCTTTGCTGGGACACCCTCTTGCAGCTCCAAGTCTTGATTCATTTGGTCATTATAACTCTCTAATAGTATTCTAGATGGATGATATAGCTAATTGTAATGGCTGCTTATAATATTCTTTACTGTACCCTCTCTACTGGGATCTCCCATTGACTTGATTTAACCCTAAATCTCTAGGAAAATCATCTTAAAGCATACAGCTAAAATGACGCCATTTTGGGGACTTAACTATTCTTGTACTGTAGGTAGTGCAGACTAGTATCCCATCATTGACAGTTACATAAAGATACCTGGTTGAATTGCTAACATGGGATTAAAACAGGAGAACAGGTTTCCAACTTTTGATTGGAAAATATATGTTTTCATCCTACTTTATGGCCTTAATTTTTGCTCTGATTTTCTTAGATTTTGTTGAGGTTTTTTGGTTTTCTTTTGGTTTCAACTCTTTTTAAAGAAAGTGAAAGTTTTCTTTTGTTTTGGTGGGGCAATTTACACTGCATGGTGGAAGCTCTGACGGTAGGTCGGTCTGATTTCTCTGGCAGCAACTATTGATGAGACTTCACTGGCTGCTTCACTGACATCTGGTAGTTTGAGTGCTTTGTTTTTGAAAATGCAGCGTCTGCTTGGGGTCTGCTACAGCGGTTTGGCATTGCTCTGGCAGAAGTACATAATCCAGAATTTAAGCCAAAAGTGGAAAAGTGGGTTGGGAATAGGAAGAAATGAGGTATAGCTCAGGTGATTCTGCCTTTCTCTGGCAAATCTTGTCCACTTCTCAATTTTTCTTGCCTTTACTGGGAGATTGGTGATTTGAAATTTGGAGGAAGAAAATGGAGAAAAGGGCCAAACAAGCCTTATTACTGATTTAGGACCTGACCCCCTCAATCCTGATTGGTAGTGGGAAATGCTACCTTTATATTACACTGAAGTAGAGCTTTCTAATCTGACAGTTCATGCTCTGCTCCAAGGAATTCATCTAGGTTTTGTTCCTTATTGTTTTTGCAAAATCTAGAGTGATTGTGTCTAGAATGGGACATCTAGCATGACTAGATGACATTTAAAGGTCCTTTCCAACCCAAACCATTCTATAATCTAAAGAAACATATAATAGAAGAAAGACATTGTCATCAGAAACAGCTAATTTCTGTCCTCAGCCAAGATATTGGGTATCTCCCCTAAGCATAGCAACAAATATGGGTTATAGGGCTAGCAGTTCCAGCACAGCTGTTAAGTCTGTCTTTCCAAAATGATATGAATATGCACTATTTATCAAACAAATACATAGATTTGGTTCAAGGGTACTACCAGTGAAAGATGTTGATCCGACTTTGGTGGTATTCAATGAGCAACACTTACTCTGAGATCACTTCTCTTACAGGAGAATAATGCTGAGTTGCCTTTCTAAAAAAGTAAGTTTATTACATATTTAGTTCTTGTTTTCAGCAGCTCCTTTTGCTCTGCCTTCTCTAGAGTATCTCTTTCTCTGAGTGTATCTCAGGCCTCTCTTGAGCTACCTTGGAAATAAGTTTTCAAGACACGGACGGGATTTTTTTTCTTTTTGTAGAATGGCCCTCAACTGCCTTCACAGACAGAGATTTAAGCTTATATACAGGGCTGAAGTAAGAGAGAAATATGAAATGTTGTGTTTCCTATTGGCTTAGATTCTGTGCTGTACTGAGGGATTTGCTAGGGAGAAGTTTCTTTTGGAATTGGGCTGTTGAACTTGCTGTACATGTATAGTTCATGAAAACTACTGCTGGTTCATGACCTATTTTCTCGAATAAGTGTCTATATTTGTCCTGTAGAAATTCTACCCCCCTTACCGACCCCCCCGCCCCATGTGGGTACATGCCTTATCACTCACATAGTGTAGTAACTGGAAGTACACAGTATTCTTGTGTTGGGGAACCACAGTGAGATTCTATAAAACTTGTGATTTCTCCTTTTCTGATAAATACAGTATTTTTCAGGCCTGGGATATGAGAGCAGGGTTGGACTTCCTTTTTATAATGTATATTTAAAAAAAAAAATCCTACAAAACTGCTCACTACACCTTCCAGATTTTGAATGTTTTTTGGCTGCTGTGTTTTCTAGTTCTTTCTGGAAATCTGTAACTTAGGAAATTATAGTTTTGTGTTTACTTCAACTGCTATTTTGGTCTTCCTTATTTCAATGCAGTTTTTAAATTTCCACGGAACATAGGATCACATTTTCTTTTGAACTACTGGATTCCTGATATCATGACATTTGTGATTAATGGTTCTTCAACCTTAGAGTTCATTTCAGTAAAACTAACACATTTTTCAAGAAGTTTCAACTTTTAGTGCTGGGCCTGGCATGTTGCTCACTGCTAAGATTTAAATCATGAACCTCAAAAGTTAGGGGAAAAAAATGGTCTTTGGCAAATTCAGTTAAAGAATTAGAACTAGTGCAGCATATGCACTCGTTCTTAACTTTTTGTATAGCATTTGTTTCAAAGCAGTGACATTATTTTAGTAAGGTAGAGCTGCAGACTGGTAAATGATAGCTCCCTACCCTCCTGTACAATTTAATATATATTAGTACAAATATGTAGCACAAATTAAACCCAAGTTCTGTATTGCTGATATTGCTGATTCTTTTTTCAAATGTATGTGAATATAGAGGAGATTACATTTGCTACAGAAGTGGAAAAAAAATTTGTTTCTTACCCAGCTCTAGTGTGAATGGCCTTAATGGTTGCTTCCTGTCCTCTCCTTAGCCTGCTCTCTGCCTGAAACACAAATTATTTCTACAAGAAAAAACTTTAAAAACTGCTTGTGTTATTCTTCAATATTCTATATAGAAGCCACTTGGAATAATAATTTCTTGGCTTTTAAATAGCTAAAAACATTTATCTAGGTTGTCTTTGTTTCCGAGATTTTAAATGATAGTGGATATAATACAGCTCTTTTTTCCTAATAATTTTTTTCTTCGCTCTGGGGGGATGAGAGGGGGAAGGGTATTAAAACCCTACTAAGTATTATTCTAATCACCAGATTGCAGATGCCTATTTTATGAAGACTTTTTTGGATTAATTTTCTTAACAAGCTTTTTTTAGGTAACCAGTGAAGTCTTTGTCCTTGACTATGCTTATTCAGAGAACAAAAATCTTCTGTCTGTGTGAATCTTCTGTTCAGCTTGGAGAGTTCCTCCTCAGGTTTGACTGATCAGGTTGACTTAGCATCGTGTATACAAATGCTAGGTCTGTGGCACTGGCTACTTACAGAAGCACTTGAGAGATCCACTTCACTTAAACAGAAAGACTAAGCTTCACACACTTAGTTACGTAACTTCTCTTGCCAGGGTTTTGCTTGCTTTTTTTTTCTCTCCCTCCCAAGGTATGTTATTCTGGTTTCCCATGCAAGAAAGAGTTCATTTATGTAGTCCTTATTTAAGTCTATATTTCATTTGTTCCAGTCTACACTTTTCTTCTGCTGTATTGGGAACTGTAGCCATTTCTATGCTGTACTTATGCAATGGTTTCAGGTGTTTTCTGCTGTTTTGAACAGCCACAGAAGTGAGGTGGCAAAGCGGAGTTAGAGATGGGAGAGAAAGGAAACGGATCAAAAAATTGTGATCCCTCAGGGTACAACCATCCCAATTGCATTTCAGAGTATTTGCCTTTTGCTAATAGGAGCTCTATCTAGTTCTAGCTTAAATTCTTTCTTGTTACAGTAATTTACAGCTTTGATCCCATATTCAAGCTTGCCTACCAAACAGATGAAATCTTCATCAGTAGTTCCTAACCTTCCAGAGGATCCTTAAATCAAAAATTCCCAGTGGAGAAACAGATGTCCTTTAGCAATTAGAAGTTAGCTGAATATAGACTTGCTCTCTTAGTTCTTGCAGGTGGAAGTAATCTGCTGACTTCTGGGAGTCCATAGTTCGGAGCTAAGAACTACTGGTCATTCACCATCTAATGCTGTGGAGTAGCAAATAGCAAATTTGTATGCATCTTCAAGGTTGGGTACTTATATTTGTATATCATATAGGCATATTTTCCCTGTGCTTTCATATATCTAGGCATCTGGAGTGCTCTACGTGCTCACCTTCTTGAGAGAGTCTGCTATCCTGTGGAAATCAATATAGAGATAGTAAACAACTTCAGGTCTGCCTGCTATTTTCAACATCAGTTGGGCTGTGAATTTTATGGCTGATGTATTCATTAGTTATGTATTCAGAGTTACAAAATCTTCAAATGCTGTAGTCTGAAAGCATTGAATTTTATCTCTGTCCACTGATAGCAGAGAGTGTGCTGTGTTTGAAAGTAGTCAGACAGATGTTATGATTTCTCTTTCTTCTTGGAAGTCTTTTTGTTATTTGGTACACAGCTCTAAGGATATTTGGGTGGGTGCTTCATGGCTTTGTCTTATGAACTACCCCTTGATATTGAGGAAATAATGCAGACTGCAAAACTCAGATTGATTTTTGCATTCTTGGAACAAAGCCTGAGGTAGCGTGATCTTTATTGATAAAAGGTATTATTCTTATTCTGCTATTATGTTCTATGAGAACCATTGAATGTGTGTCTCAACTCAAGCTGGGAAACACAATTTTTCAGAAAATATCTGACAGCTGATTTTTCAACATGTAGTAACTTTAGTAGGGCATGTGTAGGGATGAACACGTAAATTCTACTTTTTCATCAAACAAAATCTATCTGAAGTCTAGCTTTCAGCAACATACCTGGGAAATCTACGTTTCATTATTTTGTTCTGCGGGTTTTTTCTCCAGAAAATAAGTTCTCTAATAGAATAAATGGATAGAGCTTTGAGCAGCCTTGGTCCATGAGTCAAACCTGGTCCGTGCCCATTGTTAAGTTGCTTATTTGTGTTGTGCCCTTATTTTACTTCTGACCAGGTGGGAGCCTGCAGGAGACTGGTGTGGAGAGCCCTGTAAGGTGTCAGGGGTTCCCACCAGATGTGTGGCGGATGCGGCTAGCATAAGGTGAGAGGGTGACTGTCTTTCTGCTGAGTTGTCAAAACAGCCTGCTTCTTGGCCTCAGTAAATATCATCAGTTTTCACTCATGCTTTGTGTACCCTGTTTATACAGATAACAGGAACACTCTGGGCAGGGAGACTGTCCATACAGCTTCCTGCAGTAGGATACCTGCTTAGATGTGGCATCTGTCATCAGCTTTTAGCCCCTGAAGTGAGCAAGTGTTGCATTTGGGATACACTTGTTTTAAGCAAATCCAAATTTGTTTTTCTGATTTGAACAGTTAAACTCACAGGACATATGAGAATACAGCTTCAGTGGACATAAGGTTCATCAGTCCACAGCAGATCGTGGTGCTTTTCAGAGCCTATTTACTTGTACGGATCCAGTAATAGGATTTTTTTCTTTAACAGCTGCAGTGTGGAGGTGGTGAACAGAGCTTTTTCTGAACTGTTGTTTGAGAAGTTTTGAAAACCTATTGGCTTGCATTTTTCCACCTGTCTTTTTTTTTCCTGGGGGTATGTTGTACAGGTTTTTGTAACTATAGAACACTCTCTTCCTTTTTTAATTATTAGATGTCTGGAATATTACTACAACAATTCCTCTATTTCAAATTCATTTGTGAATACAAGAAATTTCAGTCTTAAAAATACTCTTATTTTTTCTTTTTTAAGATGGCAGTTATGTACTTTATCCTTGGCATTTTGTTGAATTCATTACACAGCAAAACTTACTGGTGCTGAGCTCTGCATTCCCCACATTTGCTAAACAGGTCTATGAACTCATTATCCATATTTATTTTATTTATGATAAAGAAGATCAGCTAAAACTAGATAAAAATATTTAGCAAAATACCACTCCAATGTTATCGTCTAAAATAGAAAGAACAGTACATCCAACTCATATAACAGCGTAATAAACTTTCTTGCATATCAAGTATATATTGAATTATCTTGAGATGATCATCAAGATGTATTGCACCAATTGGTAAATATTGATTGAGTCAAGGCTGAGGTTAATATTTACCTCAAGGGTCAATAAATTTTGATGTTGACTGAAATGTGAAGTCAATATATATATTGTTAATACATTCTGAATGCATTCAGCAGAAATACCTAGAAATCTGTTTTATAACTCTAAGGATCCCAAGGGACAACTTCCTTCTAGCTAACACTGCAAAGGAAAAATAAGAAACGGAAGAAAGGGATCCAGTTTTAATTAGTCAGTCAAATACATAAGCACACACATGCACTTCATAACTGATGGATCAGTACAGGTGGAGCAAGGACTTTCTAGAGTGTTGGCCCAAAGCTATACAACATCTCTGTGAACCTCTAACGGATCACAGACTGCCCCTCCCCACTTTGGCTTGAAGTATAAAGTGTGTTTATTTGACTGTGCTTTATGTACCATAAATATAAATGAATGAATAAGACTTTAAAAAAAAATTTTCCAAGGATCCCCTGCCCTCCTTCCTAAACACTCTGGTATATGTTACTGTCTCTGGAGAGTGAAGAATGGGACAGGTTTATATCATGCTGCTCAGCATATTATTGGCAGTTGAACAAACACTACAGTGAGGAGCATCATGGCAGAACTACTATAGATGTTATTCTTGCCCAATTGATTCAGCCAATCAAGGTAGTTTTAGACCTTTGGTTCATATAAATGACTTTGGAAAACTATTTGTGGGGCTGATTTGAATGAAGGAGACATAGTCATGTGGAGAGAGGGAAAAGGAGAACTATTCCTTCCTTCCTCATCTGTAAAATGAGTTGGCAAGTCTGAGTTTTAATGAGTCTGTGTGTGAGATTCTTCGCGTGCCACTTTTCCTCCATGTATCTGTTTTGTTGATATTAAACAAAACTATCTCCTTTCATAAAGCATGTTCGATCTTCTGTTGGAAATGGGCATCTGTCTTACGGCTTTGAAAAAATCCCAATCTGTTACACAGAGCAGCTGGGGTTTTTTCTGGACTCACGGCTTTGATCAAGACGTGGTACAATGGAAACTTAAAAATGTCTTAGAAAATAACATTTCTTTTGTGAGGTTTAAGATACTAATGGAAAGAATCTGAGGTTAAGTCTTTGCTGACCAAACTGTCTCGTTCTTGCAAATCGTATGCTTTGTCTCTTTACCCAATGGGATGAGATACTTGCAGTGTGCAGGCAGAAGTCAAGAGTTAATACTCAGGTTTACCTTTGAATTACCCTGTTTTTAAGGTTAAGTCTGACACAAATACTACTTTAATGAACACTTTGCTCACTCAAATGAAACTGTATTAGGTAAAATGTAGCTGTGTCATTACAACACTGCCAAACACTCCTGCTATTTCCATCTCTCATTAAAATAGTAAAATGTAGTCATAAACTGTTGCTCAGGTCAGAGGTTGGCTCAGAGTGAGATACTCATTTATCATTTCAAGAGTTACACTGCACCAGAATGGCACTGTTGAATAGGCAAAGGAAACCTTCGAGTCTTGCTTACTCAGTGTGCAAGAAGTAACATGAGCAATGAGTGCAGATCAAAGACTGAACAGGAGATTGAAGCCTAGCCTGCTTTAGCACAGTAAAGAGCTAGAAAAAAATTTCAACAACAGTAGTCTTGTTAATGTTTTAATCTGTTGCTGTAAGCCTTCTTGAAATAAAGCTTGTAATGGAGCTGGAGTTCCTAACAGTTAGGGTTTTTTTGAAGAACTTTTTGCTTTTTTTTCAGTTTTCTTCTTAATGTATACACTCACATTAATGGCTAAAGAAGGCTCCCTTCTTATTGAAGGTAAGAGTGTGTCTTGAACCATGCAGCCACACCTTCTCCAATTAAAACATTGAAGGATTTCTGTGCAAACTTAACTGGGGATACCAGAAATAGAAAATTAGTTGTTCCTTCCCCTGATTCTTCCATGCATATACAGTTACTTTGCTGGAGTTTCAAGTGTAGAACTAAGAATTTGTCCAAAGGATTAGACCAATACGAACAAAGTCAAACGTGTTTGAGAAATGTATGTTAATTTTCTGCTCCTCTGCTTGAGTTGTCTGATTATCAGTTACAGTTCCTAAGACAGTAAGTTTAGTAATTCAATCGTTTAATGGCACATAGGTCAATATTTAATTTATCAGTCCATTTGCAGGACCTTTGGTGTCATCCTAGTTTGTCATCTTGCTATATGTGTAACTAATTTTCCTTCTCCAAAGCATTCTTTTATTGTCTTGTGGAAGAGTTGGTGTCATTGCTACTTACTGCATCGGTAATTCAATTTTTTTTCTGCTTTCCCTCCTTGATGTTTTTGTTTGTTTTTGAGTAAACAGTAGTTTTACAGTTGAGTATAAACTTGCCGTTTCACATGTCTTCTTTAAAGAAGTCTGACACCACTAGTCTGCATTAGAAATATTTTTGCTTAAGGTCAAAAATAACTGGTAACTAGAGAGGCTGAACTTCACCTGTTGCCCAGAGAGCATTCAGTTTTTTGATCCCTAGTTCTGCAGTGTTGAGTAACCTATTTAAGGGGTTATGATGAGTTATTAAACGTACATCACACTGTCATGTTGTCCTGGTTCAATCAAATTCAGAGCAACCGCATCTCAAAAGAATGTAAGATAAAGCAACTTATGAACAGAAGGGGCAACTTTTTTCACGTGTTCATATTGAATAAAGTCCTGCAAGCTTTGCTTTCAGAGGTCCTGATTTGAAGGTGGGAAGTGGACCTGACCTGTTTATACACAGTCTGTGCAATTATTTAATTCCTAGGACCAATGACCTCTCCTCGTTCCATGCAACCAAGTGTTTATATGGCATTCTGTCTTAGCTCCACTTTTTCTTTTCTTGGTTTTTGCTTATCATTTGACTGATGGCAACATAACTCAGTAAGTAGATGCCTCTGTCCATTGTGCCCATTGCGACGACTGAGGTATGAAATCCAGCAGCCTTGGAACATGCTTTACTAGCTCTGAGAGATTAGCATGGCTTTAAAGAGTAGAAGATGTCTATGCAAATTTCGTTTCAACAAATATATCTTTGCTTAAACCGGAATCTGGTTATGTTTCATTCTTTTAACAGCTAGCTTGACATAGTGTATTTTCAGCTCAGTGACAGAGGAAAGTTGAAAAGCTTGCATCTCGAAAGCAATTTTCTTTGTAATTCCCAGGTGGTGAAACTGTTGATGTAACTTGTTGTACAGCAGCTATCTTTTCCAGTCAAGCTGCTAGATTCATGGGATCATTATCCTAGCTGACTGACTTTTCCAAGAGAGCAATTGTGTTGGAATACTAAGACCTCCTAATGATGACTTGAAGTCTTCCAAAGTCTTAACAACCTAGTACAGATACTGGTTTCCATAGGTGAAGTTGGCTGGTTATTTTCTGGTTTCAGTTGGTCCTCTCTATTTTAAATCTACACAGTTCTTTTGTGAAAAACAAACTACAGAGAAACCTCCAGACCATCTGTTAAACATTGCTTATAATGCACTTTTCTTTCTGGAAGTTACAAAGTTCAGGAAGAAATTCTAGATGAAAAAAAACCCAGAAGCATTTACTGAAGGCCATGATGCTATTTCTGGCATTGGTTTGAAGAAAAAGAATAAAATCAGGTCCTATGATAAAAAAAAAAAGTCTTGAAGATGTAAAGTTACCTGTCTTTTGGCAATCTGAATGCAACACTTTTCTTACTATTTACATTCAAATAGTGAAGAATGTAGTTTGTGCTACTTGTAGTTATAGGCTAGTTTCAAAGTTCTATAGATCTATTGATGCTGTGGAGTAGGTGTGTGTATGAACAAATGTATGTATTCTGATTGATTAAGAAGGAGGAAGGGAATGGCATGTGCTCATGCATGCAGAGATCTCCTGTGTCTGCACCTGTCATGGTGAATACGTTGTATCTACTAGTGTTTAGATGTTGCTCACCTAATTTTTCCTTCTTGTGAGACAAAAGCACACAAGAAATTGCTTGTGGAGGACTTATTTGGACGTATCTGGATCATCTGTCTCCATGGACACGTTGATTTTGTGAAGAAATAATAGACGGCATTTGAGTAAATTTCAGTTCCATGAAACACCAGTGTAAAACTTAGCTTTTAAATTATTAGTATCCATAAAAACTTGAAACATATATTTTAAGATGTATTAACACTTCATAATGCTATTATTGTTATTAAAAACTACAAGAGTTGCACTTGGTTGGAATACAGGACATGAACTTAATGCATGGATTAACTATTCCCTGAAAAATCAGCTACATCTTTAACGCTGTTTCAAAGTTAAAGTATTGATGCCTCAAACATTTACCTACTTGAATTAATCAGTTGATGTAATTTGTTTCCTTGAACACCAAACATTGTTTACTGGTTTTGAATTTGAAAGAGTCACTGTGTAATTAAGCTAGGATGCTTTATTAGGAGACTGTTTTCAGTATACTGGAGTAGCAGAAAATATTCCGCTTTAAGCAGTTAAGAGACAACAGTGCCTTGTATCTATCCAGAGAGAAACAAAGAAATAAATGTAATGGAGAGTGTTAATTGGCTTGTAATTGCATAAAGAGAAAGTTTTAGTTTGGGTGGTAAAGAGATACTCCAGGGCTGAGTGAACTGAAACTTCAAAGCTTTTTTTTTCTCTTTTTCATCATGAGGCATGTCCACCTCTGGGGCCCCAACACAAGAAGGACATGCACCTGTTGGAGTGAGTCTAGATGAGGGCTGTGAAGATAACTGGAGAGCTGGAGCACGTCTCCTGTGTGGACAGGCTGGGAAAGGTGGGGTTGTTCAGCATGGAGAAGAGAAGTCTTCAGGGAGACCTTATTGCAGCCTTTCAACATATGAAGGTGGCTTATAAGAAATCTGGAGGAGGAGGGCATGTAGTGATAGGACAAGGGGTAAAGACTTTAAACTGAAAGAGGGTAGATTTAGATTAGATGTAAGGAAGAAATTCTTTACTATGAGGGTGGTGAGGCACTGGAACAGGTTGCCCAGAGAAGCTGTGGCTGCCTCCTCCCTGGAAGTGTTCAAGGCCAGGCTGGATGGGGCTTTGAGCAACCTGGTCTGGTAGAAGGTGGCCGTTCCCATGGCAGGGGGGTTGGAATGATCTTTAAGGTCCCTTCCAACCCAAACCATTCTATGGTGCATTGCTTTTTAAAAAGTTTTTTTAACTTGGTCTGAATTTCACACTCGTACTGTGCAATTCAGAACTTCAAACTCACAGGTTTTGACTATATAAATGGTCTCTTTATTTCCACTTCATACCAATCTTAGCAGAAAGAAAAAGCCAGCAGCTATCAAATGCTGGTCCTTGTCTTGCATCTGCTGTTACAGTAAATAGATTCATAAACGCCTGTTTCTAGAGACAGTGCTTTCCAAGCTGAGCACGAATCTCGACACTGTTTTCTAGGAAGCTATTACTCCTAGTTCCCAAAGACAGGCATTATCAATATTGTTGGTTCCAGAAGCATCCGATAGTATTAAATGCCTTTGGGAGGCATAGTAAAATTAAAGAACATCAACAGTGTTTTCATAACAGATGTAACTGTATAAACTACTAACGCAATGTATACCCTAAGGCAATATAGACAATCTTGGAATGACCTGTAGAAGATGATTTTCATACCATTCGAAGGACTGAGGCAGCCAAAAATAATCTCAGTGACAGTGTGAGTCTGTCACTGATCTTCAGATGTATCAAACTGTCTCTACCGCTCAAGCCTGTCTCTAAAACAAGGTCGCCAAAGACTTTAGAATGTGTTGTACCCGTTATTGCTTTGAGATATGCAGAATTTGCAGTCATGAGAAATACTGTAGGTTATGAAATATGACTATATGTAGTTATAGATTGGTCTCTAGCAGAAAGAAGTGAGCATGAGACAGCTACAGAAATAGAATCATTAAGGTTGGAAAAGACCTCTAAGATCATCAAGTCCAAGCATCAACCCAACACCACTATGCCTGCTAATCCATGTCCTGAAATAATAAGGATGTTTTGAAAACTAAAACATTATTTTAGTGCTGAAATGTAAAATAAGCTGATCAATGAAATAGCTGTGTTGTCTTGGTGTCAGAAAGCTCCTGGGCTCTGGTTCAGTTGAGATGAGCCGGGAAGTACAATTTAGAGCATGAGGCCATTTCTGCAAATCTTTAAGACTGTTTCATTCTGGCACTGACTTGATTCTATATTTTCAAATGTGATGATTCGGGATGGATAAATATTATTTGCCAACATCACTTAAGGAAAACTGCTGAAATATTTTATGAACTATATCTCTGATAATAAATCATGGGTGTTTCTCTTTCTAATAATTTGTTCTGATATAGGGAGTTATATAGGGTTAGCGTGCAATGAATGTTCAGAGAGATATGTGTATAGTACTTTGTTCAGTCTGCTGCAGTATTAACATTTTCTTTAATAGTGTTTTTTCTGATCTAAGACCATGGAGAGAGAAAACTGTTTTAGAACCAGCGAGTTATTTTCACTTATTTTTATAGTATTAGCCTTGAAAGTGCAAGAATCAAGATGAATTAAACAGTCTTTAAATCCACTATGCTAATTCTACCTTTTCAGTACATTGTAGTGACCTGAAATTAAAAAAAAAAAAAAAGTGCCCTGTAGTCTTCCCTATGCTAGTTTAAAACCCAAACCCAACTCAGACTTAAGGATCAGTGAAAAGGGCTCCCAATCCATCGTTTTAGCCATCTCTCAGAAAAAGCCACAATGCAGATTTTAAAAACTACTGACAGAAGAAGTCCTCTTAATTTGGAGATTTTACAAAGGAGGAACTAGTGCTAAAACCAGTGGTGCCCAGCAACAGGATAAGGGGCAACGGGCACAAACTGAAGCACAGGAACTTCCATCTGAACATGAGGAAGAACTTCTCCACTCTGAGGGTGACGGATCACTGGAACAGGCTGCCTGGGGAGGTTGTGGAGTCTCCTTCTCTGGAGATATTCAAGACCCGCCTGGACAAGGTCCTGTGCAGCCTGCTGTAGGTGACCCTGCTTTGGCAGGGGGGTTGGACTAGATGA